>Ga0182749_1002467_pt1 | contig 13493 bp, 10 predicted proteins | sample eDN3rd37CKraftMG_FD_128875 | JGI IMG/M metagenome (GOLD analysis project Ga0182749, IMG submission 128875) | Enriched Miracle-Growth compost microbial communities from Emeryville, California, USA - eDNA 3rd pass 37_C Kraft MG (version 2) (version 2) ...
AAACTCGCGGAGCCGGTGAACGGCCCGACGACGAGGTGGCTGGAAGAGAGTGCGCGTGCCCTCGACGCGGCGATCACGGGCAGCGTCATCACGCAGGATGGCGGCCATTTCTACAACCGGATGTTATGGGCCGCGCCTGACGGGGAAATCCGGCACTACGACAAGCGTCACCTGTTCCGCATGGCAGGCGAACACCACTACTACACGCCCGGCGCCGCCGCGCCCTTGTGCGTGGAATGGCGCGGTTTTCGCGTTTGCCCGCTGGTGTGCTACGACCTGCGGTTCCCCGTCTACAGTCGCCGCCGGCCCGGCCTCGAATACGACCTGCTGTTGTACGTGGCGAGCTGGCCGGGCGTTCGCCGCGAGGCCTGGCGCACGCTGCTGAGGGCGCGCGCCATCGAGAATCAGGCCTTCGTTGTCGGGGTGAACCGCATCGGGCGCGATGGCAAGGGCATCGACTACACCGGCGACAGCGCGGCACTGGATTTCGTGGGCGAGACGCTCGCGGAGCTCGATGCGCAGCCGGCGGTGAGGACGGTGGCGCTCGATGGCGCGGCGTTACGCGCCTTTCGTGAGCGGTTTCCTGCGCACCTGGATGCCGACGGGTTTACTCTCGACGCGTCATGAAGAAGCCCACTCGCGTCAATCATCCGCCGCGCGTGACCCTCGCGCCGGACAATCATCCGGTCGTCGCGCCGATCTACCAGACCGTCAAGTTCGAGTTCGATTCGCTCGAGGAGACGATGAAGAACCTGCGCGGCGAGCGCCCCGGGTTCTTCTACACGCGGGCCTCGAACCCCACGACCCGGCAGCTCGAGCTCACCCTCGCGGAGCTGCAGGGGCGGGAGGATTGTCTGGTCACCGCCTCGGGCGTGGGCGCGATCGCGCAGACGCTCATCGCGCTCACGAAGCAGGGCGACCACATCATCTGCTTCGTGGAAACCTACAACCCGAGCCGGTATCTGATTCGCCGCCTGCTCGGCCGCTTTGGCGTCACGAGCACCATGCTCTCCATCGAAGACATGGAGGGGCTCGAGCGCACGCTCGCGTCGCACCCGACGCGGCTCATCTTTTTCGAAAGCCCGACCAATCCCGTCACGAAGATCGCGGACATCGCCACGATCACGCGCCTCGCGCGCGCCAAAGGCGCGCTCACGGTGCTGGACAACACCTTCGCCGGTTTCCACCAGCACGGCGAGTTCGACGTGGACGTGTTCGTGCACAGCCTCACGAAGTATGCGTCGGGCACCGGGGACGTGATGGGTGGCGCCGTGATCGCGCGGCACGATCTCATCCGCGCCATGCGCACGGACTTCGGCGCACTCGGGGGCTCGCTGGACCCGCACGCCGCGTTTCTCATCCAGCGCGGGCTGAAGACGTATTTCGTTCGGTACCGCGCGCAATGCGCCAGCGCCATGCGTATCGCGGAGCTGCTCGACGCCAGCCCGGCCGTCGAGCGGGTTCACTATCCCGGCATTCCGACGCACCCGCAATTCGCGCTCGCGAACGCGCAGATGAAGGAATTCGGCACGATCGTCACCTGCGATTTCAAGGGCGGCATGCAGGCGGGCAACAAGTTTGCAGAAAGCCTGAAGCTCTTCGCGCTGACGGCAAGTCTCGGCTCCACCGAGTCCCTGGTCGTGGCGCCCCAGATGATGCGTGGCCGGGACCTCACGCCGGAGCAGATGCGCATGTCCGCCGTGACCGAGGGCACCGTTCGCCTCTCCATCGGCCTCGAGGACGTGGACGATCTGATCGATGACGTGAAACAGGCGCTCGCCGCGATTGGAGCTTGAGCGCGGCTCCTGCCCCCGCGTACTGAAACCAGCTCCGTATTCGCGGACTGAAGCCAGCGAGGTGATCGCATCATGCGGACCAGCAGGTCCGCGTGGCCCCCGCGCGCGGAAAGCAGCACGTTGCGCGACCACGGGCATGGTCCGCCGGCGGCGCTCGATCAGACGTACAACCTTCGCCCGTGCCGCGGGCGAGCTACCGGCGCATGAGCCATGCGATCACGGAAATCACGACGCTGATGATCAGCATCGTCGTGATCGGGAAGAAGAATTTGAACCCGGGACGCTCGATCACCACGTCGCCCGGCAGGCGGAAGAGAGGCAGCCGTCGCAGCCACGGCCACGTGAGGCCGATCAGGATCAGCAGCGCACCGAGTACGACGAACACCCGATTCATGCCCGGCCTTCCGCGTGTATGCCCCGGGAGGTGGGATGGTACGGCACCACCTCGAGGACTTCCCCATCGCGTAGCCGTCGCTGCACGTTGCGCCAGAACTCCGCCGTGAGTACCTCGCCGTGCACGCGCATGAAGGCGGCACGCTGCGACTCGTCGAACGCGAGGAACTGGATGAAGGTCTCGGGGAAAACGTCGTTGTCGGCGACGTAGTACCAGGCCTCGTCGCGCATCTCGTCCTCCGGGTGCGCGGGCTGCGGCACGTCCCGGAAGTTGCAGTCGGTCACGTGGCAGAGCTCGTCGTAGTCGTAGAAGACCACGCGGCCATGGCGCGTCACGCCGAAGTTCTTGAGGAGCAGGTCGCCCGCGAAGATGTTGGTGTACGCCAGGTCCCGGATGCACTGGCCGTAGTCCAGCACCGTGCGTTCCGCCGCCGCCGGGCTCGCCGTGCGCAGGTACAGGTTGAGTGGGGTCATTCGCCGTTCGATATACGAGTGATCGAGCACCAGGTCATCGCCCTCCGCATGCACCGTGCCGGCCGCCTCCGTGAGCAGCTCCTCCAGCAGCTCGGGCGCGAAGCGCGCGCGCGGAAAGCGTAGTCGCTTGAACTCCTGCGCGTCCACGAGTCTGCCGACGCGGTCGTGCCGGAACACGAGGTGGTACTTCGCCTGCACCTCTTCGCGTCGTGTGTTCTTGGGGTACGGAAATCGGTCCCGGATGATCTTGAACACCACGTCGTACGAGGGCAGGGTGAAGCACACCATGACGAGCCCGCGCTCGCCGGGCGCATGGACGAAGGGGTCCGTCGTGCGCTCGAGGTGCCGCATCAGCTCGCGGTAGCGTTCTGTCTTGCCCTGCTTGGCGCGGCCGAGCGCCGTGAACAGCTCGCTGAGCGGCTTGCGAGGCACGAGGGACTTCAGGAACACGACGGCTTCAGCGACGTTCTCCAGGTCCACGTGGTGATAGGAGCGGGCGAAGCCGAACACCATGCTCACGTCCTCTTCCTTCAGCATCACCGCGTCCACGAGGATGCCGGCGTCCGTGTTCTTGAGCGCGATGAGCAGCGGGATTCTGAAATCGCGGCCGATGATGCGGCCGACCACGTACGCGCGCATGAACTGGTAGAAGAGCGGCCGGATGATTTCCACTTGCTGAACCGCGCGGCGCTCGCCCGTGGCTCGCAAATGCGCTTCGATCTCCTGGGCCACGGACGCGACGCTGCGATCGAGGTCCCGCCAGTGCGAGCGGAAGCGGAGGTCGCCGAGCAGGTCTTCGATCAGCAGTCGCAGCGAGCCGCGATTCACATACGTGTTCGTGATGACGGTGCGGCGGGTGCCTGCGAGCGGGTCCAGCTCGGTGGCAACGAACTCGATGTCCGGCGCGACACCCACGGTACCGAAGAGCTGGCGAGTGATGGAGCTGAAGAACGTCTTCGGGAATTCGCGGTCCGGCAGTTCCTCCACCTGTGTGGCGAACTCGTCGCGGATGCGGGCCCATAGTGCGCGGTCCAGCGCGCGTTCGCGCAGCTCCAGCCGCAGCTCGGCGATCGTGGCGGTGACGTACCTGTCGTAGAGCTCTATGCGCTCGACTGCGTCCCGCTGACTACCTTTCCAATCGCGAGTGTCGAAACGCACCGGCGCTCGCCGCGTGATGACACGGAATTCCGCGTTGTAGAACCCGAACGCGTCCACGATGTGCCGCGCACACTGCCGCACGAGCGTGTCCGTTGCCGAGTCGCCTGCTGCGGTTGCAGTTGCCATGGCTGGCGATGATACGGTGCCTCGCGAATGAGGCCGAGCGCGCAAAGCCCCGACGCGAGGCTCGCGGCGCGGCAAGAGGCGCGCGCTCACGGGGAAGGGGCATCTGGCGACGTGCGAGCGTTTCGCGGCGCTCCTGCTGGCGTGGGCCGTGCCTGCCAGGCGCCGGTCGCAGGCGATCTTCGCGGCGATGTCGCCGTGATCGGGCGGGCGGAAGCGGAGAAGTCTTTCGGGCGGGGTGGCTTCCCGCCGCGCTTGAAAGCGTGTTCGAAACGAGGGCCCGCGTGAGGCGCGGGCCCTCGTCATGTCGGGGCGCAGGGCTCAGAGATTGCGGATCAGCGCATCCCCGAACGCGCTGGTGGACACTTCGTTCGCGCCTTCCATCAGGCGTGCGAAGTCGTACGTGACGATCTTCTGGCCGATGGTGCGATCCATCGCCGCGATGATCGAATCGGCGGCTTCGGTCCAGCCCATGTAGCGCAGCATCATCTCGCCCGAGAGCAGCACGGAGCCGGGATTCACCTTGTCGAGGTTCGCGTACTTCGGCGCCGTGCCGTGCGTGGCTTCGAACACCGCGTGCCCGGTGACGTAGTTGATGTTCGCGCCCGGCGCGATGCCGATGCCGCCCACCTGCGCGGCCAGCGCATCGGAGAGGTAATCGCCGTTGAGGTTCAGCGTGGCAATGACGTCGAACTCGTCCGGCCGCGTGAGCACCTGCTGAAGCGCGATGTCGGCAATCGCATCCTTCACGATGATGCGGCCGGCCTTCTTCGCCGCGTCCATCTCGGCGTTGGCTTCCTTTTCGCCCCTGGCGGCCTTGGTGCGACCCCACTGTTCCCACGTGTACACGTTGGCGCCGAACTCGGCCTCCGCGAGCTGATAGCACCAGTTGCGGAACGAGCCTTCCGTGTACTTCTGGATGTTGCCCTTGTGGACGATGGTGACGCTCTTGCGCTTGTTCGCGATGGCGTACTGCAGCGCTGCGCGGAACAGGCGCTCCGTGCCTTCCTTCGACACCGGCTTGATACCGATGCCGGAGGTTTCCGGGAAGCGGATCTTCGCGTAGGCCTTCGGGAACTGCTGCTTCAGCAGCTCCATGAACCGCCGGTTGTCCTCGGTGCCGAGCTCGAATTCGATACCGGCGTAGATGTCCTCCGTGTTCTCGCGGAAGATCGCCATGTCCACCTTTTCCGGGTGCTTCACCGGCGAGGGCACGCCCTTGTACCAGCGCACCGGCCGCAGGCACACGTAGAGGTCGAGCAGCTGCCGGAGCGCCACGTTCAGCGACCGGATGCCGCCGCCCACGGGCGTGGTCAGCGGCCCCATGATCGACACCAGATACTCGCGGCAGGCGTTCACGGTTTCATCCGGCAGCCACGAGTTGAAGAGCTTGTTCGATTTCTCGCCGGCGTAGATCTCCATCCACTGGATCTTCCGCTTGCCGCCGTAGGCCTTCTGCACGGCCGCGTCCAGCACCCGCACGCTCGCGCGCCAGATGTCCGGCCCCGTGCCGTCGCCTTCGATGAAGGGAATGATCGGGTTGTCCGGCACGTTCAATCTGCCGTTCTGAATGGTGATTTTCGCGCCCTGCGGGGGCGGCGTGATCTTCGGCGCTGCAGCCGTGGACATCGAGAAAACTCCTGGCGGGAATCGAATCGAAAGCGGCCCGCGATGCTAGCAGAAAGCGTTGCTTTCCGGGCTCGCCGCCCCATCGGGAAGCATCCGGTGGAGCCCCCTTGGCTAGAATGCGCCTCCATGTCACTCACGTTGAAGAAAACCCCCGCCGCCGACGGCTTCTGGATGCCCGCCGAGTACGAGCCTCACGCCGGCACGTGGATGCTGTGGCCCGAGCGGCCGGACAACTGGCGCGAGAAGGCGGGGCCGGCGCAGCAGGCGTTCGCAGGGGTGGCGTCCGCCATCGCGCGGTTCGAGCCCGTGACGGTGGGCGTGTCCGCCGCGCACTACACCGCCGCCCGCGATCTCCTGCCGCCGCACATCCGTGTGGTCGAGATGTCCCACGACGACTGCTGGATGCGCGATGTCGGGCCGACATTCGTCGTGAACGAAACCGGTGAGCTGCGCGGGGTGCACTGGCGCTTCAACGCGTGGGGTGGCGACCACGGCGGCTTGTATTCGCCGTGGGATCAGGACGAGCTCGTCGCGCGCAAGGTGCTGGAGATCGAGCGCCGGGACCGCTACGCCGCCGGCTTCATCAACGAGGGCGGCGCCATTCACGTGGATGGCGAAGGCACCGCGCTCGTCACCGAGGAGTGCCTCCTGAACCGCAACCGCAATCCGGGTCTCACGCGCCGGCAGATCGAGGATCGGCTGCGCGCGTATCTCGGCGTGAGCACCGTCGTCTGGCTCGGCAAGGGCGTGTTCAACGACGAAACCGACGGGCACATCGACAATCTGGCCTGCTTCGTGCGCCCGGGCGAGATCTGCCTCACATGGACCGACGACGAGCGCGATCCGCAGCACGCCATCTCGAAGGACGCGTGGGAGCGCCTGCAGGATGCGCGCGATGCGCGCGGCCGGCGCTTCACCGTGCACAAGCTGCCGATGCCCGGCCCGCTCTACATGACGGAGAAGGAAGCCCGGGGCCTCGTTGCCCGGAAGGGCACGAAGCCCCGCCCGCCCGGCGACCGGCTGGCCGGCAGCTACGTGAATTTCTATATCGTGAACGGCGGCATCATCATGCCCCTGCTGGATGCACGCACGGACCGCGCCGCTGCCGCACGACTGCGGCGGATGTTTCCCGGGCGGCGTGTGGTGGGCGTGCCTGCTCGTGAGGTGCTGCTCGGCGGCGGCAACATCCATTGCATCACGCAACAGGTTCCTGCAGCCGGCCTCGAGCGCCGGCGGCCGGGTGAGGGTTCCGCCCGGGCCCGGCGCGGTTCGGTGCGCAGGGGATGAGAAAGCTCGGCGGCGAGGCGCTGGTTCAGGCGCTGCAACAGCCGCCGGGCAAACCGGTTTCGCTGCCGGATGAGCAGGCCAGCCGCACCTGGGGCTGGGAGGAAGACGACGCCAAATCGACCCTCGCCGCAAACCGGCGGCGCCTGGATGATCTGCAATACAAGCTGTCCGCGGATGGCCGATACGCGCTGCTCGTGGTGCTGCAGGCCATCGATGCGGGCGGCAAGGACGGAACGATCCGCCGCGTGATGTCCGCCTTCAGTCCGCAGGGCTGCACGGTCACCTCGTTCAAGACGCCCAGTGCGGAGGAGCTGAAGCACGATTTCCTCTGGCGCATTCACAAGCGTGTCCCGGCCAGGGGCGAGATCGGCGTGTTCAACCGCTCGCATTACGAGGATGTGCTCATCGCACGGGTGGACAAGCTCGTGCCGCGGCCCGTGTGGATGCAGCGTTTCACGCACATCAACCACTTCGAGCACATGCTCACGGAGAACGGCGTGCGGGTGGTGAAGCTGTTCCTGCACATCAGCAAGGCCGAACAGCGCAAGCGCTTCGAAGCCCGGCTGAAGGAACCCCGCAAGCACTGGAAGTTCGGTCCCGAGGACCTCGAGAAGCGCAAACAGTGGAATGCCTACCGGCGAGCCTTCGAAGACGCGCTCACCCGCTGCGGCACGCACTGGGCGCCGTGGTACGTCGTACCTGCAGACCGCAAGTGGTTCCGCAATCTCGCCGTCTCGGAAATTCTCGTGAGCGAGCTCGAGCGGCTGCCTTTGCGTTTTCCGCCTCCACGCTTCGATCCGGCAAAAGTCTCGCTCGTGTGAGCAACTCAGCCTGTTTCAAACGTGCGCTCGGTCACATTCGGCAACCATTGGCCAGGACTCTGGCGTAGTGCACGTCGGTGTGAACAGACAGTCATCTTCAGTCCGGAACTTGCGCTAAGGTGCACGGCCATAGCCATGGCGCGTCACATCGGCGCGAGGTTTCCATGCGTATCGCCCGCTTGCTGTTTCTGGCCCTTGCACCCTGCGTGTGGCTGCTGCTGAGCGCGTGTGGCAGCGCGCCGATGCTTTCCCGTGCGGAAGGCGGCTGCAGTGAGCAGATCATGCTGAGTCTGGCCCCGGGAGTGGCCCGCACGGATCGGGTCATCCAGGATTTGCAGAGCCGAGCCGACGTGCAGCTGGAGTATCTGCGTTCGGCGAGTCCGACCCTGTTCGTTTACCGGCTGAGCGCCCGCGGCAAGGACCCTGAATGCGTGAATGCGCTGGCCCGGCTGAATCAGGATTCGCGCGTGCGTTTCGCTGAGTCTGACACGCGTCGCAGACACTTCGACGCGGTTAAGTGAACTTCACGGGATCACTGCCATGCGATCGATCGTTGCCCCGCTGACCTGGCTTTCGCTCGCACTGTTCGCCGTCCAGGCGCTGCACGCTGCGGAGGACAACCCGGCCCGCAAGCGGCCCGCTGCGGATGCCGAGCCTGCTGTCCAACGGTTTATCGTCAAGCTGCGTCCGGCTCTCCGGCTGCAAGCGCAGCAGGACGCGACGGGGGAATCCGCCACCGCATCGCTCCGCGTCGACAATGGCATGAATCGCATGCATGCCCTCGCGGACCGCGCGCGCCTTTCGCTGGACGCTGCGTACGGCATCGGCCCGAACATGCAGGTGATGCATGTGTCCCCGATCGCGCGCGGCGAGCGCCCGGAAGACATGCTCGCGCGCCTCGAAGCGGATTCCGAAGTCGAGTACGTGGTGCCGGATCGGCGCGTGTACGCGCACATGGCGTCCAACGATCCGTTGGCAACGGGGCAGTGGTACCTGCAATCGGTGGAAAAGAGCGCTATCGACGCGCAAGGCGCGTGGGACAGCACCATCGGCGGCAAGGGCGTCGTCATCGCTGTGGTGGACACCGGTGTGCGCTTCGACCACCCGGACCTCAGACGCGCGACTCAGGGCGGCCGGCTCTTGCCCGGCTACGACTTCGTATCGGCGGACCCGGATGGCAGCTTCAGAACGGCAAACGACTCCGACGGTCGCGACAGCGACCCATCCGACCCGGGCGACTGGATCGTGGAGACGGACAACTGCGGCGCCCCCGCCGACAGTTCCTGGCACGGCACGCGCGTGTCGGGAATCATCGGCGCGCTCTCGAACAACAACCAGGGCGTCGCCGGCATCACCTGGAGTGCCTACATCCTCCCGGTTCGCGTGCTCGGCAAGTGCGGCGGATACAACTCGGACGTGCTCGCCGGAATCCGCTGGGCCTCCGGGCTCAGCGTGCCTGGCGTTCCGGACAACCCCTATCCCGCGCAGGTGATCAACATCAGCCTGGGCGGCGAGGGCCTGTGTGACAGCGCGAGTGCGGATGTCATCAGCGAAGTGGCCTCGCGCGGCGTGCTGGTCGTGGTGTCCGCGGGCAACGAAGGCGGGCCCGTGGATTCGCCCGCGAACTGCCCCGGTGCCATGGGCATCGCCGGCCTGCGACACGCCGGCACGAAGGTGGGGTTCAGCAGCCTCGGCCCGGAGGTCAAGCTCAGCGCGCCCGGCGGCAACTGCGTCAACGTCAACGGCGGCCCCTGCCTCTTTTCGCTGGATACCACGGCCAACGACGGCCTCACCGGGCCAGGCAACAGCATCTACACGAGCCAGACACGTACCAATGTGGGCACGAGCTTTTCCTCGCCCATCGTCTCCGGCATCGCGGGGCTGATGCTCGCCGTGAACGGCAATCTCAAGTCCACCCAACTCATCGCGCGATTGCAGGAAGGGGCGACCAAGCCGTTCCCCGTCTCGCAGGAGCCCGGCGTTCCGGTGTGTCATGTGCCGCAGGGCTCGTTCGATATCCAGGTGACCGAATGCAGCTGCACCACGCAGGTGTGCGGCGCTGGAATGGCGAATGCGAAAGGCGCCGTGCAGGCGGCGTTGCGGCCGATCGCGGCCATCAACGTGGCGTCCACCGTGGCGCCGGGGCTCGATGTCACCCTGCAGGGTGGCGGTAGCGCCGCGGCATGCGGGCGCACGATCACGTCCTGGCTCTGGACGGTTCAGAGCAGCCCCGGCACGCCTCCACCCATCACCAACGCGGATTCACCCACTGCCACGGTGCTGGCGCCAGTGGATGACACCGGCACGTACACCGTGCGCCTCACGGTGACGGACGATGTTGGACGGACGGACTTCGCCGATATCACCATCGGGCCGCACAACGCCACGACGTCTGCGCCGGCCACGACAGGTAACACCGCATGCCTGGCGGATCTGGAGATCCCGCAGGATTCGCCACCGCCATCGCAGCCGCCGCCGACGGGCGGCATGGGTGGCGATGAACCGAGCGGTGGCGGCGGAGGCGGCGGGGGTGGCGGCGCGGCCGACCCGGTGCTGCTGATCGGGCTCCTGGTTGCCGTTGTCCTGATGCTGGCGCCCAGCCGCAAGCAGCAGCGGCAGTTCATTCAGTCGCTGATTGCGCGGCTACGGAAGAGTCTGAGCAAGCAGACTCACTGACGTGAGTCGCGGTTACGCCATCGGGCGACGGCGCTGCCCACCGCGGGCGCAGACGATTTTTCGATGAGCTAGCCCGCGGCGAGCCGCTCGGCGATATTCAGCCAGTCCCGCTGAACGCGACGATAGTGCGCGGGCGCGACGCGCGCCTCGTCCAGCATTTCCTGCGCGACCTTGCGCGCTTCCTCATGCTGACCCTGTGACTTCAGCAGCTGCGCATAGCGCACACCCGCTTCGGCCCCCGGATAGGAGTGGGCGAGCGCCTTGTACTCCTCCAGCGCCCTGGCGTAATTCCCTTCGCCTTCGAGCGCCCGCGCATAGAGCAGATGGCCCTCGGGGGACCGGAAATCCGGATTCAGGCGAATGAGGTCGTCCAGCGTGGCCCGCGCGGCCGACGCATCGCCCTTGCCGAACTGCGCACGGGCCACGCCGAGCATGATGTTCGGGTCGTGCTCGTACAGGCCCGTGAGCGCCTTCCGGTACTGCGCGATGGCGTCGTCGTAACGCCCTTGCGCCGTCAGCTCGTCTGCGTACCGCGTGATGGCGTTCACGTTGCCACTGACGCGCGCCTCGTGCTCCAGGCGCCGCAGATCCCCGGTGGGGTTCAGCATCTTGCCGAGGGTGCGCGTGGTCCGCCGCGCCCCGCGGCTGCCGAACACGTCCGGCAGAATCTCCACGATGATGTACGCGATGCAGCCGAATACCGCGATACCGGGCAGCACCAGCGCCCAGATCCACAACCAGTTTCTCCCGGTCTTGATGCAATGGACGATGAGCGCCACCTGCACCAGGATCGACAGAATCAGAAACGGCATGCCCTCACTCACCAAACTGGTACCTCACGCTCGCGCCCGCGTAGAAGTTTGCCTTCGGCGCGGGCTCGAAGTAGCGCCCGCCGGCGGCATTGATCCGCAGGTTCGCGCTGTAGGTTTCATCGAAAAGGTTATTGGCCCCGCCGAACACAGTCCAGTTCCACGGCCCCCGGTCGAGTGAGTAGCCCAGGCGCGCGTTGGCCACCGTGTAGGCGCCGGCCTTCACGGTGTTCGCGTTGTCCGCGTACACGCTGCTGACGTAGAGCGCGTCCACGCCGGCAAAGAAGCCGGACGGGCGCTTGTAGGAGACTTCGGCGTGCAGGAGGTGATCCGGCAGCCCCGGAATGCGGTTGCCGGCGAAGTCCGCACCGCTCGCATCGACGAACTCCTCGAATACGAAATCCGACTCCGTGTAGGCGAGCGAGAGATCGAGCCCCTCCACGGGGCGCGTCGCGAAGCCGATCTCCAGACCCTTGCGGCGGGACTCGCCGGCATTGCGGTAGAACGAGCGACCCGGGCTGCCGGGAATCTCGAACGGGATCAGCTCGTCCTCCACATCGATGCGGAAGAGGGCGACGCTGAAGCGGCTGCGCTCGCCGATCGCCCCCTTCACACCCACCTCGTAGTTCGTGGCGAGCTGCGGCTCGAGGGTCGGATTGAAGCCACCGCCGCCCGTGGGGTTCGCGAATTCCGAGGTCGTGGGCGTCTCGAACGATGTGGAGACGTTCGCGTATGCATTCACGCGCGGCGTGATGTGGTAGAGCAGCGCCGCCATCGGGCTCGTCTCTTTCAGCGTGCGGGAGCCGGAGTCGTCGCCGTCCGCGAGGAAGCGGTCGTCCACGTCGAACTTCACGCTGTCGTGGCGCACGCCGAGCGTGAGCTCCAGATCGTCCCGCAACTGCAGCTCGTTCTGCAGGAACACGCCGGTGCTCACCACGGATTCGTTCTGGTCGAACGTGAGGTCGCCCAGCGTGCCGAAGTTGTTGTCGAAGCGACGGCGATCGTCGTCCTGGTTGTCGATGTCCACACCCACGATGAGGCGATTGCGCCGGCCGGCGATCGTGCTGGTGTTCGTGTACGAGAGCCCGCCGCCGACGAAGAACCGGTCGATGGTGACCGCGCCGCCATTGCGGAAGGCGAGCGTGTTCTCGAACGTGCGCCACACGTAATAGTTGCGCGCGCTGAGGAGATGCTTGTCGCCGAAGGACTTGTCGAAGGCGAAGCCCACTCGGGTCTGCTCGAGGCTTTCGCCGCCATCGAACGTGATGGCCGATGGTGCCGCGGCGCGCGGGTTCGCCTGCATTACGGCGAGCGTGAGCGCACCGGGGTCGTCCGACACGGGCTGGTCGGTGTAGTTCAGCGCCATGCGGATGTTCGAGGTGTCGTCGAAGTCGTAACGCAGCGTGCCATTGGCCTGTCGGCCTTCGACCCTGCTCTGTGCGCGGTAACCGGTGTAGTCCAGATCGGAAAGGTTGAGCATGTAGCCGAGCTTGCCCGCCGTGCCGGCCGTCTTGATCTGATGCTTGCCGAAGCCGTAGTCGCCGAAGGAGGAACGCGCCTCGACGATCGGCTGTTCCGGCGGGATTTCCGACTCGATGAGAATGACGCCGCCCGAGGCGTTGCCGTACAGCGCGGAGGACGAGCCGCGCAGCACGGTGATGTTCTCCACGGAGCCGATGTCCACGCTGTCCATCTGGCCCTGGCCGTCCGGCAGCGTTTCGGGAATGCCGTCCACGAAGATGCGCACGCCGCGAATGCCGAAGTTCGCGCGCGCGCCGAAGCCGCGGATGGAGATGCGCAGGTCCTGCGCGAAGTTGTACCGGTCCTGCATGTAGATGCCAGGCATCTGCGCAAGCGATTCGTCGAGGCCGATCTGCTGGCGCCCGAGCTGAATCTCATCCTTGTCCACGCGGTCCACGGCCGCGGGTACTTCGATCAGCGGCTTGGTGACGCGCGTGGCGGTGACCACGACGGTTTGCGTGCCGTTTTGCCCAGTCACCGTGCCGTTCTGCGCAGCCGCCTCGCCCGCGGCGAGTGCGGCGGTGGTGGCGAAGAGCGCGACGAACGCGCGACCCGTATCGTTGCGATGCTGAGACAAGGTACTAACTCCTGGGTAAGGCGAAGGCGATCACGTAGTCCCCTCGCGGCATGCCGAGCGGCCCGTGGCCCCCGGCAGAAATGACGACGTACTGACGCTCGTTCGGCCCGGCGCGATACGTCATGGGTGTGGCCTGACCGCCGGCCGGCAGCGGGTGCTTCCACAGCTCACGGCCGGTCTCGACATCGAAGGCGCGGATGTACTGATCCATCGTGCCGGCCACGAACAC
>Ga0182749_1002470_pt1 | contig 13483 bp, 13 predicted proteins | sample eDN3rd37CKraftMG_FD_128875 | JGI IMG/M metagenome (GOLD analysis project Ga0182749, IMG submission 128875) | Enriched Miracle-Growth compost microbial communities from Emeryville, California, USA - eDNA 3rd pass 37_C Kraft MG (version 2) (version 2) ...
CCGGACAAAAGCCGCCGCCAGAGCCGACACGTCCCCTACAGGACAACCCCACAGGCGTCAGTCTCGATACAAGTCAGAACCCCGACGACAACCACACCATCATCACCGTCTCGATACGCTCGTGCCTCGCTACTCGACCGGCGACTCGCCGCTCGGCACTCGACCGCCGCGGCTCGTGGAAAGATGGACCCATGCTTCGTTGGTTGACCTCTGGTGAGTCGCACGGTCCTGCCCTGGTGGGCGTCGTCGAAGGCCTTCCGGCCGGTGTGGAGCTCGTGTCGCAGGACATCGTGGACGCTCTTGCGCGCCGCCGCCTGGGCTACGGACGCGGAGCCCGCCAGAAGTTCGAGCAGGACGAGGTCGAGGTCCTCGCCGGCCTTCGCCACGGGCTGACGCAGGGTGGCCCGCTCGCCATCAAGATCGCCAACAGCGAGTGGCCCAAGTGGGTCGACGTGATGGCGGCAGACCCAGTCCCGGCCGAGGCCCTCCTGGTCGACGCCGGCACCGGTGACGTGCGCGAGATCGCGCGCAACCGCCCGCTGACCCGCCCCCGCCCGGGCCACGCCGACCTCATCGGCATGCGCAAGTACGGCTTCGACGACGCCCGACCCGTCCTCGAGCGCGCCTCCGCGCGCGAGACGGCGACCCGCGTCGCGCTCGGCGCCGTCGCGGAGCGGTTCCTCGAGCAGGTCGCTGGCATCCGCCTGGTGGCTCACGTCACCGAGATCGGTGGCGTCCGCGTGCCCGACGACGCTCCCGTCCCGACCCCGGACGACGTCGCCGCCCTCGACGCCGACCCCGCACGCTGCTTCGACCCCGCCACCTCCGAGGCGATCGTCGCCGTGATCGACGAGGCGCAGAAGAGCGGGGACACGCTCGGCGGCGTGGTCGAGGTCCTGGCCTACGGCGTGCCGAGCGGTCTGGGCACCTACGCGCACTCCGACCGCCGTCTCGACGCGCGGCTCGCGGCCGCGATCATGGGCATCCAGGCGTTCAAGGGTGTCGAGATCGGCGACGGTTTCCGCACCGCGACCCGCCGTGGCTCCGAGGCGCACGACGAGATCGTCCGGAACGCCGACGGTGAGATCGAGCGCCTCAGCAACCGCGCCGGTGGCATCGAGGGCGGCATGTCCAACGGCCAGGTGGTCCGCGTGCGCGGTGCCATGAAGCCCATCTCCACGGTGCCGCGCGCCCTGCAGACGATCGACGTCGCTACGGGTGAGCCCGCCAAGGCACAGCACCAGCGTTCCGACGTGTGCGCGGTGCAGCCGGCCGCCGTCATCGCCCAGGCGATGGTCGCCCTCGTGCTCGCGGACGCCGTGCTCGAGAAGTTCGGCGGTGACTCCGTCGCCGAGACCCGCCGGAACCTCGAGGCCTACCTCGAGGCGATCCCCGCGAACCTGCGGTGAGCGTCCCGGCCATGACCGTCCCGCCTCCCGCTTCGCACACCGGCTCCCCGCACACCGGCTCGCCGCGTGCTGGCGCGCCCGGCTCCAGCGCGCCTGGCGCGAGCTCGCCAGCCGCCGCTGTCTCGGGCCCGGACCCCGTGCTGGTGCGTCCCGTCGTGGTGCTCGTCGGCCCCCCGGGGTCGGGCAAGTCCACCGTGGCGCGCCGGCTCGCCGACCGTCTCACGGTCGTGCACCGGGACACGGACCACGACGTCGAGACCGGTGCTGGCCGCAGCGTGCCGCAGATCTTCGCGGACCGGGGCGAGGCCGTCTTCCGGGCCATGGAGACTGACGCGCTCTACACGGCGCTGCGCACGCACGACGGCGTGCTCTCGCTCGGCGGGGGAGCGCCGCTCGCGCCCTACAACCAGGAGCTCCTCGCCGAGTACACCGCGGCTGGCGGGCTCGTGGTGTTCCTCGACGTGAGACCCGACGTCGCCGTCGCGCGGATGGGGGACACCCACGGTCGCCCGCTGCTCGAGGGTGACCCGCGCGCCCGCTTCGTCGAGCTCATGACGACGCGTCGAGACATCTACGAGAAGGTCGCGACGCTCCACCTCGACACCAGCGAGCACACCCCGGACGACGTCGTCGACCTCGTCGTCGCCCACCTCCCGCCGGTCGACCAGCAAGGCCCGAGCACGTCGCCGGTCGAGTAGCGAGCGCCAGCGAGCGTATCGAGACCCATGCACACCTCGCCAGGTTTCGATACGGGCCCGGGGGCCCTGCTCAACCAGCGACATCCGCCGGGTTTCGACACGGGCCCGGATGCCCTGCTCAACCAGCGACATCCGCCGGGTTTCGACACGGGCCAGGGGCCCTGCTCAACCAGCGACACCCGCCGGTCGAGTAGCGAGGAACGAGCGTATCGAGACCCCCGACCCCCACCCACCCCCCGCCGCACCACCGAAGGAGCGCCCACCGATGCCCCCTGAGACACCCACCCGCATCACCGTCACCGCCGAGCGCACGTACGACGTCGTCGTCGGGCGGCACCTGCTCGGCGAGCTGCCCGGGCTGCTGGGCGAGGGCGTCAACAAGGTGCTCGTCATCCACCCCGAGTCGCTCGAGACCACGGCGGCCGCGGTGCGCGAAGACCTCCTCGCGCAGGGCTACGAGGCGCTGCTCGCCGTCGTGCCCGACGCCGAGGCGTCGAAGACGGCCCAGGTCCTCGAGTTCTGCTGGACGATCCTCGGCCAGGCAGACTTCACCCGTTCCGACGCCATCGTCTCCATCGGTGGCGGCGCCACCACCGACCTCGCCGGATTCGTCGCCGCGACGTGGCTGCGCGGCATCGCCGTCGTGCACATCCCCACCACGCTGCTGGCCATGGTCGACGCGGCGGTCGGTGGCAAGACCGGTATCAACACCGCCGAGGGCAAGAACCTCGTCGGCGCCTTCTACTCCCCGCGCGGCGTGCTCTGCGACCTCGCGGCGCTCGAGACCTTGCCGCGCTGGGACTTCGTGGCCGGGCTCGCGGAGATCATCAAGACCGGCTTCATCGCCGACCCGGTGATCCTCGACCTGGTGGAGGCCCACGCCGCGGAGCTCCAGGCGTGGCCCGCCACCTCGGAGGAGATCTGGCAGGTGGTGCGCGAGCTCGTCGAGCGCTCCGTCGCGGTCAAGGCACGGGTCGTCTCCGAGGACCTGCGCGAGGCCTCGCTCCGGGAGATCCTCAACTACGGCCACACGCTCGCGCACGCGATCGAGCAGGTCGAGCGCTACCAGTGGCGCCACGGCGCCGCCGTCTCCGTCGGCATGGTCTACGCGGCCGAGCTAGCGCGCCTGGCCGGGAAGCTGGACGATGCCGCGGTCGAGCGCCACCGCGACATCCTCGCGGCCGTGGGGCTGCCGACGAGCTATCGGGGGGACCGCTGGGACAAGCTGCTCGGGGTGATGCGCCGGGACAAGAAGGCCCGCGGCGCGACGCTGCGCTTCGTCGTCCTGGACGACGTCGCCAAGCCGGTGCGCCTGGAGGGACCCGACCCCACGCTCCTGGCTGCGGCCTACGCCGAGATCGCCTCGGAGCCGCCCACCGGTCCCGCGCCTGTCGCGCTCTGACCCGCCGAGAGACGCTTGATCAACCCAGCGGGGTTGATGACCGCATATCAACGCTTTAGGGTTGACACATGTTCGTGATCACCATGGACCAGGAGGGCAGCACGGGAGGGGCGGACCGCGTCCCCGAGCTGCTCGTGGCACTCGGGCAGGCGGTACCCGACCCGTTGCTGGCGTTCGAGCGGACGGCGGGGGACGAGGTGCAGGGCCTGCTCGCCACCGCCCCTGACGCGCTCGCCGCCGTCCGGACCGCCCTGCGGCTCGGCGGCTGGCAGGTCGGCGTCGGCGTCGGCGGCGTCGTCGATCCGCTGCCCACCTCCACCCGTGCTGCCACGGGCGACGCGTTCGTGCGTGCCCGCGACGCCGTCGAGCGCGCGAAGAGTCGGCGCATGCCCGTGCCGGTGGCGGTCACGGGCCCCTCCCCGGGGAGCGAGGACGGCTCCGGCCGTCTTGTCGCGACCGATGCCGAGGCGCTCCTGCAGCTGCTGGGCACCCTCGTCGAGCGGCGCTCCGGCGCGGGCTGGGACGCCGTCGACGTGGTCCTCGGGCTCGACGACGACGTCCTGGGCCGACCCGAACGCGCGGGCCTCGCGGCACGCCGTGGCGACGTCGAGTCCCGCACGCGGTCACAGGCTGCTGCCATGCTCGGGGTGTCGGAGCAGGCGCTGAGCAAGCGGTTGCGCGCCGCGGCCTGGCAGCAGGAGCGCGCCGCGCTGCCCGCCCTCGCACGCGTTCTCGAGGAGGTGGACCGATGACCTGGACCTGGGTGCACGCCGTCGTGCTCCTGCCGTGCGCCGCGCTGAGCGTGCTGCTCGGAGCCCCGTTGACGCGCGCCGTCCTCACCTGGGCGTCCCGCCGGCCCCACGACGGTGCGCGCGAGGAGCCGTCCGCGCAGGCCCACGCCACCCCGGGGCCGACGAGCCCCGCGGCCACGAACGCGCTGCGCGGCGGGACCTGGATCGGCTACCTCGAGCGGCTCGCCATCACCGCCTCGATCGTCGCCGGATACCCTGCGGCGATCGCCGTGGTGGTGGCGGTCAAGGGCCTGGGCCGGTTCCCCGAGCTGCGTGACAACCCGGCAGCCTCCGAGAGGTTCGTGATCGGCACGCTCGCGTCCTTCGTCTGGGCCGCCCTGTGCGGGGTCCTCGGCCTCGCAGTCTCCGAAGCCCTCACCTAACCAGTAAGATAGGCGGCTGGTGCTTGCGGCGGTCTCGACGGCGGCCGGGCGCACAGATCGGCCCCGTGACCCAGCAGCGCCCGCGACATCGCCAGGCTCGCTGCCGTCCGGCCGACCGAGACGACACCTCGACGCGACACGAAAGGCCCCGCCTGTGGCTACCACGAACGACATCAAGAACGGCACCGTGCTCAACCTCGACGGCCAGCTGTGGTCCATCATCGAGTTCCAGCACGTGAAGCCCGGCAAGGGTGGCGCGTTCGTCCGCACCAAGATGCGCAACGTGCTCAGCGGCAAGGTCGTCGACAAGACGTTCAACGCGGGCATCAAGATCGAGACCGCGAACGTCGACCGTCGCGACATGCAGTACCTGTACAAGGACGGCGCCGACTTCGTCTTCATGGACAACGACACCTACGATCAGCTGACGATCCCGGCGGCCACCGTCGGCGACGCCGCGGACTACATGCTCGAGAGCATGACCGTCCAGGTCGCCACCCACGAGGGCTCCCCGCTCTACGTCGAGCTCCCGGCCTCCGTCGTGCTCGAGGTGACCTACACCGAGCCCGGGCTGCAGGGCGACCGCTCGACCGGTGGCACCAAGCCCGCCACGCTCGAGACCGGGGCGCAGATCCAGGTGCCGCTGTTCCTGGAGCAGGGCACCAAGGTCAAGGTCGACACCCGCGACGGCAGCTACCTCGGGCGTGTGAACGACTGACGTGGCAGCCAGGAGCAAGGCGCGCAAGCGCGCGCTCGACGTCCTCTTCGAGGCCGAGCAGCGCGGGGAGGACGCCGGCACGACGCTGGCCGACCGCCTGGTCGAGCCCGGCGCCCAGACGGCCCCGCCGCAGTACGCGGTGGACATCGTCGAGGGCGTGCTCGCCCACCGCGAGCGGATCGACGAGCTGCTCGAGACGTACTCGCACGACTGGACGATCGAGCGCATGCCCGCGGTCGACCGCGCGGTGCTCCGCATCGGGGTGTGGGAGCTGCTGTTCAACGACGACGTGCCCGACGCCGTGGCGATCGACGAGGCCGTGGAGCTCTCCCGGACGCTGTCGACCGACGAGTCGCCCGGCTTCGTCAACGGGCTCCTCGGCCGGATCCTCGACCTGAAGCCCACCCTCATCGGCTGAGCCGCGCGTCCATGACGCCGAGCCCGTCACGCCCTCCGGGGCCGTGGCGGGCGTGCTGGTGATCAGCGGTGGCCTCGACACGGCCGTGGCCGGCCTGCTCGACCAGCGGAACGGGGCGCCCCGCTGGTTGAGCAACGCCCCCTGGGGCGTGTATCGAAACCCTGTCGCACGCCCCCGGTAGCCTGGGCGGATGGAGCAGCGACGCACCGGGACGCACTGGACGGGGGAGTACCCCGAGGGCGTGCCGAGGCATGTCGAGATCCCGGACGAGGACCTCCTGGTCGGCTTCAGCCGTGCGGTCACCGCCCATCCGAACCGCGCTGCCACCTGGTTCGAGGGCCGTGTCACCACCTATGCGGAGCTCGCCGACGCGGTGAGCCGCGGAGCCGCCGCCCTGGCGGCGCTCGGTGTGACGCCGGGGGACCGGGTCGCGATCGCGCTGCCGAACTGCCCCGCGCACGTCACGGCCTTCCTGGCCGTGCTGCGGCTGGGTGCGGTGGCCGTCGAGCACAACCCGCTCTCGACGGCGGAGGAGCTCGAGCGTCAGCTCATCGACTCGGGCGCGGTGGCCGCCGTCTGCTGGCAGCCGACCGCCGAGCGCGTCGCCGAGGTCCAGGAACGCACCTCTGTGCAGACCCTGGTGGCCGTCGACGTGAGCAAGGATCTGCCCACCTTCAAGCGGCTCGCGCTGCGCCTGCCGGTTCGCAAGGCTCGGGAGACCCGCGCCCGGCTCACCTCACCGTCACCGGCGGGGTCGCTGGACTGGCACACCCTGGTGCGCGACGCCGCGCACCTCGACCACGGTCACCCGCGTCCGGCGCCGGACGACCTCGCCGCGCTGCTGTACACCGGCGGTACCACGGGCAACCCCAAGGGGGCGATGCTCACGCACCGCAACCTGGTCGCCAACCCGGTGATGGGCGAGGCATGGACCGGTCTGAGCGCCCAGGACCCCGAGCCTGCCGTCGTCGACGCGGTCCTGCCGCTCTTCCACGCCTACGGGCTCACCCTTTGCCTGGGCTTCGGCCTGCGCATCGCCGCGACGATCGTCCTGTTCCCGCGCTTCGACCCCGCCGCGGTGCTGGCCGCGCAGCGAACCGTCCCCGCCACGTTCATGCCCGTCGTCCCGCCGATGCTCGACCGGCTCACCACCGCGGCCCGAGAGGCCGCCGATCGAGGCGACCCCGTGGACCTCACCAGCCTGCGCTTCGTCATGAGCGGTGCGATGCCGCTGCCCACGGAGACAGCAGCCGCCTGGGAGGCGTTGACCGGCTCGTTCGTCATCGAGGGCTACGGCCTCACCGAGTGCTCGCCGATCGCCCTCGGCAACCCGTTCACGGCGCAGCGCCGCCCCGGCTGGCTCGGGGTGCCGTTCCCGAGCACCGACGTGCGCGTCGCCGACCAGGAGGACCCGGCCGTGGACGTGCCGCCGGGGGAGCGCGGCGAGCTGCTCGTCTCGGGACCGCAGGTGTTCCGCGGCTACTGGGGCCGCGCCGCGGAGAACGAGGGCGTGCTGTGGGTCGACGACGAAGGGACCACCTGGCTGCGCACGGGGGACGTCGTCGTGCAGGACGAGCAAGGCTTCGTGCGGCTCGTGGACCGCATCAAGGAGATGATCATCACCGGCGGCTTCAAGGTGTTCCCCTCGCAGGTCGAGCACGTGCTGCGCGAGATGCCGGGCGTGGCGGACGTCGCTGTCGTCGGCCTGCCCGGCGGCGACCTGGGGGAGCAGGTCGTCGCGGCGATTGTGCCGGACGACGCAGGGCGCGCCCACGAGGCGGCGCTCGACCTCGACGCGGTGCGCACGTGGTGCGAGGGCCGCCTCGCCCGCTACGCGATCCCGCGCCAGGTCGTGCTGCTCGAGGAGCTGCCGCGCTCGATGATCGGCAAGGTCCTGCGCCGCGAGGTCCGCACCCACCTGCTCGCCGGCCATCCGCCGGTCGAGTAGGCCCGTGTGCTCGCCCGCCATCCGCCGGTCGAGTAGGGCCGCGTGCTCGCCCGCCATCCGCCGGTCGAGTAGGGCCGCGTGCTCGCCCGCCATCCGCCGGTCGAGTAGGGCCGCCAGGGCCCGTATCGAGACCAGCGCAGCACGCGACCGCGCTCTCGATACGCTCGTCCCTCGCTACTCGACCGGCGACAGGCGCCGGCGCTCGCATGGGCTCGTCGGGATACGCCGTGGTGACGCGGTATGATGGACGACGGCCACAAGACGTTCCTTTAAAGCCCGTCCAGTGAGGCGGGGAAGGAGGTCGCCAGATGAGTCGCAGCACTGCTGTGCCCGCTGACGGAACGACCAGCACGACCGCCCGCGACGTCCTCTCTGCGGCGGAGATCAACCGGGCACTGACCCGGATCGCGCACGAGATCCTCGAGCGCAACAAGGGCGCGCAGGACGTCGTCCTCCTCGGCATCCCGACGCGCGGCGTCCACCTCGCCGCCCGGCTCGCCGACAAGATCCTCGAGGCGGAGCCCGGCCTCGACCGCTCCCAGCTGCTCGGGCGGCTCGACATCACGATGTACCGCGACGACCTCCAGCGCGGTCCGGTCCGCGCCGTCGGCAGCACCGAGATCCCGGCCGGCGGGATCGACGGCGCCACGATCGTGCTCGTCGACGACGTGCTCTTCTCCGGCCGCACGGTCCGCGCGGCGCTCGACGCGATCAAGGACCTGGGCCGGCCCGACGTCGTCCAGCTCGCCACGCTCGTCGACCGCGGGCACCGTCGCCTGCCGATCCGCCCCGACTTCGTCGGCAAGAACCTGCCCACGGCTCTCGAGGAGCGTGTGACCGTCAACCTCGTCGAGGTCGACGGCGCGGACTCGGTCGTCATCGACTCGCCCGGCGCCGGGGCGAGCGCCCCCGCCGCCGTCCCCACGGACCCCCAGGGAGCCGCCCGGTGAAGCACCTGCTCTCCACGGCGGACCTCTCGCGCGCCGACGCGGTGGGCCTGCTCGACGCCGCCGCCACCATGGCCGCGACCCAGGACCGGGAGATCAAGAAGCTCCCGACCCTGCGAGGCCGCACGGTCGTCAACCTCTTCTTCGAGGACTCCACCCGCACGCGCATCTCCTTCGAGGCGGCGGCGAAGCGTCTCTCGGCCGACGTCATCAACTTCTCGGCTAAGGGGTCGAGCGTGTCCAAGGGCGAGTCGCTCAAGGACACCGCACTGACGCTCAAGGCCATGGGCGCGGACGCCGTCGTCATCCGCCACCAGGCCTCGGGGGCCGCCTACACGCTCGCGAACGCCGACTGGCTCGACGCGCCGGTCGTCAACGCGGGGGACGGCACGCACCAGCACCCGACCCAGGCGCTGCTCGACGCCTACACGCTGCGTCGTCACCTCGCCGGCCCGACCCCCGGCACGGCCGACACGCAGGCGACGATCGGCAGGGACCTCGCAGGAGTCAAGGTCGCCATCGTCGGCGACGTGCTGCACTCCCGGGTGGCCCGCGCGAACGTGTGGCTGCTGCGCACCCTGGGTGCCCAGGTCACCCTCGTCGCGCCGCCCACCCTCGTGCCCGTCGGCGTCGGGACGTGGCCGTGCGACGTCTCCTACCACCTGGACGACACGCTCCGCGAGGTCCAGCCGGACGCCGTCATGATGCTGCGCGTCCAGCGCGAGCGGATGTCCAGCGCCGGCGGCGGGTTCTTCCCCAGCCCGCTCGAGTACTCGCGCCTCTATGGCCTCGACGCCCGGCGGCTCGCCCTGCTGCCGGAGCACTCGATCGTCATGCACCCGGGCCCGATGAACCGCGGCCTGGAGATCTCCGCCGACGCCGCAGACTGCGAGCGCAGCGTGATCGTGGAACAGGTCGCCAACGGCGTCGCCGTCCGGATGGCCGTGCTCTACACGTTGCTCGCCGGCGACCCTGGTCTCGATACGGCCGCGGGCGGCCTACTCGACCAGCAACCCCCCGCGGGTCGAGCAGCGAGCGCGACACCCCCTGCCGGTCGAGTTGCGCGCGACGCACCCCTTGCCGGTCGAGTAGCGAGCGTCAGCGAGCGTATCGAGACCCCTGCGGCTCCCGAGCAGGGTCTCGATACGGCCGCGGGCGGCCTACTCGACCAGCAACCTGCCGGTCGAGCAGCGAGCGTCAGCGAGCGTATCGAGACCCCCGCCCCCGCCCCGAACGAGAGGCCTTCAGCGTGACCACCTCCTACCTCATCACCAGTGCGTCCCTGCTGGGTGAGCGGGTGGCCGACCTGCTGCTCGCGGACGGCGTGATCGCCGCCGTAGGGACCGGCCTCGACGCCCCGGCCGACGCCGTCGTCGTCGATGCCGCGGGCCTCGTCGCGCTGCCCGGCCTGGTCGACCTGCACACCCACCTGCGAGAGCCCGGCCGCGAGGACGCCGAGACGATCGCCTCGGGCACGCGCGCCGCGGCCGCCGGCGGCTTCACCGCCGTGCACGCCATGGCCAACACCTCGCCCACCCAGGACACGGCGGGCGTCGTCGAGCAGGTCTGGCGCCGCGGGCGGGAGGCCGGCTTCGCCGACGTGCGGCCGGTCGGCGCCGTGACCCTCGGGCTCAAGGGCGAGCAGCTCGCCGAGCTCGGCGCGATGGCCGACTCGGCCGCGCAGGTGCGGGTGTTCTCCGACGACGGTCTGTGCGTGTGGGACCCGGTCCTCATGCGCCGTGCCCTGGAGTACGTCAAGGCCTTCGACGGTGTCGTCGCCCAGCACGCGCAGGAGCCGCGCCTGACCGCCGGAGCCCAGATGCACGAGGGCGCGGTGTCCTCTCAGATCGGGCTGCCCGGCTGGCCGGCGGTCGCCGAGGAGTCGATCATCGCCCGCGACGTGCTGCTCGCCGAGCACGTCGGTTCCCGGCTGCACGTGTGCCACCTGTCGACCGCAGGCTCGGTGGAGATCGTCCGCTGGGCCAAGCAGCGCGGCATCGACGTGACCGCCGAGGTCACCCCGCACCACCTGCTGCTGACCGACGAGCTCGCCCGCGGCTACGACCCTGTGTACAAGGTCAACCCACCCCTTCGTACACAAGCCGACGTCGACGCCGTGCGCGACGGTCTGGCGGACGGCACGATCGACATCGTCGCGACCGACCACGCCCCGCACCCGCGCGAGGACAAGGACGGCGAGTGGGCCTCGGCCGCCTTCGGCATGACCGGCCTCGAGACCGCGCTGAGCGTCGTGCAGGCCACGATGGTCGACACCGGCCGCCTCACCTGGGCCGACGTCGCCCGCGTGCTCTCCTTCGCCCCGGCCCGCATCGGGCGCGCCGACACCGGGCCCTACGCGCAGGGTCGCCCGCTCGAGGTGGGGGAGCCGGCGAACCTCACGCTCGTCGACCCGGCTGCGTGCCGCACGGTCGTCCCCGAGGCCCAGCAGACCGCGAGCGTCAACTCGCCGCTGCGCGGCCGCGAGCTGCCAGGGCAGGTCCGTGCGACGTTCCTGCGCGGGCGGGCGACCGTGCTCGACGGCGCGGTCGTGGAGCCCGGGCTCGCGACTACAGGGTCTATGAGCGCAGGGGCGGGTGCCTGATGGGCCTTCCGTTCCCGGTGGCGATGGGCATCTGGGTCGTCATCGGCATCCTGATCCTGCTGGTCATCTTCGTCGGCCTGCGTCGTCGCCGCTCCGCGGGTCGCAGCCTGGTCCCGGCGGTGCCCGCGGTCCCGGTGGTCGACGGCGTCCCCGACCTCGGCGCCGAGCTGCTGGCCCCCGTGAGGGCGACCTACGTCTCGAGCACCCGCAGCGGCGACTGGCTCGCCCGCATCGACACCCCGGAGCTGGGCGTGCGCGCGAGCGCGCTGCTCAGCGTCCACGAGGCGGGCGTCGTCATCGAGCGCCCCGGACCCGGCGTGCTGTTCATCCCCGCGGCCTCGCTGCGCGGCACGGGCACGACGTCGGGCATGGCCGGCAAGTTCGTCGGCCATGAGGGGCTCGACGTCCTCACCTGGCTCTCGCCCGACGGACTGCTGCTGGACACCGGGCTGCGGCTCGCCCACCGGGGCGACCGCACGCCTCTCCAGGACGCCGTCACCCGCCTGATCGCTTCCGCCGGTCGAGCAGCGAGCGCCAGCGAGCGTATCGATACCCCCGTGACGGAACCGGGTCTCGATACGGCCGTGGCCGGCCTACTCGACCAGCGGGATGCTTCCGCCGGTCGAGTAGCGAGCGCCAGCGAGCGTATCGAGACCCCGGCCGCACCCCACGATCCCTCACCGCACGCCCCGAACGAGAAGGAGTCCCAGTGACCATCCCGAGCCCGACAGCCAGCGCCGCCTGGGACGCCATCTCGCGCCAGGACGCCGAGACCCGCGCCGGCCGCGCCCTCCTCGTCCTCGAGGACGGGCGCGTCTTCGAGGGTCACGCCTTCGGCGCGGTGGGCACGACCTTCGGCGAGATCGTCTTCAACACCGGCATGACGGGGTATCAGGAGACGCTGACCGACCCGTCCTACCACCGGCAGATCGTCGTCATGACGGCTCCCCACGTGGGCAACACCGGCGTGAACGACGAGGACCAGGAGTCCACCAAGATCTGGGTCGCCGGCTACGTGGTGCGCGACCCCTCCCGGCGCGTGTCGAACTGGCGCGCTGCCCGCTCCCTCGACGAGGAGCTGCGCGTGCAGGGCGTCGTGGGCATCTGCGAGATCGACACCCGCGCGCTCACCCGCCACCTGCGCGAGCTCGGCGTCATGCGCGCCGGCATCTTCTCGGGCGACGCCCTCGTCGCGGACGGCCACCCGCGCCCGGTCGAGCAGCTCGTCGCCGAGGTCGCGGCCTCGCCGGTCATGATCGGGTCCGACCTCGCCGCGGAGGTCTCGACGGACGAGGCGTACGTCGTCGAGCCCCAGGGCGAGCACGCCGGCCAGGAACCCGTCGCGACCGTCGTCGCGATCGACCTCGGGATCAAGGCGATGACGCCGCAGCGTCTCGCCGAGCGCGGGGTGCGCGTCCACGTGCTGCCCACCGGCGCCACGATCGACGAGGTGCTCGCCCTCGAGCCGGACGGCGTGTTCTTCTCCAACGGCCCCGGCGACCCGAGCGCCGCGACCCACGAGATCGAGCTGCTGCGCGGGGTGCTCGACCGCAAGGTTCCGTTCTTCGGCATCTGCTACGGCAACCAGCTCCTCGGCCGCGCCCTGGGCTACGGCACGTACAAGCTCGGTTACGGGCACCGCGGCATCAACCAGCCGGTGCTCGACCGCGCCACCGGCAAGGTCGAGATCACCGCGCACAACCACGGCTTCGCTGTGGACGCGCCGCGCGAGGGCGAGTCCACAGCACCGCACGACGGCGGCCGCTACGGCCGCGTCGTCGTGTCGCACATCGGCCTCAACGACCAGGTCGTCGAGGGCCTGAACGCCCTCGACCTGCCGGCCTTCTCGGTCCAGTACCACCCCGAGGCCGCCGCCGGCCCGCACGACGCGGCCTATCTCTTCGACCGCTTCATCGACCTCATGCGCACCGCGGGCCCTCGCTCCGCTGCCGGCGCGAACAAGGAGAACTGACCCGTGCCTCGCAGAACTGACATCAGCTCCGTCATGGTGATCGGCTCCGGGCCGATCGTCATCGGCCAGGCGGCGGAGTTCGACTACTCCGGCACGCAGGCCTGCCGGGTCCTGAAGGAGGAGGGCCTGCGCGTCATCCTCGTCAACTCCAACCCGGCCACGATCATGACCGACCCGGAGTTCGCGGACGCGACC
>Ga0182749_1002472_pt1 | contig 13473 bp, 12 predicted proteins | sample eDN3rd37CKraftMG_FD_128875 | JGI IMG/M metagenome (GOLD analysis project Ga0182749, IMG submission 128875) | Enriched Miracle-Growth compost microbial communities from Emeryville, California, USA - eDNA 3rd pass 37_C Kraft MG (version 2) (version 2) ...
AGCCCGTGCCGGTCTGCCGCACCTCCACGAGCCCTTCTTCCAAACACAGGTGGACGCCCTGTTGCCGATGAAGCTGCTCGATAACTTCGGACACTTCCGGGGGGACACAGCGCTCCATCACTCGCTGCCCGGCTTCCAGAACCGTGACTTCCGCGCCGAGCTTTGCCACGCTCGCAGCGACTTCGAGCCCGATCACGCCCGCCCCGATGCACAGCACCCGACGGGCGCCGCGCAGCGATGCCCGTATTCTCGCCGCGTCGGCCAGTGTGCGAAGCGTCGCCACATGCTCCGCTCCCGGACAGCCAAGGCGCCGGGCCGCACCACCCGTCGTGAGCAGGAGCCTGTCGAACGCCAGAACCGTGCCATCGTCAAGATGAATGGTCCTGCTGACGGCTTCCACCCTTGTGGCGCGCCGGCCCAGGACAAGCTCGATCCCGCAGGCCTCATAATCTCCCTCAGACCTCACGAAGGTCGGCGCGATTGCCTCTTCCGCGGTCAGCGCCTCCTTGGAAAGGGGTGGACGTTCATAGGGCGGCACCGGTTCCTCGCCGATGAGGATAACACGCCCGGCAAATCCGGCCTTGCGCATCGCGAATGCCGCATTGGCTCCAGCCTGGCCCGCTCCGACGATGACATACGTCTCTTTCAATGTTTCTTCCTTTGAATCCCAAAATTAATCCCATGCCGCATTGACGTTCATATGTATATGTATAAATAGATCACGTGAAGGAGAGAGATACTATGAAAATGATAAATAACCAATCGTGGATAAAGGTTGCAAAGACTTATAATGTTGAGTACGAATCGCCTATTTCTATTGAAATAGACGATTATCATCTTGCTATCTATCGGGACGCCGAAGATAATTTCTATGCCACTGATAACGTTTGCACTCATGCCTATGCGCTTTTGACCGAAGGGTTCCAGGAGGGTTGCACCATTGAATGTCCGCTTCATGCCGGCTGCTTCGATATCCGCACCGGTGAGGCGCTGACCGCTCCTCTGACCGAAAACCTGAAGACCTATCCCGTCCGGATCGACGGTGACGACATCCTGGTCTATCTCGATGCCTAAGCATCGAGAACGACATATTCCTCCTCCACGTGAACGGGAAAGGTCTCGGCCTTGTAGGGTCCCTCGACGATAGCACTGCCCTTTTCCACGCAGGCGGGATATTGCTTCACCCATATACCTGCGGGGTCGACGCGAGACTGGCCCGTCCTCATATCGAATTCCCAGCCATGCCAAGGGCACCGCAATATCTCTCCCGAGCGGGTGTAGGCGAACTCTCCTGGCTGCGAACCTTCGACCAGACCGACGATCGCGCCGTGGCAGAGCCTGGCCCCCATGTGGGGACATTTGTTGAGCATGGCATAGTACGTGCCGTTGACATTGAAGACCGCGATATCGCGCCCTTTCACGGAGACGACCTTGTTGCTGCCTGGCGGAATCTCAGCAACGGTTGCAACGATATGGCGTGCCATTACGATAGACCGAAGAGCGAGATGGCGTTGTCGCGGAACAACATCGAACGCTGCTCCGGGGTCATCCTGAACGGAAAAGCCGAACGTGGATCGTCGAAATCCCAATGCGGGTAGTCCGACGAGTAGAGGATGCGGTCCCATCCGATCCAATCAAATATTTCCGACATGTCAGCGATGTTCTCGGGTTCGTCGACCGGCTGCGTCGTAAACCAGAAGTGACGGCGCACTTGTTCCGATGGTGGGCGCTTGATGTGCGGCACCTCCGATTTCAGGCGCTGCCAATGCTTGTCCATGCGCCACGTCATCGAGGGTACCCAGGCGAAACCGGACTCCACGATGATGAAGCGGCTGCCGGGATAACGCTCGACAACGCCCTCGAAGACAAGGCTGGAGATCAGGGCCTGCGCGCTCTGCGCCGTCGACGGATGTTCTTCGACATAGTAGCGCGGCCAGCCGCCGCCGGTCACTGAATGCCCGCCATAGCCACCGCCGTGGACACCGATCGGCAGGCCATGGCGTTCGGCCGCTTCATAGATGGGCCAGAAACGGCGCCGACCCATGGGCTCCGAGAGCCGCGGTGTCATGAAGACCTGCGCGAAGGCCGGATGGCCGGCCCATTTCTCGATCTCCGCGACGGCGGCCTCCACGTGCTCGCTGGCGATGACGATCGATCCCTTGAGACGCGGCTCCGGTGTGCACCAGTAGTCCAGCTGCCACTGGTTCAGCGCAGTCGCCAGCGCGGCACCATATTCGAGATTTCTTTGGCTTCCCGTCGCCATTGCCAGCACTTGGAGAATCCCAAACTCGATGTCATGCAGGTCTAGGTGCTGCTCCCTCATGAAGGGCAGGACGGAACCTGCCGGGCTGCCGTCCGGCGGCCATGCGTCGCGCCGCGCAATCGCCGGTGCAGCCCGCGGCCATGGGCTCGCTTCTCTGAATGGCGCACGAAAGTGGCTGCCATAAACGCGATGGTGCTCGCGCCAACGTTCCGGCAGATATTGCAAAAGATCCTCGGGCTTGCGGGGCACCGGATGAATGTCGCAGTCGACGATTTTCAGCCGTGTGGCCGCGGCCGGCTTTGGCCGTTCGGTCGTTGCGCTCATGCCCTCCCTCCCTGCAGCCGCGGGTAGGTTTCCAGCGCGTTTTCAGACAACAAGCGCTGCAGGAACTTTGGCGACAAGCCGCCCGGCAACACGTCGTTTGCGTCGAAATGGTGATGCGGATAGTCGCTCGAATAGAGCAGCACCCGGTCGGAGCCGATCTGCTCGATCGTCCGATCCAGTTGTTGCTGGCTAGGAGGCGCATCAATTGGCTGGAGCGTGAAGCGTACGTTCTCGCGCACGATCTCGGCGGGCGCCCGGTTCACCCAGGGAACCTCCATGCGCATGGCGCGCCAGATCTTGTTTGCCCGCCAAAGGAAGGACGGCAGCCATGTCCAGCCCGACTCGATCATGACCACTTTCAAATCGGGGAACTTCGCGAAGATGCCGTCGCAAACCAAGCTCATCAACTGGTTCTGCATACCCCAGGCCATCGCAATGTAGTCTTCGAGATAGTGGCTGGGATAACCCAGCGAGGTCGGCGCATGCCGATAGGCCGTGCCGGCGTGGACACCTATCGGCAGACCGTGGCGCTGGGCTGCCTCATAGATCGGCCAGTAATGCTCGAAACCAAGCGGCTGTTCGAGCAGGCCAGGCAGCAGCACCTGCACGAAGCGCTTGTCGGCGCTGCGCTTCTCTATCTCGGCAACCGAATGGGCGGCATGTTGCCACGGCACGACAATCGATGCCTTCAAACGCGTGTCCTTATCCAGCCACTCCTCGGCCAGCCAGTCGTTTACGGCCCCGCAAAGGGCAGCCGCGAGATGCGGATGGTGTAGCGCCTGCGCGCCCCAGACACAGTTGAGGATGGCTGTGCCACCGCCGAGATCCTCGAAGACGTGCTTGCGCGTGAGCTCGAGGTTTGCGCCTCCTCGTCCGGATATGTTGCGCCAATCGTCGCGCGCGGCGAGAGGCGTCGTGTCTGGGTACGCGGTCAGATCGAGGTTGCGTACACCACGGACAACCACATAGTCGCGCCAGTAAGGCTCCAGATACGGAAGCAACAGATTGATATCCGGCAGCACGACATGCACGTCGCAATCGATCCGGTTGCCCACAGGCTCCGAGGCGTTCGAGACGAGGTCGGCGGAAAAGGCGGGTCCATTCATTTCGAGATAGCTCCACGCGTCGCGCCGCTCACGAGGAAGGGCTCGAGCAGGACGAAGATGATCATGATGGGCACGAGCGTCAGTGTCGCCACCGCCATGAGCGCAGGCCAATCGACCAGATATTCGCCGGAGAAGCTCTGCAGCCCCACCGTCAGCAGCCGTTTCTCAGGGTTTGTGATAAGTGTGCGGGCGAACAGGAACTCCGACCAGTTGACCAGGAGAAGGTACATGCCGGCGCTTGCCAAGCCCGGCCTGACCAGCGGAAGGATGACGCGCCGCAGTGCTCCGATGCGGGTGCAGCCGTCGAGCATCGCCGCCTCGTCCAGCTCGCGAGGAACGCGATCGAAGAACTGCTTCATCAGCAGGCAGGCCAACGGCATGCTGAAAGCAACGTTGACGAGCACAAGAGCAGGCAGCGAGTCGATCAGCCCGCCCACATTGAACATGATGAAGATCGGGATAATGACCAGGCCCGCCGGAAGCAGCTTGGAAAAGAGCAGAATGGCGGCCAGAATGCGCTGGCTGCGGAAATCCCATCGCGAGAGCGAATAGCCAGCCAGAACCGCGATCAGGAGGCTGGTGAGCGATGCACCGAACGAGACAATGAGGCTGTTCGCCATCCAAAGCAGGAACGGCTTGCGCTGGATAACCTCCTCGAATGCGTCGAGCGTCGCATGGGCGAAGTCGGGAAGGAAGGCGGGCGTCCGCGACAGGATGAGCGAGGTCGGCATGGTCGCCGTCATGATCATCCAGTAGATCGGTATCATGGTCATGAGGGCGGTGAGGACCAGCGCAACGAAGGGAAAGTTGAACTTGGTAACACGCATGGCCAGCCTCAGAATTTCTGCCGATCCACATAGGTCAGCGTCAGGCCGGAGATCGCGGCTACGGCGAGCATCATCATGACGCCGCTGGCCGATGCCACACCCATCCGGAAATACTGAAACGCTTCGTCATAGATGAAGAGCGGCAACGTCGCCGTCGCATCGGCCGGGCCGCCGCCGGTGGAGCCGAAGATGATGTCCACGTCCATTGAGATCCATAACGCGCTGATCAGCAGCGACACCAGCGTGGCGGATATGATTCCGGGCCAAGTGATGTAACGGAAGAGCTGGAAGCGGTTCGCGCCGTCAATCGAGGCCGCCTCATAAAGATCTTCGGGAATGGTCTGCAGGGCGGCAAGGATGGTTAGCGTGATCAACGGATAGGCTTTCCATGCCGTGGGCATGATAACGCCCCAAAGCGCTGTCGAGCCATCCATCAGCCATGCCGTATCGGCTTCTGAAATGTGCGCGGCGCGAAGGACGGCATTGATGAACCCGTAAGAGCCGTCGAACATCCATGTGAAGATGATCGCCGCGACCACCCCGGGCACAGCCCAAGGCAGCAGAATGATCGTCCGCACCCAGCGCCGCGCCGGCATCCGATTATTGAGCAACAGCGCGCTCCAAAGGCCAATTGCAAAGGACACCGTGAGGCTGCCGGCGAGGTAAAGTCCGGATACCTTCACCGACGACCAGAAATCGCGGCTTGTCAGCGCCCGGACGTAATTGTCCAAACCATAAGGCTGCTCGCTGATGGCAAGAAAATTCATCGTCGACCCAACGCGAAAGCTCAGATCGACGACCTTGAGGAGAGGGTAGGCCAGAAACGCGATGATAACGATGAACGCTGGCAACATCAGCACCAGCGCGAAGAACTGTGTTCTCGCGGCCCGCCGCAGGACAGGCTTCCTGGCCTGCCCTGCCGCGGTTATGGGCGTTGCTTCCGAATACGCCATCGTCACTTGAGCGGAAATGCGCGCTCGAGTTCAGCTTGGGTTTCCTGCGCGATGGCCTCGGCCGGCTCCTCGGTCGAGAGCAGACGCAGCCCGGCATTGGTCAGAATGCTGCGGAACTCGTTCAGGTTGCTGCGGATGCCTTGATTGTCCGGCCAAGCCGAGACGACATCGGCCCGCGCCTTGGAAATTTCCTCCAGCATTGGCTGTTTCGCGATCAGGTCGGGTGTCACGATACCCTGCATCGCGGGGGGCGACACGGTCAGTTCGGCCCAACGCTGCTGCCATTCCTTGGTCGAGATGAACTTGACATACTCCCATGCGGCGTCCTGCTGCTCGGGCGTGGCGGTGCTGGCGATATGCATGCTGTTCACCGCCCCGCCGACCGCGACACGAAAAGGCGTCTGCATGATCTTCAGGTTGTCGCGAACCTCAGGTGCAGCCTCGCCCACGCTGGAATAGACCCACGGCCCGTCGATCATGAAGGCTGATTTGCCGTCGATGAAGAGCTGCCGTGACATCGACGAGTCCGCGCCCAGCGCCGAGTTGGCTTTGCGGATGTCACGATACTGCTGCAGCGCCGCCACCGCCTCAGGTGAGGTTAGCTTGTACTCATTGCCGTCGATCAACTTCACTCCGGACCAGTGCAAAGTGCGCATGATGTCGAGAGCGACCGTCGGGTGCTGTGCGGTAACCGAGGAGAGACCGAAGATACCCTTTTCCCTGTCGGTGAGCTTCGGGATGCTGGCAAGGAATTCTTCGTAGCTGGTCGGGAGCTTCACGCCCTTCTCCGCCAGCAGCGCCTCGTTATAGAACAAGACATAAGCGCCGCCCATGACGAGGCTGCCAACCGTCTTGCCGTCCCATTTCATTTCGGATTGAACAGCGGCCCATTCGCTGTCGATCGGCGTGCCGGCGAGGCGTTCGTCAAGCGGAGCGAACCAATTTTGCGACGCGAAAATACCCATGAACTCCGACGGCAGCTCGATCAATTGAGGAGCGCGACCGGAGGCGAACCGGATGGTCAGCTGATTGATGTACTCGCCATAGGGGATCTGGACGACATTGATGTCGATGTCCGGATGAGCCTGTTCGAATGCGGCGATGGACTCTTTCCAAAAAACTCCGAAGCCCCCTTCCTCAGCCTGCCAAGTAGACATTTCAATCGTTTCGGCTCTGGCGGCACCAGCCAGCGAAGTCGAGCCGATCAAAGCAAATGCAAGACCTAGGAGCAGCCCTCCTCCCCGTACGTTCATTCCTTTTCCTCCCATCCATGTTTCATATAAGAAGCATTGCTTCATACGCTAAACGTCGATAGACCATCATGTCAAGCCTTCTTGTTCCGCGTCCTGCCAAACGGTATGCGGAATTGCGGGCGTAATTATCAATGGAGGCGTGTTGCAGATGGAGCAGGATGGTGCTGGAACGAACCGTTATATTGTTCCAGCTCTGCAACGTGGGCTGGATGTGTTGGGTTTGCTCGCGCGCAGCGGAAGGCCTGTGGCTGTTCCCGAGGCTTGCAAGGAATTGAATATATCGCGCGCGACAGCGTTTCGGTTGTTCCACACGCTCGAAGCGAACGGCTTCATTATCCGATTGCCCAACAGCAACAGCTACCGGCTACACTCGAAAATTCTCTCTCTCGGATTCGACTACTTGTATTCCCTGGATGTTGCCGAGGTGGCGCGCCCGCACATGGACATCCTTCGCGAAGCGGTCGGCGCGGCCATCCATCTCGGCATCCGGGTGGGCACGGACATGTACTACGTCATGCGCTCCGCTTCGCCAGAGCAACTGACGATGAGTTCCACGGCAGGCAAAAAACATCCGGCGCATGCGGTATCTTCTGGGCGCGCCCTGCTCTACGATCTGGATGAAGCCCAGCTCGACGCTCTCTACAGGAATTATGATTTTTCGCCTTATCCCATATTCGCTCCGCAGAACCTTTCGGAACTGAAAGCGCAGCTGCGGCGGGAGCGGGAGCAGGGATATGTGGTCGCCCAGTCGATGACCTACGAGTCGATCCGGCACATCGCCGTTCCTGTTCGGGATGCATCGGGCCTTGCCATCGCCGCCGTGAACGTTTCAGACCGCTACTATTCCGAGGAGGAGCTGACCGGCAGGGTTTTGGACGAGTTGCGCCGGACGGCGAACGCGATTTCCGAGGCGATGGGTTATCGCAACCCTGAAGGCTCGGCTCATGGAGTGTGACCAGAAACGGCAGCTTCTCCATAGTCTAGTAAGCTCAAGATGAGTTTGTAAGTAGCCCGAAGATTCGGAGCCGGGCTGCTTTGACTCCTATGTCCTCATGGGCGTGAAGACGAAGGGAACCGGTCCTGATGTAAAGTTTTCACGTTGTTTCTTGAACACGATTATCGGAAGCTGATTTGACCGCCATCACTCGATGGCGTGCGGTGCGAGCTTTTCCCAATTGAAAGTGACCCCGATGCCAGGCTCGTCCGGCGCGACGGCTTGCCCGTGATCGAGGAGCAGTGGCCGGGTAGTATACTGGTCGATGTCGAAGCTATGCGCCTCTACCCAGCCATCGCTGGGGTAGCCTGCAACGAGACTCACATGCAGTTCCTGCATTCCGTGGCTGCAGACCGGAATGCCGGCGGGTCCGAACAGCGCGGCTGCCCGTAGCCAGCCGGTGATGCCGCCGCAATTGCTGGCGTCGGGCTGGATGAAGGAAAGTTTCGACTGCGCCAGTGCGTACCCGAATTCGTGGATGGTATGGAGGTTTTCGCCCATGGCGAGAGGCATGCCGGTCGCGTCTGCGATCTCTGCATGACCGAGATAGTCGTCCGGTTCGATCGGCTCCTCGAGCCAAAAGATACCATAGGGAGCAAGCGCCTTCGCGGTCGCAATCGCCTGCGGTACGTCGAGCGCGTAGTTGGCATCCACCATGAAGGTGACATCGGGCCCGATCATTTCGCGCACCGCTCTCACGCGCGCAACGTCATCATCGAGCGTCGGCTGGCCGATCTTGATCTTGACGGCGGTGAAGCCGGCATCGAGATATCCGGCCACGCTTGAAAGGAGCTGCTCCATAGGGAAATTGAGATCGATGCCGCCGCGATAGGCTTTGGCCGTGCGGCCGGCGCCACCCGCCATCTGCCACAACGCCTTGCCTTCACGTTTTCCGCGGATATCCCAAAGCGCGATGTCGACCGCCGACATAGCGAAGGCAGCGATTCCGCCGCGCCCCACATAATGGATGTACCACCACATGCTGTCATGAATGGAGCCGATATCCGTGCCGTCCCTGCCCATCAGGAAGGGAGCGAGGTCGTGCTCAACCATGGCTCTGATGGCGTGGCCACCCTTGCCGCCGGTATAGGTATAGCCGGTCCCCTCGCTGCCGTCGGCAAGCCGGATGGTGACCGTGACGAGCTCGAAATGGGTGTGAGTGCCGTGCCTGGCATCGCCCATCGCTTCCCGCAGCGGGACGCGGAACAGCTTGCATCGAATGTCGGCGATCTTGCTGCTCATGCTCGCCTCCCATAGCCGGCCAGGATCACCAGGCCCTTTTTGACGGCCGCTCCGGACAGTCCCGAGCGCTTTTGTTCAAGCACTTTGATCTCCGTTTGGTCTGACGAAGTAGAGCAAAGAAGGCGCCACAGCCACGACATAGTCAATGCGAAACTCATTTTTGTACGACAAAAATAGAAACCGACTTGCGCTTTCGTTCGATCTGTCGGATCAAATATGTCTGTGCAACGGCAGGAATACGCATGCTGGAGGAGCCTGAGCTGCCGAGCGAGACCGTCTCCCGCGCCACCGCGCGCGCCGCGGATGCTGTCGTCGTGGACATCGAATCCCGTATCTCGGTCGGAGAATGGCCGGACGGCTCCTTTCTGCCGGCGGAGAGAGAGCTGATGGCCGAATATGGGATCAGTCGCACGGTCGTGCGTGAGGCCATCGCGCGCCTTGCGAGCCGTGGATTGGTCGAAGCGCGCCACCGCTTCCGGCCCGTCGTCCGGCGTCCCGGCTACGATGCGGCCTTGTCGGCGGTGGGCGGCGTCGTCTCGCATCTCCTTAGCGGCAGCAGCGGCGTCAAGAACCTCTACGACCTGAGGGTGTTCCTGGAAGCCGCGCTTGTGCGCCATGCGGCGCTTCATGCCCGCAGGGAAGACATTGCAGCGCTGCGCTCCGCCCTCTTGGCGAACGAGCAGGCCGTGCCGGATTCGCAACGCTTCTACGCCACGGATGTCGCCTTCCACGGCGTGCTCTACCAGGTTCCGCGCAACCCTGTTTTCCCCGCCGTGCACAAGGCATTCACCTCCTGGCTGGCGCCGCACTGGGAGCGGATGCTCCGCTCTCCCGAGCGCAACCGTATCAATTATCTCAGCCACCGGGAAATCTGCGAAGCTATTGTCGAGCGCGACCCCGATGCGGGCGAGCGGGCGTTGCAAAACCATCTGGGCGCCGCATGGGAATATGTCCGCGGCACCTTTGCCGATCCGGGAGCAGAGGATGCGCGGCAGGCCGATGCGTGAGGGATACGATCATATCGTCGTAGGAGGCGGCGCGGCCGGATGCGTCGCGGCCGCAAGGCTGGTGGAGGCCGGCCGTCGCGTTCTCCTGCTCGAGGCCGGGCATTCCCATCATCATCCGCTGCTCGACATGCCGCCGGGCATCTTCAAGATGATCAACGGCAGCAAGTTCATGCGGTACCACCGCACCACGCCGCAGGAACATCTGGATGGCCGGGTGCACGAAATCAGCCAGGGCAATGTGCTGGGCGGCGGAACCTCGGTCAATGCCCAGGTCTACATGCGCGGGCGGCCATCCGACTACGACGAGTGGGACGAGCTCCTGCGCGGCAACAATGCCGGCGTGCGGTGGGACTGGAGGCATGTGCTGCCGCACTTCCGCAACATGGAAGGCAACAATCGGCTTTACGACGAGCGGCACAACAGCGATGGTCCTCTGCTCGTCTCCGACCCCGGCCACATCGATGACGTCTCGCGCTGGTTCGTCCAGACCATGCAGGGGCTCGGGGTTCCCTTTACATCCGACTTCAATGGAGAAAGCCAACGGGGCGTCGGCTTCTACCAGTTCATGAACCGACGCGGCAAACGCAGCAGCGCCGCCTATGCCTTCGTAGAGCCGCTGCGCAAGGATCCGCACCTCACGGTAAAGCTGAATAGCGCCGCCCACCGAATTATCGTAGAGGGCAAGCGTGCAGTCGGAGTGACTTACAGCGACGGTCAGGGCGAGAGGACTGCCTTTGCCGACGGAGACATCATCATCTCCTCGGGCGCGCTGGTCACGCCGAAGCTGTTGATGCTTTCCGGCATCGGCCCTGCAGACGAGCTCAGAACGCAGGGCATCGATGTGGTGGCCGATCTGCCGGGCGTCGGACAGAACCTCATCGACCATCCCGAGGTACCGATCCTTGCGACATGCAACGGCCCATACGGCTACTTCACGCATACCAGCGGCTGGCGCATGCTCATGCACGGCATCCAGTTCAAGGTGTTCGGCACCGGCGTCATCACCTCCGCCGGCGTTGAGGCGGGTGCCTTCATAAATCCCCTCGATCCCGATGCGGAACCGACGATCCAGGCCTTCTGCGTGCCGTTCGTCTATCTCGACCGCGACCTTCTGCAGCTCATCAAGCCTACATACGGCGTTACCGTAACGACAGTGGTGACCAAGCCGAAGTCACGCGGCTTTGTGAGGTTGGCCTCCGCCGACCCGGCCGACATGCCCATAGTCTCGCCGCATCTGCTCAAGCACAGCGATGACATGGCGATGATGATCGCCGGCCAAAAATTCTTCTTGCGGGCGTTCCAGAATCCGCCGCTCGGCAACCGCATCGACCGGGTACTGAGGCCGGACCCGAACGATCTGAGCGATGAGGCACTGGCGGCCCACTGCAGGAAAATGGTGAAAACGAACTATCATCCCGCAGGCACGGCGCGCATGGGCGCCGACGGCGATCCGATGGCCGTGCTCGACGCGGCGATGCGCGTACGCGGGATCGACAATCTTCGCGTTGCCGACATGTCCGCTTGTCCAAACATCAATTCCGGCAACACGGCCGCGCCGGCCATGATGCTCGGGGACCGTTGCGCGAGCTTTATCCTTCAGAGCCAACAGGCAGTCGCCTCCAACGCCGATAACGAGGTCCGCTGTGTGGCTTGACATGACATACCGGCCCGCGGCCGGCGATGAACAGAGGGAGGGAGGACCCCAGCTACTGAGACGTGCATAGAAAGCTTATCGGAACAATTGGGAGGACTACATGATGATCACTCGTCGCAAACTGCTGATTTCATCAGCCGCGGCTGCGGCTGCAGCCTCGATAGCAAGCCGCGCCTTCGCTGCGGCGCCGCCGCTGCCCAAGAAAGACACCTACAAGGTCGGCTTTGCCCAGACGGAATCGAACAATCCGTGGCGTCTGGCTCAGACAAAATCCATGCAGGACGAAGCGGCCAAACGCGGATGGCAGTTGGTCTATACCGATGCCGCCGGCTCCGCGGCCAAGCAGGTGGCGGATGTGAACTCCATGATCGCCCAGCAGGTCGACCTGATCTTCCTTGCCCCACGCGAGGAAGTGCCGTTGATACCAGCGATCATGGCGGCCAAGGCCGCAAAAATTCCAGTGATCCTGCTCGACCGGAACGTCGACCAGAGCCTGGCGAAGCCCGGCGAGGACTATGTGTGCTTCATCGGCTCCAACTTCATAGAAGAAGGCCAGCGGATCGCCGAATATCTCGTGAACATGAACGGCGACAAAAGGACCATCATCGAGCTTGAAGGCACCGTCGGCTCCTCTCCGGCCAATGACCGCAAGAAAGGCTTCGACGAGTACATCGCCAAGCACGAGGGTTACCAGATCGTCGCATCGCAGTCGGGCGATTTTGCCCGCGACAAGGGCCGCCAGGTTGCCGAAACCCTGCTGCAGGCGCACCCGGAAGCCAATGTCATCTACGCCCACAATGACGAGATGGCGATCGGCGCGATCGCGGCGCTCGAGGCCGCCGGTCGCAAGGCCGGCCGCGAAGACTGCCTGGTGTTCTCGATCGACGGCGGCCGAGAGGCCGTGCAACTGGTCGTCGACGGCAAGATCGAAGCCGTGGTCGAGTGCAATCCGCGCTTCGGACCCAAGGCTTTCGACACCGCTGTCGCGTACGCCAATGGCGAGAAGATCCCGCCGGTGATCATCAACCCGGACCAGATCTATACGCCCGAGAACGCGGCCGAACTGCTGGATACCGCGTACTGACGAGAAGGTGCAGGCCGCGGCTGGCGCTACGCCGCGGCCTGCATTACTCTTCCCGCGAGGGGAACACACCCATGACCGACGGCGCGCTGCTCTCCATGCGCGGCATAGACAAGCGGTTCGCCGGGATTCCGGCCCTGAGGCAGGCTTCGCTCGAGGTCGGGCCCGGCGAGGTTCATGCGCTCATCGGTCAGAATGGCGCCGGCAAATCCACCCTCATCAAGGTGCTGACCGGCTATCACCGCCGCGATGCCGGCGAAGTGACGTTCCTTGGCCACCCGTTCGAGGCGAACTCGCCCCAGCAGGCGCAGGCGAGCGGCATCAGCACCATCTATCAGGAGATCAACCTGGTGCCGCTGCGCAGCGTCACCGAGAACATCTGCCTCGGGCGCGAAAGGCGGCGGTTCGGCCTGCTCGACTGGCGCGCCATGCATGAAGAAGCTGAGCGTCTTCTGAGCAGGTTCCGAGTAAAGCTCGACGTCCGCCGGCCACTCATGGATTTCTCCACCGCAACCCAGCAGATGGTGGCGATTGCCCGCGCAATCGGCTTCTCGGCGCGGCTCGTGATCATGGACGAGCCGACCTCCTCGCTGGATGAGCAGGAGGTCGGGGTCCTCTTCGACGTCATCCGCCAGCTCAAGGCGGATGGCGTGTCGGTCATCTTCGTCTCACACAAACTCGATGAACTTTACGAGGTTTGTGATCGCGTCACCATCATGCGCGACGGCAGCACAGTCTGCACCGCCGAGATATCGAAGATTACAAAGCT
>Ga0182749_1002475_pt1 | contig 13466 bp, 13 predicted proteins | sample eDN3rd37CKraftMG_FD_128875 | JGI IMG/M metagenome (GOLD analysis project Ga0182749, IMG submission 128875) | Enriched Miracle-Growth compost microbial communities from Emeryville, California, USA - eDNA 3rd pass 37_C Kraft MG (version 2) (version 2) ...
CTCGACGGCGTGATCGACTGCTCGCCGTTCGGCTGCCGCACCGGCTTCCACCTCATCATGTGGGGCGAGCGGAGCCCGGAGGAGATCGCGCCGGCGCTGGCCGACAGCCTGCACGCGATCGCCGAGCAGGTGGCATGGGACGACGTGCCCGGTGTCAGCGCCGAGGGGTGCGGCAACTACCGCGACCACAGCCTGCACAGCGCGCGGGAATGGGCTGCCCGCATCGTCGCGCAGGGATTCAGCGTCGATCCGTTCGAGCGCGTCGGCGTCGTCTTCTGAGCAACGCGAGAGGGCCCCGGTCGACCGACCGGGGCCCTCGGCGCATGCTCAGGAGACGACGCCGACGCGCGCGAACGGATCGATGCTGAACCCCTGTGCCACGATGCGCGCGGCCCATTCCCGCGCGCTGTGGAGGCTGTGGTCGCGGTAGTTACCGCACTCGACGGCGCTGACGCCCGGCACGTCCTCCCACTCGACCCGCTCCGCGATCGCGTGCAGGCTGTCGACCAGCGCCGGGGCGATCTCCTCCGGGGTGCGCCCGCCCCACATGATGAGGTGAAAGCCGGTGCGGCAGCCGAACGGCGAGCAGTCGATCACGCCGTCGAGCCGATCGCGCAGCAGGCTGGCGAGGAGGTGCTCGATGGTGTGCAGCCCGGCGGTGGGGATCTCGCCCTCGTTGGGCTGGACGAAGCGCAGATCGAAGTTGGAGATGGTGCCGCCCTGCGGGCCGTGCTCGACGGCGATCAGCCTCACGTACGGTGCGATGACGGCGGTGTGATCGAGCTGGAAGCTCTCGACGTCGGCCATGGTCCTCCCAGGGTGGTGGCGGTCAGAACACGGACAGCACCAGCTGGTCGCCCGCGAACCCCATCGTCCCACGCAGCGACCACTCGTCGGCGCGATACGTGAAGGTCTGCTCGGAGCCATCGTGCGCAAGGCCGCTGACGGTGGCCGTCACGGCGCCGCCGGTCGCGGCGAACGTCATCTGCTCGGTGTCGATCTCCACCTGCGGCACGCGGTCCACCGTCATCGCGACCTGCCGCAGCTCGCGCAGATCGGCCGGCCACGGCACGACGATGCCGCACGCCTCCGGGATCGCGTCGGTCGCCGCCGCGCAGTCGGCGACGTGCGCGTCGACGCGCTCCTGCACGACGTCGCGCGCGTCGTCGCGGAACGTCTGCTCGATCGTGACGGCGGCCGGGTCCGCTCCCGGCAGCGGCGTGATGGTCGCGGAGCCGTCGAGGATCTCGGCGGGAAGGCTCGTGGCCTCGTACCGCGCGGGGTACAGGCGCAGCGTCTCGTCGGACGGGAAGGTGAGGGAACCGATCGCGAACGCGTCGCCGATGCTCGGCGTGACGGTGACGCTCACCAGGTCGCCGACGCGCCAGACGCCGTCGGTGCGCTCCATGGGGCTCTCGATCGTGTGTTCCTCGCCCTCGACGGTCACCGTGGCGCGCAGCGTCCCGCGGTCGTCGGCCGTCTCGACCGCGTCGAGCGTGAGCCCGTCGAGGTAGCCGTCGGCCTGCGCGAACGCCTGGATCGCGGGGTCCTCGACGGATGCGCCCGTGACGGCGCGCAGCTCGGCGACGTCCCCGTCGCGCAGCGCGGCGACGTAGCGCTCGGCGACCTCGCGCGCATCCGGTCCCCGCGAGCTCAGACCCCACACCACGGCGCCGCCGACGACGATCACCGCGACGACGACCGCGATCACCCAGGCGGGAGGGCGCCGGCGCGCGCGGCGCACCGCGGCCGGTGCCTCCGGCGGGCCCTCGAGGTCCCAGGAGCTCGTCATGACGCCCGCTCCAGCGCGGGGGCCAGCACCGCGGTCGGCGCCGACGGAGCGCGAGGGTGATCGTGACGCGCCGCCGCCGGCAGCGCGGCCGCGATGTCGTGGGAGGCATCGCCCCAGCCGGAGACCGACACGCGCTCGAGCCCCTGCCAGCGCGCGGCACGCTGCAGCTCGGCGGCGATGCGCTCGGCCGCGTCGGCCGGTGCGCCGGGCTCCCACCACGCCGACTGCACGAGCAGGGTGCCGGCGGCCCGATCGGCCTTGAGGTCGACGCGCGCCGCGAGGCGGTCGCCCACCAGGACCGGAAGCGAGTAGTACCCGTACCGCCGCTTGTGCGCCGGCACGTAGATCTCGATGCGGTAGTCGAAGCCGAACAGCCGCAGCGCGCGGTCCCGGAACCACACGACCGGGTCGAACGGACTCAGCAGCGCCACCCGATCGATCCGCCGCGGCACGACGGCGTCGCGGTGCAGATACGCCGCGACGGGGCGCCCCGCGCGCTGCCATCCCTCGACCCGCACCGGATGCAGCTCGCCCGCGTCCACGAGCTCGGCGACGGCCGGTGAGACGTCGCGGGCCTTGAGCCGGTAGTAGTCGCCGAGATCGGCGGCCGTCGCGACGCCGTACGCGCGCGCGGCGCGGCGGACCAGCTCGCGCACCGCCTCGGCACGGGGGATCTCGCGCTCCCGCGCCGCGACCGGGATGACGTGCTCGGCGAGCGCGTAGGTGCGCTCGAACCCCCGCCGCTCCGCGATCGCGACGTCGCCGAACCGCCACAGCATCTCGAGGCCCCGCTTGACGTCGTCCCAGTCCCACCAGGGGCCGCGCGCGGCGCGCTCCTGCGCCCGCTCGACCTCGGCCGGCCGGAGGGGCCCGCGATCGGCGAGCTCGTCGCGCAGCCGCCGCAGCGTGGCGGCGTTGTCGTGCACCCACGTGCCCGGGCCGCCGTAGCGGGCGCGGAAGTCGTCCATCCGGAAGCGCCACAGGGGCCAGTCGTCGATGCCGATGAGGGCCGCCTCGTGCGCCACGTACTCCACGTACCGCTTGCGACGGCCGAACAGCATCCGGTCGAGGGCGTCCCGGTCGTAGGCGCCCAGCCGGGCGTAGTGCGGCATGTAGTGGGCGCGGGCGAACACGTTGACGGAGTCGATCTGGAGCGCGCCCATGCGGTCCATCACGCCGTGCAGCCGCCCCGCGCCGACCGCGGCCGGGCGCGCGCCGGAGAACCCCTGCGCCGCCAGCGCGATGCGCCGCGCCTGCGTGGCGCTGAGCGTGTCGAGTCGATCGTTCCCCACGCATCCCACGCTACCGGCGGCCGCCGACATCGCGCGGCGCGCCGCCCAGCGTGCGGGCGGCTCGCGATGTCGCATCCCCCTGACATACTGACCGCGATGTCTCGGATCCCCGCTGCCGCCGCCCTCGCCGTCCTCGCCGCCGCCTGCCTCGTCGGGTGCGCGCCCGGCGATGACGGGCTCGACGACGCCGTCGACGAGCTCGCGTCGGCGCTGGAGCGCCACGAGCTGCCGGAGTCGGTGACGGGCGGTGCGGACTTCGCGGAGCTGGTGGAGCCGCTCGCCGGGTACACCCTCGACGTCGCGGCCGGCGAGCCGGTGCGCGAGGACGGCGTGGCGCGCGTGCCGCTGCGCTGGACGTGGGACATCGACGGGCACGAATGGGCGTACGAGACCACGGCCGAGCTCGAGCGCGGCGAGGACGCCGGGGAGTGGACGCTGCCGTGGGACCCCGCCCTCGTCGCGGACGGCCTGGAACCCGGCGAGACGGTGGTGGTGACGCGGACGTTCCCGACGCGGGCGCCGATCGTCACCGCGGACGGGGAGCCGATCGTCACCGAGCGTCCCGTCACGCGATACGGGCTCGACAAGAGCTGGATCGACGCCGACCAGGTCGAGCAGAGCGCGCGGGCGATCGCCGCCGCCGTCCAGGTGGACGCCGACGAGTTCGCGGCGCGCGCGGCGTCGATGGGCGAGCAGGCCTTCGTCGAGGCGATCGTGCTGCGCCCGGAGGACGCGGCCACGCGCGTCGCGCCCGACTTCGCGGACATCCCCGGCGCCAACGCGGTGGCGTCCACCATGCAGCTCGCGCCCACGCGCACGTTCGCGCGCGAGATCCTCGGCACCGTCGGCGAGGCCACGGCCGAGATCATCGAGAACTCCGACGGCGCCATCCGCGCGGGCGAGCAGACGGGGCTGTCGGGCCTGCAGGCCGCGCACGACGACCGGCTGCGGGGCACGCCGGCGGTGACGATCGCGGCCGCGAGCGGTGCCGACGACGCCGACCCGCGCGTGCTGGCCGAATGGCCGGCCGAGGACGGGGAGCCGCTGCGGGTGACGCTCGACATCGAGCTGCAGCAGCGGGCGGAGCAGGTGCTGGCCGGAATCGCGTCGGCCAGCGCGATCGTCGCGATCCGGTCCTCGACCGGCGAGATCCTCGCCGCGGCGAACGGACCGGGAAACGGGGGCCTGGACGCCGCGACGAGCGGGCGGTACGCGCCGGGATCCACGTTCAAGATCGTCACCGCGCTGGCCCTGCTGCGCAGCGGGATGAGCCCCGACGACACCGTCTCGTGCACCGACGAGCTGGTCGTCGACGGCTACACCTTCCACAACTACGACGACTACCCGGCCGCCGCGGTGGGGGAGATCCCGCTGCGCGACGCGATCGCGCACTCCTGCAACACCGCGCTCATCGCCCAGCACGACCGCGTGACCGACGCCGACCTGCGCGAGGCCGCCGCGGCGCTCGGCGTCCCCGGTCCCGACGACGCCTCGTCACAGACCGAGCACGCGGCCAACCTCATCGGGCAGGGGATCGTGAGCGAGACGCCGCTCGGGATGGCGACGGTGGCGGCGTCGATCGCGGCGGGCCACACGGTCGATCCGTTCCTCGTCGCGCGCGACGACGAGGCGCCGCCCTCGACGCTCACCGCCGACGAGGCGGCCACCCTGCGCGACCTCATGCGCGGCGTGGTCACCGACGGCTCGGCGAGCTTCCTCGGCGCGCTGCAGCCGCCGGTCGCGGCCAAGACCGGCACGGCGGAGTTCGGCGAGCCCGACGCCGAGGGCCACCTCGCGAGCCACGCGTGGCTGATCGCGACCCAGGACGATCTGGCCGTCGCCGTGTTCGTCGAGCGCGGCGAGGGCGGCGCCACCACGGCCGGCCCGCTGATGTCGGCGTTCCTGGCGCCCTGATCCGCCGCGCGACTCCCGCTCGTATCACGGTGCGGGCATGTGGCGGCGGCCTAGACTGTGCCAGATGAGCGACGAGAATCGGCGCGGAGGGTTCTGGGACTTCCTGCGGTCGCGCCCGGCGCCGACGGCGGCCGGGGAGATCCGCGCGCGGGAACCGGGCGAGGTGCCCACGGGGCTGCGCAACGCGACGGCCTACGCGTGGCGCTTCCTCGTGATCGCCGGCGCCATCGCGGTGCTGGTGTGGCTCGTCATCACCTTCAAGCTCCTGGTGATCCCGATGCTCGTGGCGATCCTGCTCACGGCGCTGCTGTATCCGGGCTTCCTCCTCATGCTGCGCCTGCGGCTTCCGCGCGTGCTGGCGATCGTCGTGTCGGTCATCGGCACGCTCGCGATCGTAACCGGCCTGATCTGGCTTGTCGTGTGGCAGATCGGGCGCGAGGCGGGCGAGGTGCGCGATCGCGCCGGGCGTGCGCTGCTCGATCTGCGCGACTGGGTGATCGACAACGGCCTGCTCACCGACAAGCAGATCGGCGACGCGTTCACGGCCGTGTTCGACTTCGTACGCGAGCAGGCCGACGCGCTGCTGAGCGGCGCCCTCACGGTCGGGACGACCGTCGGCCACTTCGGCGCCGGGCTGCTGCTGGCCCTGTTCATCCTCATCTGCCTGCTCGCCGACGGCGCCTCGATCTGGCGCTGGACGCTCCGGCTGTTCCCGCGCGAGGCCCGTCCCGCCGTCGACGCGTCGGCCCGCAACGGCTGGCAGACCCTGATCAACTACGCCCGCACGCAGATCATCGTCGCCACGATCGACGCGGTGGGCATCGGCATCGGCGCGCTCCTGCTCGGCGTGCCGCTGGCGATCCCGATCGCCGTGCTGGTGTTCCTCGGCGCCTTCGTGCCGTTCGTGGGCGCGATCGTGACCGGCGCCGTCGCCGTCGTCATCGCCCTCGTCTACAACGGCGTCTGGATCGCGGTGGCGATGCTGGCGGTCGTGCTGCTGGTGCAGCAGGTGGAGAGCCACCTGCTGCAGCCGCTCCTGATGGGGTCGGCCGTCAAGGTGCACCCGCTCGCGGTGGTCCTCGTCGTCGCGGGCGGCTCGATGATCGGCGGGATCGCGGGCGCCCTGTTCGCGGTGCCGGTCGCGGCGTTCATCAACGTCGTCGCCGTCACGCTCGCGAGCGGGTCGTGGCGGACCGGCACACCGCCCGACGCGGAGCTGATCTGGAGCACGGTGCCGCGCACGGTCGGCGCGCCCGACCCCGACGAACCCCACCCGAGCGAAGGGAAGCACGCATGACGATGACCGGACCCCTCGAGGGAACCGCGGCCATTCCCGCGCTCGCGGAGATCGAGGCCGCCGCCGAGAGCCTCAGCGGCGTCATCGAGCGCACGCCGATGCAGCCGTCGCTGCACCTGACGGAGGTGCTCGGCCAGCGCGTGAGCCTCAAGCTGGAGAACCTGCAGCGCACGGGATCGTTCAAGGTGCGCGGCGCCACGTACCGGCTCTCGCGCCTGACGCCCGAGGAGCGCGCGCGGGGGGTGGTCGCCGCCTCGGCCGGCAACCACGCCCAGGGCGTGGCGCTCGCCGCGCGCGAGCTCGGCATCGCCGCCACGATCTACATGCCGCTCGGCGTCCCGGTGCCCAAGCTCCTCGCGACGCGCGGCTACGGCGCCGAGGTCGTGCTGGCGGGGGAGACCGTCGCCGAGCCGCTGCGGCTCGCCGCCGAGCACGCCGCGCGCACGGGCGCGGTGCTCGTGCACCCGTTCGACCACCGCGACATCGTGACGGGGCAGGCGACGCTCGGGCTCGAGGTGATGGACGAGGCGCCCGACGTCGAGACGATCGTCGTGGGCATCGGCGGCGGCGGGCTGATCGCCGGGGTGGCGGCTGCCGCGAAGGCGCGCGCGGCCGCGGCCGGGCGCACGGTGCGGATCGTCGGCGTCCAGGCCGAGAACGCCGCGCCCGTCCCGTCGTCCCTCGAGGCGGGCCACCCGGTCGAGATCGAGACGCGTCCGACGATCGCCGACGGCATCCTCGTCGCACGCCCCGGGGATGTGCCGTTCGCGGCGATCCGGGAGCTCGTCGACGAGGTCGTCACGGTCAGCGACGACGACATCGCCCGCGCGCTGCTCGCCCTGCTCGAGCGCGCCAAGGTCGTGGTCGAGCCAGCCGGCGCGGTCGGCGTGGCCGCGATCCTCGCGGGGAAGATCCACGCGCAGGGGCACACGGTGGCGATCCTGTCGGGCGGCAACATCGACCCGCTCCTGATGCAGCGCATCATCGCCCACGGTCTTGCCGCGTCGGGCCGGTACATGACGGTGCGCATCCCGCTGCCGGACCGGCCGGGACAGCTCGTGCAGGTGTCGCAGGTGATCGCCGAGGCGGGCGGGAACGTGATCGAGGTGCTGCACACCCGCCACGGTCAGGGGCTGCAGATCAGCGAGGTCAACCTGCAGGTGTCGGTGGAGCTGCGCGGCACCGAGCACCGGGAGCTCGTGCTGCAGGCGCTGCGCGACGCCGGGTTCCGCCCCGAGCTCATGCCCGACTGACCCGCGCCGCGACACAGCATCCGCGCGCCGACCCTGCAACTTCGCGCCGAGACCATGGCGAAAAGCCACGGTCTCGGCGCGAAGTTGCTGTCTCGCGGAAAGGGCGAGGCGAGGGTCAGCCGACGAAGGTCTCGACCTTGACGATCTCCACGGGGATCTGCTTGCCGTTGGGCGCCTCGTAGCTGGTGCTCTCGCCCTCCTTGAGGCCGAGGATCGCCGCGCCGAGCGGGCTCTTCTCGCTGTACACGTCGAGGTCGGTGCCGCCGGCGATCTCGCGGCTGCCGAGCAGGAACCGCTCCTCGTCGCCCAGCACCAGCGCGGTGACGACGGTGCCCGGGCGGACGGTGCCGTCGGACTCGGGGGCCTCGCCGACGACGGCGTCCTTCAGCAGCGCCTGCAGGGTGCGGATGCGGGCCTCCATCTTGCCCTGTTCATCCTTCGCGGCGTGGTACCCGCCGTTCTCGCGGAGGTCGCCCTCCTCGCGCGCGGCCTCGATGCGCTTGGCGATCTCCTCGCGGCCCGTGGTCGAGAGGTGCTCGAGCTCGGCGGCGAGGCGGTCGTACGCCTCCTGGGTGAGGAACGTGGTGTCATCCGACACGGCGGTATCCCTTCGTCGCAGGATGTGAAAGACGCCCCGGCGTGTGCCGAGGCGTCAGGTGATCTGATGCGTCAGCCTACGTGACCCAGCAGGAGTTCACCAAACCCGTCGTGGCCTCCGCCACGGTCGGGATCGTCTCGCGGTGCTGCTGTGCGTGCGACCCGCCCGCGGGGTACTCGAACACCGTGAAGCCCACCACGCCGAAGTCCTCGTCGAGCGCCTCGAGGGCGCACGCGACGTCGCGGCCGGCCGGCGCGGTGAACTGGAACGAGACCTCGACGGTGTGCTCGTCCGCCACGTGGAAGCCCAGATCGTCGACGCCCACGTCGTCCATCGCCGCGGCGACGGTCGTCCACGCCAGCCACCCGATCGCCGCCACCGCCACGGCCGCGACGGCGAGCCACCGCGCGCGGAGCCGGCCGCCGCGGGCGCGGCCGTAGCGCTCATCGAGCTCTGCCTGGGTCGTCACGGGAATCTCCGGGTGGGCGGGAACGTAGGCTGGTACTCCCAGGCTACGTCGGGAAGATGAGGACAGAATGCACGGACTCGGCTGGATCGTCGCGCAGGCGCCCACGCCCACCCCGACCCCGACGGTGGACCCGGACCTCGTCACTCCCGGGCCGATGGGCTTCACGGTCGTCGCCCTGCTCGTCGTGATCGTCGTGCTCCTGGTGTTCGACATGCTCCGCCGCGTGCGCCGCGTGCGCTACCGCGAGGAGGCCAACGAGGCGCTCGACGCCGAGCAGGCCGCCCGGCCCGAGGACCCCGAGGCGCGCTGATCGCCGCGGTCAGGCGGGGCCGTTGAACGGCGGATCGATCGCCAGCAGCAGGGCCGCGGTCCAGTGGCACAGGAACGCGAGCACCGTGCACACGTGGAAGATCTCGTGGAAGCCGAAGTGCCGCGGCACCGGGTTGGGGCGCTTCATCGCGTAGATGACGGCGCCGATCGTGTACAGCGCGCCGCCCACGATGACGAGGACCATCATGGCCGGATCGGCCGCGAACAGCTGCGGCATGTACATCACCGCGGCCCAGCCGAGGCCCAGGTACAGCGCGACGTAGAGCCAGCGCGGGGCGCCGATCCACAGGACGCGGAACAGGATGCCGATCAGCGCCGCCGCCCACACCGCGACGAGCAGGATGAGACCCGCGCCCCAGGAGCCGTCCGCGGTGAACGTCGGCAGCGCGAGCAGCGCGATCGGCGTGTAGGTGCCGGCGATCAGCAGGAGGATGTTCGCGTGGTCGATCCGCTTGAGCACGGCCTTGACCGTCGGGCTCCAGTCGAAGCGGTGGTACATCGCCGAATTGCCGAACAGAAGCAGCGACGACGCCATGAACACCGCCGCCGCCCACTTCGCGGTCGCCCCCTGGGCGAGCCAGATCAGGACGATGCCGGTGACGAGGGCGACGGGGAAGGTCCCCGCGTGGATCCAGCCGCGCCAGCTCGGCTTGATGCCGGTGACGGCATCGACTGCGGCGGCCTCGAGAAGGGGGAGCTGGGGCACCTCTGGCTCGCGAGACGGTCGGGTCATGGTCCGAGCGTACGCGCCCGTTCATGCCGTGCCGCGTACACCCTCCGCGGCGCGGACGGGGGAGCGGGGTAGCGTAGTCCCGTGAAGAGTGGGCGTTCGGCGCAGGGGCTCGGCCCCCTCTACCGGATCTACACGGCGCGTCTGCGCCGGGAGATCGATCCGGCGGCCGTCCCCCATCACGTCGCGATGATGATCGACGGCAACCGCCGCTGGGCGCGCCAGCTCGGTTTCGACACCGCGGCGCACGGGCACCGCGCCGGCGCGCGCAAGATGGTGGAGTTCCTCGAGTGGTGCGACGAGCTCGGGGTGGGCGTCGTCACGCTGTACCTGCTGTCGAACGACAACGTGCGCAAGCGCGACGCGGCCGAGCTCAGCGACCTCATCGAGATCATCGAGGGGCTCGCACAGCGGCTGGCCGAGCGCGGCGACTGGCGCGTGCAGCACGTCGGCCGCACGGAGGCACTCCCGGCCTCGCTCGTGGCGGCGCTGGGCGATGCCGAGCGCCGCACCGCGGGCAACACGGGCCTGCACGTGAACCTCGCGGTCGGCTACGGCGGCCGCGCCGAGATCGTCGACGCGGTGCGCAAGATCATCCAGAAGCACGACGAGCAGGGCGGATCCCTCGAGGAACTCGCCGCCCGCCTCACGCCCGAGGAGATCGGCGAGCACCTGTACACGGGCGGTCAGCCGGACCCGGACCTCGTCATCCGCACGAGCGGCGAGCAGCGGCTGAGCGATTTCCTCGTGTGGCAGAGCGCGCACAGCGAGTTCTACTTCGTCGAGGCGCTGGGCCCCGACCTGCGGCACATCGACTTCCTGCGGGCCATCCGTGACTACACCACCCGGGAGCGTCGCTTCGGAGGGTGAGCCGCGCCGCCCGGGTGCCCGGGCATCCGGCCGCTCTGTCATGATGAAGCCGTGAGCACCACGATCGCGGACTATCGCGCCACCTTCACCGGCGAACCCGGTTACCTGAACTTCGCCGCCTTCGGGCCGCTGTCGACCACGGTCCGCGAGGAGGTCGTCGCCGACATCGAGCTGCTGGGCACCGGCCGCGCGTCGAGCATCGACTACGTCGCCGGTCGCGAGCAGGAGGCGCGCGAGGCGCTGGCGGGGCTGCTGGGCGGCTCGGCCGACGAGGTCACGCTGCAGCCGACGACCAGCTACGGCATGATGCACGCGATCTACGGGCTCAGCGGCGGCGTCCTCGCGTCGGCGGCCGACTTCCCCACGATCCCGACGCTCATCGTGCGCGCGGCCGAGTCGTTCGGGCTCGTGCAGCCCCAGTGGATGCGGCCGCCGAGCGGCTTCGTCACGCCCGAGGTGGTCGCCGATCACCTCCAGGACGACACGCGCGCGCTCGTGGTCAGCCTCGTCGACTCGCGCACCGGATACCGCGCGGACCTGCGCGGCCTGCGCGAGGCGATCGGCGAGGATCGCCTGCTCATCGTGGACGACACGCAGGGGTTCGGCATGATCGAGGCGGACTACGCCGCCGCCGACGTCGTGTGCGGCCACGGCTACAAGTGGCTGCGCGCGGGCCGGGGCACCGGCTTCGCGTGGTTCAACGCCCGCGCCCGGGCGGCGATCCGCCCCGTGCTGTCGGGGCACCCCGCCACCGAGACGGGCATCACGTTCGACGAGGTGCCGCCGCCGGCCGCGTCGCCGCAGGCGTACCGCGTCTCGCAGCCCGACTGGCTCGCGGCCGGGCGCCTCGCGGTCGCCGCGGGCGAGATCGCCGCCGTCGGTGTCGCCGCGATCGAGAGCGAGCTGGCCGCCCTCACCGATCGCGTCATCGCCCTGGCCGACGAGCACGGCGTGCCGGTGCTCACCCCGCGCGATCCCGCGCGCCGCGCCGGGTTCGTCGCGCTCGCGCCGCGGCCCGAGCACGTCGCCCCGCTCGGCGCGTCGCTCGCCAACCGCGGGGTGACGGTCACCTCCCGCAGCAACCTCGTGCGGGTCGCGCCGCACGTCGGCACCGACGACGCGACGTTCGGCCTGTTCGAGGAGGCGCTCGCCGCCTTCGCGCAGAAGGTGGTCTGATCGGTCGGCGGATGTTCACACATCCGTAACGCGACATTCCCGGGGTGTCGCGCCGCGTCCGGCCCGGACGGTCGTACGGTCAGGGCATCGGGCAGAGCGCCCGATCGAGTCGGCCGCATCAGCCTCGACTCGTGGCCATCGGTCGACTCGCGGTGAGCCGGGCAGAGCCCGGGGCGGGGAGTGGGTTGTGACCACTGGCAACACGGTGCAGCGTCAGCAGCGTTCCGCTCGCACGACGGTGCAGGCGCAGGATCAGGAACTGCGGACCTACGTGCTCGACACGTCCGTCCTCCTGAGCGATCCGCGCGCGTTCTTCCGGTTCGCGGAGCATTCGGTCGTGATCCCCGTGGTGGTGATCGGCGAGCTGGAGGCCAAGCGCCACGATCCGGAGCTCGGGTACTTCGCGCGGCAGGCGCTGCGGCACCTCGACGATCTGCGCGTCGAGCACGGGCGCCTTGACTTCCCGGTCCCGGTGGGTGCGGGCGGCACGCTGCGGGTGGAGCTGAACAACACCGATCAGTCGGTGCTGCCCAGCGGGATCCGTCTCGCCGACAACGATTCGCGCATCCTCGCCGTCGCGATGCACCTCATGAACGACGGGCAGGCCGTGACGGTGGTGTCGAAGGACCTGCCGATGCGGGTGAAGGCGGCCTCGCTGGGCATCCAGGCGGAGGAGTACCTGGCCGAGCAGGCCGTCGACTCCGGCTGGACCGGCCTGGCGACCCTCGCGCTGTCCGGGGACGAGATGGCGGACCTGTACGAGACGGAGGTCGGCTCGCACGACGACGTCGTCGGGATCCCGATCAACACGGGCCTGGTGATCCAGTCCGAGCGCGGCTCGGCGCTGGGGCGCGTGACGGGGGAGGGCTCGTACCGGCTCGTGCGCGGCGATGTGGACGTGTTCGGTCTGCACGGCCGGTCGGCGGAGCAGCGGATCGCGATCGATCTGCTCACGGATCCCGACGTCGGCATCGTGTCGCTGGGCGGCAAGGCGGGCACGGGCAAGTCGGCGCTCGCGCTGTGCGCGGGCCTGGAGGCGGTGCTGGAGCGGCAGCAGCAGAAGCGGATCATCGTGTTCCGTCCGCTGTTCGCCGTGGGCGGGCAGGAGCTGGGATACCTGCCGGGCGACCAGGCGGAGAAGATGAACCCCTGGGGTCAGGCGGTGTTCGACACGCTCGGCTCGGTGGTGTCGCAGAACGTGCTCGACGAGGTCGTGGAGCGGGGGCTGCTCGAGGTGCTGCCGCTCACGCACATCCGCGGCCGCTCGCTGCACGACGCGTTCGTGATCGTGGACGAGGCGCAGTCGCTCGAGCGCAACGTGCTGCTGACGGTGCTCAGCCGCATCGGGCAGAACTCGAAGGTGGTGCTCACGCACGACGTGCAGCAGCGCGACAACCTGCGCGTCGGCCGGCACGACGGCATCGCGAGCGTGATCGAGACGCTCAAGGGCCACGGCCTGTTCGCCCACATCACGCTCACCCGCTCCGAGCGGTCCGCGATCGCCGCCCTCGTCACCGACCTCCTGGAGGTCGGCGAACTCGCCTGACGGCCTCGGCTTCTGGGGTTGTGGCCTGAGGTCTCGGCTCCGCGCCTGCCGGCGCTGCGCTCGACGAGCGGGGTTGCGGTTCGTCGACCGAGCGGAGCGAGCGGAGACGGATCGAGCGAGCGCAGCGAGTCGAGATCGAGGGGTTGAAGCCTGTGGTCTCGGCTCCGCCGCTGCGCGGCTGCGCTCGACCCGTCTCCGC
>Ga0182749_1002476_pt1 | contig 13465 bp, 14 predicted proteins | sample eDN3rd37CKraftMG_FD_128875 | JGI IMG/M metagenome (GOLD analysis project Ga0182749, IMG submission 128875) | Enriched Miracle-Growth compost microbial communities from Emeryville, California, USA - eDNA 3rd pass 37_C Kraft MG (version 2) (version 2) ...
CGGCTGCAAGCGCCGACTTCTTTCCAAGGTCGACGGCCGCCCGAGGGATCTTGCTGATCTGGCTCCCGGCGAAGCTTGCGGCCGCTCCGAGCATTCGGAACGGCGTAACCGGCGCCCGCTTTATGACCGACCAGAGACTATCGACTCCTGCCTTGGCCCCTTTGAGACCCAGGACTAGGGCGCCGCGACCAATAGCTCTGCCGAGAGCTGCGATCTGCGCAGTCGCGGCAGAGCCGAGCGTCATCAGAGACGCGTTGACGGCCGTGACGAACTGAACGATCCGGTTCCGCGCGGCGACGAGACCGGCGACCGCGAAGTTGATGACGAGGGTGGCAAGGTTGGTGAGATTCGAAAACATCAGCGCGTCTCATCTCTCACGAAGACTTTCCAGGACTTCTCGTCAGCCTGGGCGGCCCTGGATGCAGTTGCGTCGTGCAGGAGGTCGGTTCGGCGGTTGTCGCCGATGTGCCTGGCCCGCCAGGTGAGCTGCGCAGGCGACAACCCGAACGGGTCGCGGTGCCCGCGGATCTCGAGCTCGATCGCCATGGACACGAGCATCGCCAGCGGCTCGTTGCGATGGTCGACGTAGCCGCGCGTCAGCGGCTTCGAGGCTTTGTCGCCCCCCTTGTCGTCGTGTGGACGGAAGAAGGCGTCCATCTCGTCCGTCGGCCAGGTCAGCCGGCCTGCCGCCTCAGCAAGCGCTTCTCGCTGCTGAGGCGTCGCGCGGTAGAGGATCCACCAGAACCTCAGCCGTCCCGGCTTCTCCACCGAGGCCATCAGGAGAGCGACGGCGGCGCGGTTGGTGTGCGCTCCGCGCCTTCCTCCAAGACCGAGACCGGCCAGACCGCCGTCCGGGTTCGCCCGGGCGATTTCGAGGATCTGGCGGAGGCTTGCGGACTTGATGACGACCGAACCCCACGAGGTCTTTACGACCTCGCGAAGTCCGTCGATTGCCGGGAAGAGCGCGCGCACGCGACCTCCTTAGAGGTCGGTGATGCGGCCGAGCTGATGCTTCTCGGGCAGCTGCGCGCCGGTCAGCGGATGCACCGACACGGAGTAGACCGAGCCCTTGAACGAGCCCACCGTCTCCTTATCGTCAGTCGCCGACAGGACGATGTCGCCGTCCGGGCGGATCTCGACGTCCCAGAGGTCGACCACGAACGGCTCGCCCTCGTCGACGGTCTCGATCTGAAGGGCGCCGCGGATGCCCTGGGTCGAGAGGAAGCCCGTGTAGAGCTTGCCGGCCGACGCCAGGATCGCCTCCGACTTCGCGGTGCCGCCGAACGTCGCCGCATCCTCGGCGTCGGCCGGCAGGGCGATGACCTCGAAACGCCCATTCGCGCCGTGCAGGCGGTAATGGGTGTTCAGCGTCCAGCCCTCGACCACCGGGGTCGTGACGCTCTTGCGGCCGGTGTCGAGGATGTCGCCGACGACCGGATTGGCCCAGCTGAAGGAGAACGTCGCCTCGGCGGCCTGCTCGAGCACGTCCTCATCGTCGCCCATCATCATGAGCGCGCGCATAAACTTGTTGCCGTCCTTGAGCGCGAACTTGATCTCGGCGTCGACCTCGGTGAGGAAGGTCTTGCGCGTGCGCTTCACCGAGGTGTTGTTCGACTTGACCTTGAACTCGCTCAGGTTGGGCGTGACGGTGATGCCGTCATGGTCACCCAGATTGCGATAGCGGTCTGTGCCCTGCTTCATGAACGAAAGCTGGGCGCGGAGCATCCGGAGACCGGACGAGGGGAATTCGCGGTATTCCATGGTCAGACGCCTCTCAGGAGGTTGTTCGCGGGATCCCCTTGAGGGGTCAGCACGGTGACGGGGTAGCTCTGGCGGACGCCGCACAGGACGTGGGTGACGTCAGATCCGGGGACGGCCATCTCCTGCTCCTCGAGCCGCTCCTCGGCGGTCGGGAAGATGTCGGTCACGCTGACCGAGAGGGCCTTGGGCCCTGAGAGGGCGATCTCGATGGCCTCGAGGAACTCGTCGAGCTTGGCGTCGACGTCCTCGCCAGGAGCGGCGGAGATGAATCCGGCGATCGACACCTCGAGATGACGCTCGAGGATGCGCTTGTTGGAGCCGGATGCCTGCTTCTGGTTCTTGGCGTGACCCACCCCCACCACCGCGACGGGCAGCTCGTTGGGGAAGAAGGGAAAGGGACGCTCGTCGGCCACGCGAAAGCCGATCGCCGCGAGGGGGGCGGCGATCACGGCCTTGATGTCATTCCGGACCTGGGTGCGGATGTGCAACCTGGAACTCCCTCAGTATCGAGGGAGTGTGGCCGCCTCAGCGTTGGCGGTTCACGGGGTCTGCCGAGGTTTCAGGTCGAGATTTCCCAGCGGCCTTCGCCGGTGTCGCTCACGTCCTGGATGACCGCCGAGGCGCGGCCGTCGACGGCGATCCTGTCGGTCCCACAGAGCGGCATTTTTGGCAGCGCTGCGGCCTCGACGTGCCACCGACGCTTCCCCGGGGCGCGCACCGTGACGCCCGGGGCCACCTGGTGGAGCTCGGACGGCAGGTGGGAATACACGCGCACAGGATGCTCGACCCCGTCGACCGTCACGACCGCGGGCCGGCTGTAGCTCGGGGAGAGCGCTAGCCCGCGGGAGACCATCTCGTCGGGGGTCGGAATCGGCATCGGGTTAGGCGTTCTCCAGCGCGGCGATGCGGGCGCGCAGATCCTCGATTACGGTCATAAGCCTCTCACCTTGCAGATCACCTTGGCCCTCGCCGAAGGCGACGTGTTCGGCATAGCCAATGATAGGAGCAGTAGTGAGCGTTACATCTGCTCCCCATATCTTGGCCGCCACAGGGCCTGACAACGTGAAGTAGTCTGCCGAACGGATATCGCTGTTGTTTTCGCGAGGGCTCCTCGCCGGCTGGAAACAAAGCTTTCCGCCAGACTGGAAGAACGAGCTGGTCAGCCCTGAACTCACGAACATGTTATTTAGCGTATAGACTGGCACGTCTTCACTGTTGACCGTGAATGTGCCGGTGGAGAGAACGCCGCCGAGATATTCACCGTAAGTGAACGTCAGTGTCTCACCAACAACTATACCTGCGGCTCCGAACGTAGCGCTGTACGGTACGTCGGAATCACGACGCTCGAACATATAGTCCGATCTCACTTTCTCGAGCACGAGATTGTTAAACTCGGACTGGGTTCGGACGTTATTGATTTCGAGCTCGTAGTTCTGGACTGTCAGGCGGACGGCTGCATCCGTCGTGTCAACGGCGACTGCTGGCGCCGGTGCGGAGCCGAAGGTGCTCGGCCAAATTCCGATTGCGGGGAGGATATCCTCAGACCCTGCAAGCCCAACGAACGCGCTGCCGTTGTAGCACGAGATCACGACACGCCCCTGATCGTCCAGGGTCAACGTGATGCCTTCCGCGTTGGGTAGGGAGGGAAACGCGTCGATCATCTCGCCGACCGTCTCATAAGCCCCGGTCGTGACTGTAACGCCCTCCCCCTCAAACGGCATGGTTGAAATCTCGAACGAGGCCGCAGGGATTTCGCTCGCGCGCGTCAGCCCGCTGACCTCTCCGACGATGATCGACGGCACCGCGGGGAGGACGCCGGCATTCGGCAGCCCGCCGCCGCCACCCTGAGCGAGGTCGGCGAGCACCTCAGTTAGCGTCTTGGTCTCGCCGCCGATCGTCACGGCGATGTTGTCGGAAGTCGGGGCGGTCGGCTTCGGCGTGAACGCGGACATCAGAGCTCTCCAACCTGCAGATAGCGGATGACCTCGACCGTCTGGGCGCCGGACTGCGAGGCGTAGAAGAAGTGCTCGGCCTTGGGCGCGAACACGCGGTGCTCGCCGGCCTCGCGCTCGAAGTTCGGGCCCTCGGCGGTCTTGCGCAGGAGCCAGGGCGACGGGAACTTGACGACGAACAGGCCGCCGCCCGGGGCCCTGTCGGCCGGCGGGAACGCAACCGGGGAGGCTGTGAGCTCGACGTGGAAGACATCGCCGATGATCTCGCAATCGATCGGGAGCGCGGATCCGTCCTCGGCGTTCGGGTTCTGGAAAAGGAGCTCTTCAGCGGGCATCGAACGTCCTCGAGGGCCTGAAAGAAAGAGGGGCCGGCCGTTTCCGACCGGCCCCCGTGGGTTGGCTCACGAGAGCCCCTGCAAAGCTCAGGTGAGCTTCAGGACCCTGGTCATCGAGGGGTCGCGGACGTAGTTGATCTGCGCCATCCAGACCAGAACTTCGACGCCCTCGTTGTAGTCGAGGTTCTTGAAGAGGACGTAGTAGCGGATGCCCTCCTGGTCGCCGAAGAGCGTGTCCGGACGCGGCGCCTGGCGGGTCTGAGCCCATTCCGGGTGCAGCGGGGCCATGATCGTGCCCGGCAGGTTGAACAGCTTCTGGCCGCTCGGCAGGATCTGGTCGGTGACCCGCTTCAGGATCACGTTCTCGCAGATCGGGAAGCCTTCCTTCGCCAGCGTGTTGATGTCGATGCCGCGAGCCAGGGCGCTCTGGCCCCAGAGTTTGTAGGCGTCCTCGACCTTCGCGTGGCGCGTGAAGAACTTATAGTCCTCGTCGGTCGCGTAGGCGACGGCCGGAGCCGCGAAGCCGGTCTTCGCACCGTCGAGCATCTTCTGGTGCTCGTCGGCGAAGAAGTGGATCGGGTTGAAGTTCGCCGCGTTCTTGGCCTGGGTGACCTCGACCGGCGCCAGGCCGAGCTTCTCGGCGACATTCTCGTAGATCACGCCGGCCTTGGTCTCCGCCTTGCCGAGCAGGGCGTGATAGCGCAGGCGCTTCTCCGTCAGCTCGAGCTTGGCGCGCTGCTTCGCGGTGATGCGGAGCAGGAAGTCCTGGAAGGTCTCGAGCTCGCCCGACTTGCCGCCCTGCTTGAGGCGCTGGACGCCCTCGGCCTGGCGGATCGTCAGACGGTCGGAGAAGGCCGGGATCGTCAGCGCCACCGGCGGCAGCGTGCGGTCCTTCAGCGTGACCGAGGGCACGCCGAGGTAGGGACCCGGATCCAGGACGTCGACCACACCCTGCTCGGTGCGCTCGATCGAGCACTCCGGGCCGCGCGTGCCGCGCACGTTCCAGACGAAGTCCGCCGAGATGTCCGTCGCCGGGATCGGGGCCGTGTTGATGAGGTCCGTCGCATCGATGGCGTCGAGGCCATCGGGGTTCTCGGCGAGGAAGTTGACGCGAGAGTCAGCCATTGTTCTGTTCCTTCCCGTTCGCCGCTTACGAGCGGGCCTTGATGGTGAGGGCGCGCAGGCCAGCGACCGCCTCGGCGGACTTGTTGGCCGGGTAGACGAGCGCGCCGAGCTTCACCTCGGCGGTCGTGTCGACGATGACGGCGAGGGAGCCGTTCTTCGCCTTGGCGAGGCTCACGCCCGCCACGTCCTCGGAGCCGTCCTCCTTGGTCGGGTCCCAAGGGACGAACTTCTTGGTCGCGGTGACCTGGCCGAGGACTTCGCCGGCGTCGACGTCAGCGCCGACCACGACGTTCTCGCGGGAGAGGAAGCCGGGGGCCTCGGAGATGAGGCACTCAAAATCATCGTACATTTTCAGTACCCCATCTGGTGCTGGTGATATTCGTGCGAGGGTCGGAGCTTCCGCGGTTCGCGGCTGCCTGCCTTCGGCGCGATGGTCTGGGCGACCGCGGCCGGATCGGCGGTCTCGCCGGTCTGGATCGCGTTCGCCGTAAGCGGCTTGGCCTTGATCGCTGCCAGGATCTCGGCGCGGCAGGACTCGTAGTCCTCGCCGAGCGCGTGCATGGCCTCGAGCTTGGCGGTGAAACCGAAGTCCTTGGCCGCCTTCGCGAGGATCGCGCCGCGGCCGGCTTTCAGGTCGAACTTGGCGTCCGAGGCGGGCTCCTTCGCCTTCGCCTGGGCGGCGGCGTCCGCAGCCGCCTTAGCAGTCGCGTCGGCTGCAGCCTTGGCGTCGGCCTCGGCCTTTTCCTTCAGCGCCGCCTCGATCTCCGGGTCGGTCTCGTCAGCCACGGCATCACCCTCGTTCGCGATTTTCTTGGCGTCGGTCACGTCGGCGATGATCTCGTTCTCACCGTCTTCGACGCCGACGGAATCCTCGCCGGCCTTGGCGGCCGCCTTCGCCTCGACGAGCGCCTTCAGCGCCTCCGGGGTCGACTTGAAGCGGGACAGGAAGTCGGCGCTCATGTTGGCGCAGGCCTTTGCCTGGACCGGGTCGAGCAGCTTCGTGCACCAGCCGTCGGCGACAGCCTCTTCGCCCGTCATCCAGGTCTCGGCGTCGAGGAGCGCGATGATCTCCTCGTCGGTCTTGTCCTTGATGCGCGACTTGTAGGCGGTCAGCATCGAGGCCCGGATCTTGTCGAGGACCTCGGCGGACTTGCGCATGTCCTTGGCCTCGCCGATGGCGATGGACCAGGGGTTGTGGATCATGAAGATCGAATTTGGGGCGATCTCGATCTCGTCGCCGGCCATCGCGATGACGGTGCCGGCCGACATGCACATGGAGCCGATGCGGATCGTGATCTTGCCCTTGTGCTGCGAGAGTAGGTGGTAGATCTGCGAGCCGTCGAACACGTTGCCGCCCGGCGTGTTCATCTCGACGATGACCGGGGTGGTCTTGCCCGCCGCAGCGAGCTCCCTGCCGAACCGCTTGGCCGACTTGCCGAGCTCTTCGCCGTCGTACCAGCCTCGGTCGATGCCGATGATGCCGTCGATCGTGATGACGGCCGGCTCGCCCTTGGCCTTGGGCTGTTCGAAGGCGAACCAGGCGTCCTCCTGGACCTCTGCGTCCTCAGCCAGGCGGACGCCGGCATAGGCCATCGGCGAGCCCATGAAGGGCTTCGTTAGGTTCAGGTCGGTCACATGATCGGTCTCAGGTCGCATGAGTTATCCGCTCTATTCTCAGGGAGTGTGGCAGGCCTGGCGTTGGCGGTTCACGGGGTCTTCTGCGACGGCGCGCGGATTTTTTCGGAGGCGACCATCCGGTCGATTTCCGTGGCGACCTGCTCGCGGATCAGCTCGAAGAGCGGCGCGTTGAGCTCCTTCTCCGTCACCGTGATCTTCTGCTCGGCGCTCGATAGGCCGGCGACGGCCCATCGGATGGCGCCGCTCAGGATCGCGATGTCGTTCTGGGTGACATCGAGGCCGGCGCGCATGACGACGGCGTCGCGGCTGTCGAAGCCGTTATCGACGGCCGCCTTGTTCGCCTGCAGCTCCTGGAGCGGCCTCATGAACTCGCGGCGGGGCCAGACCCACTTGCTGTCGTAGATCCGCTCTTCCGAGATGCCCTCAGGCGGCGTCCAGGACCCGTTCAGGATCCGGGCGGTGACGTACCAGCGCCACATCTTGTCGAGGCACTGGGTCTTCGCGAGGTCGCGCTCGACCTCGATGACCTGGTCGAAATAGGTGGCGGTCAGGACGCCGGTTCGGTCGCCGGATTTGCTCCAGTCGCCGAAAACCAGCTCGTAGGGGACGCCAAGGGCGCACGCGATCAGCAGGCAGAGGCGATCCAGGAAAGCCGTGGCGTTGCCGGATGTGTCGGTCGGCGAGCTGAACTCGACGTCCCAGCCGGGCGGCGCCACGGTGAACGCGCCGGGCTCCATCGACATCTCGACGAGCTTGCCCGTGAGGTCGTCCTGGCCTGGGAGAGCCGCCTCGGAGGTTGGCTTCTTGATGACGCCGACATGCAGGGCGGAGACGATCTTGCGCTGCAGCTCGGCGTCGAAATAGATCCCGAGCTTCGCGCACATCGTGACGACGGCCGCGAGCCAGGTGACGCCGCGCACCGATTCCGCCGCGGCCGGCCGGTAGAGGTGGATGACATCTTCGGCGGGGACGCGGACCTGGTCGTTGTAGCCGCCATAGGACCCGGGCTTCGGGACCTTCTTGCAGATGTGGTAGGCGACGGGTTTGCCGTTTCCGTCGACCTCGACGCCGCCGATGACGCGATTGCCGTTCTCGAGCTGCCGGCAGTCGCCGGCCGGCAGGCGGTCGGCGGCGATGAACTGGACCTTGAACCCGAGCGCGCTGTCGTCGGGCACGCGGATGATCAGGGCGTTGCCGTCGACGATCTGGTGATGCTTGGCGTGGGCCAGCATCTGCGAGATCGTCATCTTGCCGGTGATGTCGCCGCTGGCGTCGAAATCCCACCAGCCCTCGTTGAGCTCGAAATACGGGCTGTCCGGCGTCGGGCCGGTGCCGATGATCGAGGTGACGAGGGTCTTCACGCCCTGCTGCGCCGGAGCCCCGTCGCGCCGCATGAGGTTCCGGGCCAGCCACATCTGGTAGTCGGCGGCGCGGACCAACTCCTCTTCCGAGAAGTTGCGGACCTTCTGGACGTTAGGGTCGTCCTTGCCGCCGAACGGGGACAGGGTCCGGAGCTTGTCGCCGAACGCCTGGACGGTGTTCGAGACGAGCGAGCCGATCATGCGGCGCTCGTGGCGATTCAGGCCCGGCGCGTCCTCATGCGTGAGCGACGGGCCCTTTTCCGCGCGGCGGCCGAACCACGCCATTTCAGTAGAACCTCTGGCGGACGACAGCGGTCGTAAGCCCATCGGCGACCACCGGCGCGCCGACGCCGACGGCCTCCTGGCGCGCGATCTCGGCCATGCAGAGGCGCAGGTTCTCGACGATCTCAGTCTGGGAAACGAGCGATTCCGAGCCTCCGGAGGGGGTCGTCCGGGACTTGGTGATCAGGCTGAGCTGCTCGCGCATGTGGTCGCGGCGCTCGGTGAGCCACGCCATGTCCGCGCCGAAGTATGGATTGAACGCCAAGGCGGACTCCCTCTATTCTGAGGGAGTGTCCGACCTCCGGCGTTGGCGGTTCACGGGGCCTAGGTCAGTATCCGAGCGACGCCATGAACTTCGAGCGGCCGACGCGCGGAACGTCCGGCGTCGTCATGGGCGGGGCTTCCTGTAGACGCTCGGTGGTGACGCCAGGCGGCACGATCGACACAGCCTCGCCCTTCTGACCGGGGCCGGAATCGAGCGTCCGCTGCATCTGGATGGCCATCATGAGGCTGTTGTCCTCACCGACCTCAGGATCTGGCTCCACGTGCGTGTCCATGTCGTCGAGGATGTCGGTCACGAGACGCCGGTATTTCAGCGCCGCGAGCTCGATGGCCACGACATTGCCGACGAACGTGTCCCAGGCCTCGCCGGTGCCCATATCCGTCTTGCGGTCCCAGTATTCCCGGCCCTCGGCGTCGACCATGCGGCGCTCGGCGAACAGGCCGCGCTTCTTGTCCGAGAAATAGTCCGGGACGACCTTCATGAGGCTCGTCGGCCAGTCGACATGGTTCGGGCCGGGCGACGCGTTGTGGATCATCTGATCCGCGCGATCCTTGGCGTTCCTGGTGCCGACCATGCAGACGCGGTTCTTGCTGTCGTTCGGCTCCCAGGCGGCCGCCACGATGGGCGCCTTGGAGATCGTGCTCTCGTTCAGGCCGCGCGTCGGCACGCACACCTTCCGGCGCCAGGGCGTGCCGCGGCAGAACGCGATGACCCGCTCCTGCTCCCAGCCGGCGTCCAGGGTCGCGGTCACGACATAGAGGTCGGGCTGTCCGAGGCCACGCTTCCACGGCCGCTCGAGCAGCTGGTCGATCTGACGCTGCGTCGTCGCCGAGAAGGGTTCGTCGTCCTGCAGGATCACGTAGCCGACCACAGCCGCGCGGCGGCCGCGACCGTGGGCCATGATGGTTCCCTCGACGCGAGGCGGCAGCTTCATGTCGGCGTTCTTCCAGCCCTGCTGGAAGTCGAACGACATGGTGATGAACTCCGCCCAGGACGGGACCTCGTAGGCGTATTTGGACGTCCGGCGCTTGGCGAAGCCGTTGACTTCGACCCGATCGCTGACGCCCTTGCCCTCGAAGATCTCGCCGAGCGTGTTGTTGACGAATTCCTGGTAGTCGTCGGCCGTGCCCTTGAGAGCGGCCTGCTCCTCCTGGCCGAGCACCTTCCAGTCAGCGCCCGGGAACATCGAGATGTACGCCGGGCAGTGGACGCTGACGCGGCGCGGATCCTCACCGATCTGCGTCGCCTGCCAACCGAGGCGCTCCGAAAGCGGGGTCGGGTCGTCGTCGGCGTAGACGGCATCGCCGGCGATGCGATCCATCTCGAACTTCTCGACCTCGTCGATGATGGTGAAGCAGCGGTCGCAGATGTAGTAGGCGTCGTCGACCACGCCGGCGTCGTTGACCTCGTAGCGGACACCCGGACGGAAGTCCTTCTCGGCGTCCGGGAGGGAGGTCTGATCCTTCGCTCTCGCGCCGCCCCATTGCATGTAGAACACCTCCTTGCAGTGCGGGCAGCGCACGTTGTAGTGGTGCTGCGTGTACTTCAGGTAGTATTTGTGGATTCGCGAGGTCGAGCGCAGGGGCGACGACAGCAGGAACTGCTTGCGCCATGCCGAGACGCGCGAACGGCCCCAGGCGAGCTTGATCTTCTCGCCCTGCGATTTGCCCTCGCCGCCGGCGTTGTAACCCTCGGCGTCAGGCTCATCGAGGATCGTGGCGGCCACCGAGATCGAGCGGAAGCTGTCGGGCTGCGTCGCGTAACGGGCGAACAGAGTCGCGCCGTTCGTGTAGGTGAACTCGTCCTGGGTGTCCTGGCTGTCGCCCTTCTTGATGATGCGCACGAAGGCCTGCAGCTTCGGAGAGGCCTCGATCATGCCCTTCCAGTAGCGCTTGACCCACTTTGCGACGTCCTTGTCGGTCGGCTGCCACCAGGCCGAGTTGCGGCCGAGGTAGAGCACGATGAAGGCCGTGATGGCGGCGAACAGCTGCGTGAAGCCGACGCGGATGCCCTTCTTGCAGACCACCCATTCGACCTCGGGGCGCATCGTGAGGCGAGCCAGGCTCTTCTGGTAGCCGTAGAGCTTCAAGGGGCCGCCACCGCCATCATTGGACTTGGGCAGGCAGACGCTACCCTCGATCCACTCCACGATGTCCATCCAGGGCGGATTGCGCAGGATCTTGAAGAGGCCGCGGATCTGCTCGAACACAGCCGGCAGGCCGGCCATGAACTGACGCTCGAGGTCAGGACGCATTGTTTCCTCCCAGACCCCGAGCGAGCTCCTCGATCTCCTCGAGGACCTCGTCGACGGTCACCTGAGCCTCGCTCTCGATCCGCTTCTCGTCGCGAACCTGGGAGACACGCTGCGCAAGCCGCTTTGGAGCCCGGTTGAGTCCCTCGCGGATCGTTTGCAGGATCGCTGCGAACTGGTTCAGGACAGGCGCCAGGACGACGAGTTCGCCGAGGCGCTCAGCCTTGTCCATGGCGACCATGTCGGCCTTGTCGATGATCGACTGAGCCTCCGCGATGATCGCCTGGCGGCCGATGTCCTTGGCCTCGTCGCCGGTCGCTCCGGGGATGACCGGTCGTTCAAGCTCCCAAGCCTTCCTGGCTGCGGCTACAGCGGCCCGAGCCTCTCTGGCGGCATACCACTCGATGAAGCGACGAAGGCTGTACACGGCGGCTCTGCCGGGCCCTGCGGCCTCACGCTCGAGCGGCAGCCGGGGACCGTCGCGATCGTTCTTGGTCCAGCCGTCGATGGTGATGCGGCTCCAGCCGGTGAGGTCGGACAGCTGCTTCTGGCTCATGAGGCCGAAGGTGTTGCCGGCGCCCTCCGTGGAGGCGTCTGTGGAGCTCTGGGAAGGCTTTCCGCGGGCCATTTAGGTGGTATCCAAGTGGGGATGCAGGTTAGAAATGCTGAGAAATGAGGGGTTTTGGCTGGCGATCAGGGGTCGAGTTTGCAGGTCCGGCACCCCAAAACGGGCCGAAAACGCTCAGAAATGAACGAAAACAGCGTGTGGGGAAGCTGCGGCGATGTGCGGGAAGCCCAAGAAGCTCTTGGGGTTGACGGTGCTGCAGGTTGAATTTTCAAAAATTTCAATAGAGGCCGGGGGTGCGCCATGAAATGGACCCCGCAACCCGCCGCCCGCAGGGGCCCCCGGCATCGTGCGTCAAGGCCCGCCATCTCGTCGCACAAGCGGGTATCTCGGCTTGCCATCGCGACGACCATCGACGCCTTGATCGATGCCTTGATCGGCAGCTCCGGCCGCCGCGCCCGGGGTTCGGCTGCCCTCGCGGCTCGCCCGTCATCATGATCAGCCATGGGCTCGCTGACCCCCATGGGCTTGCTCGATCGCGTGTGGTCGCCATGCGTGCTCGTGTGGCGGCCATCAGCCCATGGGCCGTCGGTTTTGACCTGGCGATCGCTTGGATCGGTGGGCGTCGGCAAGGCGAGCTCGCTAGAAGCTCTACGGTTGGCAGCCTCATCCTTGGGTCGCGTGATGACCTGGAGCGCGCGCGTCGCCTCGTGCCAGCCAATGGCGAGCCCGTTTTCTCCCCGCCTGTCAGCAAGCGTGTGGTCGGCTGTCTCGGCAGCCCGGCTCGATGGCGCCACCACCAGGCGAGCGACGGCCTCGCCAGACGCCCTCTCAGCCTCGAGCGTGCGACCTGCTACCCCGACAGCCACCCCACAGGATCGCCTTAAAACGGCTCGCGCACTGGTCGAGAAAACGGCTTGCTTATTTTGGGCATCACAATGGATCGCTATCTCATGGCTGTAGGGATACCTGGCCTTGGGATCGATGCCTGTACGGGCGTCTGGCGAGCTCTGGGATGGCGCGTCAGCTATGCAAATATGCATGGGTGGCTGCTGTTGGCATGCGAAATCGCATAGGTGAGCGGGTTGACAAATTTGGCCTCCGAAGTCGGCTGAACGGATATCGCTGCCACCTTCCTTACACCCCGCTATCCCCTCATTTCTCAGCCATCTCAGCCCTGTCTCCAGCTCTCCCGTCTCTTGCCTAATCCTCCATCCAGCAGCCTTCTCAGCGCCATCCACGCCGCCATCAAGCCATGCGTTGTCGGCATAGCCATGTGCATCCAAGCAAGCGAGCACGCGTCGTCCAGCGTTCTGAGCCGGCATCCATGCATCCGCGCAAGCCAGCCTTCCAGCGCCCCGCTCAGACGTCCGTCTAGCCTCGACCGACCTCATCGCCCACGCCTCGCCATCTCGCGCTGCAGGGCCGCCTGGAGCCGCGCGGGCATCGTCTGCATGGCCTGGGTGTTCGCCTGCTCCCACATGGCGTTCAGGATCGGCGGGTATTCCACCTGCCTGAGCATGAGCACCAGCGGCCGTGGGCGACCGGCGTTCCTCACCTTGCCGTCGGCGCCCCGGATGCGTTCCGGCCTCAGGTGAAGCGCGAAACGGTTCTTGTGGCGGAAATAGCCGACGCCCTGCGCTGACGGGTGCACATTGGGCGTCCATGGCTTCCGCCCGCCAGATCTCCTGCCGAGCCGCAGGAGGGCTTTCTGGTCGTTACGGTTGAGGTTGCCCGCCGCATTGAAACGGGCCTTCACACCGGCTCTGGCGGCATCCGGGGACTCGATGACCTTGCGCAGTGGGACGAAAACATACCTGTGGCCGTCACCTGGCAGGCGCACGCCGCCCTCGATCAGGGTGCGCAGATAGCCCGCCTGGGGCTGCGCGATCCGGATGCCGCCAGTCCGACC
>Ga0182749_1002480_pt1 | contig 13458 bp, 12 predicted proteins | sample eDN3rd37CKraftMG_FD_128875 | JGI IMG/M metagenome (GOLD analysis project Ga0182749, IMG submission 128875) | Enriched Miracle-Growth compost microbial communities from Emeryville, California, USA - eDNA 3rd pass 37_C Kraft MG (version 2) (version 2) ...
GCGCGCTGGTTGGTCGCGCGGCCGAGGGTTCAAATCAGTGCATCTACCGCGATCAGTATGGCCGCCGCTACACGGCCGCCTGCCCACGGGGCTACTAAGCATTTATAAAATGCCCTCAAGCGGGCATCCCTTCTGAAGAATGGGAGGCTGGAGCGGTTCGCTTCAGCCTTTTTCTTTGCCCATGGGGTTGGCGTTTACTCCCCCTCTCCGGTTCGAGGGCGAGACGCCGTGAGGACCGGCCGCTCTTCGGTGCCAGGACCGATGGCTCCCGGTAACCGGGCTGCGGCTTCCGCATAACGATTTGTTGTACGCTCGTGCTCTGCTACATCACCGCGCCGAGCTGCCAGGGCACGAATTCATTGTCGCCATAGCCGAGCTGCTCGGATTTGGTGCGCTTGCCGGAGGCGACGGCCAGCACCTCCTCAAATATCTGGCGGCCCTTTTCCTGCAGGGACACGCCTTCGAGAACGTCGCCGCAATTGATATCCATATCCTCCACCATCCGCTCGTACATCGGCGTGTTGGTGGCAAGCTTGATCGAGGGCGTCGGCTTGCAGCCATAGGCCGAGCCGCGGCCCGTGGTGAAGCAGATCACATTGCAGCCGCCCGCCACCTGCCCCGTGGCCGAAACCGGATCATAGCCAGGCGTATCCATGAACACGAAGCCCTTCTGCGTGATTGGCTCGGCATATTCGTAGACCGCCGTCAGCGGCGTGGAACCGCCCTTGGCCGCCGCGCCGAGGGACTTTTCCAGGATGGTGGTGAGCCCGCCGGCCTTGTTGCCCGGCGAAGGATTGTTGTTCATCTCGCCTCCCAGGCGGGCGGTGTAATCCTCCCACCAATGGATGCGCTCGACGAGCTTCTCGCCCACCTCGCGGTTCACGGCGCGCCGGGTCAGCAGATGCTCCGCGCCATAGATTTCCGGCGTTTCGGAAAGCACCGCCGTGCCGCCGTTCTGCACGAGGATATCCGCCGCCACACCCAGCGCCGGATTGGCCGTGATGCCGGAGTAGCCATCGGACCCGCCACATTGGAGAGCAAGCTTGATCTCGGATGCGGGCACGGTCTCGCGTTTTGCAGCGGCGACAGCCCCCAGCATTTCCCTCACCACCTCGAGACCAGCCTCGATCGTGCGGCGCGTGCCGCCCGAGTCCTGGATCGTCATCGAGCGGAATGTGTCGCTCTCCTCTATGCCGTAAAGCTCCTTCAGCCGGGCGATCTGGAACACCTCGCAGCCGAGCCCCACCATGAGCACGCCGCCGAGATTGGGATTGGCGGCATAGCCCCATTGCGTGCGCTTCAGAATGTCGAAGCCTTCGCCCTTTCCCGCCATGCCGCAGCCCGTGCCATGGGTGAAAGCGACCACGCCGTCGATATCCGGATGGTTTTCGAGCATGCCGGAACGGTTGGCCGCTTCGGCAATGAACCGCGCCACGGACGCCGAGCAGTTCACGCTCGTCAGGATTCCGATATAATTGCGCGTGCCCACGCGGCCATTGGCGCGCCGGTAACCCTGGAACGTCGCCTGCTCCTCGGGCGGGAGAATATTGACAGGCCGCGCCTCCTCGCAGAAGCGATAATCGCGCTCGAAATCGCCCATCTCGACATTGTGTTCGTGCACCCATTCGCCGGGCCTGATCGGCCCCTTGGCGAAGCCGATGATCTGGCCGAACTTGCGGATCGCTTCGCCGGGCGCGATCGGCTCCAGCGCCACCTTGTGGCCGAAGGGGATGCGGCTTTCCGTCTGCACGCCGCCGACCAGGAGCGTGCCGGGCTGCAGCGCGCGCACGGCCACGGCGATATTGTCTTCATCGGAAAGACGGAGAAAGGGCGGAAGCCCGGACAGATCGTTCATCGTTTTCCTCGGGGCAGCCGTAGCGAGGACGGCTCGATCACCACCCCTGATTTAGGCGCTCGCGGCCATGAAGTCCACGAGGTTGGTGCCCTTCTCGAGGAAAGGCGGCGCTTTCGCGCCGCCCTTAAGAACTTAGAACGCTATCGGCCGGTCAGGCGCCGTTCATATAGCCGAACACCTCTATGCCGCCGCGGTAGATCATTTCCAGCGCGACATAGAGGATGACCAGAAGGCCCACATAGGCGATCCAGCGATGCTTCTGCAGAATGCGGGCGATGAAGGAAGCGGCGATGCCCATGAGAGCAATGGAGAGGATGAGGCCGAAAACCAGCACATAGGGGTGCTCGCGGGCGGCACCGGCGACGGCGAGCACATTGTCGAGCGACATGGAGACGTCCGCCACCACGATCTGCCAGGCCGCCTGCGCGAATGTCTTGCGCGGGGCACCGCCGGCAACCGTTCCATCCGCGTTCAGATCCTTCCCCTCGAGCGCTTCCGCGCCCTCGATCTCCTGCGCATGGTTGGCGCGCAGCTCGCGCCACATCTTCCAGCAGACCCACAAAAGCAGGATGCCGCCAGCCAGCAGGAGGCCGACGACCTGCAGGAGCTGCGTTGTGACGGCGGCGAAGCCGATACGCAGCACGGTGGCCGCGATGATACCGATGAGAATCGCCTTGGCGCGCTGCTCCTTGGGCAGGCCAGCGGCGGCAAGGCCGATGATGATGGCATTATCACCGGCAAGCACCAGATCGATCATGATGACCTGGAGGAAAGCGGAAAGAACTTCCGGACTGAACATTTCGCTCATTTAGCACCCAATGTTGACGAGGGTGCCCGATCCGAGGACATCGACAACCGGCCGCCCATGCAGTCGCAGAGCGCTGCCTGGGCAAACCTTCCGTACTAATGCCGATGGGATTCCACGAACATCGAGCCACCCGATTTGGACTTCCAGTCCGACATCACAGCCCAAGGGAGCTGCCAGAGGGGCCCGGTCTGGTAATCGCGACATGTAGCCAGAAGGCGTGCAGAACTCAAGAGCCTGCATGAGTTCGGGGCGGGAGGACAGGTTCACGAGCGCTTTCATAAACTTGGCCCGGCGACGCACCGCCTGGCGGTCTTCATCGCAGATCATGTTATGAAGAGGTGTTGCAGTCGTACCGTAGACAAGGAGGTGGCGACACCTTAAGAGCGGGTGAACGCCTGCCTGATGAGAGGGATCCGGACGCACCATGGTACGGCCGATTTTGTTCAACAGTCACGGACCGATGGCCAGCTATCAAACTGCATTCGCGTATAACGCGGAGGTCGCGAAAACTCCCTTCAGCTTTGCCTCCGACGGCGAGGGGCAGGACGGATCGAAAGATCCGATCTCGCCGGATCATGACGAGGCTGAACGTGAGGACCTACCATACAGAGTCGAGCTCTGGGACGCGGCCAAGCAAAGCGTGGTTCAGGTGCTTGCGGTGACGGCCAATGCCAGCATCGGCTATGCGGCCTATTTCGCCGCTACCCGTGAACATCCGGACCGCTATGTTACCTTGCGGCATAGGAACAGCATCGTCTCAAGGTGGAACGGCCCCGCACATTAGAGCCTTTCATGGTTAGATTGAAGCATTCTGCCGGAGCCGGTTTGGCTCAAGATCAAGGGGTTTGGCGAAGGGCGTATCGGGCATACGGTCGAGCCAAAGCCCGCTGGAATTGGGCCAAACCGGCCCGGCCTACCGGTCGCCCCCGTTTCGCAGAAACGGGAAGGGACGACCGGCAGGTTCAAATCGTTTGCTGGTTTGCCCAGGCAAACCAGCGGGCGAGGTTTCCGTCCGGCGGACGCCCACTTTGTCGGCCGGCTTGCCCGATGTCCCGCATCGCGCTGCGCCGCCCTTCGCGTGGATCGTCTCACCGGACGAGAAACAGAATGATTCAATCTAACCATGAAAGGCTCTAGGCAGAACCGTACCAATGTCTCGGCCAGCCATCCAGTCCAGCGCTTCCGAACAGCTTCCTTACCGGATCGAGCTCTGGAATGAAGGAAGCCGCGATGAGGTTGAGCGGGTGCTCGCACGCGCCTTGGGCGCCCAGCTTGCCCATGCGATTTTCCAAGCGGCCAGGAGCGAGCATCCGAATCGCCGGATCACCCTCAGCATGGGCGAGGATATCCTCGCGGATTCAGCCGAAAATCCGTCGACCTGAGACCGTCCGCAGCAGTTGAATACCGCCGGCCGGGATTATCGAACTACTTGTTGACCGCGCCGACGAGCAAATTGTTGTCGGTGCGCAAGCTCACCCACTGGCCCGTATTCGTGGTCGCCTGCCGCTTGAGATACCTATACGGCGTATGGCTCCAGAGCTTCACCTCGTCGCTTAGGTTGTCGAGGATCATGTCTCCACGGTCGGTGCGCACCGTCAGGACGGCATGGCCCTCCCCGTCGGGCTTGCGGACCACCGTGATCAGCAGGTTGGAAAAGGAAATTCCCGCATCGTGCAGCTCGCGGCGCTTCTCCAGGACATAATCCTCGCAATCGCCCTGGCCGTTGACCGGATAGACCCAGACCTCTTCCTTGCCGTAGATGTCCATGTCATTGCGCGGCTTGACCGCCTTGTTCACCGCGAGATTGATGGCGGAGATCTTGCTCATCAGCGCGTCGTTCGCGATGACCGGTCCCCTGTCACGGGAACGAATGGAGCATTCCTTGGGGTTGGCCTGGCAAAACTCGTAATGGCCGATCGGCTGCGAAGTCACCGCTCCCGTAGCCATGAGCCCGGACCCGACGGCCGGGCTTTGCCCCACACTCGCCGCAGACAAAAAAATACCTAGTGCGGTGACGATACCCGCCCGCGTAGCAGCCATAAGCCGCTCCCCATTTATTTATACTCGTTAATGGAAAGTTAACGAACTTTTAGGGGGGGCTGTCAATTAGAAATGACTCGTTTTCCCCGTTATGGTTACCAAGCCGCGCTGTTATAGCGCATGTTTGCAACGCGACTGTAACCTATGCGCCACGGTTCTCCGCGACGAAGCGGACGATGCGGGGAACGATCTCCTTGCGGAAGCGCGAGCCGTTGAAAACGCCGTAATGCCCGACGGAAGGCTGCAGGTAGTGACTGCGCTTCTTCGAGGGAATGTTGATGCAAAGATCATGGGCGGCCTGGGTCTGCCCGATCCCGGAAATGTCGTCGTTCTCGCCCTCAATGGTGAGAAGGGCGACCGAGCGGATCGCGGCGGGATCGACCTGTTCGGCGCGATGTATCATCTCGCCCTTGGGCAGGGCATGGCGGATGAAGACGGTGTCGACCGTCTGCAGGTAGAACTCGGCCGTCAGATCCATCACGGCCAGATACTCGTCGTAGAACTCGCGATGCTTCTCCGCAGAGTCCCCGTCGCCTTTCACCAGGTGCATGAAGAATTCCTCATGCGCCACGATGTGCCGATCAAGATTCATGCTCATGAAGCCGGAGAGTTGGAGAAAGCCCGGATAGACCTGCCGCATGAAACCGGGGTTCGGCCACGGTACCTGCATGACGGCATTGTCGCGGAACCACTCGATGCCGTGCTCCTGAGCGAGCCGGTTGACGGCCGTGGGATTGCGACGCGTATCGATCGGGCCGCCCATCAAGACCATGGAGGACGGCAGGTTCTTGTCGCCGCGCGCCTCCATCAGCGCGACTGCGGCCAGAACGGGAACGGAAGGCTGGCAGACCGCCATCACGCTCGCGCCGGGCCCCAGCACACGGAACATCTCGATCAGGTATTCGATGTAATCGTCGAGGTCGAAGGAGCCGCTCGACAGCGGCACCAGGCGCGCATCGGCCCAGTCGGTGATGTAGACATCCGCGTGGGGCAGCATGGCTTCCACGGTGCCGCGCAGGAGGGTCGCGTAATGCCCCGACATGGGCGCGACCATCAGAAGCTTCACATCCAGCTTCCGCCGCGCCGGCAGCGTCCGTTGGAAATGGACGAGGCGGCAAAAGGGCCGCGACCAGACCACCTTTTCCTGCACGCGAACCTTCTTGCCATCCACCACCGTGGAGGTGATGCCGAATTCCGGCCTGCCGTACCGACGCGTCGTCCGCTCGAACATCTCGGCCGCCGCGGCGATCGACCGGCCCAATGTGGTGTTCGAGACAGGGTTCAGCGGATTGGAATAAAAGAGCTTGATCGCATCGGCATAGGCGCGTGCAGGCTGCAGCGCAGCGTGGTGAAGCTCGTAAAGCTGATAATACATCGCAGACCCTTCCGGCGGGATGCTCAGGCGAGCAGCGCGCTTACCAACAGCGTAACGCGCTTTTGGTGCAATGCAATAGAAACCTCAATTTAAGCATCGCCTTGAAAATGCTTGAGCTTAGGAGTTATCCGACGAAAAAGGTATTGTTGCGACGCAGCAGAATCAAGAATTAAATGCCAGCCACGATCAAGTTGTTGCGGCGATGCGCGGTTGGAGCGAAGTGCGCGCACTTTCTCTCGGGCGTCCGCTCAAAGCTCTTTGTTTTAGCCGCTCCGGTGCAACGGCAGGTGATTCCACTTGCCCGCAAGAGGCGCTAGAGCGCGATGCGTTCCGATGGAATCGGAACGCACCGCGCTCTAGCGGTTTGATTTAGCCGCATGATCTTGTCCAAAAAGTCTGCAACTTTTTGGGGTCATGCTCTAGCCGTCGAAACCTTCCACGAGGATCAGTTCCGCGTCGGCGACTTCCTGGCGTATGGTCCTTGCCGCGGCGTATTCGGGGGAATTGTAGCAATCCTTCGCATGCTGGAGCGAAGGGAATTCGATCACCACATTGCGTCCCCTGCCTCTTCCCTCGACGGCTTCGTAGGCGCCGCCGCGCGCCAGGAACTTTGCGCCGTATCTCTCGAAGGCGGGCTTGGCCGCAGCGACATAGTCCTTGTACCGCTCCGGGTCGCGCACATCGACATGGGCAATCCAGTAACCCTTGGGCATCTTCTCCTCCTCCCTCAAATCGTTCCTTGCGCGGAGCGCATCTCCTGCAATATCGCGTCGGCCGCGGCTTTGGGATCGCCGGCCGCGACGATGGGCCGGGCGATCACCAGATGGCTGGCTCCGGAGGCAATGGCATCGGCAGGCGTGACCACGCGCTTCTGGTCGCCGTGAGCGGCGCCAGCAGGCCTGATGCCGGGGGTCACCACTGCCATCTGCGCGCCGACGACCTCGCGCACCATGGCGGCCTCGGCAGCCGAGCAGACGATGCCGCCCATGCCGGCGTCGCGGGCCTGCTCGGCGCGGCGCCGCACCAGGGCCCTGGGATCGTGCGCGTAACCGGCGTCGCGCAGATCCTGCTCGTCCATGGAGGTGAGGACCGTTACGCCGAGAAGGCAGAGGCCGGAGCCTTCGGCCGCCGCCACCGCCGCCCGCATCGCCTTGGGGTAGGCGTGCAGCGTGAGCATCGTCACGCCCATGCAGGCAATGTTTTCGACGCCCTTGGCCACCGTGTTGTCGATGTCGAGCAGCTTCATGTCTAGGAAGACCTTTCGGCCGGACTGAACCAGATCGCGGGCGAAATCGAGCCCGCCGGCAAAGGCGAGCTGGTAGCCGATCTTGTAGAAGGCGACGGTGTCACCGAGGGCGCCCACCACCTTTTCGGCGTCGGCCAGCGTCGGCACATCTAGGCCGACGATCAAGCGCTCACGCATTTCGTCAGCCGGCATCGTCCACCCCCTCGAAGGATTCCATCGGCGTCCAGTCGCACAACAGCCTGCCGCTGGCAATGCCGAAGGCAAAGATGTTGCCGCCGCCCGGCGGCTGGTCGCGATCCCTGGCGATGGGCTGGCCGGCGATGCGGCATTTGAGCAGGGTACCAACGCCGCCATGCCCTACCATGAGGACAGGTTTCACGGCATCTTTCAGGACGCGGGTCGCCGCCGCCTCGATGCGGTCGGCCGCGTCGATAGCCCGCTCCCAGCCGCGCCAGCTCTTTTCCGGCTCGGCAAAGAAGCTGTCCGCTGCGGCGTCGAATTTCTCCGGCGGGATGAAACCCGTGGAGGAACGATCATTCTCGCCCATATCCTCCTCCACCTCGACGGGGAGATGGAGGCGAGCGGCAAGGAGCGCCGCCGTCTCGACCGCCTTCGTCTCTGCGCTGGAGGCAATCCGCCCGAGCGTGCGCAACCATTGCCGATCCAGCATCGCTTCGACGCGCGCCCGGCCGACCCGCGAAAGCCGCCAGAGAGGCACGGGCCGTTCCGGTTCGATCTCGACCTGCGGGTGCGTCAGGTAATAGGCAATCACGGCTCGAGCCTTGTCGAGAACAGCCGCGCGTGCTCGATGAGCGTGCGGCAGACCTTGGACATGGCGTTCTTCAGCCGCTCCTCGCGGAAATCGCCGTTCTCATCGAAGGCATCGCTCGCGCGCGGCACCGAACATTGCGGAGAAATCACCTCGGCCTGGCACTGCACCAGAACCGCGCGCAAATGATTGATCGCGCGGATTCCCGCATACATCCCGTCCGAGGAGGAGCAGAGCGCGATGAGCTTGCCGTTGAAGGCGCGAAAAGGGCGGCCCCTGGCGTCCGCCTTGACCCGGCTTACCCAGTCGACCGTGTTCTTGAGGAGCGGCGGAATGGAGCCGTTGTATTCGGGCGTTGCGATCAGCACAGCCTCGTGCGCGCCGATCATATGCGCGAGCTTGACGGCGTTCTCCGGCACGCCCTTTTCCCGCTCCAGATCCTGGTTCATGATCGGAAGGGGATAATCGGCCAGGGAGATGCGGGTGACATCGGCCCCCTGGAGCGCCAGTTCCTTCATCGCCGCGTCGGCGGTCCTGCCACTATATGCGCCCGTGCGCGTGGACCCGGCAAAGACCAGTATTCGCGGCGTCATGGGGAATTCCTTGATGGCCTGTTATCCGGGCCATCTTCCCGGATAAGAGGCCTGCGTCAAGCGCGGACGTGGCGGCGATAAATCCAAAGATGCGCCGGCGGAATGTTGCGTATCACAAAGTCGAACCGCTCGACGGAATAGGTGCCGCGGCCGGCAGGCACCGGCGAGAGCGCGCCATAGGTGATCTGCATGATCGGCCGCCCAGCCGGAAGAAGATCCAGCAGGCGCTCGATCAGCTCGACACGTTTGCCAACGGGAAAATTGAGAAGCGGGATGGCGGAGATCACGCTGTCGAAGATGCGGCCCTTCCAGGGCGCAAGCGCGGTGTCGAGATCGAAGGCATCGCCCTGAACGATGTTCACGCCCGGGAAATCCTCGCGAAGCTTTTCCACGAAATCCGGGGAGTATTCGATGGAAACAAGGTTCTCCGGCTTGATGCCGCGCTCCAGGATCGCGCGGGTGATGACGCCCGTTCCCGGCCCGAGCTCCAGCACCAGATCATTCCGCTCGGGGCGGACGACCGAGGCCATGCGCCGGGCAGTGATGCCGCTCGTGGGCACGATGGAGCCCACTGCCTTGGGCTTGTCCATCCAGCCGCGGAAGAAACGCAGTTCCTCATCGAAATGCGAGACGATCGCCTTGCGAACGTCGAAAGGTTTTCCCATAGTCGATCCTCCTTGGGCGCGTCACCTCCAGCCGCCCAACAGGGACGATTGCCGCCGCAACCGTCCGCCCCTATTCGCCGAAGGATTCGAAGAAATCCTTCATGCGCGCGAAAAAGCCCGTCGATTGCGGACTGTTGTCATTTGAGGAGATCCTTTCGAATTCCTCAAGCAGTTCCCTTTGCTTCCTGGTGAGATTTTGCGGCGTTTCGACGGCGACCTGAATATAGAGGTCACCCACCTGAGGCTGACGGAGCACCGGCATGCCCTTGCCGCGCAGACGGAACTGCCGGCCGCTTTGCGTGCCCTCAGGCACCTTCACGCGCGTTTGCGTGCCGTCGAGCGTCGTCACCTCGAAAGAGCCACCGAGCGCGGCTGTCGTCATGGAAATGGGGACCTTGCAGTAAAGGTCCGCACCGTCGCGCTGGAAAAATTCGTGCGGTTTTATAGACAAGAAGATGTAGAGGTCGCCGGGCGGCCCGCCGCGCAGGCCCGCCTCCCCCTCGCCCGCCAGCCGGATGCGCGTGCCATCCTCGATGCCCGCGGGAATGTTGACCGACAGCGAACGCTCCTCCGTCACGCGGCCCTGGCCGGAACATTTCCGGCAAGGATCGTCGATGATCTGCCCACGGCCCTGACATTGCGGACAGGTGCGCTCGATGGAGAAGAAGCCCTGGGCGGCGCGGACGCGGCCGGCGCCATGGCACATGGGGCATTGGACCGGGGAGGAGCCCGGCTTGGCGCCGGAACCCGCGCATTCGTCGCAGGTGATGGAAGTGGGAACGTGGATGTGCGCCGTCTTGCCCGTGAAGGCCTCTTCGAGCGTGATCTCCATGTTGTAGCGCAGATCGGCGCCGCGCTCGCGCCCGCCGGAGCGGCGCTGCCGCCCGCCGCCCATGATGTCGCCGAAGATATCCTCGAAAATGTCCGCGAAGCCGCCGCCATTGAAGCCGCCGCGCGCGCCCATGCCATTCTCGAAGGCCGCATGGCCGAAACGGTCATAGGCCGCGCGCTTCTGCGGATCGCGAAGCGTCTCATAGGCCTCGTTGATTTCCTTGAACCTCTGCTCCGCGTCCTTGTCACCCGGATTGCGATCCGGGTGATACTTCATGGCAAGCTTGCGGAAAGCACTCTTCAGTTCTTTTTCATCGGCGTTTCTCGACACGCTGAGCGTCTCGTAAAAATCAGCCTTCATATAAGAGATCCCGCATTCATTCTAAGGGCACGGCAAAGTCCCCGGTCAGTGCCCGCAATTTAGTTATTCCATTCAGCGAATGCCATAGTTCGCAGGATTTTGCCAGTGTAGGAACCGCAAACAATGACACCGCTGGCGCGGTAATATCCTGTTCCAGGAGCAACAAAAGGGCCCGGACGAATGGCCCGGGCCCTTTTGATCTCCTCAGGATCGATCATGCCGACTTCTTGTCGTTGTCGTCGATCTCCTCGAATCGGTCTTCCGAGACCTCTCCGCGTAGTCGCGCCCTCTACCGAACCCGCTTACAACTTACCGGTTGAGATGAAGCCGGTGCACTGCGCTTCATCCCTGAAGCCAAGGCTTTCCCAGGCGCTGCAGTCGTTGGCCGACAGTGGCGCAGAGTCATCCATGATCGGGTCGTTGAGGCCCTTCCAGCGGTACCAATCGCGCGCCTCGTCAGAGAGCAGTCCTTCGTCGTAGAGGGCCTCGGCCACTTCGTTGACGCAGCTTGCGTACCTGGCGCGCGTGAGTTCCTCATACGGCTTAAGGATGCCGGTCGTCTGGCCATTGCGGTACCGAGCATGCCACGCCTGCTCGATCGTGAGCTTGGTATTGCGCGTGCCCTCACCGCTTACGTCAACGAGGAAGCCGTTCACGTCCAAAGGCTCGAGCCATTCCTCATCGAAGTCCTCAGGCAAATCCATCTCGATCGAATTGATCTGCTCATGAAGCACGGTGTGATATGGAACGAAGTACTGATGGGAGTCACTGGTCTTGCCGTCCGGTCGCGCGATGTACGGGTGAAAGAAACCCCTTGGGCAAGCCGTCTCGGGGAGACGTATCTGAGGGAGAATGGTCTCGTCGAGTTCGGTGACGTCGCGTGCATCGATGCGGGAAGCCGGCGGTTCCGCACCATTGGTGGCCCAATGATCGAGAGCCCGCTTCAGCGGCAGGTAAACACCGCCGACATCGATCATTTCGGCCGCGTTCTCAGGCCAGGTGTTACGTTCGTTGGCTGCGTCGTTGTGGCCCACGTCGGCGATTTCGTAAAAGCGCCATAGGTCAGCGTTGAGATCCTTCTCTACGAGAATGCGCGCCAGATCACGCTTCAACTCCGTATATGAGGGGATGACTCGATCGGCGTCCTCGCCCGCATGGATCGATTTCCAGTCGGTATGTACGAAGTCGCCACCGATATAGGCGGCATGCATGGTCTCGATGGTTTTCGCCATACCCGCACGATGCTCTTCGTCAAAGGTCATGGCGTCGACTTCGGTCTCTACAAGCGTCGTTACCCCGCCTTCACCCACCTCGGCCTTCAAAAACCAGGTCAATGGACCGCGGCCCGATGCCGTGTCCGAGAGGAAGATGCCGTCAAAGAGCTTATTGCCGGCATGGTCGACGTTCCAGCCAGGGATGCTGTTGAAGGACCGACCAATGGCAGCGCCCGCGGAGTGACCCCGAAAGAACGTCGCTTCTGGTGCTTTGCCCAGCTTTTCGGCAAGGAAGTTCTCGGCAACGACAGTCCAGTCGCGAATAATGCTGGTGTTGTTGTTGACGGCCATGCCGACTTTACCCTCGCCGCCGAAGGTCCTGCCGTCGTCCGTGATGGCGGTCTCGACCGGCCGGGTCGACGATCTATTCTCGCCGCCACGGCGGGTGTGCGCGATCGCATAGCCGTCGTCGATCAGGGCAGCAGCGAATTGGGCTTGATTCATATAGCGGGTGAATTCGCCGGGCTTGCGTTCCGGGTAGGTTGCGCGGCTATTGTAATAGCTCACACCGTGCGCCAAGACCCAAAGCTTCCCGTTCCAATCGGCGGGATCCTGAGGGAAGACCATTTCGATCTCAGCGGGCGTGTCCTCCGACCACTGATAGGTATAGACCCCCGGGAAGTAAGGCCCCCACTGGTTGGCTCGTCCGATGGTAAGGAATTGGTCACTGAATTGCTCATCACGAGGAGGCCTTTCCGTGACAAAGCCAAAGAGCGTACCCGACATGCCCAGTATGATGCGGTTGAAGGGCTTTCCATGAACGTTCTGGATGATCTCTTCGTGGACCACGTCGCAGGCTTTAGGGCCAACCTCCCTCGGTTCAATGACATCCGGGCCCGGGCCAATCATGCTGACCGGCCGCTCCTTCACTGCAAGGTCGAACGGCGCCATGTAGCGCTCGATGTAGGAGCATCCGGCCTCACTGTCTTGCGCTGCAGCCGTCCGCACCGAGACGCCAGCAGGCAATGAGAGACTGACCAGCGCCACAAGCGCTGCCGTACACATCAGTTTATTCATAACTTAGTTTCCTCCCAGAACTACGCAAAATGAAGACTAGGAAGATGCCCGTCGGATTGTCAAAAATGTTATTTATTTGAGAGCCAGCATGTTTTCGACGTAGCAGGAATGAAATCTTCCAAAATAACCTTGGATCGCGATGGCGCTCTGCAATGCGATTTTTGTTAGACCAGAAGCATTATAGCTGAGAGACCTGATCCCGTTGATGGCGTGAATCGCATCAAGGGTCTGTCTTTCGAAAGGTGAAGCCCAAAAAGCAGAAAGCCCGGGCGATGTCCGGGCTTTCTGAACATTGGAACGAGGTTAAAGCGGCGTCAGGCCGACTTCTTGTCGTTGTCGTCGATCTCCTCGAAATCGGCATCGACTACGTCGTCCGATTTCGCGCTGCCGGATGCTTCGGCGCCCTCGGCGTTGTTTTCCGCCTGGCTCGCCTCGTAGACGGCCTGACCGAGCTTCATGGAAGCCTCGGCAAGCGCCGTCGTCTTGGCGCGGATCGCGTCGGCATCGTCGCCTTCCGTCGCTGTCTTGAGCTCGGCGATGGCGTTCTCGATGGCCTTGCGATCATCCTCGGAGACCTTGTCGCCATAGTCCTTCAGCGACTTCTCGGTGGAGTGGATCAGCGCC
>Ga0182749_1002482_pt1 | contig 13450 bp, 10 predicted proteins | sample eDN3rd37CKraftMG_FD_128875 | JGI IMG/M metagenome (GOLD analysis project Ga0182749, IMG submission 128875) | Enriched Miracle-Growth compost microbial communities from Emeryville, California, USA - eDNA 3rd pass 37_C Kraft MG (version 2) (version 2) ...
CAAGGCAACGCCGCAGCTTCGCCGCCTTCCCGCCGCAATCGCTTGGCAAGCGGACGCGCAGACGATTAAGGACCATCCATGAGCGACCGCGACCAGACTTTCGCCAAGATCATCGAGGCGATCCAGCCCTTCAACAAGAAGGACATAGAGTTGACGGAGGCGACCACCTTCGCCGGCGACCTCGAATGGGACAGCCTTACCGTCATGGATTTCGTAGCGGCGGTCGAAGACGAGTTCGACATCCTCATCACGATGAACATGCAGGCGGAAATCGAAACCGTCGGCCAGCTCGTCGACGCGGTGGATTCACTGAAGGGCTGACCGACGCGCCGTTCCGGCGCAATTCGCTTTCGAAGGCAGGCAATGACCGATCTCTTTTCCAAGTTCGACCCGCTGATCGCCGAGCGCGAGGCACTGCTCGCCAGCGGCGTGCGCGATCCGTTCGCCATCGTGATGGACGAGGTGCGCTCCCCCACCCTCGCCGTCATCAAGGGCAAGGAGACGATCCTGCTCGGCACCTACAATTATATGGGGATGACCTTCGATCCCGACGTGATCGCAGCGGGCAAGAAGGCGCTGGACGAATTCGGATCGGGCACGACAGGCAGCCGCGTCCTCAACGGCACCTATCAGGGCCACAAGGCATGCGAGGACGCGCTCAAGGAATTTTACGGCACGAAATCGGCCATGGTCTTTTCGACCGGCTATCAGGCCAATCTGGGCATGATGTCCACGATCGCGGGCAAGGGCGAATATATCATCCTCGATGCCGACAGCCACGCCTCGATCTATGATGGCTGCGCGCTCGGCAATGCGGAGATCGTCCGCTTCCGCCACAATTCGGTCGAGGATCTCGACAAGAGGCTCGGCCGCCTGCCCGCCGAGGCCGGCAAGCTCGTCGTCCTCGAAGGCGTCTATTCGATGGTCGGCGATATCGCGCCGCTGAAGGAGATGGTCGCCGTCGCCAGGAAGCATGAAGCGATGGTGCTGGTCGACGAAGCGCACGGGATGGGCTTTTTCGGCAAGAATGGCCGCGGCGTGTTCGAGGAGGCGGGCGTCGAGGCCGATGTCGATTTCGTCGTCGGCACCTTCTCCAAATCGGTCGGCACCGTCGGCGGCTTCTGCGTGTCGAACCATCCGAAGTTCGAGGTGCTGCGCCTCGTCTGCCGCCCCTATGTGTTCACCGCCAGCCTGCCGCCCAGCGTGGTGGCGACGGCGGCCACCTCGATCCGCAAGCTGATGCACGCCGGCGACAAGCGCGCGCATCTGTGGAAAAATTCGAAGCGGCTGCATGCGGGCCTGCGCGAAATGGGCTTCACGCTGGGCACCGAGACGGCGCAGTCGGCGATCATCGCGGTGATGCTGCCCGACATGGAAACGACGGTGCGCATGTGGCAGGCGCTGATCGAGCTTGGCCTTTACGTCAACATGGCGCGCCCGCCTGCGACGCCGGCGGGCACCTATCTGCTGCGCTGCTCGCTCTGCGCCGAGCATAGCGACGAGCAGGTGGAGCAGATACTGGGCATGTTCCGCGCCGCCGGCCGGGCGGTCGGCTGCATCGGCTGACACTGCATCGCGCTTTCGCATTCCGGGCGTCTTTGCTAGGGTCCGGTCTACCTATGGCGAACGACGATATCGACGCCACGGACGAAAGGACCTCCTCGGGGGTCTGGCGGTGGGGGCTTGCGACCGCCGGGGCGCTGATCGTCGCGGTGCTGCTGGTCGCGCTCGTCTTTCTCGTATCGGCCTCGACGCGCGAACGCGACGCCGCGCTGGCGCGCGAGCGCCATTCCTACGGCATGATGCTGCTCACCCGCTCGCTCGACGCCTCGATGGCGCGATCGGAGGCGGCGCTGGGCCGCTTCGTCATCAGCGGCGACAAGCAGGTCGGCGCACTTTATTATGACGAGTGGCAGCGTGCCGGACGGATTCTCGACCGGATACGCAAGCTGAGCGCCAACAATCCCGAACAGGCGCCGCTGATCGACGAACTGAGCAAGCTCTACGAACAGCGCGGCAAGGAGCTGGCCGCACCCGCGACGCGCGCCTATTTCCGCCAGGGCTGGCCGGCGCTTTCCACCTTCAACAAGGCGGGCAATGCCGAATCGGTGACGCGGATCGCCGAGCTGCTAGAAAAGATCGCCGCGAACGAACGCGCGCTGCTCGGCCGGCGATCGGACAGCGTGACCGAGATGGTGACGCGATCGAACACGCTCACCGCGCTGCTCTCTGGCATCGGCCTGATGCTCGTGCTGAGTGCGATCGTGCTGGGCTGGGCGACGTTGCAGGCGCTGACCGAGCGCCGGCTCGCCCGCCATCATGCCGAGGCGGAGGCGGAGCGCGCCGAGGCGCTGGAGCGCGCTGTCGCCGAGCGGACGAGCGAATTGCAGCATGCGAACGAACGCCTGCTCCAGGAAGCCGCCGAACGCGCCAATACCGAGGAGAAGCTGCGCCAGGCGCAGAAGATGGAGGCAGTGGGCCAGCTCACCGGAGGCATCGCGCATGATTTCAACAATATGCTGGCCGTCGTCGTCGGCGGGCTCGATCTCGCGCGGCGATCGCTCGCGCGCGGGGCGGACGAGGTCGGCCGGCACATCGACAATGCGATGGAGGGCGCCAATCGCGCCGCCGCCCTCACCCGCCGCCTGCTCACCTTCGCGCGCGCCGAGCCGTTGCTGCCCAAGGGCATCGACCCCGGCGCGCTGATCGTCGGCATGTCGGACCTGCTCGACCGGACGCTGGGCGAGCGCATCGCGGTCGAGACGCGGCTCACCGCCGATCCCTGGCTGATCTGGTGCGATCCCCACCAGCTTGAAAATGCGATCATCAACCTCGCGGTCAACGCGCGCGATGCAATGGAGGGTCAGGGCCGGCTGACGATCGAGACGGGCAATGTCACGCTGAGCGACGGCGAGATCGGGGCCGCGCGCGCGGGCGATCATGTCCGCATCGCCGTCACCGACAATGGCTGCGGCATGACGCCCGAGGTGCTCGAACATGTCTTCGAACCCTTCTTCACCACCAAGCCGGTGGGCAAGGGCACCGGGCTCGGCCTCAGCCAGATATTCGGCTTCGCGCGCCAGTCCGAAGGCGAGATCGAAATCAGCTCGGCCCTGGGCGAAGGCACGACCGTCGCGCTCTATTTGCCGCGCTTCGAGGCGGAAGACGGCGTGATGATCGAGGAACGGCCGGTGGTAACGACGGCGCCCGCCGGCCTCGCCCATGCGACGATCCTCGTCGTCGAGGACGATGCGCGCGTCTCCGCCGCCACCGTCAGTGCGCTGGAGGAGCTGGGCTATACGCCGATCGCCTGTGGCGGCGGGGAGGAAGCGCTGGCGATATTGAGCGGGCGGACGGATATCCACCTCGTCATCACCGACGTCGTGATGCCGGGAATGACGGGGCCCGAACTGGTCGCGCGCGTCACGCCGCTCTATCCCGACATCGCGATCCTCTACGTCACCGGCTATGTCGGCGATGCGGGCGACAGCATGATGTTCGCCCAGCATGATGTGCTGCGCAAACCCTTCACCGTCGCCGCGCTGGAAGCCGCCGTCGCGCAGGCGCTGACGGCGATCGATACCAGCCTCGATCCGTTTCAGGCCGAACCGAATCGAGCCTGAATGTCCTTTGTGCCGTGATTTCCGAGCCGGCAGATGATTCCATCCGCCTCGAAATCGCTCTTAGCGCACCGCCCCCTTCCTCAGCAGCCTCGGCAAAAGGCTGAGCGCGCCGAGGATCGGGAAGCGCCGCTGCCACGGCCGGATGGCGATCGCGGTGCCGGCATGGCGATTGATCTTCCATGCCAGATAATCGATGCCGCCGGAGAAGGTGGCGCTCGCCTTGGCGAGGCGGGCGAGCGTCAGCAGCTTGCCCTCGCGGCGGCGCCGCGCCCACAGCCGCTCGCCCTTGCGCCGCTCGGCGGGGCCGATCGCGTCGGCGAAATCCACCATCCCATTGCGGCGAACACGCGCGGCGAGCCCTGCGGCCCCCAGCGCGACGGGGGTTAGCGCCGCGTAACGCGCCGGATCGGCATCCACCACCGATGCCGCGCGCGTCCCCCGCTCGGCCCGCAATTCCGCGCCATAGGTGAGCGCGAAGGCCCGCCGCCATATATCGAGCTGGTCGATCGAATCGGGCAGCAGCGGCCGCGCGGCGGAAAGCAGCGCGGGTGCGGCGCCGGCCACCGCCTCGATCGCCCGGCGGCGGGCGACGGCGTTCGCGACCCAGACGAGCCGCGACGGCTGGGCGAAACGAGCCCAGACCGACACGTTGCGCGTCGCCGACGAGGCAAGCCGCGCGAAATCGGCCTCGCTCAGCACCGCATATTTGGCGGCGAGCCCCTGATGCTCGAACGGAAAGACATTGGGGGGCAGCAGCCGGTTCGCGCTTGCCAGCCAGCGCCGCCCAAAAGCGCGCCGATAGTCCGACACGATCAGGTAGAAATCGAGTATCAGCCCGTCGAGTTCGGACTGGCGCAGGCAGGAGCCGTAAAAGAGCACCGCACAGGCCGCCGCCGCATGCCGCGCCGCGATCGCCGCCGCGAGCGAGGCGACGCGCGGGTCCACCGGTTCGCCCAGTTCCTGGGCGATGAAGGGCACTAGCGGATTGTCGGACATCTACGCCGCGAGGCGGAGGAACGGGACGGGCGCCGTATGCCGCAGGACGATCGGATGGCCGATCGACGTTTCGAACAATTCGCCGTCGAGGATCACGCTCGACCGATCGCCCTCGATCCGGATTTCGTCGCCCCGCTCGACATGCACGCCCCGCATGTTGTTCCGGCCCAGTTTGCCGAACACGCTCGCGAACAACGCGCGCAGCAGGGCGAGCGGCCGCTGCTCGATCACCATCAGTTGCAACGCGCCCGCAGCGGTCGGCGCGGCGGTGTTGGTGCCGAGCAGCAGGCGCTGCAAGGTCGTCACGATCAGCAGCACGAAGCGGCCCTGCAACTCGCCCTCGCGCGTCAGGGAGACGGTGAGCGGCGCCGGACGCGGCGGCAGGAAGGCCGCGCGCGCGCCGAAGACCAGCGAGAAGAGCACCGCGAAGAAGGTCAGGAGGTGGCTGAACCCGTTGGGCAGCCCCAACGGATAGACCTTGTGCCGGCAATAGAGGATCGAATCGGCGAGCCCCGCCCCGCCCAGGAACATGCCCAGCACCGGCTTCGACGTCGCCTGCCCGTCCGACAATGCGATCAGTTCGCGCGCGACGATATGTTCGGACAGATCGTGGCGCGCCAATTCCATCACCCGCTCGAGCGCCACGATCGGATCGCCCGACGCACCGAGATCGAGCGCGATGAGGTTGGTCTTGCCGTTGGGCAGCACCGCGACCGGCGGCGGCGAATCGCCGAAATGATCGCCATGGTAGAGTTCGGTCAGCGCCGTCTGCACGGTGCCGTCGCCGCCGTTGATCACCAGCACCTTGGGCTTGACGCGCGCGATCGTGCGCAGCGCCTCGCCGACCTGGCCGGCGGCCTCCACCTCATAATGGAAGATGTCGCCATGCTGCGCGCAGAAGCTGCGGATACGCGGCAGCAATGCCCGGTTCCCGGTGGAGGAGGGGTTGGACAAGAGGGCGACGCGCGCCATGGCTCACCGGTCTCCAGACTTTACGGGGCCGATCGAAAAAAGGCCCCGCATATATTGCAAAACGATATCCACCTTCTTGACGGACGGCCCGACGTTGATGGCGACTTCCTCATAAGGCGGCATCCGCCGCGCGATTGCATCGCCCACCGAGATACCCGGGTTGCGCGAGAAACCGCCGCCGTCACTCATCCCGCCCTTGCCGTCGCCGTTGATGTCGTGGCGAACCGCCACCGCATAACGGCCGGGCGCGGGTAAGGGCACGCACACCTGCATCGGGTCCGACCGGACGGGCATGTCGATTCGCGCGATTCGCTTGCCGCCCTTCACGAACTGCGCCGGATCGCTGCCGTAAACCTGGACGCGCAGGTCGCCGCGCGTCTTCTTGAATCCGCGCACGTCGACCATCAGCGCCGCGCCCGATGGGCTCGTGCACTGCGCCGCTTCGGCGCCCGCTGCCTGCCCCGGCAGGACGGCCGGGGCGGCAAAGGCAAGTGATGCGAACAGGATGGGACGCATCAGATTGGACATGACCTCTCAACTCCTGGAAGCTATAGGCCGCACATGCGCACGCGCATGGCGGTCCGGTGGCTCCCCCATGCGTTGCAAGATCGGTTGCGAATGCGGCCAGAACATGGTCATGGGGCGTCCACATTTTGAGATTTCTGAGCCTCACCGATCGTTATCTCGCACGGCTGATCGTGGTGCCGCTGCTCAGCACGCTGATCGTCGCCGCGATGCTTCTGACGCTCGACAAGATGCTGCGCCTGTTCGATTTCGTGACGCAGCAGGGCGGGCCGGTCAGCGTCGTCTGGCGGATGCTGGCCAATATGATGCCCGAATATATGTCGCTGGGCATCCCGATCGGGCTGATGCTGGGCATCCTGCTCGCCTTCCGCAAGCTCGCTTTGTCATCGGAGCTGGACGTGCTGCGCGCGCTGGGCAACAGCTATGGCCGGCTGCTGCGCGTGCCCTACATGTTCGCGATCGGGCTCGCAGTCGCCAATCTGCTGATCGTCGGCTTCGTCCAGCCTTATGCGCGCTACGCCTATGAAGGGCTGCGGTTCGAGCTGCGATCGGGCGCGCTCGGCGCGTCGATCAAGGTGGGTGAGTTCACCAAGCTCGGCCGGCGGATGACCTTGCGCGTCGAGGAGAGTCGCGACAGCGGACGCGACCTGCGCGGTATCTTCGTGATGGCCGAGGACAATCAGGGCAAGAGCCTGGCCGTCACCGCCGAACGCGGCACCTTCATGGCGACCGACGATCCCAACACGATCATCCTCAGGCTGACCAACGGCACGCTGGTCCACAATGCACCGGGCTTCAAGACGCCGCGCGTGCTGAGCTTCGTCGGCCACGATCTGCCGATCGACCTGCCCAAGATGGAGGCATTCCGTCAGCGCGGCGGGGGCGATCGGGAGATGACGATGCCCGAGCTGGTCCGCGTCGCCCATCTGAAGGGCACGACCGACAAGACCCGCGCCGAGTTGCGCGCCAATTTCCATTTCCGCCTCGTCGAGGTGGCGACGATGCTGCTGCTGCCGCTGCTCGCGGTGGCGCTGGCGGTGCCGCCGAAGCGATCCACCTCGGCGCTGGGCGTCTTCCTGTCGATCGTGATGATCGTCACCTATCACAAGGTGAACGAATATGCGGAGGGGATGGGCGCGCTGGGCCGGATCGATCCGCTGATCGCGCTCTGGGTGCCCTTCCTGCTGTTCGCCGCATTGATCTGGTGGATGTATCGCACGCTGGCCTTCGTGCCCGGCGGCCAGCCGATCGGCGCGCTCGAACGCGCGGCGGCGAAGGCGGGCAAGGCGATGCGGCGCTGGCTGCCCTTCACCCGGCCCGCGGGTGGCCAGCCATGAACATCAATTTCGCCTTCTTCGCCTCGCGCACGCTGACCTGGTACATGGCGCGCAAGTTCCTCGTCACCAGCTTCGCCGTGCTGGCGGGTCTCGTGCTCATCCTCGTCACGCTCGACATGCTGGGCGAATCAGGCAGCATCCTCGCTTATCCCGGCAATGGCGACGCGGAACTGTGGCGTTACGCCTCATTGCGCGTGCCGCAGATCGTCGCCCGCTTCCTGCCATTTTCGGCGCTGCTCGGCGCGCTCATCACGCTCGCCACGCTCAACCAGAACAGCGAGGTGATCGCGATGAAGGCGGCGGGCGTCTCGGCGCACCAGATCCTCGCGCCGCTGATCGTCGCCAGCCTCGGCGTCGCCGCTTTGTCCTTCTGGTTCAACGATCGCGTCGTCGCGCGCGCCACCGCGACGCTCGATGCGTGGCAGGACGCCCAATACGGCCCAATTCCCAACCGGCGCGGAATCGTCTCCAACGTCTGGGTGCGATCGGGGGACGACCTGATCCACGCCGGCGAGGCGAGCGGGCGGGGCGCGGGCGTCACGCTCGCCAATGTCGCCGTCTATGAGCGCGACGGCGGCGCGCTGCGCGACATCATCCACGGCAAGAGCGCGCGGCAGGTGAAGGAAGGCTGGCTGCTGGAAGACGTGCGCTATTTCGACGTTGCGCGCGGCACGCTGACCGATATGCCGAGCATCGTCATCGGCAAGGGGATCACCCCCGACCGCTTCACCCTCGCCAGTGTCGATGCCGAGGAGCGGAGCTTCGGATCGCTGCAAACGGCAATATCCGACCTCCGCGCCGCCGGCCGGCCGACCAGCGCGCTGGAAGCCGGGCTGTGGCACAAGCTGTCGGGGCCGCTGTCGTCGGTGCTGATGCCGCTGCTGGCGGGGGTCGCCGCCTTCGGCCTTGCGCGATCGGGCCACCTTTTCGTGCGCGTGGTGATCGGCATGGCGCTGGGCTTCGCTTATTTCGTCGCGGACAATTTCGCGCTCGCCATGGGCAATCTGGGGGCCTATCCGCCCTTCCTCGCCGCCTGGGCCCCCCCCTTCCTGTTCTTTCTGATCGGTGAGGCGGTCCTGATCCGGACGGAGGAATGAGCCAACGCCTTGAAAGCGTTATGACGCGCGGGCGCCACAATAGGTCCAAAATCCGCCGCATTGACGCGGCAGAGGCTGGCGATCGGCGTTTTCTCCCTACATAGGGGGGTGCTCCGCATTGGGATCGACGAGGACAATTTCGCGGTGAAGAGCTTGCAGCCGACACAATCCGGTTTCTGGAACCGTTCGCATCATCTGGATCGGATGACGTTCAAGGAACTGGTGGTCGCCTATTTCCAGTATCCGGCGATCATCGCCTACCTGCTTCTCGCTGTGGGCGCGATCGCGCTTTACACGTGGCAGCCGGCGCCGCTGGTGCAGACGCTCGCGTCGGTCGCGATCGCGGTTCTCGTCTATCCGCTCGCCTGGTACGTGCTGCATCGCTGGGTGCTGCACAGCCAGTGGATGTGGAAGCATCGCTGGCTCGCGGGCACGTGGAAGCGCATTCATTACGATCATCACCAGGACCCCAATCATCTGGAGGTGCTGTTCGGCGCGCTGCACACCACGGTGCCGACGATCGCGGCCGCCACCGCGCCCTTCGGCTACGCGATCGGCGGCTTCGGCGGCATGATGGCGGCGTTCGCGACGGGGCTGCTCACCACCTGCTTCTACGAATTCTGCCACTGCATCCAGCATCTGTCCTACAAGCCGAGGAACAAGTTTCTCGCCGCGATGAAGGCGCGCCACATGGCGCACCACTTCCACGACGAGAAGGGCAATTTCGGCATTACCAACTTCCTGTGGGACCGGCTGTTCGGCACCTTCTACGAACGGCAGGAGCGCGGCCGGAAGAGCCCGACCGTGTTCAACCTCGGCTACACATCCGAGGTGGCGGCGCGCTATCCATGGGTCGCCGAATTGTCGGGCGGCATCGCCACCGGCCACCCGCGCCACCGCCACCAGCAGGACTGATCCCGCCCGATGACATCGATCACCGTCGCACCCGTCGCGACGAAGGCCGACCGCAAGGCCTTCGTCGATCTTCCCTGGCGGCTCTACGCGCATGACGCGCACTGGGTGCCGCCGTTGAAGGACGAGGTGCGCGGCCTGATCGATCCGCGCAAGAATCCGTGGTTCGGCCATGCCGAGGCGCAATTCTTCCTGGCGAAACGCGGCGAGAAGATTGTCGGCCGTATCTCGGCGCAGGTCGACAGCCTCGTCATCGCCATGCCGGCCGCGCAGGGCGGCGGCCCCGGTACCGGCCATTGGGGCATGCTGGAGGCGGAGGACGGCGAGGCGGCGGCGGCGCTGATCGCGGCGGCGGAAGGCTGGCTCAAGGGCCGGGGCATGACGCGGGCGATGGGGCCGTTCAGCCTGTCGGTGTGGGACGAGCCAGGCATGCTCGTCAAAGGCCACGATCATGCGCCGACGGTGATGATGGGCCATCATCTGCCCGCCTACGAGGCCTGGGTGGAGGGCGCCGGCTATGCGGGCGTCAAGGACCTCTACACCTACGAACTCAATATCAACCAGAAATTGCCGCCGCTGATCCAGCGGATCATCACGAGCGGCGAGCGCAACAGCCGCATCCGCATCCGCGAGGTCGACAAATCGCGTTTCGACGAGGAAGCGGCGCTGATCCTCGGCATCCTGAACGATGCCTGGTCGGACAATTGGGGCTTCGTGCCGCTGACCGACGACGAGATCGCCTATGCCGGCAAGAAGCTGAAACCGATTGTCTTCGAAAACCTGATCCGCGTGGCCGAGGTGGAGGGCGAGCCCGTCGCCTTCATGATGACGCTGCCCGACATGAACGAAATGACGCGCGACCTGAACGGGGAGTTGTTCCCCTTCGGCTTCGTCAAGCTGCTCTGGCGGCTGCACAAGCCGAAGGTACGCACGATGCGCGTGCCGCTGATGGGCGTGGTGAAGCGGCTGCAGGCGACGCGGCTCGCGAGCCAGCTCGCCTTCATGATGATCGAATATACGCGCCGCGTCGCCGTCTCCCAATATGGCGCGACGCGCGGCGAGATCGGCTGGATCCTCGATGATAATCAGGGAATGCGATCGATCGCCGAGGCTATCGACGCCGATATCAACCGAATCTACCGCATCTACGAAAAGGCGCTGTAGCGGGCGGGCGAGACACCGCCCTCCCTGCCTCCTAATAATCCTTCGAAATACGCACGTTGCCGCTGCTGCGGCCGATCGTCGATATGCTGCCGAGCAGCGACAGCCAGCGCGTGATCTGGAATTCGACGCGCGTCGCCGAATAGCCGGCGCCGTCGCTGATGACCTCCACATAGGTCCGCCGGCCGACATATTTGCCCGCCGCGATCGCGGTTTTTTGCCCCGTCGTCACGTCCGCCGGCAGAATACGCAGCCGATCAAGGCCCGCCACTCGGCGCACCGCATTGATCGGGTTGAGCCCGCCGTCGCCCCCCTCGCGCAGCGAGGCGACGGCGGCGGCAAGCTGCAAGGCTTCGGGCGCGGACAGGTTCGTGATCGACGTGCCGAACAGCAGCCGCGACAGCAGTTCGTCCTCGGGCAAGGCGGGGGTGCTCTGGAAATCGATCTCGGGATGGAGGCCGGTGCCCGACACGTGGATCGAGGCGTTGAGCCCCTGGATATTCGCAACCGCGACAATGTCGAGCACCGGATCGGGCGGCGCCTGGCCAAGGAAGCGGATCGCGCCGCGATCAAGATCGAAGCGCCGTCCCGAAAATTCGTAATCGCCGCGCACCAGATCGGCGCGCCCGGTGATCGCCGGATTTTCGGTGGTGCCCTTGATGACGAGATCGGCGCGCCATTCGCTATCGAGCCCCAGCCCGGTGATCGCGAGCCGGTTGCGCGCATGGGCCTTGAGGTCGAGCGTCCAGGGCACGGGCGGGGCTACTTCCTCCGCCTCGTCGGGCGGCCGGTTCACTTCGGTAAGATGGGTGACGCGCGGGATCGTCGCGACGGCGGCGCGGCCGAGGCGGTAATGGCTCTTCCGAAGCGTGACATCGCCCGCGATCGTGCCGCCGGCGCCGTCGGACCGGATCGTCAGCGGGCCGGTGACGGTGGCGCCGATATCGTCGCGATTCAGCATCTCGGCATTGTCGGCATTGAGCTGGATATCCATGCCAAGCCCATGCGCGGCGGCGAAATCGAAGCGGCCCCGGCCCGAGACGGTGCCCTCGCCCGCCGTGCCGGTAAAGCTGTCGACCACCAGCGCCGATCCGCCGAACCGCCCGCTGGCCTTCAGGTTGGTGATCGTCGTGCCCGAGACGCTGCTTTCCAGCCGCGCACCCTCCGCCTTCAGCGAGCCGCGTATCACCGGATCGGCGAGCCGGCCGGTGACGTCCGCCCCCACCGCGACGGGGCCCGACAGATCGATCGTCTCGATGCCCGAAAGCCGCCAGAGCGTGTCGGCCGGCCCCGAATAACGAAGCTGGGCGAAGAGCGGCGCATTGCGCAGCCGCGTCTCCAGATCGCCTGCTGAGCCAAGCGGCGCGAGCCGGGCCTGGGCGCGCCCGATCACCTTGCCGTCGCTCGCCGCGACGGCGCGCGCGACCAGACGATCGGCGTCGAGCACCGCGGCGACGCCGAGATCGACCGGGCGCGAGGAGAGGACGAGGCCCGATCGGGTGAGGCCGCGCACCGTGAGATCGGCGCGGCCGGTGGGTAGTCCGCCCTTGGGCTTGCGATAGCGGAAGGTGCCGCTGGCCGAACCGCCGAGGCCAAGGCGCGGATAGACGAGATCGGCGATCGTCAGCGGCATGCGCTCCAGACCGCCTTCCAGCTCCATCGAATCGCTGCCGAAATAGCCACCGAGCGTCGCCCCCCCGCCATCGTAGCTGAGGCCGGTGCGGGCGAGCCGCCATCCGCCCTCGGCCCCTTCGCGCGTGAAGATGGCGGGCGAGGTGAGCTTGAGCGGCACGCGATCGATCGTGCCGCCGCCGTTCAGCGCGACGCGGTTGCGGCCGATATCGGCGTCGGCCGTCAATTCGAAGGCGCGGCCGCGCGATCCCGCGATCGAAACACGCGCCTTGCCGATCCCGCCCGCAAGGTTCGCGGTCGCGGCCAGCCGGCCAAGCGAGACGGCGCCGCGCCGGACGCCGCGCGCGAGCAGCGATCCCTTGATCGTCGTGCCCGCCGGATCGAGCCGGATCGTCGTATCGAGCGTTCCCTTGCGCACGCTCGCCCCGATAAGGCCGGGCAGCGTCGCACTATCGGCGGCGAGCTTCACCGCAATCTCCTGCACGTTGCCGGCGGGGCGGAACAGCAGATCGCCGTCGAGCCCGCCGCCTGCGACGCCAAGCCGCCCCATGAAGCCGCCCGTCATCGAACGCACCGCACCCGTCGCGCGCGTCCCCGCGACATCGATCGCGGCGACGCCGATCGTCGCGGGCACGCCGGCGGGGAGGAGAAGCTGGCCGTTACCGGTAAACGGCCCCAGATAGGAACCGCCCCGCCCGGTCCACGCATAGCCTTGCGAATTGGGATTGAGAGCGAGCGTCACGTCGGTGAGCCCCAGCGCATCGACCGGATGGGTGAGGAGGAAATCGAGCTTGGGATGGCTGATATCGCCGTCCAGCTTCATGCGGAACGGGCCGTAATCCTGCTGCGTGCCCGTCCCTTCGAACTGGAAGGTGCCGTCGCGGCGGCGCAGGCCGTTGCCGGTGATGCTGACCCCCGGCGCGGTGAGCTTCAACCCCCGCAGAAGGAGAATTCCGTCGGTTCCGCGCACGAGCCCGGTTTCGATCTCGGGCAGGCCCACCGCCAGCGAATGCAGGAAATTATTATCGAAACGGCGGACCCAGGCATGGCCGCGCCCGGCGACGATCGAGCCATGCCCGCCCGGGCCTGGCACCACCTTCAATTCGGTCAGCACGTCGACAAGGCCGAGGCCGGGAATCAGATAGCGCGTCATCCCGCCCGACAGGGTGACGGTATAATCGCCCGTGCGCAGGTC
>Ga0182749_1002483_pt1 | contig 13448 bp, 12 predicted proteins | sample eDN3rd37CKraftMG_FD_128875 | JGI IMG/M metagenome (GOLD analysis project Ga0182749, IMG submission 128875) | Enriched Miracle-Growth compost microbial communities from Emeryville, California, USA - eDNA 3rd pass 37_C Kraft MG (version 2) (version 2) ...
CGCATCATCAACGAGCCGACGGCGGCGGCGCTGGCCTATGGCCTCGACAAGGCGAAGAACGGCACCATCGCGGTGTATGACCTTGGCGGCGGCACCTTCGACGTGTCGATTCTGGAAATCGGCGACGGCGTGTTCGAGGTGAAGTCCACCAACGGTGACACCTTCCTCGGCGGTGAAGACTTCGACATGCGTCTCGTCGAATATCTGGCGGCCGAGTTCAAGAAGGAGCAGGGCATTGACCTCACCAAGGACAAGCTCGCGCTGCAGCGTCTGAAGGAAGCGGCGGAGAAGGCCAAGATCGAGCTGTCGTCGACGACGCAGACCGAGATCAACCTGCCGTTCATCACGGCGGATCAGTCTGGTCCGAAGCATCTGACCATGAAGCTGACCCGCGCCAAGTTCGAAGCGCTGGTCGACGATCTGGTTCAGAAGACCATCGAGCCGTGCCGCAAGGCGCTTAAGGATGCGGGCCTGACTGCGGGTGAGATCGGCGAGGTCGTTCTGGTCGGCGGCATGACGCGCATGCCGAAGGTTCAGGAGGTCGTGAAGCAGCTGTTCGGCAAGGAGCCGCACAAGGGCGTCAACCCCGACGAGGTGGTGGCGATCGGCGCGGCGGTGCAGGCTGGCGTGCTGCAGGGCGACGTCAAGGACGTGCTGCTGCTCGACGTCACGCCGCTGTCGCTGGGCATCGAGACGCTGGGTGGCGTGTTCACCCGCATCATCGACCGCAACACCACGATTCCGACCAAGAAGAGCCAGGTGTTCTCGACCGCCGAGGACAACCAGAACGCCGTCACCATCCGCGTCTTCCAGGGTGAGCGCGAGATGGCGGCCGACAACAAGATCCTTGGTCAGTTCGACCTGATGGGCATTCCGCCGGCCCCGCGCGGCATGCCGCAGATCGAAGTGACGTTCGATATCGACGCCAACGGCATCGTCAACGTGTCGGCGAAGGACAAGGCCACCGGCAAGGAGCAGCAGATCCGCATCCAGGCTTCAGGTGGTCTGTCGGACGCCGACATCGAGAAGATGGTCAAGGACGCCGAAGCCAACGCGGCCGAAGACAAGAAGCGCCGCGAGGCGGTCGACGCCAAGAATCATGCCGACGCGCTAGTGCACTCGACCGAGAAGGCGCTGGCCGAGCATGGCTCGAAGGTCGACGAGAGCGATCGTCGCGCCATCGAAGATGCCGTCAGCGATCTGAAGGAAGCGCTGAAGGGCGATGATGCCGAGGCCATCAAGGCCAAGAGCAACACGCTGGCGCAGGTTTCGATGAAGCTCGGCGAGGCCATGTACAAGCAGCAGGCCGAGGCCGACGCCGCCAAGGATGCGGCGCGTGACGCCGGCCATGACGATGTCGTCGATGCCGAGTTCACCGAGGTGGACGACGACAAGAACGGCAAGAAATCGGCCTAACCTTCGAGGACCGACGGCGATGTCGTTCGATGGTTTCAGAAAGACTGCCCCCGGGCGCGTCCCGGGGGTCCGAGGGGCGTCGATCATGCCAAGGGATGGCGCGGCACAATCCCGCTGCTGGATAAGCGGGGGTCGCTGATGTCGGCAAAACGCTGTTACTACGAGACGCTTGAAGTTGACCGGACGGTGTCGGACGCGGGTCTTAAAGCCGCTTTCCGCAAACTGGCCATGAAGTGGCATCCGGACCGCAATCCCGGCGACAAGGCGAGCGAAGCGCGCTTCAAGGAAATCAACGAAGCCTACGAAATCCTCAAGGACGGCGACAAGCGCGCGGCTTATGACCGCTTCGGCCACGCGGCCTTCGAGCAGGGCAATGGCGCCGGCGGTGCCGGATTCGGCGCCGGCTTCGCATCGTCTTTCTCCGATATTTTCGAAGATCTGTTCGGCATGGCCGGCCAGCGCCGCAGCGGCGGCCGCGAGCGCGGTGCGGACCTGCGCTACAATATGGAAATCACTCTGGAAGAAGCATTTTCCGGAAAGACCGCGCAGATCGAGATTCCCGTTTCGGTGACCTGTGAATCGTGCTCCGGGACCGGCGCCAAGGCCGGCACCAAGCCGAAAACCTGCTCGATGTGCGGCGGCGCCGGACGCGTCCGACAGGCGCAGGGCTTCTTTACACTGGAGCGCACCTGCCCGGGCTGCCAGGGACGCGGCCAGATGATCGAGGACGCATGTCCGTCCTGTGTTGGATCCGGTCGTGTGACGCGGGACCGCACGCTCTCTGTCAATATTCCGCCGGGTGTTGAGGACGGTACGCGCATCCGCCTTGCTAATGAGGGCGAGGCCGGGGTGCGTGGCGGACCGCCCGGCGACCTGTACATTTTCCTGTCATTGGCCTCGCACGCCTTCTTCCAGCGCGACGGAGCGGACCTGCATTGCCGCGTTCCCATTTCAATGGTGACGGCGGCCCTCGGTGGTGAATTCGAGGTGCCGACCATCGACAAGGGCAAGGCCAAGGTAAAAGTTCCGTCCGGCACCCAATCGGGCCGGCGGTTCCGGATCGCGTCGAAGGGAATGCCGGTTCTGCGGTCACGACAGACCGGGGACATGTATGTCCAGGTGGTCGTAGAAACGCCACAGAACCTTACCAAAAAACAACAGGAACTGCTGGCGGAGTTCGAGAAGCTATCGTCCGGGGACACTCAGCCGGAGGCCGTTGGTTTCTTTACCAAAGTCAAGGACTTCTTCGGCACCCGGAGCGCTGCACAATAAGCGTTTTGCTTGACCGGTTTCCCGGCGCGCGTTACGTCTTTGTGAAGTGAGTTTGACATCCCACCGACCTTGGCCCCTTTCTGGGTGCGAAATGTCCCTGCAACAATCCGTGCGCGCGTTGAAGAAGCCGCCCCGTCTCGATGACGAGGTTCGTTTTCTTCGCTCATGGATTGAAAAACCGCTGCACATGGGCGCGGTGATGCCATCGGGGCGGGTGCTTGCCCGCACCATGGCGCAATATGTGGACGCTGCAGCCTCGGGCCCCGTTGTCGAACTGGGGCCCGGCACCGGCGCCATCACCAATGCATTGATCGAGCACGGCGTCGAACAGAGCCGGCTCGTTTTGGTGGAGTACAATCCCGGCTTCTGCGCCTTGTTGCGCGATCGGTATCCGCAAGCGACGGTGGTGCAGGGTGATGCCTATGTATTGCGGGATTCCTTGAGCAAGGTGCTGATGGGGCCGGCGTCGGCGGTCGTGTCCGGATTGCCGCTGGTCACCAAGCCGATGCTGACCCGGTTAAAGCTGATCCGAGATGCTTTTGCGGCGCTCACGCCGGGAGCGCCCTTCATTCAGTTCACCTATTCGGTGACCCCGCCTATTCCCAAATCGCTGCCGGGCGTCTCCACCGAAGCCTCGGAGCGAATCTGGATGAATCTTCCGCCGGCGCGCGTCTGGGTGTATCGCAAGGGCTGATCTTTCCGACACCCCTCGCCGGAGACGCCTGGCTGGATGCGATACGATTGATGCAGCTTCGTTCTCTCGATAGCGTTCCGCGGTACGAAAGGGCTCGGTGACGATGAGCCCGTTGAAAATTCTGGTGATCCCCGGATCGGTGCGGACCGGATCGCTCAATGTGCGCCTTGCCGCAACGGCGATGGCCGAACTGGTCGACCTCGGCGCCGACGTTTCGCTGATTTCACTGAGTGATTATCCTTTACCGATCTATGACGGCGACCTCGAGGCGCGCTCCGGTGTGCCGGCGCCAGCCGTCGATCTGACGCGGATGATCGGCGCGCATGACGGTGTGTTGCTGGTCAGTCCGGAATACAATGCCTCGCCGCCGCCGCTGCTTAAGAATGCGCTCGATTGGGTGACGCGGGTGCGCGATCGCAACGCGCCGAAGGGACACGTGATGCGCGGGCGTCCGTTCGCGCTGGCATCGGCTTCGGCCGGGCGTTTCGGCGGGGCGCGCTGTCTGATGATGCTGCGGTTGATGCTCTCCGCCTGCCGCGTCACGGTCATTCCCGATCAGCTGTCGCTGTCGTTCGCCGATCAGGCTTACGATGATCTGGACCGGCTCAAGCACAGCAATGATCGCGACATGTTAAAGGCATTGGCGCGGCAATTGATCGAGGTCGCGGAACAGATGAGGCACCATGACTGATATGACCATCCCTTCGCGTGACCGGCTGATCGTTGCGCTCGATGTGCCGAGCGTGAGCGAGGCGGAGGCGATGATTGCCCGGCTCGGCGACAGCGTGACGTTCTACAAGATCGGCTATCAATTGGCTTATGCCGGCGGGCTGTCCTTGGTGCGGCAACTCGCGAATGCCGGCAAGAAGGTCTTTCTCGACCTCAAGCTGCACGACATCGGCAACACGGTCGCGCGCGGTGTCGAGAGCGTCGCGGGTCTCGGCGCGACATTCCTCACCGTGCACGCCTATCCGCAGACCATGCGGGCGGCGGTGGACGCCAGCGCCGGCTCGGGACTGCAGATCCTGGCCGTGACGGTGCTCACGTCGTACGACGAAGCCGATCTGCAGGCCGCAGGTTATCGGCTCGGTGTGTCCGATCTGGTGCGGCAGCGCGCCGAACAGGCCAAGACGCTTGGCGTTCATGGCATCGTCTGTTCGGCGGAGGAGGCCGCGAGTCTCAAGCCGATCACCGGAGCAAAGATGTGTCTGGTGACGCCGGGCATCCGGCCCGCCGGCAGCGATGTCGGCGACCAGAAGCGGATCATGACGCCGGCCCGCGCGATCAGCGCCGGTGCGGACTATCTGGTGGTCGGCCGCCCGGTGATGGCGGCAGCCGATCCCAAGGCGGCAGCGGATGCGATCGTCGCGGAGATCCAACAGGCAAAGAACTGACGGGAGAAAACGATGGCGAAGGGGTACTGGATCGGGCGGGTCGACGTGCATGATCTCGAGGGTTACAAGCAGGACTACGTCGCCCATAACGGCACGGTCTTTCACAAGTACGGCGCTAGGTTTCTGGTGCGCGGCGGCAACTTCGAAAGCAAGGAAGGCTCGTCGCGCTCCCGCAATGTCGTCATCGAGTTCAAGGATTACGAAACCGCGCTGGCCTGCTACGAGTCGCCGGAGTATCAGGCGCTGATCAAGGCGCGTGCCCCCTATTCCGAGGGCGACATCGTCGTGATCGAGGGCTATGACGGGCCGCAGCCCTGAGGCGGCTTGGTTGCCGGGACGCGTTGGCCCCGCTATACCGCGACAGCATTGAGGTCCGGACCATGTCGGAAATGCGATTGATCGTTGCGGGTGCCGGCGGCCGGATGGGCCGCGCCCTGATGCGCGCCATCTCGGAAACCGAGGGCGCCGTCGTCACCGGCGCGTTGGAAGCGCCCGGTTCGGAATGGATCGGGCAGGATGCGGGGACCCTGGCGGGTCTTCCGCCCAGCGGCGTACAGGTTTCGGCGGATCTCTGGTCGCTGTCGGCCAATGCTGACGGCATCCTCGATTTCACGGTGCCGCGCGCCACCATCGCCAATGTCGCGATCGCGGCGCAGCGCGGGCTGGTCCATGTCATCGGCACCACCGGCCTGTCGGCGTCGGATTCCGCGATCATCAAGAGCGTGACCAAGCAAGCCGTCGTCGTGCAGGCCGGAAACATGAGCCTCGGCGTCAACCTGCTCGCGGCGCTGGTGAAACGCGTGGCGCGTTCGCTTGATCCGAGTTTCGATATCGAAATCGTCGAGATGCATCACAAGGCAAAGATCGATGCGCCGTCGGGCACCGCCCTGATGCTCGGTGAGGCGGCCGCCGCCGGCCGTAACATCAAGCTGCAGGATCACTCCGCGCGCGGCCGCGACGGCATCACGGGCGCGCGGCGCGAGGGCGATATCGGATTTGCCGCGCTACGCGGCGGCACGGTGACCGGCGATCACACCGTGATCTTTGCCGGCCCCTATGAGCGCATTGAGCTTACTCACAAGGCCGAGGATCGCATGATCTTCGCGCATGGAGCGCTCAAGGCGGCGATGTGGGCGAAGGGCAAGCCGCCTGGGCTGTATTCGATGGCCGATGTGCTTGGCTTGAGCGATTTCTAGCGGAGCGCTTTTAAGCGATGCACCGGCGGCCAGCGCCGTGATGCGACAACACCAACACGAAATGGAAACGGAAAGAATGAGCGACCGACTTCTTGTCCTCGTGCGTCACGGCCAGAGCGAATGGAATCTGAAGAATCTGTTCACCGGCTGGAAGGATCCCGATCTCACGGAGCAGGGACGCAGTGAGGCGGCGGAAGCGGGACGCAAGCTGAAGGCGCAGGGCTTGACGTTCGACGTCGCCTTCACCTCGGCGCTGACGCGCGCTCAGCACACGCTCGACATCATCCTGAAAGAGATGGGGCAGACGGCTCTGCCGATCCATAAGAACCTGGCGCTGAACGAACGCGACTATGGCGATCTCTCCGGTTTGAACAAGGACGATGCGCGCAAGAAGTGGGGCGAGGAGCAGGTGCACGTCTGGCGCCGCTCCTACGACGTGCCGCCGCCCGGCGGCGAAAGCCTGAAGGATACGCTGGCACGCACGTTGCCATACTTCGTGCAGGAGATTCTGCCCTGCGTGCTGCGCGGCGAGCGCACGCTGGTGGCGGCGCACGGCAATTCGCTGCGCGCGCTGATCATGGTGCTGGAGAAGCTGACGCCCGAGAACATTCTCAAGCGCGAACTCGCCACCGGCGTGCCGGTGATCTATCGGCTCAATGCCGACGCCACCGTCGCATCGGTGCTCGATCTCGCGGCGTAAGCGGGAAACGCTTTACAGTCTTTACAGTGTCATTGCCGGGCTTGACCCGGCAATCCGTCTGTTTTGAAGATGGATGCCCGGATCAAGTCCGGGCATGACGAATGATTGTGCAGATGGTCGCTGCGTCAATCTTCCGCCGCGCCGACTCGTCCGGCTTCCCAGCCGAGCATCGCCTGCTTGCGGGTGATGCCCCAGTGATAACCGGTGAGCGCGCCGCTCTTGCCGATCACGCGATGACACGGCACCACGAACGAGATCGGATTGCGCCCCACGGCGGCGCCGACAGCCCGCGAGGCTTTCGGGCTTCGCACATTGCAGGCGATATCCGAATAAGTGGTAGCACGGCCCATCGGAATCTTCAGAAGCGATTCCCATACGCGTACTTCGAAATCGGTACCGATCAGGACGACGCGCAGCGGTTCTTCAGGGCGCCACAGCCGCGGGTCGAAGATGCGCTGCGCCAGCGCAGCCGTGCCGCTGTGATCCTCGATATAGTCGGCGCGCGGCCAGCGCTGCTGCATGTCCGCGAGTGCCGTCGCTTCGTCTCCCGGGTCGGCGAAAGCGAGACCGGCAAGGCCGCGCTCGCTGGCGATGACGATGGCGGTGCCGAACGGCGAGGGATGGAATCCGTAACGCAAGGTCATGCCGGCGCCGCCGGTCTTCCATTCGCCCGGCGACATCGCCTCATGGGTGACGAACAGATCGTGCAGCCGGCCCGGTCCCGAAAGACCGGAATCGAGCGCGGCATCGAGGATGCTGGCGGAATCGCGCAGCAGGCTCTTGGCGTGATCGAGCGTGAGCGCCTGCATGAAGGCTTTCGGCGTCAGCCCGGCCCAGCGCCGGAACAGATGATGCAATTCGTCCGGCGTGACGGCGGCGGCATCGGCGATCGCTTCGATGGTCGGCTGCGCGCGCCAGTTTTCAGAGATGAAGGCAATCGCGCGGCGCACGGTATCGTAGTCGCGCAACGCGGCGTTCTGCGGTCCCGGTTTGGCGAGGCGGTGCTCTTGAATGGCGAGATTCATCATGCTGTCGATGTAGGGCTTGGCCATGCGCGACACCACCCGTTTTCCGACAAGCTTCAGGTGAAGTGATTGTAGACCGGCCCGCGCTTCGCCGCCTGTAAGGCGCTGGTCAGCGCGCTGGCGAAGCTGGATTTCTCGTCCGGGCCGAGAAACTGCGCGATCGAGAGGCTGCGTCCGCGCGACACCAGGCTCAAGCGTTCGATGCCGAACTCCGCATGCACCTTCTGATCGAGCCTGACCCAGAGCGGATTGAAGACCCATTCGGTGGCATCGCCGCGATAATTGACGCGGCGGACCTTGAGCTGTGAATGCGTCACGGAAATTTCTTCGGTGGCTTTGCCGTCGCGAAAATTGATCCGGAAGGCCCAATAGATCGCGAGCACGTCGAGCAGGAAGAACGCGAGCACCGGCCACGCGCCTTTGAACAGGAAGATCATGCCGGCGGTGAAGTTGATGACGCTGATGATCGCCATCAGCACGATGAAGCCCTTGCGGCTCAGCGCGCGATGCGGCACCAGCAACGCCGAGAACAGCTCCGGCTCATTGCTGTCGATGGGATCAAAGGCGTTGCCTGCGGTCATGGCCTGTCATTATACCGGATCATGGCCAAAAGTACCCATCCATCCGCGCCGCGGACGAAAATCGCCGCCGCCAAACCGGCGGGAAAACCCCGCGGGATTCTTGCGGCAAAGCCCGGGCGGAAAAATGGCGTAAAAGCGCCGGCCGCGAAGCGGACGAAAACGGCGGTCCGACCCGGCAAAGCCGGAACATCCGCCGCCAGGCCCTGGACCGCCGCCGAGGTCTTCGAGGCGTTCCGCCGTTTCCAGGACGCCAATCCGGAGCCGAGGGGCGAGCTGGAACATCTCAACCCGTTCACGCTGCTGGTGGCGGTGGTGCTGTCGGCTCAGGCGACCGATGCCGGGGTCAACAAGGCGACGCGGGAGCTGTTTCCGATCGCCGACACGCCGGCGAAGATGCTGGCGCTCGGCGAGGAGCGGCTGCGCGATTACATCAAGACCATCGGGCTCTACCGGACCAAGGCCAAGAACGTCATCGCGCTGTCGGAAAAACTGCTCGCTGAGTTCGGCGGCGAGGTGCCGCGCACCCGTGCCGAGCTGGAGTCGCTGCCGGGCGCCGGGCGCAAGACCGCCAATGTCGTGCTCAACATGGCGTTCGGCCAGCCGACCATGGCGGTGGATACGCATGTCTTCCGCGTCGGCAACCGCACCGGCATGGCGCCGGGCAGGACGCCGCTGGAGGTGGAGCAGAATCTCGAGCGGGTGATTCCGCCGCAGTTCATGCTGCACGCGCATCACTGGCTGATCCTGCACGGCCGCTACACCTGCCTCGCGCGCAAGCCGCGCTGCGAGGTGTGCCTGATCAACGATCTGTGCCGGTGGCCGGAGAAGACGGTGTAGCGCGCGAATCCGCTACGCCACGCGGCGAAGCGCGAAGCTTGTGCCATCGGTGGTGACGTGGCCGAGCCGCGCCAGCGCGGCCAGCACGTCGGCGATCTTGCGCTCGGTGGTCTTGGTCTTGCGGAATTGCGCGGCGAGCGTTGCAACGTCGAGCGGCGTGGACGCCGAGGCGAGCGCGGCGAACACTGCCGCCGTCTGTTCGACCGCGCTGGTTGGAAAGGCCGGCTTGTGCGTCTTGGCGACGATGTCGAGTTGCGCCGCGACTTGCATGTCCGCTTCAGCGGCGGCTTGCTTGTCGAGTTCCTTGCCGAAGCGCGGAATCTGATAGTCAGGCCGCAGCCAGCGCACCAGCCCGCGCTTCTCTTCCGAGACACGCTCCTTGTTGAGCGCGACGAGCCTGCCGAGAATCTCCTCGTCGGAAAGATCGGCCGGCCAGCCGTAAGCCTCCGTCACCGCGACGTCGAGCTTGTCGTGAAGTTCTTTCAGAATCAGCACGAGGCCATCGTCGAAAATTCGCCGCTCCTCGTCCGAAAACGACGTAAGTAATTGAAAATATGGAGAAATGTCGGGGGGGGGGGGCGGACTGCGAGTCTTCTTCATTTGCCGTCGTTGCCGGTTGCCGCAGCTTCGCAAGCACGTTGTAGAGCTTCGTCATCGTCAGGTGCGCGTGCTCGGCGAGCACACGCTTGCGAAACGCATCAAGCTCCTCGGCGATGACGCGAATGGTGTGCTTCTGAATGTTGTTGGCGGCGGGGAAGGGGAACGGATCGAAGCACTGTGATTTTGTATAGCGCGGTCGATCTTCGAGAGTCCCACCTTGCGCGAGAGTCCAAGTAACATGAATGTGCGATGACAGTACGCCGAGATGATAGGCGTCGCTCAATGCGATTGCGACAAGCATGTGATCCGGAAGAATCGAAATGTCTAGAAATTGAAAGACGCGGTGTTTGGTGGTCTCGACGGTTGCTACGTAAGACGAAAGGCCTTCCAGTGCTGGTCGAAGCTCAACTCGAGGGCGACCAAATATCCACCAACGTTCGCGAAACGCGGGATCGCGATTGCGATCTCGCTCCGGCTTCACCGTTGTCAGAATATGCTGATAGATTTCAGGAAACGCGTTTCTGACATGGTCGATCGAAAGTCCATATAGATCGATCAGCTTAACGCCCCGCGGCTTCGCAGCAAGGTCCCGCCCGTTGCGATAATCGCGAATGTGTTTTTCGAGTCCTGGTCGTTTGCCTAGGCCAAGATGGTTAGCTTTTTGCGGCGTTACGATGAAGCCTGCACCCGCAAGCATCATTCCATTTGATGACAAACCTTGATTTGCGAGCAATGGACTGCATGAGGTTACATCAACACCGACGGTAAGGTCTGAGTTAATGGTGCCAAATACGTCTTTCAATTCAATGACGGGCGTATCGGTATCGAGTGCTTTCTCCGATATGACCTCGCGCAAGATACCGTCGTGTGATCCTGCTTCTCCGACGGTCATTGCAATCCGCACCTGCGCGGCTTCCTCCGTCGCTTTTGTCCACGGATGATCGTTGATCGCCATGATGATCGAGACGGGTTTCTTTGCGTTCAAATGACGTTCGATCACGCGCCGATTGAAGACTTGAGAAATTGAATTGGTGGTGACAAAACCAAACCGCCGCAACGCGGTGCCTTTGCGAGCCAGCAGTTCTGCAGCGCGATCCCACCAGATCATAACGAAGTCTGCAGATTCGTTGAGGTGCGAATTCGCAGTCCACAGCGCCGCGACTTGCGCGTCGCCTAACGCTTCGCGCAAGAATGCGCCTTTGCCAATAAAAGGCGGATTGCCGACGATGAATTCGGCCAAAGGCCATTCCTGTCGGCGTGGATTGGGATACGTCTCTTTGCCAGCGACGATTTTCGGCAGCGGATAGCCATCCCAGGTCAGAACCGCATTCTTCACCTGAATGTTCTTGAATGCCTTCAGAATCGGCTCATCTGGCGGCCCGCCTTTGGTGCGGAAGTGCCATTGCAGATAGCCGATCCACAGTACCAGTTCGGCAATCGCAGCCGCGCGCGGGTTGATCTCAATGCCAAGAAACTGGTGCGGATCGATACTGTGCGAGCCGAGGCCGTGCAGCGCTTCCTGACCGCCAAGATCGGTGAGAGCTTCCAGCACCTCGCCTTCAAGACGTTTCATCAGTTCGAGCGCAACGTAAAGAAAATTCCCCGTGCCACATGCTGGGTCGAGCACGCGCGTCGCGCAAAGTTTCTCGTGGAACGCGTGTACTTCCGCGGCGGCGTCCTTGAGATTGCCGCTCGCACGTCGCGCCTCGGCTGCGGCTTGCACATTGCGCCAGTCCTCGCGCAACGGTTCCATGATGGTGGCAATCACCAACCGTTCGACGTAAGCGCGCGGCGTGTAATGCGCGCCGAGCTTCTTGCGTTCGACTGGATCAAGCGCCTGTTCGAGCAGTGTGCCGAAGATCGAGGGATCGACTTCCTTCCAGTCGTAGCTGGCGGCTTGCCGCAGCTCGCCGATGTCCTCGCGTCGAAGCGGCAGCGCTGCCTTGTTGCGGAAGAACTCGCCGTTGAATCTCCTGACCGTGGCTTTCAATGCATGCGCCCAGCCGCCGGAATCCATCGCCTCCCAAAGCTGGCTAACGCTCGGCACGAATGCTGCGGGATTTTGTTCGCACTCCTCCAGCAGGGTCTTGAACGATTTTTCCGGCAGCAGGCCGACATCTTCGGCGAACATCGTGAACAGGCAGCGCATCAGGAACATCGCGACGTCTTCTGCCGGATAGTTCTGTTTCTCCAAAGCCTGCGAAACCTGAGCAAGGCGTCGGGCGATGTCGCGCGTGACCTTCGCGGATAGTTGGGTCGGATCGAGCGATTGCGGGTCGAGCCAGATTTTTTGCAGGCGCTCGCGGACGTCGGGCTTGCGCAGGTCTTCGAGGTAGATGCGAAAGCTCCGGCGATCGGGAAACTGGGTGTAGTTCTTGCCTTGGCCGGAGAAGTCGGCATAGACCTCGATGCAGTGCCCGACGTCGCAGATGAGAATGAACGGCGGCCACCCGTGCGACGCCGGCAAGGCCCGGGCATATTCCTCGGCCTGCCGCTTCGCGTTGAGCATCAGCACGTCCCATGCGCGCGCCGCGCCGCGCCGCCCGCGCGGGGTGCCGGGGAAGTCCGCGCCGAACAGGTCGTTCTGGCCCTTGATTTCGTTTTTCTGTCCTTGCCAACGGCTTTGCTTGGCTTCGAGGACAAAGGAGTGCCGCTTGTAAAGATCGATACGGCCGAGCGCATCGCCGTCGTCCCTGCGCTTGGTGACGACGCGCTCGAACACGTAGTCGTTGCGTTCGTGGGTAGCTCCGGCCGGCTCGGGGTGTTCGACGCCGATCAGGTCGCAAAGCTCGGTCAGGAACAGCGCATAGTTCGCCCGCTCCTGTCCGCCTTCCTGCCCCTGCCAGCGCGCGATAAAGGCTTCCGCCGCGCCGGTTTTCTCTGACTGCCCCATGCCGGCAGCCTAGCGGGGCCGGCCGCAAATGTCGCGCCTTTTTAGTAAAGCTGCGCGCTTACACCGTCGGCACGCTGGTCCGTGTACGTTCGGGCTCGATCAGCTCCGGCCTCGGGCCGCTCAGTTGCTTGTGAAGATGCACCATCAGCGCCATGGCGAACACCGGGGTGGCGAAGTTGACGATGGGGATCGAGACGAAGGCGGCGATGATCAGGCCGGCGGTGAAGATCGTTCCGGCGTAATGGCGGCGCATCGCCTTGGCTTCGTCGACCGGACGAAAGCGCAGCGCGGCGAATTCGAAATACTGCCGGCCAAGCAGCCAGGCGGTGGCGATGAAGAAGGCGATGAAGCCGAGCCCCGCGAATAGCGCGAACGGCAGCGCGATCAGATAGGCCAGCAGGGTCAGCCCGGCGAACTTGATGCCCTCGCTGATGGCGAGTCCATATGGCAGCGCGGTGCCGACGCGTTCCGCCGGATAGTGCTCGCGCTCGACGATATCGGCGACGTCGTCGACGAACACGCTCGCCACCAGCGACGTAATCGCGGGCATCAGAAAAATCGCGCCGAACACGATGCCGAAGCCGGCGATGATCGACACCATCCATGACAGGACGTTGAGCGGCGTGTGATAGTCGGGGCCGAGCGTCGCTTCCGCCCACACCATGCCGGAGGTGGCGAGCCAGCTCAGCAGCCGTTGCAGCGCCACCGCCAGCACCACGATCAGGATCAGCGCGAGTCCGATCGAACGCCACAGGATGGCGCGCATCGGCGGCGACAGGATTTGCGTCAGCGCCTTGACAGTGGCGTCGAGCATGGCGGCGGTGTCCCCTCTGCAAAACG
>Ga0182749_1002484_pt1 | contig 13447 bp, 15 predicted proteins | sample eDN3rd37CKraftMG_FD_128875 | JGI IMG/M metagenome (GOLD analysis project Ga0182749, IMG submission 128875) | Enriched Miracle-Growth compost microbial communities from Emeryville, California, USA - eDNA 3rd pass 37_C Kraft MG (version 2) (version 2) ...
CCCATCGCCGTGCCGCGGTTGGCGGCGGCCCTGGCCACGGCGACCTCGCCCTCGGGATGCACGGCCTGCACGCCGGTCGGCGAGATGATCACCGGCATCGACACCGGGACCCCCATCACCGTCGTCGCCAGGTCGCGGTTCGGCTGGTGGCCTGCGACGTGCGGCGCGAAGCCAAGCTTGCCGAAGGCCTCCATGTTGTCTCGGTAGGTGACGCCCTTCTCCGAACCGGCGAGCAGAGCGCCGTAGACCGAGGACGGAAGCCGCTTCTTGGCCCTCCGCTGCGCCTCGGCGACCGTCTCGAACCAGCTGTTCCTCGCCATCGAATCTCTCCCTCGTTCTCACTGTCCATTCTATTGGCACTCAGTGTCAATACGGACTCTTCGCCGGACGCCGGAACCGGGCCGGTGCGCCGGCCCGGTCGTGCCGGCCCAGAAGCCCGACGGCCTAGAAGTACTGCATCCCCGCGTCGATGCTCAGGTGCTCGGAGGTGATGTAGCGACCGTCGTCCGAGGCGAGGAAGGCCACGGCGTTGGCGATGTCCTCCGCCTCGACCGAGTAGACCGGCAGGAAGGGCGTTCCCATCGCCGCCAGCGGCGGGTTGCTCTCGTTGGTCCTGGTGATCGCCTCGACCATGTCGCCGGAGCCCATCGGGGTGTTCACCGCCCCGGGATGCACGCTGTTCACCCTGATGTTGTGCTTGCCGAGCTCGGCCGCGAATCCGCGCGTGAGGCCGACCACCGCATGCTTGCTCGCGGTGTAGTGGATCATGAACGGCTGCATCTTCTTGCCGGCGTACGAGCTGGTCAGGATGATCGATCCTCCCCCGGCCGTGACCAGGTGCGGCGCGCCGACCATCACCGTGTTCCACACTCCGACCACATTGGTGTCGATGGTGGTCTGGAAGATCTCCGGCGTGGTCTCGTCCCAGGTGGCGGGGATGCAGATCCCGGCGTTGGCCACGACGATGTCGAGCCTGCCGAGCTCGGCGACCGACCTGTCGACGAAGGCGCGCATCCGTTCCAGGTCGCGCACGTCGCCCTGTTCGAAGATGATCCGGCGGTCGAGAGCCTCGACCAGCCGCACGGTCTCCTGGAGGTCCTCGATCGAGGACGAGTCGTATGGCACAAGCGGGATGTGGCCGGCCAGGTCGATCGCGATGATGTCCGCCCCCTCCGAGGCGAGCTTCACCGCGTGCGCGCGCCCCTGGCCCCGCGCCGCCCCGGTGACGAAGGCCACCTTGCCCTCCAGTTTTCCTGTCATGGTCGTTCCTCTTTCATCTCTCGTCGGTGGTCGTGGTAAATGGTCATGATCGGAACACCGCGCTCAGCGCAGGAGCGACGTCCCGGTAGCCGTGGACGAGCCTGGCGCGCCCCCTGCCCGCAGCGGCGAGCTCGCGGCCGAGCTCGACGTCCTTCTCACCGCTCACGTCGATGAGGACGTCGAGGCGCGGCAGCCTGGCGGCGATCTCGCGCGGGTCGGGGCCCGCATTGTGCACGCAGTCGGAGAGCAGGACGACCCTGGCGTCCCGCGCCGGCACCCGCGCGAGCTCCCTGGCGGCGAGCTCCAGGGGAAAGGCGATGTTGGTCAGCCCCCTGGCCGGCATCCTGAGGATCGTGTCCAGCAGGTCCATGGGCCGGATGGGCTGGCCGAGCCTGAGCAGGATGGCGGCGTCCGACCAGAACGCGATCACCGCGAGGGCGTCGTGCTCCAGCTCGGAGGCCAGGGCGCCCACCGTCGCGGCTGCGGTCTTGACCCGCTCCCCCTTCATCGAGCCCGAGACGTCGACGAGCAGGACCACCGACCGCCTGGTCGCGATCCGCTCCCGCACGATGATGTCCTCGTCGTCCGGCACCGGGCGCTCGGCCAGCACCTCGATGGTGCGGTCGAGGTCGATCTCGTCCGAGCCGCCGCGATAGCTGAGGCTGGCCAGGGTCCCCGCTCCGCGGTGCGCCGCCGAGTCGAGCTTGGGCCTCGGGACGGAGAGCCTGGCCACGATCTGCCGGGCCCGCTCCCGCATCGCCGGATCGGGCGCGACCGCCTCGGCGTCGGAGGCGACCAGCTCGCCGCGCTCGTCGGTCACGCCGGCCGCGGTCTTCCCCGGCTGCGCCGGAGAGCTCCTGCGGCGGTCCGAGCGCACGGCGCTGAGCACCATGCCCCCGCTGCCGGGCGACGGCTGGAACACTGTCGGCTCCTCCTCCAGTTGCTTGGGTCTGCGTCGCAGCGGGCTGACGGCCCGCCGCGCCTGCCGCGCCGAGTCCCGCCGCAGCGGCGACTCGGCCTCGACGGCTCTTCAGCCCGGCGCGGCCGCGGCGGGCTGAAGCACGAAGCGGTCCTCCCAGATCTCGCGCAGGATCGCCTCGGGGGTGAGCTCCGCCGCCTCATCGGGATGGATCCTGCCGGACAGCGAGACCACCATCGCGTCGTAGAACAGCTCGGGATAGCGCTCGTCGTCCGGGGAGTCCACGCCCCTCAGCTCGGCGAGCCGGCCGGCCACCAGCACGCAGTCGATCGCGCCGCGCACGCTGCTGCCCTGCCTGACGTCCTGGTGCTCGCGGGTCGCCCGGGTGACGGCGACGGCATCCTCGATCATGCGCTCGCCGAGCCGCCCGCTCGCCGAGGTGCGCAGGGCGACGATCCCGCGCTCGGCCTCCTCCGGCTGATAGCCGATCGAGAGCCGGTTCAGACGGTCGTGCACGCTCGTGGACAGCCGGGTGGTCCCGATGTTGTCGTACGGGTTCATCGATGCGATCACCCTGAAGGTCGGCTCGGCCACGATGGTGCCCACCCGGGGCACGGTGATGGACCGATCGGCCATCGCCGTGAGCAGGGTGTTGAGGGTGTCCTCCGGCGCCCGGTTGAACTCCTCGATGTAGAGGAAGCCGCCGCTGCGCATCGCCTCGACCAGGGGCCCGGCCACGAAGTTGTCCGCGCTGTAGTCCTCGCGCAGCACCCTGGCCGGATTGTGATGGCCGACCAGTTTGGCAGGGGTGAGGTCGGCGTTGCCCTCGACGAAGAGCAGCGGGATGCCCCACTCCGCCGTGATCGCGCTGAGCATCGTGGTCTTGCTGGTGCCCGGCGGGCCCTCGAGCACGATGTCCCTGCCCGCGGCCACGGCCGCGAGCGTGAGCTCCAGTTCGTGCTCGCGGCCGACCAGGTGCGCGGCGACCCGTTCCAGGGTCCTCGCGATGTCGGTGCCCGCCGGGGCGCTCACTTGAGCATCGAGCCGGCATCGATGGGCAGGGTCACCCCGGTGACGTACCTGGCCTCGTCCGAGGCGAGCCAGAGCACGGCGTTCGAGATGTCCACCGGCTCGACCCAGGGGATCGCCAGGCCGTTGATGGCCGCGAACCTCTCGCCCAACGTCTCCCGGGTGCGCTGCTCGGCCGGCAGATCCGGCGCGAACAGCTCGTAGGCCGCGTCGTTCTGGATCATGTCGGTGTTCACCGTGGTGGGATGCACGCTGTTCACCCGGATCCGATCCGGCGCCAGCTCCAGGGCCAGGGTGCGCATCAGGCCCACCACGCCGTGCTTGGCCGAGACGTAGTGCCCGATGTTCGGCGATCCCTTCAGGCCGGCCACCGAGCTGGTCAGCACCACCGATCCGCCGCCCGCCGCCTTCAGGTGCGGGATCGCGGCCTTCACCGTGTGCCAGACGCCGGTGAGGTTGACGCCGAGCATGTCGTTCCAGGTCGTGTCGTCGAGCTCTTCCAGGGTGCCGAAGCTGAAGATCCCGGCGTTCGCCGAGACGATGTCGAGCCGGCCCAGCTGGGCGACCCCGTCATCCAGCGCCCCCTTCACCGCGGCGAAGTCCCGGACGTCGGCCTTGGTGGCGACGATCCGCCGGTCGAGGGCCTCGACCTGGCGCACCGTCTCCTCCAGGTCCGCCGGGGTCGACATCCCGTACGGCACGGAGTCGATCTGCTCCGCGATGTCGACGGCGATGATGTCCGCCCCCTCCTGGGCCAGGCGCAGCGCGTGACTGCGCCCCTGCCCCCTGGCCGCTCCGGTGACGAAGGCGACCTTGCCGTCTACGCGTCCCATGACGTCGTCCTTTCTCGTCGTGCGCCGGGCAGTCCCGGCAGTTCCGTGGTCATTTGAGGAAGCAGCCCGCGTCGACCGGGAGCGGGACGCCGGTGATGTAGCGCGCCTCGTCCGAGGCGAGGAACAGCACGGCGTTGGAGATGTCGACGGCCTCCACCCACGGGATCGGCAGGGCGTTGGTCGCCTGCGACGCCGGCTCGAAGTCCTCGCGAGTCGGGTTCTCCTTGTCGGGGGCGAACAGCCTGTACGTCGCCTCGTTCATGATCATCGGCGTGTCGACCTGGGTCGGGTGGATGCTGTTCACCCGGATCATGTCCGGCGCGAGCTCCAGCGCCAGGGTGCGCATCAGCCCCACGACGCCGTGCTTCGCTGAGACGTAGTGGGCGATGTTCGCGTAGCCCTTGATCCCCGCCTCGGAGCTGGTGAGGATGAGCGATCCGCCCCTCCCGCCGGCCTTCAGATGCGGGATGGCCGCCTTCGCGGTGTGCCAGACCCCGGTGAGGTTGGTGTCGATCATGTTCTGCCACATGTCCTCGGCCAGGTCCTCCGTCGGCGCCATCTGCGTCGAGATCCCCGCGTTGGCGGAGACGATGTCCAGCCGTCCGAGCTCGGCCACCCCGTCGTCCAGCGCCTTCTTCAGGCCGGCGAAGTCCCGCACGTCGGCCTTGGACGCGACGATCCGCCGATCCAGCGCCTCGACCTGCCGCACGGTCTCCGCCAGGTCCTCCTCGGTGGCCGCGTCGTAGGGTGCGCCGGGAACCGGCTCGAGCAGATCGATGGCGATGATGTCGGCGCCCTCCTGCGCGAGGCGGATGGCGTGACTGCGGCCCTGTCCTCTGGCCGCACCGGTGATGAAGGCGACCTTGCCCTCTACTCTTCCCATGGTCCTGTCCTTATCTCTCGTGATCTTCGTCTCGTGATCTTCGTCTCTCGTGATCTTCGGGGTTCCCCCGCGACGAGCGGGGATCAGACCTTGACGTTGAAGCCTCCGTCCACCGCGAACTCCAGGCCGGTCACGAACCTGGACTCGTCCGAGGCGAGGAACAGCACGGCGGCCGAGGTGTCCTTCGGCTCCAGCAGCGTCTTGAAGATCTGGCCCTCCACGTATCCGGCGACCGCCTCCTCGCGGTTGGTGCCCGCCAGCTCCATCGAGGCGTCGATGCCCGGCGTGTCGACGGTGCCCGGGTGGATCGAGTTCACCCTGACGTTGGAGAAGCCCAGCTCGTTGGCCGCGGACTGCATGAGACCGCGCACGCCGAACTTGGAGACGACGTAGCTCGACATGAAGCCCATCCCCCGCAGGCCGGCGCCGGAGGAGATGAGGATGACGGATCCGCTGCCCTGGGCGACCAGGTGCGGGGCCGTGTGCTTGAGGGTGAGCCAGGTGCCGGTCAGGTCGGTGGCCAGCAGCGCGTCCCAGTTCTCCTTGCTGATCTCCCAGAGCGGGGTCGGCGCGTCGAAGACCGCAGCGTTGGCGACGACGATGTCGATGCGACCGAACTCGGCGATCGTCGCGTCCACCGCGGCCTTGATCTGGTCCTCCTGGGAGATGTCGGCGACCAGGCCGATGGCCCTGCGGTCGAGCGCCTCGACCTGCCTGACCGTCTCGTCGAGGTCGGCCCTGGTGGCCGTCCTCGTCAGCTTGCCCGGCAGCTCCTGATCGCCGAGGTCGATCGCCGCGATCTGCGCGCCCTCGGCCGCGAGGGTCAGTGCGTGGGAGCGCCCCTGTCCCCTCGCCGCTCCGGTGATGAGGGCGACCTTTCCATCAACACGCCCCATTGCGTGCCTCCTTCTTCATCCGGGTGGTCGGACCGCTGCTGCGGTCCGGCCGTCTGCCCCGTCCGGGGCGACGCCTCCCGATCGGCCTCATGGCCGGTCGCTCGCGACTGGCGGCGCTGGCCGCAGCTCTGGCTACTGCCCGCCGCGGCCCCCCTCCGGCCTGAAGTCGGCCAGCGGGTCGTCCTGGCGGTCGTTGACCGGCATCGCGGTGACCAGGTCGGGCCTGAACGCCACAGCGTCGCCGGCGATCTCGGTGCTGAGAGCCGGCTTGAGGTCCTTGGCCGCGAGGCCCGGACGCCGCCCGAGGGTGAGGGTGACCTTGCCCGACTTGGAGTACCGCTCGGTGCGGTGCGAGTGGTCGACGTGGGATCGGGGAGTCTCGGTCTTCCCCTCCTTGATCTTGGTCAGGGCGGTCTCGCCGAAGCCCTGCACGCACTCCGGGTCCGGACCGTCCAGCGGCAGGCCGGTGAAGAACTTGGCGGCCATGCACCCGCCCTTGCAGGTATCGAAGAACTGGCAGGAGGCGCATGCGCCGCCGGACTGCGGCTGGCGCAGACGGGTGAACAGCTCCGAATGCTGCCAGACCTCCTGGAAGCCGCCCTCGCTGCGAACGTTGCCGGCGAGGAACTCCTCGTGGATCGCGAAGGGGCAGGCGTAGACGTCGCCGACCGGATCGATCAGGCAGACCACGCGCCCTGCGCCGCAGAGGTTGAGGCCCGGAAGCGCGTCGCCGAAGGCGGAGAGGTGGAAGAACGAGTCGCCGGTGAGCACGTCGCTGCCGTGCGCGACCAGCCAGTCGTAGAGCTCGCGCTGCTGCTCCGGACGGGGGTGGAGCTCGTCCCACACGTCGGCGCCGCGCCCCGATGGGCGCAGCCGGGTCAGCCGCAGCTGCGCCCCGTAGCGGTCGGCGATCGCCTTGAACTCGTCCAGCTGGCCGATGTTCGGGCTGGTGCAGACCACCGAGAGCTTGAAGTTCGCGAAGCCGGCGTTCTTCAGGTTCTCCATCGCGCGGATCGCCGTGTCGTACGATCCCGGGCCGCGGACGTAGTCGTTCACCTCCGCCGTGGCGCCGTCGAGCGAGATCTGGATGTCGAGGTAGTCGTTCCGGGCGAGGCGCTCGGCGACCTCCGGCGTGAGCTTCACGCCGTTCGTGGAGAACTTGACCCCGACGTGATGGGCGGTGGCGTAGTCGACCAGCTCGAAGAAATCGGGCCGGACCGTCGGCTCCCCGCCGCCGATGTTGACGTAGAAGACCTGCATCCGCTCCAGCTCGTCGATGACCGCCTTCGCCTCGTCGGTGGTCAGCTCGCGGGGATCCCGTCTGCCCGAGCTGGACAGGCAGTGGACGCAGGAGAGGTTGCAGGCGTAGGTGAGCTCCCAGGTGAGGCAGATCGGGGCGTCGAGCCCGTATTCGAACAGGTCGACCAGGCGGGTTCCCTTCGCGGGGGCCGGCGTGCGCACCGCGCCTGGGGCGGGGGCTTCGAGAGCCGGGGTGTCGAGAATGGTCATCATCGCCTTTCGACGAGCATCGAGGACTGCATCAGGGTGCCCAGGGCGCGCTGATATTTCTGGAGCTCTGCCTCCGGCACGCCGGCGGACGCGCATGCGGCGCGCGCGGTCGGAGCCGAGGCGAGGGACTGCACCACGCTGAGCAGGGTGCGGTCCTTGAGGAACGAGAGCTTGCGGGTGCCGAAATGATAGAGAAGGGCACCGAAGGGCTCTGGCCGAACGGAGACCTGGGGATGGAGATCCCAGCCCGCGTCCAGATCCAGGGCTTCCATGGTCGGCGGCTCAGTAGACGCCGCACATCCCGTCGATCGAGATCTCCTCGACCAGGGAGTCGGCTTCGATGAGCTCTGTCTCCTCGGCAACCGTGGTGTCGAGAGCTTCGTGGATCGGATTCATGGGATTCTCCTCATGGCTGATTCGGCGACTTCGGCGAATGTTTCCGTCAGGGTACAGACTAATGACACTCAGTGCCGAAGGGAATACGGAGGGAGGAATTCTTCGTGAACGACCATGACGACACCGCGATGTCGCCCGCTCCCCGAGGCGGGCGCCAGCGATCGACCTCCCGTTCCGACCTGAGCCACCTGGCCCTGCAGCTGTTCCTCGAGCGCGGCTTCGAGGCCACCACCGCGGACGACATCGCTGCCGCCGCCGGCATCGGGCGCCGAACCCTGTTCCGCTACTTCAAGTCGAAGAACGACCTGCCGTGGGGCGATTTCGACACCGCCCTCGACGGGATGCGCCTCTTCCTCGACTCCCTGCCGCGGGAGCTTCCCCTGCTCGACGCCCTCGCCGCCGCCGTGCTCGAGTTCAACCGGCTCCCCGAGGAGGAGATCCCGTTCCACCGGGAGCGGATGCATCTGCTGCTCACGGTGCCGGCCCTGGTCGCCCACTCCACGCTGCGCTATGCGGCGTGGCGGCAGGTCATCTCCGACTACGCGGCTGAGCGGCTGGGCCTGACCCCGGAGGACCACGCGCCCCAGGCCATCGGCTGGGTGATGCTCGGAATCTCGCTCTCCTCGTACGAGCAGTGGCTGAAGGACGACGATGCCGATTTGCAGGCGCTGCTCGGCGCAGCCATGCGGATGCTGAGCAGCCGCTTCGACGGCCAGAACCACTCAGACAGCCCGAACCGCTCAGACAGCCCGAACCGCTCAGACGGCCAGAACCGCTCAGGCAGCCCGAGCGACACTGATGGCCGGGACCGCTCCGACCGCCAGGACGGACCGGCTGCCCCATGAGCCGGGAGCCGATCCCCGACGTCCTGATCGTCGGCGCAGGGGGGTCAGGCGCTCCGCTCGCCGCCAGGCTCAGCGAGGACCCCGGTCGGTCTGTGCTGCTGCTGGAGGCGGGCCGGGTGCCGACGGCCATCGAGCAGTTCCCGCCGGAGCTGCTCGACCCGGGGACCGTGCAGGGGGCGATACCGGGGCATCCGAACAACTGGGGATTCGCCGGCAACCTCACCCCGAGCCTGCCGTACTCGATCGCGCGGGGACGGATCCTGGGCGGCTCGACGACGATCAACGGCGCGTACTTCGTCCGCGCCCGCCGCGAGGACTTCGACCGCTGGTCGGCAGGGGGGAACGACGAGTGGAGCTGGGACAGGGTCGAACCGGTGTACCGGCATCTCGAACGCGACCTCGACTTCGGCTCGAGCGCCGAGCATGGAGACTCCGGACCGATGCCGGTGCAGCGCGCGGTCACCGACCATCCGGCTGTCGTCGCCCTCCGCTCCGCCGCGCTGTCGCTCGGCTTCGTGCTCGAGCCCGACAAGAACGCGCAGCAGCCGCCCGGCTATGGCCCCATCCCGATGAACGTGCTCGACGGCATCCGCTGGAACACGGGCCTCGCCTATGTTCTGCCGGCGATGGGCAGGGCCAACCTGCGGGTTATCGGGAACAGCACCGCCACCAGGGTGATCGTCGAGGGCGGCCGCGCCGTCGGCGTCGAGGTCGACCGGCACGGGACCACCACCGCGCTGCGTGCGAGGCAGGTCGTGCTGTCCGCCGGCGGCATCGCGACCCCCCGGCTGCTGCTGCTGTCCGGCATCGGGCCGAGGGAGCAGCTGGAGCGGATCGGAATCCCGGTGTTGGTCGATGCGCCCGGGGTCGGCTCCGGGTTCAGCGATCATCCCGAGGTGTCCGTCGGCTGGAAGCCGCGCCGCGGCGTGGTGGACTACCGCTCGCCCCTGTCGATGGCCGACGGCCTGAACTTCGCCGCCCAGGGCTCGGAGACCGCCGATCTCGAGATCCTGCAGTTCATCAAGCCGACGGGGTACCTCCTCACCGGCGGCTCCTTCGTTGCCGCCAGGGGCGTCGGGCACGCGCTCCGGCATCCGGTCGCCACCCTCGGAGCGATGCGGGGCGTATCGATCAGGCGCTTCCTCCAGCAGTTCGTCCATCGAGACGACCTGTCGCTGCTGGTCGCGGTGCAGGCGGAGACCGCGAGGGGTTCGATCCGACTGGTCTCGGCCGACCCCGGGGTGCAGCCCAGGATCGACTACAACTACCTCTCCACCGCCGAGGACCTGCGCCGGATGAGGGAGGGCGTGCGCACCGCCGTGGCGCTGCTGCGCTCCCCCGCCTACTCCGCGCTGTTCGTGCGGCTCACCGAGCTCGACGACCCAACCCTGGATGACGATGACCGGCTCGACCGGTGGCTGCTCGCCCACCTGGGCACCGCCCTGCACCTGTGCGGCAGTGCGAGGTTCGGGCCGGAGGAGGATCCGGGCGCGGTGGTCGACCAGTACGGCAGGGTCCGCGGAGTCGAGGGGCTGAGGATCGCCGACACCTCGATCCTGCCGACCGCCCCGAGCCGCGGGCCCGCCGCCACCGCCGTGCTGATCGGCGAGCTGATGGCGCGCTTCATCGCCCGCGGGGACTGACCTTCGTCAGGGCCACTGGGTCAGCAGGGCCACTGCATCAGCAGGCCACTGCGTCAGCAGGGCCACTGCGTGATCACGGGTCAGTCCAATCACGGGTCAGTCCAATCACGGAACAGTCAGAGACGAGTTGTTCGCGCGAGCGGACCACACAGCCACGCCTGAACCTCGCGAGGTGTTCCCAAGCGCACGACGAGAAGGGCGGGATGCTCCTCGTGGAGCTGGGAGATCAGGACGCTGTACCTGTTCCGCGTCGAGAACGCCCAGCGCAGGATGTGCTCACGATCCGTGAAGAACGTCCTCAACGGCGGTTCGACGTTGCCGTTCCAGAGCACCTCTCGCCGCAGGCGTCGTCTCATCGTGCGACGCAATACCCGCGGAAGAGTGACGGACAGGAAGGGCAGGTCGAGCCAGACGACGAGGTCGGCACGCTCCGCTAGGATCGGTCTAGCGCTCGAGTACTGCCACTCGGTCGTCCAGGAGTCACCCTGAGCGAGTGCCCGGACATCCTCCACGAACTCTTCGCGGGGCGTCCAGTTCGGTCCGTGGTAGAGCGCGTCGATTTCGGTGTGCGGCGCGCCAAGAACCGAAGAGATACGGGCGGCGAGCGTCGTCTTACCCGTCCCTGAAACGCCGGCCACGACGACGCGTCTCGGCCGAAACGGAAGCCGATCGCCGAAGCCCAACACCTGAGAATCCTATGCACGCGGACCGATACGGGTTGGTCCGGATCCCTTGATCCGACCACGACCGCGGGAGAGAGCGCGGGCTCACGCCGACAGATCAGCGGAAGGGGCTGAGTCCGAGCTGATTGCGGGTGGAGATCATCTCGCCGACGTGGTTGGTGACGTGCCCGATGAGCGGCCAGCGGACCAGGAAGCCGAGCGGCTGCCCGCCCCACATCCCATACAGCCAGCCGAACTCTTCGGGCTCGATGCCACAGGCCTCGAGCCCGGACTCGACGTCCGGCCGCTCATCGAGCGCCGCGGGGCTCAGGCCGCCGAGGTACCGGCGCACGTCGCCGAGGACGGAACTCGCGAAGCCGTCGACCGCCACCGGATCGAATTCGGCGGCCCACGGCTGCTCCACCTCCTGCAGACCCGCGCCTCCCGCGACCGCCCGCGGGTCGAAGGACGCGAGCCTCTCATCGGGGCCGGGCTCGAGGAACCCGGCGACGCGCAGGGCGAGCGCCGCGTGCCTCGCGACGTGGAAGACGGCCCAGGAGATGGAGTTGCCGCCGGGCATCCGCTCCAGCTGGCGCTCACGCGGGACCAGGTCGAGCACCTGGCCGCGCAACCGGGCTGTGGTGTCGTCCAGCTCGGCGACGAGCCACTGGCTGAGGTCCATTCCCCGATCCTAGGACGGCCACGATCCTAGGACGGCGGCGCCTCCGGTTGCAGCCTGAAGATGCGCAGAACCCGGCCCGACGAGCGCTCGTAGCCGCGATATCCGGGCCACTGCGTCTCGATGAACGACCACACCGCCTCGCGCTCGTCATCGCCGATCATCGTCGCGGTGACCGGGATCTCCTTGCCGCGCACCGTCACCGAGGCGTGCGGGTGGGCGAGCAGGTTCGCGGTCCACGCCGGGTGGGTCTCGCGGGCGAAGTTGCTCCCGGTGATGAGCATGCGCTCAGTTCCGTCCTCGCCGAACTCCGGGCAGTACATGAGCTCGGTGTCGCGGCGCAGACCCGACCTCGCGCCGGTGCTGTGCAGGACCAGCGACGGAACCAGATAGCCGCTGAGCGGACGCCTTCCCCCCGTCAGTCGCGCCGTGAGCCGCTCCAGAGGCGGCATCACCGTCGGCCCGAACCGACGGAAGAAGCGGCTGCGCGAGAAGGACGAGACCACCACACGGAGCGGACGGGGCGGCAGGGAGCTCACGCGACGACCGTATACCCGGGCGCCCCGCGCCGAACGGATCCAGGAGTTCCGCAGCACACCCGCATCCGGGCGCCCGCAGCACGTCCGTATCCGGGCGCCTGCGGCACACCCGCATCCAGCCGCCCAGCACGTCCGTATCCGGGCGCCGCAATCCCCTGCCCCGAGGGGATGACGACAACCGACCGCCGGTATCGTTCCAGCCATGAAGATCACGCTCTTCGATGTGCCGACCGCGTCGGCACTGGCGCAGATCCTCCCGGTGCTGCTCCTGGCGCTGATCCTGGAGTTGCGGCGGACCAATCTGCACAAGCGCGGCAGCAACATCCGTCGCACCCGCGCGCTGATCGGCGTCTTCTACGGCGCCTTCGCGGTGGTCGAGACCGTGCTGGTGCTCTCCATCGACGGACATCTGATTCCGGCGACCTGGACCGACCTCGCGGCGGCGCTGGTCATCTTCGGGCTGCTCTGGCTGCTGTTCGTGTTCTCGATGATGGACGAGCGCGGACGCGACGGCGACTGAACGGCTCGCGCTGAGTGATTCGCGGTAGGCGACTCGCGCAGAGTGACCCGCACTAGGCGACCCACACGAAGTGACCCGGCGACCCGCACGAAGTGACCCACACAGCGCAACCCACACGAAGTGACCGACACAGCACGACCCACACGAAGTGACCGACACAGGGTGGACGGCTTGCACTAGCTGAACGGCTTGCACTAGCTGAACGGCTTGCACTGGCTGAACGGCTTGTGCTGAGCCGGGACTGCGCAGATCAGCCTGGAACGCCGCGCAGCTCGGTTGCCGGTCGGGTGATGTACTCGCGTCCGCCGGGTGAGGTCCAGCGGAGGACGCCGCTGCCGTCGCCCCGTTGGGTCAGGTTCCAGTCGGTCTCGCCCTTGAGACGATGATGTCGTCGGCAGAGATGGGCGAGGTTGTCATGATCGGTCGGGCCTCCGTGCTGCCAGTCTCGGCTGTGGTCGATGTCGCAGTGGGCGGCGGATCGTCCGCATCCGATGAAGCGGCAGGTGCTGTCGCGTATTCGCAGCCAGGCCCTCAGGTCTTCGGGGACCTTGTAGCGTCGTCGCCCGACCGAGAGTGCTGCGCCGGTCTCGGGATGAGTGAGCAATCGGATGAAGCTGCCGGCTCCGGCGGCGAGGATGCGAGCGGTCTCCGGATCGATGGGCCCGTATCCCTCGAGCGTGGCCGGCTCGTCGACGCGGCCGAGGAGGGTGAGGGCGGGAACGGTGACCACGACCGTGGGGCGGATGGCGCTGTACCGCTCCAGCTCCGAAGGGTGACCGGCGATGGCCCGGCCCTCGGAGCCGGAGCGGGCGGCGGTCGTGCCCTCGGCCCCCG
>Ga0182749_1002485_pt1 | contig 13441 bp, 11 predicted proteins | sample eDN3rd37CKraftMG_FD_128875 | JGI IMG/M metagenome (GOLD analysis project Ga0182749, IMG submission 128875) | Enriched Miracle-Growth compost microbial communities from Emeryville, California, USA - eDNA 3rd pass 37_C Kraft MG (version 2) (version 2) ...
CTCTCCTGACAGCTGACGACAGCCGGATGCCAGTCCTTCAGCGCGCACCAACCGCCAAATTTCTCCCAGAGCCGAGCCTGCTCCTGGCCGATGTCTTTCGGATTGACCTTGAGCTCAAGCTTTTTGCCGACAGCGATGCTTGCAGCGTTGGCGGTCGCGATACCCGCACTCGATCCCGCGAACGCGACGGCAGCGACAATCGCAGCAGCCCTTACAAACCTCATTGCTCCACTCCCGTTTTTTTTATTGGACCGCACGCTCTTACGAGAAAACGTGGATCACCGCTTTCACAAGCGTGTTACTTTATTACAACGAGAATGCTGGGCAAGATGCTGGTAGCGCTGCCGTGTACGGGTACCGGGATTTATATCCCGGCGTACCATTCGTAACCGCGGTCTTCCCAGAAGCCGCCCTTGCCGCCGCCAATCAGCGCGAGCGAGGAAACGGCCTCGATACCCATGACGTATTTCGCGTGCTTGTACCCGAGCTGGCGCTCGACCCGAAGCCGGATCGGCGCGCCGTGCGGGACACTCAGCGCAGCATCGTTCATGTCATAGGCCAGAATGGTCTGCGGATGAAAGGCGTCGATCAGGTCGATGCTCTCATAGTACTTCGCGCCCGGCTCCAACGTATCGGCGCAATGAAACACAAGATAGCGTGCCTCGGGCTTCAATCCGACGCTTTGCAGCAATGGACCGAACTGAGCGCCCTTCCACTTGCCTATGGCGCTCCATCCCTCGACGCAATCGTGTCGTGTGATCTGCGTGCGTGACGGCATACGCCGAAGCTCGTCAAGACTTAACTCGGCCGGCCGCGCGACCAGTCCGTCAATCTTCAAACGCCATTGGGAAAATCCGTCTTTCGCCTGCGCTTGATAACTCGCGTCGTCGATATTGATCGAGCCGTTGGGCTTGAAATACGCCGAGATATCGCTTTCGCGGAACTCGTGCGCCATCGCCCTCTGCGACAGGACGAACCGCTGCACGCCTTGTGTCACGCCTTCGGCCTTGCTCAGCACATCACGGAATGTCGGCGATTGCGAAAGCTGATCGCAGCCGCCGAGCAGGAGGGCTCCGCCGGCTGCGGAAAGACGGGTAAGAAAGCCGCGGCGAGAAAGCTTCGATCTGATGTCCATGTCTCTCTACTCCGCCGCTTCGATGCGATAACGTCCGGTGATCATCGAACGCATGTTGTTCCAAACGCCGGAAATGAGAACCATCGCCACGTGCACGAAAACGAACAACACGATGCCCGTCGCGCAGAGAAAGTGCACAGTGCGCGCCGACTGCCGGCCTCCGAAAATTTCCACCAAAAATGGAAATGCCGCGTCGAGCCCAGGCGACATGGTCAATCCCGTCAGCACGACAAGAGGCAACAGTACGAAAATGACGGCAAGGTAGGCGAGCTTCTGCAGCACGTTATAGTGTTTGGCTTCCTCGCCCTTTGGAAATTTCAACTTGAGGTGCTGGACGACATCATGACCGATGCTCCCGAGTTGCCGTCCGCTGGGCGCCAGATCGCGGCGCAAGTGTCCGCTCAAAAATGTATAGGCCAGATAAATGAGCCCGTTGATGACGAACAGCCAGGCGAAGAAGAAATGCCACCGCCGCCCTGTTGCGAGATCACGGTAGGAGGGCAACGTGATCCAACTGGGAAAGCCCCGCACTTCCAATTGGCCGGCGTCTCTCGAAAGACCGAGCACGCCGGTTGTGTCGAACGTCCAGTTGCCGATGGTCGTTTGGCCCGCGTAAGACCCGTCTGGCTTTTGCATCGCTCCCATCGACAGCACGGCATGTGCTGGATCGGAGCTATTGCCAAAATAGAGATGCGTATGTGCGTTGAAGATCTGCAGACCACTCATCAGAAGAATAATGAGGCAGAGAACATTGACCCAATGTGTTAGGCGAACGGGTAACGTATGTCGATAAATAACATTTGCCTGCGCGGCCAGCTTTTGTTCGGCGTCCATGCTCTGAGCATCCATCTCGACCCTTCCCAACACGCTTATACCCACATCAGCGTTCTGGGGACCTAATACGTCGCTCGTTCGAGCGGCGTTTCAGATTTGGGAAAATAGATTAGACCGGCCTTCGAAATGAAGGAATTTTCATTAAGCGTCGTCCTAAACCGATGTGCGCGCGTTATGACGGCATGACAAAAACCGCAGCCAAGACCGTAACGCAACATAGACTGCCGGAATTCGAGCCCGAGGCGGATCGGCGAGAGCCCTCAAGTCTTGCCGAACTGAACACGTTGCTGAAAGAGATCAAACCAATGGTGCACGGTGGCTGCCGCGCGGTATTGGGAGAAGGTCCTATTGGCGCACCATTGGCGCTTGTTGGCGAACAACCGGGCGATCAGGAAGATATGCAGGGCCATCCCTTCGTCGGACCTGCGGGCCGGCTTCTCGATCGTGCTCTAGAGGCCGCCGGAGTCGAGCGACAGGACACCTACGTCACCAACGCCGTCAAGCACTTCAAATACGAACAGCGCGGCAAACGCCGTATCCATCAGAAGCCGACCGTCACCGAAGTGAAGCGGTATCGATGGTGGCTCTTGAAAGAACTGGAGTTCGTGCATCCACATGTCGTTGTGGCGCTCGGAGCGACGGCTGCGTTGGCGTTGACCGGAGCACCGGTCGTCATATCGCGGACACGTGGCCCGGCGCGCTTCGGCCCGTTTCGCGGGTTCATAACCGTGCACCCCTCGTCGCTGCTGCGACAACAGGATGAAGCGGCCCGCGCCGCGTCTTACGATGCTTTCGTTCGTGATCTGAAAAAATCCGCGCGCCTCGCCGCGTAGCTAATAGCGGAGACACCCCGGCCCTGTAAAAACCGGGGTGCTCCTCATATGCCACAGCTTTGGGGGGCAGTCGCACTGAGGGAGGTGCGTGCTGTGGCTTATAGGCGTACCGGCAAAAAGGGTTCCGGTTGCGAAGCCGCTAAAAAAAGACGCCAAGCCGCAGCCGCGGTGAGGCTTGGCGCGGCTTACCCCTCCGCGGCACGGAACCCGGCCAACTCCGCGCTGGTTACAAACGAGATGTGCAAGTTCGCAACGCGCTCGGAGACTAGGATGAGGTTCACCATACTGGCAGCAGCGACCCTGCTGGCCACCAGCTATATGTGCGCGGCCGGCGCTGCAGAGCTCATCGTTCCGATCAACAAAGTCACGCCGCAGGGAGTCGGCGAAAAGCTCGGCACTGCGACGATCTCCAATAGACCCGGCGGCGGCCTCGAATTCAACGTCAACATCACCGGTATTCCAGCGGGCGAGCACGGCTTTCATCTGCACACGAAGGGCGACTGCGGTCCGCAGGAGAAAGACGGGCAACCGCAAGCCGCACTGGCGGCGGGGCCGCACTTTGATCCGGCCGCTACCAAGACTCACAGAGGCCCAATGGGCGCCGGTCACAAGGGCGATCTTCCCTTCCTCACTGCGACCGACGAGGGGGTCAAGATGGTCGTCAACGCACCGCATTTGGCGATGTCAGACGTTGAAGGTCGCGCCCTTGTTATTCACGCCGGCGGCGACAACTACACTGACCATCCCGAAAACGGTGGAGGCATGGGGCGCATCGCCTGCGGCATCGTTCCGAAAGGTTGAGCGGTAATGCGTACGAATTTGGCAGTCGTCGGTTCTGCGCTGGTCTTAGCCGGAGCGATGATAGCGTTTTCACCGCTTTCGGTGGCGCAGCAGGCTCCCGCACCAGGCGCGGCTCCAACACCTCAAACGCCACAGACCGAACCCGGAGACGAACCGAGTGAAAAGCTCGACAAACATGAAGGCGTACTGAAGCCACCGCCCGGCGTCGATCCCAAAATACACAAGACGCCGCCTGCGACGACTGGCGATCGAATGCCGATCATCGTGCCCCCGGGCGAGCCGGGGGGCGACCAGAGCGTGCAACCGAAATGATAAGCGCGGCTGCGGTGCCCAATATCTACTTAGTTGTGCGCCCGATCGCCGATGTTTCGATCGCGGACGCCGTGGATGCCTGTTGAGCCTCCGGATCGGCCGCGACTTCGACATCCTTCGGAGCCTGCTCACGCACACGCATCAGGAAGCTTTGCAGACTAGGTCCCCAGAGGTCCCAGCCACTTTGATCGTCGGCAATCGTGTGACCGTCCGTCCCGTAAGGCGGCAGGATGTGTTCCTCGACGCTTCCGCCAGCAGCCGACCAAACCTGAGCAAGTCTCTCGGCCAGCTTCGGACCAAAGTAACTATCGTTCTTGGAGTAGAACCAGATCGTCGGCTCATGCTCCTGACTTGCATACTTGCGGGCTGCCGACAGCAGCTCCTTGGTTCCACAAACGGCGTTCGGCTGACCGTAGGCATGACCCCCACGGCCACCCGAGAAGTTTACGATCGCTTGGACTTGCGGAAGGTTGCGCGCGGAGAGCGCCAGTGACGCCCATCCGCCGGTCGATACGCCGACGACGATCGCGCCACGAGGCTCGACGAAAGGTTGTTTCGTCATGTACGTCACCGCGGCAGCTATATCTTCCGCCGCAACATTTCCCGATGCGTAATGATCAGGATGCGCGCACGTCCCGATCGATTCAACCAACGGACCACCTGTTGCGCCGTGCCCACGCCGTTGCGGCAGCACGACGACATATCCCCGCTCCACGAACCACCGCGACATCCAGTAATAGACCGGCATTGAAACGGCGAGCCGGGTCGCTTCATCCGTTCCATGGTTGATGACGACGAGCGGACGCTTCGGATCGATACCGGACGGGTCGGACGCTGGCCGGAAAACTGTCGCGCGCATCGCGACCTTCGGATCGCCGCTCGGCAAGATCCAAAGCTGCTCGCGCATGCGGACGCCTTCAGGACCGAAAGCTCCGAACCTATGCTCTTCCGCTCGCGCTGGCTCCGGATACAGCGTGAATGCGAATGTCAAAGCCGTAGCCAGAAACGCAAAAACCATCGCCCAGACGGGCGAAACTCCCCGTACACAATTCATCGGATAAGCAATCCCCGTGTGCCCGCGCATTGCGCTGCAACATTGGAGCCCGCAGAAGCGGTGGCGTCAAGCGCTTAAACCTTGAAGCGATATAGTCGGGCAACGAACAACTCAGTCGCCCCGAGGCCTGCGCCATTTTCCGTTCGCGAACGGCGGAACTCTGCGTGAATACGGCCAGTTTGCACGAAAAGCCGGACGACCGCATGTCGCAGCGAAAGACCAAGCAAGCTTTGCACGGTCTGCGCACCGCCCAAAGCGAACGTGACGATAAAACGGCAAGCCACGAATTCGCCAAACTCTCGATCCCGGTTCAAACGAAATCTCAGGCCCCTGCAATTCGATCTTCGTCCGAGCCGAATGATCGGTGCCTGACACCGCGCCAGTTCCGGTCCCAAGTTGAGACGAGCGGCGAGTCCAAACATTTGTTCATTTTCATCGAAGGCTGCGAGCCGCTTAAAGCTCTGCGGCACGTCATCTTGATCACTGTTCTCTCTCGCAAATTCTGGAACGAATTCACGTCGCCGACGTTCATGTCGTCAGTGGCAGGGAAGGATCTCTATGAAAATCGCACAGATTGGGCCATTGATCGAAAGTGTGCCGCCCAAATTTTACGGTGGAACAGAACGCATCGTTTCGTACCTGACCGAAGCGCTCGTTGCGCAAGGACATGATGTAACGCTGTTTGCCAGCGGTGATTCAATAACGTCCGCCAACCTCGTTCCTTGCTGCACGGAAGCTCTTCGTCTCAACCCCGCGGTTCGAGATCCCATCCCATATTACATGATCATGCTCGACCGCGTGCGTCGCATGGCGCAGTCATTCGACGTGCTGCATTTTCATGTCGATCAATTTCATTTTCCGATATTTCGCAGCATCGCGCACAGCACTCTGACCACGCTCCACGGCCGTCAAGATCTGCCCGATCTGCAACAACTCTATCGCGCGTTCCCCGATATGGGCCTCGTATCGATTTCGAACGCGCAGCGCAGGCCAATACCGTTCGCAAACTTCATGGGGACGGTTTACCACGGGCTGCCTGAAAACCTGTACCAACCAACGTTCGCGGCTCGCGGCGGTTACTTAGCATTCCTCGGCCGCATCTCTCCGGAGAAGCGGCTAGATCGCGCCATCGAGATTGCGCGCGCCGTCGGCTTCCCGTTGAAGATCGCCGCAAAGGTCGACGCGGTTGACGTCGACTATTTCGAAAACGTGATCGAGCCGCTTCTGGGAAGTGGCGACATTGAATTCGTCGGTGAAATCGGTGAATCCGACAAAGCGAAATTCCTCGGCGAAGCGGCAGCTCTTCTTTTCCCGATCAATTGGCCGGAACCGTTCGGCCTCGTGATGATCGAGGCTATGGCGTGCGGCACGCCCGTCCTTGCCTTCAGGCACGGTTCGGTACCCGAAGTCATCGATGAAGGTGTTACAGGCTACATCGTCGACGATATTGAGAGCGCAGTCGCGACGATACCCCGTTTGCTCAGCCTGGACCGGCGCCGCGTGCGCCAACGTTTCGAGGAACGGTTCACCGCGACACGGATGGCCAAGTCCTACGTATCGCTCTATAGTCGCGCCTTCGCATCACTGGGGCGTGTCAAGATCCATGCAGAGGACGTCGTAGCGCCGCCGGTAGAAGCGACCGCCGTCAATTAGGCGGCATTCCGTTATCTGCATTCAGTACCGTCCGGAGGGGGTAGTCAGCCAGCACACCCGGGCAAAAGTTTGAAAAGATCGACACCATGGCAATCGCTTCTGGCCGCGAGACGACCGAACACAACCGTGAGGAACCGGAATTCCTTATCACCACGTCCCGCGGTTCCGGCCGAGATCAAGAAACACTGAAGCACGACGACGCCTTCGCCGTTCTCGACACGCACGGCGATATCGGCGCTGCCGGCGACCGCAGCAACGGCTTTTTCTATAAAGACACGCGTCACCTGTCCCGCCTCGAATTACTCGTGGCGCGCCATGCACCGCTTCTTCTCGGCTCGACGCTCGACGGAACCGACTTACAGCTCTGCTCGGATCTGACCAATCCGGATGTCTACGTCGATGGCTCGCTCTGGCTGCCCAAGGATGCCGTTCATGTTTATCGAACGAGCTACGTGCGCGATGGCGCCATGCGTCAGCGCCTGCTCATCACCAACCACAGCAGCGACGAGCTTGATCTCGGGATATCGCTGATCTTCGATTGTGATTTCGCCGACATATTCGAAGTTCGGGGCATGCGACGCGAAAAACGTGGTTCCGTGTCCCGCCACGTTCAGTCGCCTCAAACGGTGATCTTCGCTTACGAAGGTCTCGACAAAGTCGTTCGCCATACCGGTATTCACGTCGAACCGGAGCCCGCATCGCTGACCGAAACGGCAGCGCTTTATCATCTTCACCTGCCGCCCAAGCGCTCCGGAAAAATCTTCATCACCACCGCCGCCGATGCTGGCCACGCACGTCCTCCCTGCTCCTACGTCAAAGGCCTGCGCGACGCGCACCGGACGCTTAGGCGCTCGGAACTCGAAACGACGCGCGTTACGGTTTCGAACCCCCTGCTCGATTCCGTTCTCAAGCGCGCGATATCCGATCTCCGCCTTTTGACGACCAACACCGACGACGGCCCTTATCCTTATGCCGGAACGCCTTGGTACTCGACGACGTTCGGACGTGACGCACTCGTCACGGCACTGCAAGTGCTTTGGCTCGACCCCTCGATCGCACGCGGCGTTCTTCGCCGCCTCGCTCGCTTCCAAGCTGAGAGCCACGACGCCGATGCCGACGCGCAGCCCGGAAAAATCCTTCACGAAATGCGCGGCGGCGAGATGGCGGCCCTGCGCGAAATTCCCTTCGGGCGCTACTACGGAAGCGTCGACTCGACGCCTCTCTTTGTCCTCGTCGCCGGAGCATACCTGGACGCGACCGCCGACAAAAACTTCCTGACCGAGATCTGGCCCGCCGTCCTCCGCGCCCTCGACTGGATCGATGGCCCCGGCGATCCTGATGGGGACGGCTTCATCGAATATGCACGAGAAACGGAAAACGGACTGTCCAACCAGGGATGGAAAGACAGCAACGACGCCGTTTTCCATCGCGACGGAAGTTTGGCTCGCGGCCCGATCGCAATCGTTGAAGTGCAGGGCTACGTTTATGCGGCAAAGATCGCGGCCGCCCGCATGGCGTCCGAACTCGGAGACTCCGAGCGTGCCGGCGATCTCATGCGCCAGGCTGAAATTTTGCGCCAGAAATTCGAACGCGAATTCTGGTCGGAGGACATTGGATGTTATGCGCTTGCCTTGGATGGCGACAAAAAGCGCGTCGAAGTCCGTTCAAGCAATGCGGCCCATCTCTTGTTTACCGGCATTGCCTCCGAGGAGCGCGCGGCGCGTATCGCTGCGCAAGTTCTCTCGCCGAGCTTCTTCTCCGGCTGGGGCATTCGAACGATTGCGACATCCGAAGCGCGCTACAATCCAATGTCCTATCACAACGGATCTGTCTGGCCGCACGACAACGCAATGATCACGGCGGGATTTGCCCGTTATGGTCTGCGCGACCACGTCCGGCCGATTTTTGAGGGCCTTCTCGACTCAGCCGTGCAAATGGATCAGCACCGGTTGCCGGAATTGTTTTGTGGCTTCCGCCGTCGCCCGGGCCGTGCACCGATCCTTTACCCGGTCGCGTGTGCGCCGCAGGCTTGGGCGAGCGGCGCCATGCTTCACATCTTGAGCGCCATGCTGGGTTTGAAGATCGACGCGGCGTCGCGCACGATCACGCTCCACTCACCGCGCCTCCCGGCCAGCATCGGCGACCTTTCGGTTCGAGACATACGAGTAGGTGAAGGTTCGGCGGATTTCGTCTTGCGCAACACGAACGGCACCGTTGCGGCCGACGTCACGAACTCGCGCGGCGGCGCCAAAGTCATCATGGCCTGATGCGCGGAATGAGAAAAGGCAGCCGGAATCGCTAGGCTGCGGCGGGTCGCGGATGCGCTCTCGTGTCGAAAAACAAGGCTTGGCTGATAATGGCCATGACCGTTTCCCGCTGGAATGGCTTGGAGATGAGAAACGTCGGTTCTGGTCTCTCTCCGGTCAAAACTTTTTCCGGGTAGGCCGTAATGAAAATGATCGGCACCTCCCCCGCCGACACGATTTCCTTCACGGCGTCGAGACCGCTGCTGCCGTCGGCTAGCTTGACGTCAGCAAGGATGAGGCCTGGCTTCTGCCGTTTGACCGCGGCGAGAGCCTCGGTCTTGGTCGTCGCGACATCCTGGACCGTATGGCCAAGGCTCGTCACGATGGACTCCAGATCCATCGCAATCAGCAGTTCGTCCTCGATGATGAGAACATTGGTCGCGACCTGATGTGCGATTTCCTGCCCGGCGATATCAAGCAGGCTTTCGATGTCGCCCTCTCCGATCTCAAGGATCGTGGCAGCTTCTGCGGCGGTAAAACCTTCGACCGCGACCAAAAGAAACGCTTGTCGCGGCAGCGAGCTTATCGAATTGATGCGGCGCTGCGCCGTGTTGAGGGCCCCTTGCGCGTTATCGCTTCCCTGCGTGGACAGCCGGACAGAATTCCACACCCTCAGAAACAGATGGTAAAGCGCCACTCTCGAGGGCATTTGCGTAGGAAAATCTGAAGGCGTCGCGACAAGCCCTTCCAGCAGAGTCGCGACATACGCGTCTCCCGTTTCCTGCGCACCGGTCAACGTTCGAGCGAACCGCCGCAGATACGGCAAATGGGGTCGGATTGTCTGGGCGATAGACATACTTCTGCACACCTCCCGGCCCGGCCTGCCGACGCATGCGCGTCGATATGGTCAAGCTGCACGTTTACTTCGAACGCATGCCAGCGTTCTTGGTTCCCAGGTGGAACGAATTCTTCACTCTGCGGTTTGGCCTGCTGGACGCTTCGCCTCGGAGCATCAATGGCGCGAGTATATCTCAAACGAGGCCAATCGAAAAATCGCTAAGGCCGGATTTTTCATGACGCAACATCGCTTTGATGGGCCGGAGGAACACTCACGGAAAGAGGAGATTCCAGAGATCAACAGCCTTCCCGAGCCCGAACCGGACCGGCCGGCGGTAGCCCGCCTCCCGGGAATTGCAACGCAGCTCATCGGCGAGCGCATGCGCTCAATGTATGCGTCGATGGTGCGCGAGCCCGTGCCCGAGGACCTTCTACATCTCATTCGCGCGCTAAACTCCAAGGAGGGATCGGAGTGACGGCAACCCCAAGTTTCGCAGACGCCTTGATCGAAACTATTCCCAACCTACGGGCCTTTGCCCATTCCCTTTGCGGCGATGGCCAGCTTTCCAACGACCTTGTCCAGGAAACGCTTTTAAAAGCATGGGCGCATAAGGACTCTTTTGTTCCGGACTCGAACCTGAAGGCCTGGCTCTTTACGATCTTGCGCAACACTTACTTCACGCACTATCGCAAATCTCAGCGCGAAGAGCTCGACGAGGATCACGCCGCGATGAACGCAAGCGTGCCTCCGACGCAATTGATGCAGCTTGAATTCGAGGATATGCGCAAAGCGCTCATGCGCCTCTCACCCGACCACCGTGAGGCACTGCTTTTGATTACGGCGGAGGGTTTCTCGTATGAAGATGCGGCGCGCGTTTGCGGTTGCGCCATCGGCACGATGAAAAGCAGGGTCAATCGCGCCAGGAGCCGGCTGGTGGAGGAAACATCGGGACAAACTCCGGCCGCCGATTTGGATCAAACTCCTGCGCACGAAACAGGTCACGGTCACCAGCCATCTCCAGCCAAAACCTCGAGCAGGTGATCCGCCGCGACGGTCGCGAATTCCATCATAGGGCTTAAGGGCATGAGGCCGGGGGCCCGCAAGAAAGAAGCCCATTTATCGCCACCTTCCCCAAGCTTAATTCTGACTGCGGAACATCGGCTGCCCCGGGGACAGCGGCTCAGCTCGCACGCACGCACGCATTTTACTCCTCGATGCATACCCGAACGGAACTGCCTCCCCTCGGGCGGAGTTTAAGTATGTTTTCCTCTGGCACGCGGGGAGATCTTCATGTCGGAAGGGTTCGACACGGTTGAAGCCGAACGCTTCACGGGTAGTTCCGATAGTTTGCTTATTCACATGCTGCAGGCCCTGCAGGCGGTGAAGGGCGGTGATTTTACGGTCCGCATGGCCAGCGACTGGGATGGGCTGCCCGGGAAGATTGCCGACACGTTTAACGAGATCGTTGCAGCCAACCAGCGCATGGCCAGCCAACTTCGCCGGGTCGGCGAGGTCGTCGGCGAAGAGGGCATCACCAATCTGCGCGTTAATCTCGGCGTCCCGCATGGAGCGTGGGGCGACATGGAAGAGTCCGTCAATTCACTGATCGACGACCTTCTGCAGCCGACGGCGGAAGTAACACGCACGATCGCCGCCGTCGCCCAGGGCGATCTTCTTCAGCCGATGCGACTCGAAGTTAACGGTCGTCCACTCAAGGGCGAATTCCTGCGCTCGGCGACGATCGTCAATTCGATGATCAAACAGCTGTCGATCTTCACATCCGAAGTCACACGCGTCGCCCGTGAGGTGGGAACCGACGGCAAGCTCGGAGGACAGGCGCAGATTCGCGAGGTGACGGGCGTTTGGAAAGACCTGACCGAAAGCGTGAACTCTATGGCGTCAAACCTGACGGCACAGGTTCGCAACATCGCAGAGGTCACCATTGCCGTGGCAAATGGCGACTTGTCTAAGAAGATCACCGTCGACGTGCGCGGCGAAATTCTCCAGCTCAAGGAAGCCATCAACACGATGGTCGAGCAGCTTCGCTCGTTTGCAGCCGAGGTGACACGCGTCGCGCGCGAGGTCGGCACCGAAGGCCGCCTCGGCGGCCAGGCCGTCGTGCCCGGCGTCGGCGGAACGTGGAAGGACTTGACCGACAACGTCAACCTCCTCGCGGCAAATCTCACGACACAGGTTCGCAACATTGCCGAAGTGACGACGGCCGTCGCCCGTGGCGATCTCTCGCGCAAGATCACCGTCGACGTCAAAGGCGAAATCCTCGAACTCAAGAACACCATCAACACGATGGTCGATCAGTTGAACGGCTTTGCATCCGAAGTGACGCGCGTTGCGCGCGAAGTCGGCACCGAAGGCCGCCTAGGCGGTCAGGCGACCGTGCCCGGCGTTGCCGGAACGTGGAAGGACCTCACTGACAACGTCAACTCGATGGCCGGCAACCTGACGGGACAGGTCCGCAACATTGCCGACGTCGCAACCGCGATCGCGCGTGGCGACCTTTCGAAGAAGATTACGGTCAACGTCTCTGGCGAGATTCTGCAACTCAAGGAAACCATCAACACGATGGTGGACCAGCTGAACGCCTTCGCATCGGAGGTGACGCGCGTTGCCCGCGAAGTCGGAACCGAAGGCCGCCTTGGCGGCCAGGCGGACGTACGCGGTGTCGGCGGCACGTGGAAGGATTTGACGGACAACGTCAACTCGATGGCATCGAACTTGACGACCCAGGTTCGCAACATTGCGGAAGTCTCCACGGCAATCGCTTCGGGCGATCTTTCAAAGAAGATCGACGTTGACGCGCGCGGCGAAGTTCTAGAACTCAAAGAGACCATCAATACGATGGTTGATCAGCTCAATGCCTTCGCCGGTGAAGTCACGCGCGTCGCCCGCGAAGTCGGAACCGACGGCAAGCTCGGTGGACAGGCGCAGGTTCCCGGTGTGGCCGGTACCTGGAAGGACTTGACCGACAACGTCAACTCGATGGCATCGAACTTGACGGCACAGGTTCGCAACATCGCCGAGGTGACGACGGCCGTCGCCCGCGGCGATCTCTCGCGCAAGATCACCGTCGACGTCAAAGGCGAAATCCTCGAACTCAAGAACACCATCAACACGATGGTCGATCAGTTGAACGCCTTCGCATCCGAAGTGACGCGCGTTGCCCGCGAAGTCGGTACGGAAGGCAAGCTCGGGGGCCAGGCGCAGGTGTCGGGCGTCGCCGGTACGTGGAAGGATCTCACCGACAACGTCAACTTCATGGCCGGCAACCTGACGGCGCAGGTCCGCAACATCGCCGAGGTCGCGACGGCAATCGCCTCTGGAGACCTTTCCAAAAAAATCACGGTCGACGTGCGCGGCGAAATTCTGCTGCTCAAGGAAACCTTGAATACGATGGTCGAGCAGCTTCGCTCGTTTGCAGCCGAGGTGACACGCGTCGCGCGCGAGGTCGGCACCGAGGGCCGCCTCGGCGGCCAGGCCGTCGTGCCCGGCGTCGGCGGAACGTGGAAGGACTTGACCGACAACGTCAACCTGCTCGCGGCAAATCTCACGACACAGGTTCGCAACATCGCCGAAGTGACGACGGCCGTCGCCCGTGGCGACCTCTCGCGCAAGATCACCGTCGACGTCAAAGGCGAAATCCTCGAACTCAAGAACACCATCAACACGATGGTCGATCAGCTGAACGGCTTTGCATCCGAAGTGACGCGCGTTGCCCGC
>Ga0182749_1002487_pt1 | contig 13435 bp, 10 predicted proteins | sample eDN3rd37CKraftMG_FD_128875 | JGI IMG/M metagenome (GOLD analysis project Ga0182749, IMG submission 128875) | Enriched Miracle-Growth compost microbial communities from Emeryville, California, USA - eDNA 3rd pass 37_C Kraft MG (version 2) (version 2) ...
CCTTGGCGAGTTGGCAAAAACACTGACCGTTTGCTTCTCAGCCCCGACAACCGATGGAACAACGCCGCGATGGACGACCTGACCTATACCCTGCGCCAGCTCCGCCTGCGCAACCGCGACGGCAGCCACGCCACCCAGGCCGACCGGCAGCGATCACTGAGTCTGGTCGCCCGCCAACTGCGCGAGGCGGGCTTCTGCCAGATGCGGGCCACCTCGCTCAAGGGCAAGCATGTCGAAGTCCTGTTGCAGCGCTGGCAGGCCGAAGGCCTGTCGGCTGGCACACTCAAGAACCGCATGGCCCACCTGCGCTGGTGGGCAGAGAAAGTCGGCAAGGCAGGCATCCTGCCGGCGGACAACACCAAGCTGGGCATTCCCGAGCGGCACCATGTGCCCCATGAAAACAAGGCCAAGGAACTGGATGACAAGCTGGACCGGATCACCGATCCACACGTCCGCATGAGCCTGCGCCTGCAAGCGGCCTTTGGCCTACGGCGGGAAGAGTCCATTAAGTTCGGTAATCCCCCCATTTTTAGCGTTTGCCAGAAGTAGGAACGCTATGCGGCCATGGCTAGCCGCTGTTTGGGGGTAAATCCGCCCAGTGCCATGTTCGGGCGCTCGTGATTGTAGGACCACATCCATTGCGTGGCGACGCGCTGGACGTGATCCAGATCGTCCCAATGATATTGGGACAGCCATTCGTAGCGAACGGTCCGGTTGAATCGCTCGACATAGGCGTTCTGCTGGGGCTGGCCGGGCTGAATATATTCGAGCTTGATGCCCCATGTGCTTGCCCACTCCACAATAGCCGCACTCAGGTATTCCGGGCCGTTGTCGCACCGAATCGCCGAGGGTTTTCCTCGCCAGCCAATGATCTGCTTGAGCGCGCGAATCACGCGCTCGGAAGGCAGCGAGAAGTCGACCTCGATGCCCAGCGCCTCGCGGTTAAAGTCATCGATCACGTTCAGCACTCGGATGCTACGTCCGTCGGCAAGTTGGTCGTGCATAAAGTCCATGGACCACACCTGGTTGACATGGCTCGGTACCGTCAACGGCTCGGGCGCCTGCCGAACCAGCCGTTTGCGCGGTTTGATCCGCAAGTTCAATTCGAGCTCGCGGTAGATCCGGTACACGCGCTTGTGGTTCCACCCGAAGCCGCGGACATTACGCAGGTACAGAAAGCACAACCCAAAGCCCCAGTTGCGGTGATTGTCCGTCAAGCGCAGCAGCCAATTGGCAATCTCCTCATTCTCGACATCGCCCTTCGCGACGTACCGATAGCAGGTCTGGCTGACCTTGAACGCTTCGCAGGCCATTCGGATCGATACGCCGCGATCTTGCACGGCACGTTTGGCCATCTCGCGGCGACGAGATGGCCTCACCACTTTTTTTCAAGCGCCTCCGTCACGATCTCGGCCTTGAGCTTTTCCTCGACGTACATCTTGCGCAGCCGGGCGTTCTCGGCTTCCAGTTCCTTCATTCGCGCCATCAGCGACACGTCCATGCCGCCGTACTTCGATCGCCACTTGTAGAACGTCGCCGAGCTGATGCCCAGCTCCCGGCACAGTTCGGGCACCGCAAGGCCCGCTTCCACCCGCTTGATGGCTTCGATGATCTGGCTGTCCGTGAATCGCGACTTCTTCATGCTGTAGAACTCCTCAACGAGAAAATTCTACTTCTGGATGCAACGCTTTTGCGGGGGGATTACCACACTCAGGTCGTAGTCCGGCAATGGGAAGTAACGTTTTGCCTGCCCCGTATATATGGAGTGAATGCCATAGCCCATCGTGTCGATCATGTTTAGTTCGACCATTGCCTGGGCCAAGGCAGGATTACGGTATCGGCGTGGTGTCTTGTCGCCCTGGATGTATTCGTCGGGCTGTCCCTCGAAGAAGCTGCCTTCATTCTCGAACACCAACCTGTCCGGCAACTCTGTCACCACCACGCGTCCATTGCGAGTGTAGTCCTGGTGGGCAAGGCAATTGTGCAGGGCCTCCAGCACGATTTTCTGGTCGTATTTCGAGACTTCGATAGGCAACAGCTCGTCTTGCGGCAGCAACCGAAGCTGAATGTTGCGAATGCGTTGGTAGAGTCGTGTCGTACTCAGCAGAAATGGCGGGCCGAAGTGTTCGTAGGCCCGCTCCTGGCCTTCCAGCTTCCAGGTCAGTTGCGCCGGATAGGGAGACAGGCGAAAAGACGATTCCGCCTTGCCAAGCAACAGCAGTGCGGCACGTGTGATTTGGCCGTTCTGCGTGACGCGGGCACGGTCAAGAAAGGTTGCCAGCGACCAGCCTTCTACTTTACCAGGCTGGAAGTGGTTGGCATATTTCTGTGCAAAAGACTCACGCGCTTTTTGTACTGCGACGTTATCCAGATCATCCAGCGTGGCGCCAGGAACCACCTGGGCCGTCCAATCTTGAGCGAGCGTTTGGCGGCGGATGTCATCTAGTTTGTCCAAGCCTAGCGATGTCAGGCTTTCACCAGCGCGGGCATAGTAGTGGCCCTTCCAGGCAATCGGAATACCCTGCGGCGCAGCGGGGATTTCAAATATCAGCACGCGACCATCGGCGTGGGCCAGCTCATGGATTTCGCGGAAGGTGATGCGAGGCTCCGCATTTTCGGCAATCTGCATCTTCAGCGAATGCAGGCGCTCGGATTGTGGGCGATAGTCCGTGCCGACCACGCGACGGGTCTTGTTGTTCACGCCGAACACCAGCCAACCGCCATCGGTGCCGCGCAGGTTGGATTCGTTTGCCAACGCAGAGAAATATTTGCCGATGTCGTCGGTACTGTAGTCGTTGCCGGCCTGCTTGAATTCCACCACCTCGTTTTCCCAGGTGGCTATCAGGTTTTCCAGTCGCTGGCTCAAGTCTGATTGGGTCATCGTTTCCCCTCCGCTTACGCCGATCACTTCGACCAAGCGTTCGACAGTGATTCCGCCTGCTTCAGCACCAGTTCGATAGCGGCATCCTCACCCACTGGCGGATACTTCCACTTCTTCAGTGTGCGTCGCACCAAAATCCGCAGCTTCGCCCGCACACTCTCTCGCACCTGCCAATCCACTGTGGTGCTGTTACGCAGTTTCTCGGTGATTTCGACAGCGATCTTTTTCAGGGTGTCGTCGCCCAACTCGCGCACGGCGCTTTCGTTGTTGGCCAGGGCATCGTAGAAAGCGATCTCGTCCGCGTTCAGCCCCAACTCTGCCTCGCGCTCCAGCGCAGCCTGGAAGTCCTTGGCCATCTGGATCAGTTCCTCGATGACCTGCGCCGTTTCCACTGCCCGGTTATGGTATTTGCGCAAGGTTTCCAGCAGGCGGTCGCCGTACTTCTTCTCCTGCACCACGTTGTTGCGTGAGCGCGCCTTGATCTCGTCGCGCAGTAGCTTTTCGAGCAGTTCCACCGCCAAGTTGCGGCTCTTCATCTGCCGCACGTCTTCCAGGAACTCTTCTGACAGCAGGCCGATGTTGGGCTTGTCCAAACCCGCCAGGGCGAATATATCCGCCACCCCGTCTGCCACGATGGCATTGTCCAGGATCTGCTTGAGCGCGCTGTTCTTGTCCGCGTCGGAACGCTTGCGGTCCACCGTGGTGAACTTGACGATGGCGGCCTTGACGGCGGCGAAGAAGGCAATCTCCGTGCGCAGGGCGGCAGCTTCGTCCAGCGTGCTGCACAGGGAAAACGCCTTGCTAACGGCCAGCATGGCATCGAGGAAACGCTGCTTGCCGTCCTTCAGCCCCAGGATATGGTTGGCCACCGGCACCAGCAGCTTCATCGCCTCAGTCTCGAAGCCACTGTAGTCGAAGCCATGCATCAGCCCGCGCACGATGTCGAGCTTTTCCAGCAGCACCGCCAGGGCCTCGGCTGCATTGTGCGCTGGGTCGCCCTTGCCCTTGGATTCGGTGTAGGTCTTGAGCGCGGCTTTCAATTCGTTGGCAATGCCGATGTAATCAACCACTAATCCACCGGGCTTGTTGCGGAACACCCGGTTGACGCGGGCAATGGCCTGCATCAGGTTGTGGCCCTTCATGGGCTTGTCCACGTACATGGTGTGGCAGCAGGGCGCGTCGAAGCCGGTCAGCCACATGTCGCGCACGATCACCAGCTTCAACGGGTCTGCCGGATCCTTGAAGCGCTTTTCCAGGCGTTTCTTCACCTGCTGGCTGTACAGGTGCGGCTGCAGCAAGGGCTTGTCTGCCGCCGAGCCGGTCATCACTACCTTAATCGCGCCCTTTTCCGGGTCGGCGTCGTGCCAGTCCGGGCGCAGGGCGACGATGGCGTTGTACAGCTCGGCACAGATGTCGCGGCTCATGCACACGATCATCGCCTTGCCTTCCAGCGTGGCGGTGCGTGTCTCGAAGTGCTGCACCAAGTCGGTCGCCACCTGTTCCAGACGCGGCTGCGCGCCCACCAGCTTGGTCAATGCCGCCCAGTCGCTCTTGGTCTTCTCGCGGGCAGTGATGTCTTCCTCGTCCTCGATGACCTCATCCACCTGGGCATTGAGCGCGTCGATCTCGGCCTGGTTCACGTTCAGCTTGGCCAGGCGGCTTTCGTAGAAGATCGGCACCGTGGCGCCATCGTCCACCGCATCCTGGATGTCGTAGATGCTGACGTAGTCGCCAAACACCGCCCGTGTGTCCTTGTCTTCCAGGGCGATGGGGGTGCCGGTGAAGCCGATGAAGGTGGCGTTGGCGAGCGCGTCGCGCATGTGCTTGGCGTAGCCGAACACGTACTTGCCGGTCTTGGTGTCCAGCCGCCCCTTCATGCCGTACTGGCTGCGGTGCGCCTCGTCGGAGATCACCACGATATTGCTGCGATTCGACAGCAACGGGTACTGTTCCTCATCGTCCAGCAGGGCGAACTTCTGCACCGTGGTGAAGATGATGCCGTCCGCCTCACGCGAAGCCAGCATCTCGCGCAGTTCCTCGCGGCTACCGGCCTGCACCGGCGTCTGCCGGAGCAGGTCTTCGGCGGCGCAGAAGGTGCCGAACAACTGCCCGTCCAGATCGTTGCGATCGGTCACCACCACCAGCGTGGGGTTCTTCATCTCCGGCTGCTGCAACAGCTTGCCCGCGTAGCAGGCCATGGTGATGCTTTTGCCCGAGCCTTGCGTATGCCACACCACGCCGGCCTTGCGGCTACCGGGCTGCACTTCCTTGCCATAGGTGGCACGTGGCTCCTGCACTTCCAGCAGGCCCTTGTTCGGATTGCTGGCGGCGATCACCGTGGCCTTCACCGCCTCGCGCACCGCATGGAACTGGTGGTAGCCGGCGATCTTCTTGATGATCTGGTCGGCGTCCTGCTCGAACAGTACGAAGTGGCGCACATAGTCGAGAAACAGCGCAGGCTCGAAGAAACCGCGCACCAGCGTTTCCAGCTCGAACTCCAGCAGCGGCCGGTCGTCCTCATTGGCAATCGTCCGCCAGCGCTGCATGCGCTCCTGGTTGGCCGTCAGCGAACCCAGGCGCGCCGTGAAGCCGTCGCTGACCACCACCGCCACATTGGTGTTAAAGAGGTCGCCGATCTCTTCCTTGTAGGTCTGTATCTGGTTGAAGGCATCCCAGATGTCGGTCTGCTCGTTGGCCATGTTCTTCAGCTCGATCACCACCAGCGGCAGGCCGTTGACGAAGGTCACCAGGTCCGGGCGGCGCGGCTGCTTGGTGCCGGTCACGGTGAATTGGCTAACCAGCAGGAAGTCATTGTTGCGTGGGTTGGCGAAGTCGATCAGGTTGACCAGGTCGGTGCGCTTTTTCTCGCCTTCGGAGAACTCGACGGGGATGCCGGACAGCAGCAGCCGATGCACGCGGCGGTTGCGGGCGATCAGCAGCGGCTCGCTGACCGTCAGAAGCTCGTGTGCCGCCTGCTCCAGCGCCGCGGCGGGAACATGGGGGTTGATGCGGGATAGCGCCGCCAGCAGGCGTTCTCGCAGTACGGTCTGGCGATAGTCAGTACGGGCAGGGCTGTCTCCATCCGGCGCAATGTCCGGACCATTGACGTACTGCCAGCCCAGTTCGCCAAACCAGCCGATGGCGGCGTCTTCGAGTTGCTGTTCATTTACGCTCACAGCGCATCACCCTTCATATACTTATGCAGCAATAGTAAATTGTTTACTTCCTCTTAAGCTCTCTTGGAAGAAAGGCATCTATTTCCTCATCAGAGAAAGTCATATCCTCAAGCTCTTTTAGGGCCCTTTGAGCTTCGACGTAAGCTTTATAATTTGTACTGGGCGCACCGGTATAAACAGCATGCAAATCTTCGGCAAGCTGGTCTCTTTGCGAGCGAATCTCATCAAGCGATGCCACTGCTAAGCGGAGATCCGTCAAAAGGGAAAGATACTTCTCACGGATAATCCATAGATCAGCCCCTGCTTGTCTATGTTTTTGGGCAATTTCACCAAGATCATAGTCCTTGGTATAGGAATTAAGGACGAGCAATACCGTGGAAAGTACAACGGCAACAAATGTTCCACACTTCTTGTACTCAGCTAATGCACTGAAATCAAAAAGAGCAGTTATCAAACCGCCCGTAACTAAAGCCGAAAGAATAATTTGGCAGAGCTTTATTTGCTTGTGTCGCTCAAATAATATGTCCGCACATTTCTCGTGTGTTTTATGGGAGTAAACCACGCGTCCGTAGCACTCACGCAATTGCCCTTCTAGAATTTTTTCATTGTCAGTCATAGTCGCTTCCATCTGCTACGATTGGAACATGAATTCTATCCTTGGCAACCACAGTCTCGTTTTCGACGAGATAGCACTCAACGATATGATCTCCTCGAAAGTTACTGCTTTCCTCTTTTGTTCGCCACCCGCCATCGAGCGTAATTTGCCCACGAACGCAGTCACGCCGACGTGCCTCGTCACCCCTATTTAGGACTTTCCAGTAGATTAGAAATGGGCCGTTAATCTGCGGCAGTTCAGATACCCAGAACTTCAGCTTCTTGTCTGACCTTAGCGGGATTTTTAGCCCCAACATATTGCGGAGAAGGAATTTTCGAAATCCGCGCTGCATCACTTCGCAATCAATTTTTAGTTGATAGCGTATATCAACCTGAAATTTATCTTCAATAAATTCCTCGGTATCTTTCCAGGTTTGTGCAGCGCTGGCTTCAGCCAATTTTTTCTGTGCAGCAGGAAATGGGCGACCATAAACCGCCTTCCATTTCTCGTTGGCGCTTTCTTTTCCTTCAGCCTCTATGGCTTTCAGGCAAAGTTCGTAGGCCTTCTTGGCCCGCCGTTGGAACTTCTTTTTGACTTTTACCCGCTGCCGACTGCCCGGCGCGGCATATTCGCTTTGGTCTGGAAGTTCAGAGATATACTTGAAAAAATCTCGACTTAGCCAGTCGTAGTAAAGGTAGCTTTTTTCGTCATAGTCCGAGGTGGAATTCAGAAAGTTATAAGCTAACGTATCGATCAACAATCCACCGATACCAATACCGTGTTTGTTTTTCCAGGCACGCACCATCTTGCACAAACGACGCAGATTTGAGTTCTTGACTACATCCAGGTTGGCAACCGCATCCATTTCCTCTCTTGGCTTGGTGACCTTCCATTTCCCGCCATTTTTGGTATCAGGATACTTGTAGCTCTTGTCATCCTGCTCAAAAACAGGCTGCACTTCGACATGAAAGTTCGTGTAGGTCACTGTTACCACTAGGCGATCAACTCGAACTTTCGTTGATGGATAGCGTTTGAGAATCGCATCTTTTGTGTCTTGCAAAAGTTTTAACTGCCCATCAACCTTGTCATAATCATCCCATTTGGTCTTAGGCATGATGTAGAGCATGTCCAAGTCAGAGATTCCGTTAATACCGGTTCTTCTACCAAATGAGCCAACCTGAAGCGTATTGGCCGTCTTTGATTCTGTATCCCGGAATTGTTTGTTGAGCGCAGCGGTCAATTCACCGTAGCGCATGCTTATGGTTTCAGCATTGCTTATTGCCAAATTGCCAATGAACTCCGAGAACATTTCTGCAACACTCATTTCCCTACCCTCTTCATTTCAGAATCCGCAACAGACAAATTACCAGAGAGAAGCTTGGGAAGAAGGGTGTCGCGAAGTTCTGCTAATGTTTCACTAGCTTCGGACTGGGACTTAATGGCTTTAAAGCAAGAGCCTAGTAGTTCTGAAAAGGCGCACCAAACTGAGCTTTCAGAAGGACTGATAACTTTGAATTCTGCAACGGTATCGACCTGCGCACGCTGGCGACCGGATGTTCCCGTCATGCTCCGTATCGTATGCTCACGAAAGGCAGCATGTCGCGCCAGTAAATAGGCGTACTCCTGCGGCACAGGTTTTTTTGACCGCATAACAATGAACTCCGTTGAACCCCATCCCACCGATTCATCAGGCAAGTTCTGTACGAAAGCCGATTTGCCATTTTCCAAACATGGAGTTATACGCGCTAACAGCGCATCGCCATTGCGAAAGCGCATCCCACTACCAAACTCTCTGGGCACTGGTGACTCAGCCCAACTTCCAGATGTCGGCAACGACGCCATGTCCAGATACGGTGCGACAGTGCCTTTACGCAGTGGCTCTTTGGGGTTGAACTCAATCAAAGCGCTGGCAGGCACAACCTTCCAGCCCGACGGAATTTCCCCCAACTCCGACTCTTGCATGGCATCGGGAAACAGCACGGCGGTGGCGGCGAGTTGGTCGTGGTGCTCGCGGGGGATCTGGTCGAGTTCGGCGTCGGTCTTGCCGCTGATGGCGCGCATGGCGGCGCGCAGCGGGTCTTGGCCTTGTTCGATGGCGTCAATCTTGGCCTTGACCGGATCGAAATCGACAAACCAGGATTTGAAGATGGCTTGCGCCATGGCTTCGAGTGTTTGGTTGATGCGGCGGTTGAGGTCGATCTTGTCGTCTAGTGAGGACAGAATTTTCGCAATCGCTTTCTGGTCATCAATTTTTTTTGGGCACCTGATCGAAAATGACTCGATCATTCCTTTTGTAAGTGCATTTCGAGTAGCTCCCACAGCCGCCAATCCAAGCATATGCGCCTGCATCGTAGGAGATACTAGGAAATACCGCAGATAAGTAGGCCAAAGTTTTTTTTGATCTGTCCGAATAATAGCAACATGTTGATTGACTCGTGCAGGCAGCGCCTCTTTCTTTACCTGGCAAGCACGAGCCACTGAATCTCCAGTGATATTGAGCAAAACATCAAGTTCTTCCACTTGAACATTTGCCAATCCTTGAGCTAGCTTTTCGTCCAGGTAAACCATCCCAACTTTGGAGAAACCTTCGTTGTAGACGTTTTGGCTACGGATGAATGCAATTGGGCCTTCATCCAGATATACCGAACCGCCACCTCTTGGAGTAGCACCACTACCGATTTTCGTGCAGGCATCTCCAAGACGGATATCTACCCACTCCATCATTCCGCCTCCACCCTATGAGGAAACGGGAAGCCCAATCCTTCCAAATTCTCCCTGATCTCCGCTTCCAGCTTCGCACTCTCCGCAAATTGCTCCGCTAATTGCGTCGTCAGTCGCCGCATTTTGTCGGCAAAGGGTTCGCCGTCATCCTCCTGCTCGGCTGCACCCACATAGCGGCCCGGCGTCAGCACATGCTCATGCTTGCGGATTTCGTCCAGCTTGGCGGAATGGCAGAAGCCGGGCATATCCTCGTACCCCTCACCCTGCTGCCAGGCATGGAAGGTGTCGGAGATTTTCTGGATGTCCTCCGGCATGAAGTCGCGCAGCACGCGGTCTTTCATATAGCCCATCTGGCGGGCGTCGATGAACAGGAACTCGCCGCGCCGGTCGCGCTTCTTCTTGTCCAGCGCGAAGCCATTTTGCTTGTCGCGGGTCAGGAACCAGATGCAGGCCGGAATCTGGGTGTTTGTGAACAACTGGCCGGGCAGCGCGACCATGCACTCCACATAGTCGTCCTCGATCAGCCGCTTGCGGATTTCGCCTTCATTGTTTGTGTTGCTGCTCATCGAGCCGTTGGCCAGCAGCAGCGCCATGCTGCCAGTGGGCGCCAGGTGCCAGAGCATGTGTTGCAGCCAGGCGAAGTTGGCGTTGCCCTGCGGCGGGGTTCCGGCGATCCAGCGGGGGTCGGCGGCCAGCTTTTCGTTCCACCATTCCTTCATGTTGAAGGGCGGGTTGGCCATGACGAAATCGGCGCGCAGGTCCGGGTGCAGGTCGTTGAGCAGGGTGTCGGCCGGGCCGCTGCCGAAGTTGAAGTCGATGCCGCGAATGGCCATGTTCATCGCAGCCAGCCGCCAGGTGGTGGGGTTGCTCTCCTGCCCGTAGACGCTGATCTGCCCGCTCTTGCCGTTGGCGGCCTTGCCACCGTGCTGCTCGATGAACTCTTCGCTCTGCACGAAGAAGCCGCCGGAGCCCATGGCCGGGTCGTAGACGCGGCCCTTGAACGGCTGGAGCATTTCCACGATCAGGGTGACGATGCTCTTGGGCGTGTAGTACTGGCCGCCCTTCTTGCCTTCGGCCAGGGCGAACTGGCCGAGGAAGTATTCGTAGACGTGGCCGAGGATGTCCTTGGATTTCAGGTCCAGCGGCTGTCCCCTGTACTTCTTGGCGCTGAAGTCGGTATCCGAGAAGTGGCTGATCAGCCCGGCCAGCTTGCTGGAGTCGAGCTGCACGCGGGTGAAGTCCTTGTTGAGTACGTTCTTCAGGCGGGCGTTCTCGCGCTCGACGGCTTCCATTGCTTTGTCGATCAGCCAGCCGACCGAGCGCATTTCCTCTGGCTCGTCCTTCCCGGGCTTGCTCCAGGGCAAAGCCGCCTTGGGTGGCAGTTGCGCGCAATCACGCAGGGTTTGCCAGCGTGCTTCCAGAGGCACCCAGAACACGTTCTTCTCGGTGTAGTAGTCGCGCACTTCCAGCTCGGCGGCGATGTTGTCTTCGTACTCCTGGGTACCTGCCCCGCCGTACTCGTCCGGGTCCATGTAGTAGTCATGATCCGGATTGGTGAACTGTTCGCGCAGTTCGCGCTGCCGTTCTTCGAAGGCATCGGAGACGTACTTGAGGAAGATCAGCCCGAGCACGACATGCTTGTACACAGCGGCGTCGAGGTTAGAGCGCAGCCTGTCGGCAGCGGTCCAGAGCTTCTTTTCCAGGTCGTTGAAGAACTGTTGTTCTATGGGTCTCATGTCTTCGTTCCGTGTTGCGTCATGCCTGTCTTCCTTGCGGGCCTCGTTGGCTTGCCGCTTGATCGCCGCTGATGGTTCGGTGACGGGGTTGGGCAAGGATGAAATTTTCTCTGCCAAGGCAACTGAGCCGCCGCGCCCGCGCCCTGGCCGGATGAGGGCGTCGTCGATCAATTGCTGCTTGACGCGTTGGTAGATGCTGTCCTGCCAGCCCAGCGCTTCGAGCAGGCGTTGATTGCCCGCGCTGCCGCCAAGGGAAGCCAATGTGCCGATGAATTGTTCGATCTATTGTTCTGTGGAAGTCACTTGCTATTCCTCTGGCGTCAGGCAGGCCAGTACAGCCGCTTCAACGGCACGATTCGTTTAGTTTCGGCGTCGGTAGCGTCGTAGTGCTCGATCAGGGCGCGCACCACATGGTCCAGCGTCCACATCGCCAGGGGGATGGAGGCGCGGTCTGCTTCGTACTGGGCATCCTTGGTGAAGCCACCGGTGCTGACATACAGCCCACGATCATCCTTATGGCGGCCGCCGAGGAAGCTACGGATTTCCTGACTGCCCATTTGGCCCTTGCGGTGCTTGACCTCCACGACGATGCGCGGGTGTTCGAAGCCAAATCCGTCCGGCGAAGCCACGATGTCTTTGCCCCGATCCGAGCCGGGTGGCGAGACTTGGGTCTTGTAGCCCATGGCGCGCAGAATGCCGGCGACCAACTGCTGCATGTCGTCCCAGTCGAGTTCGTTGACCCGATCCTTGATGCGTTCGAGCGCCTGGGACTCGATGTCGGCCAGTGGGTCAGCGATGACGTCCTCTGTTTCATCTTCCACGGCCGGCGCCGGCTTACCCTTCAGCGCCGCCAGCACTTCAGCTGCCGCGCTGGACGGCACCTCGAACAGGGTCAGGGTCGAACCCAGGCTGTTCTTTGTGCTGGTGCCCAAGCTGTCGCGCAGTAGTTCCTGCGTTTGCCACTGCACCTTGCGCGTCAGTGGCATGCCTTGCTCGGCCCACTCCGGGTGATGCTCGGCTGGTCCTGTGATCTTGCCGATCGAATACAGGCGATTGGCTGGCGAATAGGTGATGACCCAGTCGCCATCCTGGATGTCGTTAACGAAACGCCAGACCTGCGATGCACCCGATACCACTGTGCCTTGCTTTGCCTGTGGCTCGACAGACTGGTACAGGGCGATTAGCTGCTTGCGTCCGACACCGGGTTTGGCATGGGCTGCCAATTGATTCCAGCCCACAGCAGCTACGCCGCGTTCTCGGAAGGCGTCATACAAGCTTCCGCCTTCGCCTCGCACCATCCACATCCGTGCCATTGCATTCCCTCTCTTATTCGTAGCCATCAATCCAGCACCACCAGAAACTCAGTTGCCAGCGCTGTCGGCTGAACATCCCGAACATTGCGTTGCAGCGATACCAGGCCGTAATTGGCCATCATTCTCAGAGTGCGTGACAGGTTCGGCACCTTGCGGCCGCTGAGTTCGGCAAGTTCGGTCAGGGACTTGGGTTGTTTGTCATGGATCAGGCGTAGCAGGCGACGGTTGTCGTCCGACAGCACCGCTGCCAGCGAGGCCAGGGACGGAAACCAAATGCTGGGCGTTTCGCTTCCCTTCGGTGGCGGACCTTCTGGCTGTCGGATACCCACAATGCAGCGCTTCATGATCGCAAATTCAATGACACGTTTATTTACAATAATATCAGCCTCTGATAATCATCGTCGATCATACATGGCTGCTACAAGGAAAAGGCAGAGGCAAGGGAATGGCAACCAAGGGGCAACGGCCCTACCCAAAAAGGGAAAAGGCCACCAGCGCCCCGGCCGGACTCACACCACCAAATTGGCCGATGGTGCCAGCCCGTCGATGTAATCCGACCACGCCTGCAGCATTTCCCGTCGCTGTTCGGCGTACTCGGCGCGGTTGTAGACACCGCGCACGCCGCCGATAGTGTGGTTCAGTGCCTTTTCCACCACATCCGAAGGCCAGCCTTGCTCATGCAGCAACGTCGATGCGGTGCGCCGTAGGTCGTGGATGGTGAAGGCAGGGATCTCTTGCCCCTGCAAGGACGCCTTTAGCGCCTGGTTCAGCGCATTGTTGGCGAAGGGCTTGGCCAGGGTGCTACGCCCTGGCAGCACCCAGTTGCTGCTGCTGGCCAGCGGCTTGAGTTCCTTGAACAGCGTCTGCGCCTGGGTGGACAGGTAGACGATGTGCGGTTTGCCGGTCTTGGAGTTTTCGACCGGGATCTGCCATTCGCCTTCGTCCAGATGCACGTCCCACTGCGCCAGCATCAGCTCGGACTTGCGCACCAGGGTCATCAGGATCAACTGGAA
>Ga0182749_1002489_pt1 | contig 13430 bp, 7 predicted proteins | sample eDN3rd37CKraftMG_FD_128875 | JGI IMG/M metagenome (GOLD analysis project Ga0182749, IMG submission 128875) | Enriched Miracle-Growth compost microbial communities from Emeryville, California, USA - eDNA 3rd pass 37_C Kraft MG (version 2) (version 2) ...
CCCGTGCCGCAGCCAGAGCACGCCGAGCGGCGGCAGGACGAGGGTCGCGCGCGTGCCCTCTCCGGTCTGCACGGCGCCGAGGTTGCCGACGCCGGATCCGCCGTACACCTGCGCGTCGCTGTTGAGGATCTCGTGCCACACGCCCGATGCGGGCAGGTCCAGCTCGTAGCCCTCGATCGGTGTGCCGGAGAAGTTGCACACCACGACGACGGTGCTGCCGTGGTGGTCGCGGCGCGCGAACGCGGACACGTTCGGGTTCCACGTCGGCGCGCCGAGGCGTGCGAACGCGTCGCCGTCGGAGTCCCGCGCCCACAGCGGGGCGTTCTCGCGGTAGACGCCGTTCATGGCGCGCACGAAGCCGAGGAGCTCCTGGTGGGAGGGCTGATCCAGCAGCCACCAGTCGAGGCTCCGGCTCTCCGCCCACTCCGACAGCTGGCCGAACTCCTGGCCCATGAACAGGAGCTTCTTGCCGGGGTGCCCCCACATGTAGGCGAGGAACGCCCGCATGTTGGCGAGCTTCTGCCAATGGTCGCCGGGCATGCGGCCGAACAGGCTCCCCTTGCCGTGCACGACCTCGTCGTGGCTGATCGGCAGGACGTAGTTCTCGCTGAACGCGTAGACGAACGAGAACGACAGCTCGCCCTCGTGGTACGCGCGGTACATGGGATCCCGCTTGATGTACTCCAGCGAGTCGTTCATCCAGCCCATGTTCCACTTGAACCCGAATCCGAGTCCGCCGCCCGATGTGGGCGCGGTGACGCCGGGGAAGCTCGTGGACTCCTCGGCGATCATCGCGATGCCGGGGTAGCGCTTGTAGGCGGTCGCGTTGACCTCCTGCAGGAAGGCGATCGCCTCGAGGTTCTCGCGCCCGCCGTGGATGTTCGGCTCCCACTCGCCCGGTTCGCGCGAGTAGTCGAGGTAGAGCATCGAGGCGACGGCGTCGACCCGGAGCCCGTCGACGTGGAACTCCTCGAACCAGTACAGCGCGTTGGCGACGAGGAAGTTCCGCACCTCCGGGCGACCGTAGTCGAAGATGTACGTGCCCCAGTCCTTGTGCTCGCCGCGCCGCGGGTCGGGGTGCTCGTAGAGCGGCTGCCCGTCGAAGCGGGCCAGGGCGAAGGCATCCTTCGGGAAGTGCCCGGGCACCCAGTCGAGGATGACGCCGAGACCGGCCTGGTGGAGACGGTCGATGAGGTAGCGCAGATCGTCGGGGTGGCCGAAGCGGCTCGTGGGGGCGTAGTACCCCGTCACCTGGTAGCCCCACGACCCGCCGAACGGGTGCTCGGCGAGGGGCAGGAACTCGACGTGGGTGAACCCCTGCTCGACGACGTAGTCGATGAGCTCGTCCGCGGCGTCCCGGTACGAGAGCCCGGGCCGCCAGGACCCGAGGTGCACCTCGTACGTCGCCATCGGGCGCGAGACGGGGGCGGATGCCGCACGGGCGGCCATCCAGTCCCCGTCGCCCCACGTGTACCCGGACTCCGTCACGACGGATGCCGTCGCGGGCGGCACCTCGGCCTGCCGGGCGAGCGGGTCGGCCTTGAGGATCCACTCGCCGCCGCGGGTGAGGATCTCGAACTTGTACGTGGTGCCGGCGGCGATGCCGGGCACGAACAGCTCCCACACGCCGCTCGCGCCGAGTGAGCGCATCGAGTGCCCCTGGCCGTCCCACCCGTTGAAGTCGCCGACCACCCGGACCGCCTGTGCGTCGGGAGCCCACACCGCGAAGGACGTCCCGGGGACGCTGTCGTCCTCGCGCACGTGCGCGCCCAGGACCCGCCACAGCTCCTCGTGCCGACCCTCGCGGATGAGGTGCAGGTCGAGGTCGCCGAGGGTGGGCAGATGCCGGTAGGCGTCGTCGACGACGTAGTCGGGGGCGTCGTCGTACGTCGTGACCAGCTCGTACGCCCCTCCTGGACCGGTGTGCCGTCCCTCCCACACGCCGTACGCGAGGTGGGCGAGAGGAGTGCGGGTGCCGTCGCGGAACACCGCGGTGACGGATGCGGCGAGGGGACGCCGCGCCCGCACGATCCACGCGCCGTCGCCGTCGCGGTGGATGCCCAGCACATCGTGCGGGGCGTGGTGCGACCCGCTCGAGACGCGGTTGAGGGTGTCGTCGTCGACCGAGGTCATCGGGGCCCCTTCACATGGAGGATGTGGACCGGCTCGTAGAACGCGTCGAGGCGCACGTAGTTGTGGTCGCTCCACGTCCAGTGCGCGCCGGTGACGAGGTCCTCGACGTCGAACGGCTCACCCGGCGGGACACCCCAGATGCGGGTGTCCAGATGCACCATGGTCTGGCGCACCGAGTGCGGGTCGACGTTGGCGACCACGAGGATCGTGTCGGAGCGCCCGTCCGGCGAGACGGCGGCGTCGAGGTGCTTCGAGTAGACGAGGATCGCGTCGTCGTCGCTCCAGTGCGCCGACCAGTTGCGCAGCTGCCGCAGCGCCGGGTGCGCCCGCCGGATCTCGTTGAGCCGGCGCAGGTACGGGGCGAGCGAGTCGCCGTGCGCCTCGGCGGCGGCCCAGTCACGCAGCTTGTACTCGTACTTCTCGTTGTCGATGTTCTCCTCGGAGCCGGGCCGCGCGATGTTCTCGAAGAGCTCGTACCCCGCGTACACGCCGTACGTGGGTGCGGATGTCGCGGCGATCGCGGCGCGGATCTTGTACGCCGGTCGCCCGCCGAACTGGAGGTACTCGGTGAGGATGTCCGGGGTGTTCACGAACAGGTTGGGGCGCAGGAAGTCCGCGGTGTCGTCGGCCACGGAGGACAGGAACTCCTCGAGCTCCTTCTTCGTGTTGCGCCACGTGAAGTACGTGTAGCTCTGCTGGAAGCCCACCTGGGCGAGACCCTGCAGGGGAGCGGGGCGCGTGAACGCCTCGGCGAGGAACACCACTTCCGGATGCTCGGCGTTGACGGTCGCGATGAGCCACTCCCAGAACTGCAGCGGCTTCGTGTGCGGGTTGTCGACGCGGAAGATCTTGACGCCCTGCGCGATCCAGTGCCGCACGACCCGGAGCACCTCGGCGCGGATGCCCGCGGGATCGTTGTCGAAGTTGATCGGGTAGATGTCCTGGTACTTCTTCGGCGGGTTCTCGGCGTACGCGATGGAGCCGTCCGGCAGCGTCGTGAACCACTCGGGATGCTCGGTCACCCAGGGGTGGTCGGGGGAGGCCTGCAGCGCGAGGTCGAGCGCGACCTCGATGCCCTCGGCTTGGGCGGCGCGCACGAACGCGCGGAAGTCGGCGAGCGCCCCGAGGTCGGGGTGCACGGCATCGTGGCCGCCCTCGGCCGCCCCGATCGCCCACGGCGAGCCCGGGTCGACGGCGGGGTCCGCGTCGAGCGTGTTGTTCGGGCCCTTGCGGCCGCTGCGCCCGATGGGGTGGATGGGCGGCAGGTAGAGGACGTCGAAGCCCATGGCCGCGACATCCGGCAGCCGCTTCATCGCCGTGCGGAACGTGCCGCTGCGGATCGTGCCGTCCTTCAGGCGGCGCGCGCCCTCGGAGCGGGGGAAGAACTCGTACCACGCGCCCACCCCGGCCCGCTCGCGCTCGACGAGGATCTCCTGTTCGGGGCCCACGGTGACGAGGGAGGCGAGCGGCCGGTCGGCGAACCAGCCCGCGATCGCGGCGTCGGCGACGACCGTCTGCGCGGCCGCGGTCCCGGCGGAGGGGTCGCGCAGCGTCGCGGCGGCCGCCTCGAGCGCGCGACGCTCGGCCACAGGTCGCGTCCGCTCGCCGGTGGCGCGGTCGAACAGCCGCGCGCCGACCTCGCGCACGACCTGCTCGTCGACACCGGCGGCGAGCTTCACCTCGGCGGTGTGGCGCCATGTCGCGACCTCGTCGGCGAAGCCCTCGAACCGGAAGCGCCACACGCCCTCCTCGAGCAGCGCCACGTCCGCGCGCCAGCGGTCGAGGCCGTCGTCGAGGGGGTGCAGCCGGTGGAGTGATTCGTCGCCCGACGGGGAGAACAGGCGCACGTGCACGCCGATGCGGTCGTGCCCCTCCCGGAAGGCGGTCACCGTGAACGGAACGACCTCGCCGGAGAACGCCGACGGCCGATAGCGGGGATCGGGCGTCGCGGGACGGCCGCCGGTGAGCGGGATGCGACCGGTCCGGGTGTCGCGGTCCAGCTGACTGTCGGCGGCAGGGCGGACGGGGATGGCCGAGGCGCTTCGCCAGGCCGTTGATGCGGGACGCTTGCGTGCTGCGGGGGCCACGTCACGAACCTATCGCGCCGCGGCGCGCGGCGGCAGGCCGTGGCGGCGGGTCGGGATCACTCCGCGCGGAACAGGTGCATGGCCGTGCCCGGAAGGGCGATGACGTCACCGGGGAGGAAGACCTCCTCGGCCTGCGACGGCCGCTCCTCGGCGCTCGACCACAGCGACACGAACCGTTCGACGCCGTCGATGCGGGGGAGGGTGACCTCGATGGGGCGCTCGTTGCCGTGCACCATGAGGAGGATCCGGTTCAGCGCCTCCGTCTCGGGCGTCGAGGTCGCGACGTACTGGAGGGTGCGGTGGGCGGGGTCGGTCCAGCGCTCGATCGACATCGTCTCGCCACGCTCGTCGTACCAGTCCATGACGGAGGCGCTGGGGACGCGCTGCGCCTCGTGGGCGAAGCGGATGGGGCGCAGCGCCGGGTTCTCGCGGCGCAGGCGGGTCAGGGTGCGCACGTGCTCCAGGAGGTCCTCCTGCCACGGCTCGTGCTCCCACGACAGCCACGTGAGGGGCGAGTCGTGGCAGTACGCGTTGTTGTTGCCGCGCTGCGTGCGCCCGAACTCGTCGCCCGCGGTCAGCATCGGGACGCCCGAGGACAGCAGCAGCGTCCCCAGCAGGTTGCGCATGGCCTTGCGCCGCGTGGAGAGGATGCCCTCGTCGCTCGTGGGTCCCTCGGCGCCGTGGTTGAACGAGCGATTGGTGTCGGCGCCGTCGCGGTTGTGCTCGCTGTTGGCGAGATTGTGCTTGACGTCGTACGACACGAGGTCGTGCAGAGTGAACCCGTCGTGCGCGGTGACGAAGTTGACGCTCGCGAGCGGGCCGCGCTCGGCGCTGAAGGTGTTCGACGAGCCGGCCAGGCGCGTCGCGAAGCCGCCGATGCCGACCGGCGACGTCGACGCACGGCGGGCGTAGTCGACGTCGCTGAGCCAGAAGTTGCGGACCCGGTCGCGGTAGCGGTCGTTCCACTCGCTCCAGCCGGGTCCGAAGTTGCCGGTCTGCCACCCGCCCATCCCGACGTCCCAGGGCTCGGCGATCTTCTTGACGTCCGCCAGCAGTGGGTCCTCGACGATCGCCCGCAGCAGCGGGTGGTCCGGGGTGAACGTGTGCTCGGCGTCGCGCCCGAGCGTGGGGGCCAGGTCGAAGCGGAAGCCGTCGACCTGCACGTCCACCGCCCAGTAGCGCAGCGAGTCCAGCACGAGCCGGGCGGCGGCATCCGTCGACGTGTCCAGCGAGTTGCCGCACCCGGTGACGTCGATGTACGCGCCGTCATCCGTCTGCCGGTAGTAGGCGCTGTTGTCGATGCCGCGCAGGCTCGTGCGGGGACCCCCGATCCCCTCCTCGGCGGTGTGGTTGTAGACCACGTCGAGGATGACCTCCAGGCCCGCCTCGTGCAGGAGCCTGACCATGCCCTTGAACTCGCGCAGGACCGCCTCGGGGCCTTCGCGGCGGTTCGCCTCGGTGGCGTATGCGGCGTGCGGCGTGAAGAAGTTGAGGGTGTTGTAGCCCCAGTAGTTCGTGAGCCCGTGCTGCAGCAGACGCGGCTCGGAGGCGAACGCGTGCACGGGCAGCAGCTCGACGCTCGTGACGCCCAGCGTGAGCAGGTGCTCGATCATGGCCGGGTGGGCGAGGCCGGCGTACGTGCCGTGCAGGGCGGGCGGGATGCCGGGATGCCGCTTCGTCATCCCCTTGACGTGGCCCTCGTAGATGACGGTGCGGTCGAGCGGGACGCGGGGCTTTCCCACCCCGCCCCAGTCGAACGAGCCCTCCACCACGACCGAGCGCCAGTCCTCGAGGCCGCCGCCGACGAGGCCGCGCGAGTACGGCTCGATGAGCAGGGTGCGCGGGTTGAACGTGTTGCGCGGACCGTGCGGCCCGGATACCCGGATGGCGTATCGGACCCCGGGGGCGAGGCGCGGCGTGGTGACCGTCCACACGCCGTCGCCGCCGCGCTCCATGGGCACCGTGTCGACGATCCAGTCGAGGTCGGTGTCGTCGAAGACGAGCAGCTCCATGGCGTCGGCATCCGCGGACCAGACCCGCAGGGTGCCGCCGTCCGGCCCCAGGCGCACGCCCAGGTCGTCGAGATGAGGACTGAGCAGACCGGGGGAGGTTCGGGTGACGGGCTCCGGGCTGAGCATGCGTTCTACAGTAGTTGCGGCGTGAGTCGGGCGGGTTACGGCGGACAGGGGCGAAGGATGGCGGTCTATCTCGACCATGCGGCCACGACGCCGCTGCGTCCCGAGGCCCGCGAGGCGTGGCTCGCGGCGACCGAGGCCGTCGGCAACCCGTCCTCGATCCACGGGGCCGGTCAGCACGCGCGCAGGCTCCTCGAGGACGCGCGCGAGCGCCTCGCGGAAGTGCTCGACTGCGACCCCATCGAGGTGATCCTCACGTCGGGAGGCACGGAGTCGATCAACCTCGCGCTGAAGGGACTGTGGTGGGAGCGCGGGGACGACCGCGACGCCGTCGTCCTCCCCGACGGCGAGCACCACGCGACACTGGACACGGTGGAGTGGCTGCACGCCCACGAGGGAGCGCACCTGCGCGGCGTCGCGCTCGACGGGGTGGGCCGCATCCCCGCGGAGGCCTTCGCCGCGACGCTGCCCGGGGCGGCCCTGGCCACGGCCCTGGTCGCGAACAACGAGATCGGCACGGTCAACGACGCGCCCGCCCTCAGCGCGGCCGCCGCCGACGCGGGCGTGCCGCTGCATCTGGACGCGGTCGCGGCGTTCGGCCACGTCCCGGTGCGGTACGCGGCGTGGCGGGGGGGCGGCGCATCGGGCAGCGGCCTCGTCGCCCTCAGCGTCTCCGCCCACAAGATCGGCGGGCCCGTCGGCGTCGGCGCGCTCGTCGTGTCGCGGCACGCCGGGATCGCCGCGCTCCAGCACGGGGGCGGGCAGCAGCGCGGGCTCCGCTCGGGCACGCAGGATGTCGCGGGCGCCGCGGCGTTCGCGGTCGCGGCGGAGCTGGCCGAGCGCGAGCGGGAGAGCGAGTCGGTGCGGCTGGCCGCGCTGCGGGACCGGCTCACCGCCGGCATCGTCGACCTCGTTCCCGGCGCCGTCCCGCTCGGCGACCCGCAGCACCGCCTGCCGGGCAACGCCCACTTCCTCTTCCCCGGAGCGTGGGGCGAGACCCTCCTGTTCCTCCTCGACCAGCGCGGGATCTCGGTGTCGACGGGCTCCGCGTGCCAGGCCGGCGTCCCCGAGCCCTCCCACGTCGTGCTGGCCCTCGGGCGGACGGATGCCGAGGCGCGGCAGGTGCTCCGCTTCACGCTCGGCGCCACCTCGAGCGAGGCGGACGTCGACGCCGTGCTGCGCGAGCTGCCCGCCGCCGTCGAGCGCGCCCGCAGCGCCTCCCGCTCGTAGACTGGAACGATGCGCATCCTGGCGGCCATGAGCGGCGGAGTCGACTCCGCGGTGGCCGCCGCCCGTGCCGTCGACGCCGGACACGATGTGGTCGGCGTGCACCTCGCGCTGTCGCGCGCGGGCGGCACGCTGCGCACCGGCAGCCGCGGCTGCTGCACGATCGAGGATGCGATGGACGCCCGTCGCGCGGCCGATCGCCTCGGCATCCCGTTCTACGTGTGGGACTTCTCCGAGCGGTTCCGCGACGACGTGATCGAGGACTTCGTCGCCGAGTACCGCGCCGGACGCACGCCGAACCCGTGCATGCGCTGCAACGAGCGCATCAAGTTCGCGGCGCTCCTCGAGCGTGCTCTCGAGCTCGGCTTCGACGCCGTGTGCACGGGGCACTACGCGACGCTCGTCGACGGTCCTCGGGGCCGTGAGCTGCATCGCGCGTCCGACGCCGCCAAGGATCAGTCCTATGTGCTGGGGGTTCTCACCGCCGAGCAGCTCGCGCACACCTACTTCCCGCTGGGGGCGACGCCCTCCAAGACGGTCGTCCGCGCGGAGGCCGAGGCGCGCGGGCTCACCGTCGCGCACAAGCCCGACAGCCACGACATCTGCTTCATCCCCGACGGCGACACCCGCGGGTGGCTCGCCGAGCGGGTCGGGGCCGAGCGCGGCGAGATCCTCGACCGGTCCGGCGCCGTCGTGGGCAGTCACGACGGCGCGCACGCCTTCACGGTGGGTCAGCGCCGCGGGCTCCAGCTCGGCGTCCCCGCGCCCGACGGCAAGCCGCGCTTCGTGCTCGAGGTCCGGCCCGTGAGCAACACCGTCGTGGTCGGTCCGAAGGAGGCTCTGGCGACAGCGGAGATCGCGGGGGAGCGCTTCACATGGTCGGGACGCGCGCCGGAGTCCAGCGCGTTCTCGTGCGACGTGCAGATCCGCGCGCACGCCGACCCGGTGCCCGCCGAGGCCGTGCTGGAGGGCGGCATGCTCACCGTGCGTCCGCGCGACCCGTTCGACGGCGTCGCGCCCGGCCAGACGGCCGTGCTCTACGACGGCACGCGGGTGATCGGGCAGTTCACGATCGACCGCACCGTGTCGGCCGTGCCCGTCGGGGTCTGAACGTCGCACCTCGCTCCTAGACTGGCCGGGTGGCAGACGCAGGCGAAGAGCAGCTTCCCGACCTGAGCCTCGACGAGGCCCGAGCCGAGGCGGAGAGCCTCACCGAGCGCATCCTCGGCGCGCGCGACGCCTATTACGGGCGCGACGCCGAGATCGTCGACGACGCGACCTACGACGGCTGGATGCACCGGCTCGAGGCGATCGAGCGGCTGTTCCCCGAGCTGCAGGGGCAGGACTCGCCCACGCAGACGGTGGGGGCGGCCGAGAACACGCAGTTCGCGCCGGTGGAGCACGCCGAGCGGATGCTGAGCCTCGACAACGTCTTCTCGCCCGAGGAGCTGCGCGAGTGGTGCGTCAAGACGCAGGCCGCTGCGGGCGGGCCGGTGCGCTGGCTCACCGAGCTCAAGATCGACGGGCTCGCCATCAGCCTGCGCTACGAGCGCGGCGTCCTCACCTCGGCCGCGACCCGCGGCGACGGTCGCGTCGGCGAGGACGTCACCGTCAACGCCGTGCGCGTGCCCGGCATCCCGCAGCGCCTGTCCGGATCCGGGCATCCGGACCTCGTCGAGGTGCGCGGCGAGGTGTTCATCCCGGTCGCGGCGTTCGAGGAGCTCAACGCGCTGCAGGCCGCCATGCGCGATCGGGCGGTGGAGCAGGCGCGGTCGCGCGGGGGCTCGTTCGACGAGGCGCGGGCGCGGATCGCCGCGGAGCGCCGCTTCCCCGCCTTCGCGAACCCCCGCAACGCCGCGAGCGGCGGACTGCGCCAGCAGCTCGACAAGAAGGACGGCCTGGAGCTCGAGGCGGGGCGCGCGCGCCTGGACTCGCTCCGGCTCTACGTGCACGGCATCGGCGCCTGGCAGAACCCGCCCGTCGCCTCGCAGAGCGAGACCTACGCGCTGCTGGCCGAGTGGGGCCTGCCGACGAGCCCCTACTTCCAGACGACGGAGACGATCGACGGCGTGCTCGACTTCGTCGCGCATTACGGCGAGCACCGTCACGACGTCGAGCACGAGATCGACGGCATCGTCGTCAAGGTCGACGACCTCGCACTGCACGACGAGCTCGGCGCGACCAGCCGTGCCCCGCGCTGGGCGATCGCGTACAAGTACCCGCCCGAGCAGGTCAACACCAAGCTGCTGGACATCGTCGTGTCGGTGGGTCGGACCGGCCGTGCGACGCCGTACGCCGTGATGGCGCCCGCGCGGGTGGCGGGCAGCGTCGTGCGGCAGGCGACACTGCACAATCAGGATGTCGTCCGCGCCAAGGGCGTCCTCATCGGCGACACGATCGTGCTGCGCAAGGCGGGCGACGTCATCCCCGAGGTGCTCGGGCCGGTGGTCGAGCTGCGCGACGGCACCGAGCGCGAGTTCGTCATGCCGGAGAACTGCCCCGAGTGCGGCTTCCCGCTCGCGCCGGCCAAGGAGGGCGACATCGACCTGCGCTGCCCGAACGCGCGCTTGTGCCCCGCACAGGTGCGCGGTCGGGTCGAGCACATCGGCTCGCGCGGCGGGCTCGACATCGAGGCGCTGGGCGAGGTGACCGCGGCGGCGCTGACGCACCCGATCGAGCCGCAGAAGGCGGTCCTCGACACCGAGGCGGGCCTGTTCGATCTCACCGTCGAGCAGCTCATCCCCATCGAGGCCGTCGTCCGCGACGCCGAGACCGGCGAGGTGAAGCTCGACGAGAAGACGGGCGAGCCGGTGCGCCGTGCGCCGTTCCGCCGCAACCCGACCGCCGCCGAGAAGAAGGCGGGCATCACCGGCCCGCAGCCGTCCGCGCAGGCGGTCACCCTCATCGACCAGCTCGAGAAGGCGAAGACGAAGGAGCTGTGGCGCTTCCTCGTCGCGCTGAACATCCGTCACGTCGGTCCCGTCGCGGCCCGCGCGCTCGCGCAGTGGTTCGGCTCGGTCGCCGCGATCCGTGCGGCCACGCGGGAAGAGCTCGCCGCGGTCGAGGGCGTCGGCGGCATCATCGCCGACTCGCTCATCGACTGGTTCGCCGTCGACTGGCACCGCGAGATCGTGGAGCGCTGGGAGGCCGCGGGCGCGCAGCTCGCGACACCCGGCCACCCCGGTCCGGGAGCCGCTGCCGTCGCCGGCGGCGTCCTCGAAGGCCTCACGGTGGTGGCCACCGGCAGCCTCGAGGGCTACAGCCGCGAGGGCGCGCAGGAGGCCATCATCGCCGCCGGCGGGAAGGCGGCCTCGAGCGTCTCGAAGAAGACCGACTTCGTCGCCGCCGGCCCCGGCGCGGGCTCGAAGCTCGCGAAGGCCGAAGAGCTGGGCGTGCGGATCATCGACGCGGCGCAGTTCAAGATCCTCGTCGAGCAGGGGCCGGCCGCGCTGGACGCGCTCGCCCCCGACGCGGGCTGAGGCGCGCAGACGCAGAAGAGGGGCGGACGCATGCGCGCCGCCCCTCTCTTGTGTGGGTCAGGTCAGCTCGCGCAGACCGTGCCGACCTCCGTGAACGCCTCCTGCAGCGAGGTGATCTGTCCGGACATGTCCGCCGCCTTGCTCGGGTCGGAGATGACGACCTGGAGGAACTCGACGTAGTCGCCGAGCGCCGTGGCGGCCTTCGAGGCCGACGCCTTGACCTCGTCGTTGGTGATCGAGTTCAGCGCGTCGGACGACTTCGACGACAGCTCCGTGAACTTGTCGATGATCGCCTGCGGATTGGTCGGGTCCATCTGCGAGCTCAGCTCGGAGAACTCGGCGAGGCTGTCCTGCACGACCTGGCAGGCATCCGCCTTCGACTGATCGCCCGACTGCGCGGGGGCCGAGTTCTGCACGTTGCCGTCGTTCGGCGCCCCGGCCGAGTTCGTGTCGCCCCCGCCGCCGGTGCAGCCGGCGAGCATGAGCGCGAGCGCGGCTGTCGCCGCGATGGCGTGGAAGCGCTGGGTACGCATGTGAGTCTCCCCCTCCGTGGTGTCCCGGCGACGCGCCGAGGGGTCCAACGTAGCGAGACGGCGCAGGAGACTCGAACCGAAGGGATAACCTCCTTACCCTCCCTGTGACAGCGCGAGCAGAGACTCCCGCACGCGGCGCCGCAGGACCTTGCCGATGAGCGACTTCGGCAGCTCGTCGACCACGAAGATGCGCCGCGGCACCTTGTAGGGGGTGAGGATGTCCCGGGCGAACGCGCGGATCCCCTCGACATCCGGGTCGGTCACTCCCGGTCGCAGCACGATCGCCGCGACCACCTCCTCGCCGGAGTGCTCGCTCGGGAGCCCGACGACGGCGACGTCCTCGACATCCGGGTGCTGGCGCACCGCGTTCTCGACCTCGGTGGGGGCGACGTTGAAGCCGCCGGTGATGATGAGCTCCTTGATGCGGTCGACGATGCGCACGAAGCCGGCGTCGTCGATCTGGACGATGTCGCCGGTGCGGAACCAGCCGTCCACCATGACCTCGGCGGTGGCCTCCGGCTTGCCGTAGTAGCCCTGGAATACCTGCGGTCCGCGCACGATGAGCTCGCCGCGCTCACCGGCCGGCACGTCGAGGGTGGGCTGCTCCGGGTCGACGACGCGGCACTCGGTGCCCGGCAGCGGCAGGCCCACGCTCCCGGGCACGCGGTTGTCGGCGACGGGATTGGCCATCAGGACCGGCGAGCACTCCGAGAGGCCGTACCCCTCGACGAGGTAGCCTCCCGTCGCCGCCTCGAACGGCACCACGAGCTCGTGGGGGAGCGCCATGGCCCCCGAGATCGCGATCTCCGTGCCCGCGAGCGACACGTCCTTCATCTGCGCAGCCTTCAGCAGCCGCTCGGCGATGGGCGGGACCAGCGGGAGGAAGGTGGCGGGGTGCTTCTTCGTGACGGTGAGCACCATGTCGGGGTCGAAGCGCGGGAACAGGACGAGGCGCGCGCCCATCGACATCGCGAACGTCAGGCAGAGGGTCAGCCCGTACGCATGGAACATCGGGAGCACGGCATACACGACGCAGCCCTTGCCGCGCTGGATGGACGGCACCCACGCCTGCGCCTGCGCGGCGTTGGCGAGGAGGTTCCGGTGGGTGAGGACCGCACCCTTCGGAGTCCCGGTGGTGCCGCTCGTGTACTGGATGATCGCGACGTCGTCGGTCTCCGGTCGGGGATGCGAGGCGGGCAGCGGAGCGGACTTCAGCAGCGTCTCCCACGCGATCGTGCCGCTTACCCGCTCGTGCAGCGCCTCGCGCGACTCGCGGGCCTTCTTGATCGGCAGCCGCAGCGCGAGCCGGGTGCCCAGCGGCATCGCCTGGGTGATGTCGATCGACACGATGTTCGGGACGGCGAGGTCGGCGGGGAAGGCCTGCACGGTGTGGACGACCTTGCTCCACACGATCGCCGTCTTGGCGCCGTGGTCCTCGAACTGCTTGCGCAGCTCGCGCGGCGTGTAGAGCGGGTTGTGCTCGATCGCGATCGCGCCGAGCCGCAGGATGGCGTAGAACGCGACGATGTGCTGAGGACAGTTCGGCAGGACGATGGCCACGCGGTCGCCTGCGCCGATCCCCAGGGCCTTGAGCCCCGCGGCCGCGCGGTCGATCGCGCCCTGCAGATCGCCGTAGCTCGTCTCGCGGCCGAAGAACTGCAGGGCGGGCGCGTCGGGATACTCGCGCGCCGAGGCGGCGACGATGTCCACGAGGGAACCGGTGACCGGAGGCAGGTCTTCCGGCACGCCCTCGGCGTAGCTGGTGATCCAGGGGCGCGGCGGGTCGTAGGTCGTCACGGGGTCAGACTAGTCGCCGGCGCGATCCGCGGCGTCCCG
>Ga0182749_1002491_pt1 | contig 13419 bp, 12 predicted proteins | sample eDN3rd37CKraftMG_FD_128875 | JGI IMG/M metagenome (GOLD analysis project Ga0182749, IMG submission 128875) | Enriched Miracle-Growth compost microbial communities from Emeryville, California, USA - eDNA 3rd pass 37_C Kraft MG (version 2) (version 2) ...
CACTGCTTCGAGGGATAGCTCCATTGCCGCAGGCTTCGGCCGAAGTGCGGCAGTCCATAGACGACCGTGCCGCGCGCGAAGGCTGGCCCGCCTTGCATGCCGAGTTGTCCCGGCTGGACCCTCAGGCGGCCGCACGAATCCATCCGACCGACCCCCAGCGCATCCAGCGGGCACTCGAGGTCTGCTATACGACCGGTCGGCCGATCACCGAGCTGCAGCAGTCCACCCGCAGCGCGTTAGGTCAAACTTCAGTTGCCGCCTGGGCACTGGTACCGCCGGATCGCACGGTGCTGCACGCCCGGCTCGAGCAGCGTTTTCACCAGATGATGGCGCAAGGCTTTCTCAATGAGGTGCGCAGCCTACATAGCCGGAGTGACCTGACGGCCACGCATCCCTCGATGCGGGCCGTGGGATATCGTCAACTCTGGGCGCACCTCGAAGGCGAAACCACGCTGGCTGAGGCGGTGCGTCGAGGCATCGCCGCCACACGTCAGCTCGCGAAACGACAGATGACGTGGATCCGTTCTGAACCGCAATTTGCATGGGTCGATCCGTTCGCGCCGGGTGCGTTCGAACACTGGAGTGTCGCCTTTAGGACACGCCTCTTCCGGCTTGGGCGATGAGTGGGGCGGCATGCTAAGATTCCGGTTGCCTCATGCAAGAGGCACGGAGCTTGCTTGGATTGCCCGCATGGAGGCCAGGCGCAATCTCGATTCCACCCGAACAATTCGACCCCCAACCGCCAGACACCGCCGGACCATAGTTGAACAACTAGAAGCCGCGAGAGAACAAGGAGAACACGAGATGGCCAAAGGCCAGTCGCTGCAGGATCCCTTTCTGAACGCCCTGCGCAAAGAGCGTGTGCCCGTTTCGATTTATCTCGTCAACGGGATCAAACTGCAGGGCCAGATCGATTCCTTCGATCAATTCGTCGTCTTGCTGAAGAACAGCGTCAGTCAGATGGTCTACAAGCACGCCATCTCCACCGTCGTCCCCGCCCGCAACGTGCGGCTCCAGGCCGGCGAAGACGCGGGCGCATCCACGGAGCCCGCCGTCGAGTAATGCCACGCCGGTTCATGGCCCACCTCCCGGAGCCACCGAGTGTTCGAACGCCCGCGCAGCGGTGAGCGAGCCGTTCTCGTCCGCATCGGGTTAGGCGCACCGGTCGATCCGGAAGATCTGCAGGAGTTTGCGCAGCTCGCCGAGTCGGCGGGCGCGCAGCCCGTCGCCACCATCACGGGGCGGCGGGACCGGCCGGACCCGCGCTTCTTCGTCGGCACCGGCAAGGCCGACGAGGTGCGCGACGTGGCCGCGAGCGAGTCGGCGGACGTCATCCTCGTCGACCATGCGCTCACGCCCAGCCAGGAGCGCAACCTCGAGAAGCACACCGGTCGGCGGGTGCTCGACCGGAACACACTCATTCTCGACATCTTCGCCCAGCGCGCCCGCAGTCACGAAGGGAAGCTCGAAGTGGAGCTCGCGCAGCTCAAGCACATCGCGAGCCGACTCGTGCGCGGGTGGACGCACCTCGAGCGTCAGAAGGGCGGTATCGGCCTGCGCGGCCCCGGTGAAACGCAGCTCGAGACGGACCGTCGCCTCATCGGCCAGCGCGTGCGTGTGCTCACGCGGCGGCTCGAGAAGATCAAGCAGCAGCGTGAAACGGGCCGCGCGCGGCGTGCCGGAATTCCCGTGCCCTCGGTGGCGCTCGTGGGCTACACGAACGCGGGGAAGTCCACGCTTTTCCGCTCGCTCACCGGAACGGATGCATACGTTGCGGATCAGCTCTTCGCTACGCTGGATCCCACGGTACGCCGGATCACGCTGCCCGGTGGAACGCAGGTCGTGGTGGCTGACACAGTCGGTTTCATCCGGGATCTGCCGCACGAGCTGGTCGCGGCGTTTCAGTCCACGCTCACCGAAGCGCGCGAAGCCACGCTTCTGCTGCATGTGGTGGATGCGAGCGATCCGCGGCGCGAGGAGCGCATCACTCAGGTGAATGGCGTGCTCGCCGAGATCGGTGCGGATCACATCCCGCAGGTGCTCGTGTATAACAAGATCGATCGTCTCGAGCTCGCGCCGCGCGTGGATCGGGATGCCGATGGTCGCGCGCTGGCCGTGTGGATTTCAGCGGAAAAACGCGTGGGGCTGGATCTGCTCGAAACCGCCATCGCCGAGCGCCTCGCGCGGCTGGCGCGTCATGCGCGTGTGCGCGTGCCCGCGAGCGCCGGCGCACTTCGGTCGCGGCTCTATGCGGCCGGTGCCGTGCGCAGCGAGCATGCAACGGACGATGGCACGCTGGACCTCGCGGTGGAACTTCCCGACATCGAGCTCGTCGCACTTGCGCGCACGCCTGGGGTGGAGATTCTGGAGGTGCCGGACCGGGATATGCCTTGTGCACCCGCGGAGGGCTACCTACAATCGGGGCCCTTTCTGAGCGCGAACAAGTTGCGCTGATTACATTTTTTTCAGGTCGGCGCAGCTCGCTCAACTATGGCGTGGAATCAACCGGGCGGTCAGAACAACAAACCCTGGGGCCGTCGTCCCAACGGCGGCGGGGGCTCCAATCTCGATGAGCGGGTCAAGGAGTGGCAGCGCCGTTTCGAGTCGCTGTTCCGTCCGGGCGGCGGCAAGGGAGGCGAGGGCAGCGCGCTGGCGGTCACGGTGGGGCTGCTCGTTCTCGCGTTCTGGCTGGCGAGCGGCTTCTTCCAGGTCAAGGCCGCCGAGCGCGCCGTCATCCAGCGTTTCGGCCGGCTCGTCGAGCCTCTGCGGCAGGAGGGGTGGGGCTGGCATCTGCCCTGGCCCATCGAAACCGTCACGAAGGTGAACGTCGCGAGCGTGAACAGCAGCGATTTCAAATCGCGCGTGCTCACCTCCGACATCAATCTCGTCGACCTGAGTTTCGCCGTGCAATACCGGTACGCGGACCCGATCAAGGTGCTCTTCCGCGTGGCCGATCCGCCGGGCACGCTGCGCGAGGTGAGCGAGAGCGCCATTCGCGAAGTGATCGGCCGCAGCAAGCTCGATGATGTGCTGGTCGGTGCCACGCGTCCGCAGATCACCCAGCGCACGAAGCAGCTCATCCAGGAAACGCTCGATCAATACGACACCGGCATCGTCGTATCCACCGTGAACCTCACGGACGTGCAGGTGCCCGAAGCGGTGATCCCCTCGCAGCGGGATGCGAACAAGGCCCTCGCGGATCAGGAGCGGTTCATCAAGGAAGCGCAGGCCTACGCCAACGGCATTCTGCCCGTGGCGCAGGGTGCCGCCGAGCGCCTCGAGCAGGATGCGCTGGCTTATCGCGCCCAGGTCATCGCTCAGGCGCTCGGTCAGACGTCGCGCTTCTCGCAGCTCGCCGAAGCGTACTCGCAGGCTCCGGAAGTCACGCGGCGCCGGCTCTATCTGGAGACCGTCGAAGCCGTGTTGAGCCGCTCGAACAAGGTGATCGTGGACAAGGGCGCGGGCGCAAGTGGTGGGAACATCCTCTACCTGCCGCTCGACAAGCTCATGGAGCGTTCCGGCTCGCGCGACACGGAATCGACGGATGCGTCCGCACGTGTATCGCCCGAGCCGGAAACGGTCACCGTCAACGGCCGCTCGCGGGGAGAGCGCTGATGCCGGCCCGTGGTTTCCCGATCGTGATCATCGCCGCCGTCGCGCTGCTGCTGATGCTCACGTCCATGTTCACCGTGCAGGAACAGCAACTCGCCATCCGCACGCAGTTCGGTGCCATCGTGGGCGATGCGTATCCGCCGGGCCTGCACTTCAAGTTTCCGTGGGATCAGGTCGTCAAGTTCGAGCGGCGCGTGCTGTCGCAGACCTACGAAGGTGAAACCTTCCTCACGAACGACAACCGCGGCCTGATCGTCGATTTCTACGTGAAATGGCGCGTGGCAGAGCCCTCGCGCTACTTCCAGGCCACCGGCGGGCGCGAGGAGCTGGCGAGCGAGCGCCTCGCGGAAATCGTGAAGGACGGTATCAAGAGCGTGGTGGCCCAGCGCACGCTCGGAGACATCGTGAGCTCCGACCGTCGCAAGACCACCGGCGAGATGCTGGCCCAGGCGCGCGAAACGGCCGCGAGAAACCTCGGCATCTATCTGCTCGACGTGCGCATCCAGCGCATCGACCTGCCCGAGGACGTGGCCACGCGGGTGTACGAGAGCATGAAGCAGAACTTCGCCAAGATCGCGGCCACGCTGCGCGCGGAAGGGTCGCGTGAGGCCGTGAGCATCCGGGCGGAGGCCGAAAAGCGTCGCACGGAGATCATCGCGGCTGCGGAGAGCAAGGCGCTCACGGTGCGCGGTGAGGCCGATGCGCAAGCCGCCGAGATCTACGCCAAGGCGTACTCGAAGTATCCGGAGTTCTATAACTTCTACCGGAGCCTGCAGGCCTACGACCGCTCGCTCGGCAAGGACGGGGATGTCCTGGTCGTGAGCCCCGAAGGCGAGTTCTTCAAGTACCTGAAGGATCCCGGCAGGCGCTAGGCGGCCCTGCCGCCGCCGCCGCGCCGGGCAGGCCACTTTCCGCGCGCCCCACAAAGGTTCCAAGGCCCGTGCCGTTCCAGTTTTCCGACCTCCTGGCCGCGATCGCCCTGTTCTTCGTGCTTGAAGGTATGATTCCGTTCCTGAATCCCGCCGGCATGAAACGGGCGCTGGAGAAGCTCCTGACGCTGGGCGACCGCGAGCTGCGCATCGCGGGCCTCGGCAGCATGCTCGTGGGCATCGCCATTCTGTTCATCGTCCGCTAGGGGCCTGTCGGCAGACCGCGCGGGCGCCATCCAACCCGGAACCACAAGGTCTGGAGGAACGTGGGTAAGTTCGTCGTCGTCATCGGCACGCAATGGGGCGATGAGGGCAAGGGAAAGATTGTCGACCTGCTGACGGAGCGGGCCGCCGCCGTGGCGCGCTTCCAGGGCGGGCACAACGCCGGTCACACGCTCGTCATTGGCGGGCAGAAGACCATCCTGTCGCTCATTCCCGCCGGCATCCTGCGCGAGCAGGTGCAATGCTTCATCGGCAACGGATGTGTCATCTCGCTGGAAGCGCTGCTGAAGGAATCGCAGATGCTCGGCGAGAAGGGCGTGCCCGTCTTCGAGCGGCTGCGCCTGTCGCCGAGTTGCGCGCTCATCCTTCCCTCCCACGTGCGGCTCGACAAGGCGCGCGAGCACGCCAAGGGCGCGAACGCCATCGGCACCACGGGCCGCGGCATCGGGCCGGCGTACGAAGACAAGGTGGCGCGTCGCGCGTTGCGCGTGGCGGATCTGTTCCAGCGCGAGCGCTTCGCCGCCAAGCTCGGCGAGGTGCTGGACTACCACAACTTCGTGCTGCAGAAATACTTCCAGCAGCCCGCGGTCGATTTCCAGCAAACGCTCGACGAGCAGCTCACTCTCGGCGAGAAGATCAAGCCCATCGTGGCGGATGTCACGCATGCGCTGCACGTGCTGCGCACGCAGAACGCGAACGTCATGTTCGAAGGTGCGCAGGGCGCCATGCTGGACGTGGATCACGGCACGTATCCGTTCGTCACCTCCTCGAACACCACGGCGGGCTTTGCCGCCACGGGCACGGGCCTCGGGCCGCGCGTGTTCGATGAAGTCATCGGCATCGTGAAGGCATACACCACGCGCGTGGGGGCGGGCCCGTTCCCCACGGAGCTGTTCGATCAGTACGGCGAGCACTTGTCCCGCGCCGGGCACGAGTACGGCTCGGTCACGGGCCGCCGGCGCCGCTGCGGATGGTTCGATTCGGTGGCGCTGCGCCGTTCGGTGGTGCACTCGAGCGTCTCGGGCCTGTGCATCACGAAGCTGGACGTGCTCGATGGGCTCGACACCATCAGCCTCTGCGTCGGGTATCGCATCAACGGCACGGTGCATGCCGAGCCGCCGCTGTTCGTGGATGCCTACGCAGACGTGGAGCCGGTGTACGAGGACCTGCCCGGCTGGCGCGAATCCACGCTCGGCATCCGCGAATACAGCAAGCTCCCCGCGAATGCGCGCCGGTATCTCGAGCGCGTGCAGGAGCTGGTGCAGGTGCCCATCGACATGATCTCCACCGGGCCGGATCGCGACGAGACCATCATCCTGCGCCATCCGTTCGGCTGAGCGCGCCGGAAGCGGGTGGGGTGCTGCTGGGCGCCTCACTCCGCCTTGGCGTAATGCAGAGGCAGGGCGGTGGTGGACTTGATGGTCTCCAGTGCGAAGCTCGCACTCACATCCAGGAACTCGACCGACGCGATCAGTTTCTTGTAGACCGCGTCGTACGCATCGATGTCCGGCACGACGATGCGCATCAGATAGTCCACCTCGCCGCTCATCCGGTAGATCTCGGTGATCTCGGGAATATCCCGCACGGCCTTCACGAAGCGGTCGAACCACGCGGCGCTGTGATTGGCGGTTTTCACCATCACGAAGACCGTGGTGCCCACGTTCAGCGCTTTCGCATCGAGCAGCGCCACGGTCTGGCGGATGACGCCGGTTTCCTGCAGCCGCCGGATGCGGCGCCAGCAGGGCACCTTCGACAGGCCCACGCGCTCAGCGATTTCGGCGGCGGTGAGGCCGCCGTCCTTCTGGAGCAAATCCAGAATCTTTCGGTCGAGCTTGTCCATGAAACGATGATGTCGCAGGGCGGCGTACTGCGGCAACAGAAGTGCGCCGGAGCGCGGCGGGCGCGAATTCAAGCGCCACAGAGAAGCTGCTGGCAGCGCCTGGGTTTGCGTCGGGCGTGCAAGCGCCTTGCCGCTGTTGCAGAACGATACACCAGTCCAAGGCCACGCTTGCGCAACAGATTTATCGATAAGCCGAAAAACGGGAAACAATATTGCGTGAATCCCGCAGGCCCTCGCGGAGTACGCAACCGAATCTCAGCACGGATTGCCTACGCTGCTCGCATGGGTATCCGGCGCTTGTTTACAGAGCATCCTGCATCGGTCGGCGAGAGCTACCTGCAGCATATGTGCGCAGCCATGGGCTTTTCCGCGCGCATGCTCTGCGGCGCTCTCGCGTGCTTCATTCACGCGCTGTTTCCGTTCACGTTCCAGCACACCGGCAGCGATTGCATCAGCGACCTGCACGAGCGCATGTCCGCGCGACGCCGCGGTTCACTCGCCGCAAGCATGGCGCGCGCGCGTGCGGCTCGCTGAACCTGCATCTGAGTTACCGACTGCGGTCACTGGCGTGCTGAAGCGGACTCTTGCACGGATCGGCGGCGCGTGATGGGCCGTGCGGGCGCGGTGAGCCGGCGAATGGCTTCCTGCAGCGGGCGCACCGCCTCGTCATAGTCTTGCCATGCGTTGCTCTTTCTCAGAAGGGCTGACGCGGTTCTCACGGTGTATCGTTTCGGGTCCAGCCCCCTGCGCACCTGCTGCCAGGTGACCGGCATCGAGACCGTTGCGCCCGGGCGTGCGCGCGTGGACAGCGGCGCGATCGCCGTCGCTGTACGGTCGTTGCGCAGATAGTCCAGGAAGATGCGGCCAGTGCGGTCCTTCTTCGCCATGGTGGTGAGGTATTTGTCGGGCGAGTCCTCGGCCATTTGCACGCAGAGCGTCTGCGCGAACGTCTTCGCCGTCGGCCAGTCGATCTTGGTGTTGCGCGGCTGGCCGATGGGCGCGACGACGTGCAATCCCTTTCCGCCGGTGGTCTTGCAGAACGTGACGAGCCCCACGCGTTCGAGGCGCTCGCGCAGCTCCTGAGCCGCCTCGATCACGCGCGCGAAGTCCACATCCGGCGCCGGGTCGATGTCGAACACCAGCCGGCCGGGCAGTTCCGGGTCGCCCGGCACACAATTCCACGGATGCAGCTCGAGCGCGGCGATCTGCGCCACCGCGGCGAGCGCTTCCACCCGATCGATCTGCACGTAGGGGGAGGCGTCGCCGCGCACTTTCACGAGCGTGATGAGACTCGACATGCCTTTCATCGCGTGGCGCTGGAAGAAGTGCTGGCCATCGATGCCATCCGGCGCGCGCACGAACGAGCAGGGCCGGCCCGCGAGATGCCCGATCATCCACGGGCCCACGTCTTCGAGGTAGCGTGCCAGATCGAGCTTCGTCACCGGTTTTCCGGTGCCATCGTCGGGCCACATCACCTTGTCGGGCCGCGTGATCGTGAGGCCCATCACGATGGAATAGTCGTCCGCGCGAACGCTGACGACGGGTGGCGGTGAGCCGCGCGCGCCCAGTTTGCGCGACGTGCGGCTCCGCGCGCCTCGCGATGCCTTCGCGTGCGACGTGCGCTTCGCACGGCCGGGCGCCGGCGCGGCCTGCTCCAGGCCGACCTCACGGGCCGGCTTGTCCTCGCGCAGCCCCTTGAACGCGGCCTGACGAACCCGTCCCGTTCCCGTCCAGCCGGCGAATTCGATTTCCGCGACGAGCCGCGGCTCCGTCCAGTGCACGTCGGGTTCCTTGCGCGGCGCGTCCGGACCCTCGAACGGGCTCGTGGCACGCTCGACGGCTTTCACCCGGGGCAGCAGACGCTTCTGCGTATCCGCTCCGAAGCCCGTTCCCACGCGGCCGGCATACGCAAAGCGGCCGTCACGGTAGACCCCCACCAGCAATGAGCGCAGCCGCGTGCCTTCCTGCGTCCAGCCGCCGATCACCACTTCCTGGCCGCCGCGGCACTTCGTTTTCGTCCACGCATCCGTGCGGCCGGACGTGTACGGCGCGTCGAGCTGCTTCGAGATGATGCCTTCGAGATGCACACGGCACGCGGACTTCAGCATCGCGTCGCCGCTTGTTTCGAAGTGGTCGACATAGTGAATCGCGCCGCTCGTATTCCAGCGCTCGAGCAGCTTGCGCAGGCGCGCCTTGCGCTCGCGCAACGGGCGGGCACGCAGGTCCTCGCCGGCCTCGAAGAGCAGGTCGAAGACGAAGTACACCATCTTCGAGTCATCCCCGTTGGAGATCGCTTCCTGCAACGCCTGGAAGCTCAGCACGCCGGAGGCGTCGAACGCGGCGACTTCGCCGTCGATGATGCAATCGGGAAAGCGCTGCGCGGCGGCGGCAATGCCGCGGAACTTCGGCGTCCAGTCGAGCCCCTTGCGCGTGCGCAGCTGCACTTCTCCGCCATCCACGCGCAGCTGCATGCGATAGCCGTCGATCTTGATCTCGTGCGCCCAGCCGGCGCCTTCCGGTGCGCGCTCGACGAGGCGTGCGAGCTGCGGCGGGATGAACTCCGGCGGCGGTTTTGCGCCCGGCTTGCGCCGTGGCGCGGCGGGTTTGTCAGAAGTGGAGGAGGCGCGCTGGCGCGATTGCGCTCGCGCGTCCCGCACGGCTCGGCCCACGGATTGCTGCACACCTTGCGCGCCGCCGTTCGCACGGGTGCTGCGCGCGGCCGAGCGCCGTTGGCCGGCCGCAATGCTGGATGGCTGCGCGGAGATGACAGGTTTTTCGGCCTCCGCGTCCGAATGCCACACCGCATCCGCCTTTGCGCGAGCCGTCGTGGCGAGCATGAACGGCCGGGGACCGCGGCCCTTGCCGAGCGTGATCTGCTCCATGTCCCGACCCGAGGCGACCGAGCGGTCCTCCGCCAGGATCGAGTCGCCCTGGCCCGCGCGCACGAACTCGTCGCGATGCTTGATCAGGAGCCAGTTGGTGCGGTTGCCCCCGAAGCGGTCGCCGCGCATGCGCACGAGCACCCATCCGCCACGAAGCTTTTTGCCTTCGAGGTAGATCTTGAGCTCACCCGCACGCAGTTGCTGCTCGGGCGGCTTGTCCCCCCGGGGCTCCCAGTACCCGCGGTCCCAGATCATGATGGTGCCGCCGCCGTACTCGCCCTTCGGGATGGTGCCTTCGAAGTCGCCGTACTCGAGCGGGTGATCCTCGACTTCCACGGCGAGGCGCTTGTCGGCGGGGTCCAGCGAGGGGCCCTTCGTCACGGCCCAGGATTTGAACACGCCACCCAGTTCGAGGCGCAGGTCGTAGTGCAGCCGTCGCGCGGCGTGCTTCTGGATGACGAATCTCAGGCGTGACGCGGAACGCACCGGCGCGGAGCCGCTCGGCTCCGCGGTCTTCGTGAAATCCCGCTTCGAGCGGTACTTGGCGAGTTTGCGCGAGGCCACCGTCTGATTGCCGCGGGTGCTGACGCCTCAACAACGGTGTGAGATGCCGTGGGTTCCCGCCGCGCGGCAGTCGCAGTGCAGCCGGTTTATTCCGCCGCGGTGAACCCGCTATCGAGTCGCTTTGCGAGCGGCACGCAGTAGATGTCGATGGGCGTCTTGCGGCCGCGCAGGGTCATCGGCGGCAGCTCGAGTGCACCCACGTCGAGACCGCGCTCGTCCAGCGAACGCTTGAAGGAGCGCGAGAAGAGTATCTCGCCCGCGCGCGCACGCTGGCAGAGACGGGAGGCGACGTTCACCGTGTCCCCGATGATGGTGTAGTTCATGTACGCGGCCGAACCCACGTTGCCGGCGATGACGTCGCCCTCGTTGATGCCGATTCCGAGGCCGGCCTCGATGTCGTACTGTTCTTTCCAGGTGTGCGCCAGATCGCCGAAGCGGTCCAGCATCTCACGCGCGGTGCACACCGCGCGTTCGGCCGCATCCGGCTGCGCCACGGGCACGCCGAAACCCACCATGAGGCAGTCGCCTGCCATGTGGAAGATCGTGCCGTCGTAGTGGAAGGTGATTTCGGTGAGCAGCGTGAAGTACTCGTTGAGCAGGGTGACGACGGCATCGGGGCTCAGGCGCTCCGCGATGCTCGTGAAGCCCCGCAGGTCCGCGAACAGCACGACGGCATGCGCGCGCAGGTCGTATCCCGCGAGCAGGGTGCTGCGCAACTCCGCGTCGCCGAGAATGCGATCCGCGAGACGCGGCGAGAGGTAACGCCGGAACATCTCACGCAGCGCTTCACGGCGGCGGATCTCCTCGCCGAGTTGGGTGGCCGCGAGCTCGCGCCGCGCCGCGCTCGCGCGGACGAGGGTCTCGATGCGGGCGCGCAGCAGCTCCCGGGTGATGTCGCCGGACATGAAGTCGTCCGCGCCGGCTGCCAGTGCAGCGGCACGGCCACGCGAGGTGCGGCCGAGCACCACGACGGGAAAGAGCAGGGTGCGGGGATGCTCCTTGAGCGAGCGACACAGGTTCAGGCCGGGCTCGCGCGTATCCGCATCCACGACGATGACGTCGGGCGCGAGATCGGCGATGCGGCTCATGTTCTCGTCCGTGAGGTTGATGACGCTGACGATGACGTCGCCGTCGGCCTCGGACGATTTTCGTGCAAGTTCCACGGCCCGCTCGCCAGCGGCCAGGATATGGATGGGCAGGCGTTCGGCGGACACTGAGTGGGCGTTTACAGGCGTGGCGCTCTTGTTGGGGAACGAAAGTCTAGCACCCCCCGCCGGCAAACTGTCTGCAACTGGCGACGGTGACGCTTACGGCTGCGCTTGGATTGCCCGACAGCCGGACGCCCGTGTCCGCGCGCTGGCGCTTTTGCGTGACGAGCGCCGTGGTGACGTCAGTTCTTGAGGCGGTAACCGGTGCGGAAGATCCAGGCGACCACGGCGAGGCAGATGAAGAAGAACCCGAGCGTCATGCCGAGACTCACGCCCACGCTCACATCCGATATGCCGTAGAAGCTCCAGCGGAAGCCGCTGATCAGATACACCACGGGATTGAACAGACTGAACGTGCGCCACGCGGGCGGCAGCATGTCGATCGAATAGAACGCGCCGCCCAGGAACGTGAGCGGGGTGACGATGAGCATGGGGATGAACTGCAGGTGCTCGAACCCCTTCGCCCAGATGCCGATGATGAAGCCGAAGAGGCTGAACGTCGTGGCCGTGAGCACGAGGAACGCAATCATCCAGAACGGATGCAGGATCTGGATCGGCACGAAGAGCGAGGCCGTGGCGAGGATGATGAGCCCCAGCACGATGGACTTGGTCGCCGCGGCGCCGACGTAGGCGAGCACGGTCTCGGCATACGAGATGGGCGCGGAGAGCAGCTCGTAGATGGTGCCCGTGAACTTCGGGAAGAAGATGCCGAAGGAGGCGTTGAAGATGCTCTCCGTGAACAGGGACAGCATGATGAGGCCCGGCACGATGAACGCGCCGTAATCGATGCCATTCACCGAGGCCAGGCGCGAGCCGATGGCCGACCCGAACACCACGAAGTACAGGGACGTGGTGATCACCGGTGTGACGAGGCTCTGCCAGATGGTGCGCAGCGCGCGCGCCATCTCGAATTTGTAGATCGCCCACACGCCGTAGCGGTTGAACGCCAGCGGTTCCGCTTCGCGCGCCGCGGTGGGGCGGTGTTGTGCCATGTCCTTCGCCCGGGTGCTCATGTGCGTGCGCTCACGAGGCTGACGAAGATGTCTTCGAGCGAGCTTTCGCGGGTGTTCAGGTCCTTGAACCCGATGCCGAGCTCCACGAGCCGGCGCAGCAGCCCCGAGATCGACTCGGCCTGATTCGCATCGAAGGTGTAGACGAGCTCGGTCCCGTCGCCATTCAGCTCGAGCGGCCAGCTCGCGAGCGTGGGCGGAATGGCGGCCATGCGCTCCTGCAGATGCAGCGTGAGCTGGCGCTTGCCGAGCTTCTTCATGAGCGTGGTCTTCTCTTCCACGACGATGAGCTCGCCCTTGTTGATCACCCCGACGCGGTCCGCCATTTCCTCGGCTTCCTCGATGTAATGCGTGGTGAGGATGATGGTGACGCCACGCTCGCGCAGGCCGCGAACGAGGTTCCACATGTCCCGCCGCAGCTCCACGTCCACGCCCGCGGTCGGCTCGTCCAGGAACAGGATCTCGGGCTCATGCGCGAGCGCCTTAGCGATCATCACGCGGCGCTTCATGCCGCCGGAGAGCGTCATGATCTTGTCCTTGCGCTTCTCCCAGAGCGACAGATCCCGCAGCACCTTTTCCACGAACGCGGGGTCCGGCGGCCGGCCGAAGAGCCCTCGGCTGAAATTCACCGTGGCCCACACGGATTCGAAGGTATCCGTGTACAACTCCTGCGGGACGAGCCCGATCCGGAAGCGCGCCGCGCGGTAGTCCCGGATGATGTCGTGTCCGGCCGCGATCACGGTTCCGGCGGTGGGCGTGACGATGCCGCAGACGATGCTGATGAGTGTGGTCTTGCCCGCACCGTTCGGCCCCAGCAGGGCGAAGATCTCGCCCTTGTGGATTTCGAGATCGATGCGCTTCAGGGCCTGCAGGCCCGAGGCATAGGACTTGGTCAGGTTGGCGATCGACAGGATGGGCGTCATGCGGCCGCGACCTTAGCGCACTTGTCCGGAGCTGCGCATACCTCGGTGGAGGGGGAATGCACCGCGCATCCGGCGGGGGTGATTGGGTACGCTCGGGCGCGGTTGCGCCTGTGCGCCGGCGACTTCGCGCCGGAGTGAGGCGCTGTGATTTCATACAGTCACTGCCAGCGCGGTCGGGTGGCCGCAAGAGGAGCGCCATGGGCGAGCAAGACGATTCATTCCGCACGGG
>Ga0182749_1002493_pt1 | contig 13417 bp, 10 predicted proteins | sample eDN3rd37CKraftMG_FD_128875 | JGI IMG/M metagenome (GOLD analysis project Ga0182749, IMG submission 128875) | Enriched Miracle-Growth compost microbial communities from Emeryville, California, USA - eDNA 3rd pass 37_C Kraft MG (version 2) (version 2) ...
ACCGCCCACCGCAGCCTGGTCGGCACCGTCCGCCTGTGGCAGCGCCGCATCGAGAGCCGCCGCCAGCTGGCCCGCCTCGACTCGCGCCTGCTGGCCGACGCCGGCATCAGCGAAGCCCAGCGCTACGCCGAGCTGAACAAGCCGTTCTGGAAGTAAGCGGAAGCGCTGAACTGTCAGGCGGTAGATAGACAGTTCGAAACTGTACTGGTGAAAGGCCGCTAGATTGAGCGGCCTTTCTGCTTTTCCAGGCCCGGATCGGCGAACAGCAGTTCCCGATACAGACCGGCCCAGCGCCGTCCCATGGTCTCGGCGGTGAACAGTTCCTCGTAGCGCGCCTCGGCCTTCCTGCCCATCTCGGCTGCGCTCTCCGGGTGCTCCCATATCCAGCGCATCGCCTCGCGGAACGCCTTCGGCTCGCTGGGCGGCACCACCAGCCCCGTCACCCCCTGGATATTGATGTAGCTGGTGCCCGTCCCGATCTCGCTGGAAATCATCGGCTTGCCGTACATCGCGCCTTCCAGCAGGGAGATACCGAACGCCTCCGAACGCAGGTGCGAAGGAAACACGATGGCGCGGCTCAGTTGCAGCAGCGCCACCTTGTCCACCTCGCTGACCCGCCCCAGGAAGCGTACGTGGCCTTCCACTCCCAAGGCAGCGGCTTGCGCCTTCAGCTCGGCCTCCAGCGGCCCGGCGCCGACCACCACCAGCGGGTAGCCGGTCCCCTGGATCGCTTCCAGCAGGATGTGCAGGCCCTTGTAGTAGCGCATCACCCCGACGAACAGGAAGAAACCCTCTCCCACCCGCTGGCGCCAGCCGTCCAGGCAGTTCGCATCGGGCTGTGGATAACCCGTCTTGTCCAGACCGTAGGGAATCACTTCGGTCTTGCCCGGGAAGCGCCGCAACACCTCGCTGGTGGCCAGGTAGTTGGGCGAGGCCGCCACTATGCGGTCGGCGCAGCCGAGAAAGCCGTTCATCAGCGGCTGGTACAGCCTGAGCAGATGGCGCTGGCGGACGATGTCCGAGTGGTAGGTCACCACCATCGGCTTGCGCACCCCGGAGAGGAAATGCACCAGGTCCATGAACGGCCAGGGGAAGTGGAAATTGATGATGTCGGCCTCGGCGGCCAGGGCGCGAAAGCGCGGCAACACGCTGTAGGAGAAGCCCGTCGAGGCCAACTGCAGATCCAGGCGCGCACGGTGCACCCGGTGTCCATCGACCTCCAGCAGCGCCGGCTCGGGATTGGCGCTCAAGGTGAGCACCTCGTTCTCGATGCCGTGAGCCTCGCCGCTGCGGCAGAGCTGGTTGATCACCTGTTCGATCCCGCCCACGGAGTCGGGCAGGTAGGTCTTGAAGAAATGTAGAATGCGCATTCAGCCTCCCATGGCCTGGCGATAGGCCTCGACGGTGGCGCGGGCGCACGCCTGCCAGCTGAAAGCCCCGGCGCGGTCCAGCCCCAGGCGCCGCAGACGTGCCCATTCGTTCCCGTCCTCCAGCAGCCGCTGGATGGCATCGGCCATGCCCTGCTCATCCTGTGGCTCGACGAAACAGCCGGCCTCGCCGGCCACTTCCGGTAGTGACGAGGTGCGCGCCAGCACCGTAGGCACGCCGCTGGCCATGGCTTCCAGCACCGGCAGCCCGAAGCCCTCGTAGAGCGACGGGAACAACAGCAGGCGCGCGCCGGCGAGCACGCACGCCAGGGTGTCGTCGTCCAGGTAGCCGAGCAGGCGCACCTGGCCGCCGGCCAGCGCCACGGCCAGTTCCGCGTCCAGCTGTTCCTGGCGCCAGCCGGCCATGCCGGCGATCAGCAGGGGATAGCGCTCGCGCAGCGCCGGCGGCAACAGGGCATGGGCGCGCAGGGCCTGCTGCAGGTTCTTGCGCGGTTCCAGCGTACCCACGCAGATCAGATAGCCCCCAGCTTCCAGAGCCAGTGGCGCCAGTACAGTTCGCAACTGTTCCGCCGTGCGCGGCCGGAAGCGCGGCGCACACCCCAGGGGCGCGACCATCACCCGCTCCGCCGGCAGGCCGAAATACGCACGCAGCTCCTCGCCGACGAAGTGCGAATCCACCAGGATGCGCCCGGCCCGGGCCACGCCTTCTCCGACACGCCGCTCGATCTCCGCCAGGCGGTCACGCGGCTGGGTCTGGGGATAACGCACGTGGGTCAGGTCATGCACCGTCATGACCATGGGGCCCTCGAACGCCAGCGGCCACAGGCTCGGTTCGTGATACAGCTGCACATCCCGCTCGCGCAGGCCCCGGTCGAAGCGCTGCTGTTCCAGCCAACGGCGGATCCGGTAGGCGCCCGGCACCCGCCTGGCCGCGGCGCTCCAGCGCGAATAGCCCGGCAACGCCGCCCGCGGCAGCGCCTGCGACCAGCCCCAGCCATGGAAATAGTCCAGATCCACGCCGGGCTGCTCGCCCAGGGCCTGCGCCAGCGCCGCCACGTATTGGCCGATGCCGGTGCGCGGGGCCTGGAGGATGCGGGTGTTAAGCGCAACCTTCACGCTGTTCGTCCTTTTCCGGCGCCCCTCCCAAAGGCTGTTGCCACTGCGCCTGCACTACGCGCTCGATGAGTTGCTGGCTGGCCTCACGCCATCCGATCCAGCGCCACTCGGACACCGGCCGTTGCGCCGGAAACTGGCCCGATTCTTCGAAGCGCTCCACGAGCGCCGCAAGGGACTCCGGCTGGTCCAGATCGAAATAGGCCATGAAGTCGCTGCCGATCTCACGGAAGACCGGGATATCGCTGGCCATGGCCGGCAACTGGCGTTGCATGGCCTCTACCAGTGGCAGGCCGAAGCCTTCGACGAAAGACGGGAACACCAGTGCCTTGGCGTTCGCATAGGCGTGCTCCAGGCCTCGATCGTTGAGCTTGTGGAAAACATGCAGGCGCTTGTTCAATTCCGGATGCCGGCGGATGCGGGTGACCAGGTCCTCGCACTTCCAACCGACGCGCCCGATGATGCACAGGCGGACAGGGGAGCCACGCGCCCAGAGACGCTCGAAGGCGTCCAGCAGATAGGCGTGGTTCTTTCGCGGTTCTATGGTGCTGACCATCAGGTACACCGGCGCACCCGCCTCGAACATCCGCAGCAGGCGCGGATCGATACGGCCGGGACGGTCGGCCAGGTCCAGCTCCGAGCCCAGGTAGAAGTGGTCGAACCAGATCTGCCCGGCCACCGCCTCGCCCCGACGGCGGACGATCTCGGCACGCAGTTGGTCGCGGATGGTGGTGGAGATGCACATGAAACCATCGGCCATCTCGGCGATCCAGTCGAACCAGCGGTCGAAAACACGGACCAGGCCGGCATCGCAAAACTGCGGATGCGTAGAGGGGATGAGATCGTAGATCACCGAGACGATGCCCACGCCCTGCGCCTTGAGACGCTCGGCGACGGGGAAGAAATCGGCATGCCAGGACGAGTCGAGCAGCAGCAATTGGTCGCCCGGCAACGCCTCCATCGCCTGCACGCGCTCAGGCACCACATGGTTTCGCGAGGCATAGGTGGCGAATCGCAGCGGCAGGGTGAAGCTTAGGCTGGCCAGCTTGCAGAGCATGTAGAGAGCCCGCCGCGCATTGTGCCAACGGTTCATCGGCCAGCGCCGCTCCAGGCGCGCGTGCCACATCCAGTAGTCGTTACGTAGTTGCTCCAGGGCCACGCGCATGCGGCTGTGCCAGGGCAGGTCGCGGCCGGACAAGGGCGCCAGCGCCAGTACCCGGAACATACGCCCGCGCAGGAAGACCACGGGTATGCACTCGACTTCGGCCTGGACCGTATCGAGATTGCGGATGACATTGCGCACGACGCGCTGGATGCCCGAGTTCACTTCGGGGTGTTCGAAGACGTATGTGCATTCGATGAGTATGCGCATCATGGCAGGCTGCGCCTCAGTTCGAGCACTTCCGCTGCAGCGCCCAGGCGCTCGACCGCAAGCTCCGCCCCCAGCCAGGAATAGCCGACGAAGTTCTCGTGGCTGGCGTTGGCCACCTGGAACAGCATGGCGCAGTCGCGCCATTCGTAGCTGCCGTCCAGGTGCGAGTCACGCCTGGAAAGGCTCAAGGAAACCGAGTAGTTGCCTGGTCCCAGGCGCATCGGGAAGCTGTATCGATACAGGATGCGCTCACCTGCCCGGATATTCTCCAGCGTCTGCTTCAGGCGGTAGGAGTTGATGCCGTACATGGCCTGGCCCAGGCGGTCCTTGAGCATGAACCCCAGCACCAGTTGGCTGATGTCCTGGGTCGCGCGGACCACCACTTCCAGCGTCACCTCGCTGCCCACTTCGATGATTTCCACCGAGGTATCCTGCTCCAGCAGGCGCACCGACTCGACCTCGACCTCCCCGGTACCGGAAATGGTCCGCGTCTTGCCGTTGGCCAGCATCTCCTGGCGTACCCGATGGTTGAGGCCGGCCGTCATGCGCGCATGGTAGTAGTCCATGACCATCTCCGGGTCGCCTTGCTGCACGACCCTGCCGAACTCCAGCAGCACGGCGCGATCGCAGATGGACTGGATGGCGAAGCGGTCATGGGACACGATCAGCAGCGTGGTGCCGTCGCGGCGGAAGCTACGGATGCGCTCGAAGCTCTTGTGCTGGAAATAGGCATCGCCCACCGAGAGCGCCTCGTCGACGATCAGCACGTCAGGGCGCCTGGCGGTGGCCACGCTGAACGCCAGGCGCATCTGCATACCGCTGGAGTAGGTGCGCACCGGCTGGTCGATGGCGTCACCGATCTCGGCGAAGGCCTCGATGGCCGGCATCAGTTCCTCGATTTCCTCGCGCTGCAGGCCCTGCAACTGCGCGGCCATGAACACGTTCTGGCGGCCGGTGAATTCAGGGTGGAAGCCCATGCCCAGCTCCAGCAGCGCCGAGACCCGCCCGCCGACGCTGCAGCTGCCGTGGGTGGGCAGGGTGGTGCCGGTGATGATCTTGAGCAGCGTGCTCTTGCCGGCGCCATTGGAACCGACCAACCCTACCGCCTCGCCGGGCGCGATGTCCAGGTCGATATCCTGCAGCACCCATTTCTGCTGGTGGCGCGGCCGGGCGCCGGGAGACAACCATTCGAGCAGCCGAGCCCAGCGCGAGGGATACTGGCGGTAGGCCTTGCCGAGTTGCTGGATGCGTATGTGGCCCATCAGAGTTCGTCCACCATCTCGCCGGAACGGCTACGGAACAACCCCAGCGCCAGGACGCACAGCACCAGGGCCGAGAGCAGCAGCGGCAGCAGGTCAGTCCATACGGGCCAGCGGCCATATAGGAAGAGGTTCTGGTAGGACTGAATCAGCGGCGTCATCGGATTGAGCTGGATCAGCCTGCGGATGCTTTCCGGCAGGATGCTGGTCGGGTAGACGATGGGCGTGAACCAGAACCAGAACTGCAGGAGGATGCCGAACAGTTGCCCGACGTCGCGGAAGAACACGTTGAGCACGCCCAGCAGCATGCCCAGCCCACAGGCGAACAGTAGTTGCAGCAGGAGCAGGACGGGGAAGGCCAGCAGGGCGATGCCGGGCAGCCGGCCGGTGATGGCCAGGAAGCCGCAGAACAGCGCGAAGATGATGGCGAAGTTCACCAGTGCGTTGAGCATGCTCACCACCGGCAGGCAGATGCGTGGGAAGTTGAGCTTCTTCAGCAGGTTCGCGTTGTCCAGGAACATCGTCAGGCTGCGCCCGACCACCTCGGAGAACAGGCCCCAGGTGAGCAGCCCGGAACAGATGAACACGCCGAATGCCATGCGGTCATCGACGCCCGGCAACCGCGCCCGCATCACCTCGGAGAAGATCACCGTATACACCAGGATCATCGCCAGCGGGTTGAGCACCGTCCAGGCCGCGCCCAACATCGAGCCGCGGTAGCGCGACTCGAACTCGCGGCGCACGCTGCCGGCGACGAAGCCGCGGTATTGCCAGATTCCCTGGAACATCCTCGCCAACATCTAGCAGGCCCTGCCGTACTGGTCCTCGAAGCGGACGATGTCGTCCTCCCCCAGGTATTCGCCGCTCTGCACCTCGATCATCACCAGGTCGATGACGCCGGGGTTCTCCAGGCGATGCTTGTGCCCCGCAGGGATGTAGGTGGACTCGTTGCTGTTCACCAGGCGCACGCCCTCGCCATTGGTGACCTTGGCCATGCCACGCACCACTATCCAGTGTTCGCTGCGGTGATGGTGCATTTGCAACGACAGTGAGGCCCCCGGCTTGACCACGATGCGCTTGATCTTGAAGCGCGGCCCTTCCTCCAGCACCGTGTAGGTTCCCCACGGACGGCTCACGGTGCGGTGCAGGCGATAAGCCTCGTGCTCGCTGTCCTTGAGCTGCTTGACCACCTTGCGCACGTCCTGGGCGCGCTCGGCGTGGGCGACCAGGATGGCGTCTGCGGTATCGATGACGATCAGGTCGGACACGCCCACGGTGGCCACCAGGCGGTCGTCGCTCTGCACGTAGGTGTTGCAGGTATCGACGAACACCGCGTCGGCGGCTGCGCGGTTGTTCTGCGCATCAGGCTCGACCAGCGCGCTCAGCGCCCCCCAGGAGCCGATGTCGCTCCAGTCGAAGGCCGCCGGAACCACCGCGACGCGCTCTGAGCGCTCCATCAGTGCGTAGTCGATGGAAATGTCGGGGAAGGCGGCGAAATGCTCGCCGCTCAGTTCCTGCTGCACCACCTGGCCCAGTTCGTCGCCGCTGCTGGCCTCGTGGCAGGCGATGGCGCTGGCGAGGATTTCCGGAGCGTGGCGTTCCAGCTCGCCAAGCAGCGTGGCGACGCTGAAGCAGAACATGCCCGAGTTCCAGAGGAAATCACCGCTGTCGAGGAATTGCCGGGCAGTCTCCAGGTCGGGCTTCTCCACGAAACGCCGAACCCTGGCCCCGCGGCCCTCGTCCAGTTGCTCGCCCATCTCTATGTAGCCGAAACCGGTCTCCGGTGCCGTGGGCACCACGCCGAAGGTGACCAGGTGACCGGCCTCGGCCAGGGCGGCCGCGCGCTCGACCGCCCGGCCAAAGGCCTCGAGGTCGCGGATCAGGTGGTCCGCCGGCATCACCACCAGCAATGCCTGGTCGCCGTGCCTGGCGCGTACTGCCAACGCCGCCATGGCGACCGCAGGCGCCGTATTGCGCCCCACCGGCTCCAGGACGAAATGTCCGCGCTGGCGCAGCTTGGCGGCAAGGAAGTGATCCTTGCTCTGGAAGTAGTAGTCGCGGTTGGTCACCGTAACTATCTCGCCATCGCTGGGCAAAAGGCCGGCTGCCCGGCAGTAGGTCTTGTGCAGAAGGGTCTGGCCATCGGGCAGCGCCATGAAGGGTTTGGGCTGCCCCTCGCGGGAAACCGGCCACAGGCGCGTCCCGGCCCCACCGGAAAGAATCACAGGAACCAGCATGGCGCTACTCCTTGTCGACTCGCCGCAGGTCGGCATCCACCATCATGTGAATCAGATTCTCGAGGCTGGTCCTCGGACTCCAGCCCAGCACCCGTTCGGCCTTGGCCGGGTTGCCCAGGAGCACGTCGACCTCCGCGGGGCGGATGAAGGCCTGGTCGACCACCACGTGATCCTGGTACTTCAGGCCGACGTAGTCGAAGGCGATGCGGCACATTTCCCGCACCGTGGTGGTCACGCCAGTCGCCACCACGTAGTCATCGGGCTTTTCCTGCTGCAGCATCAGCCACATGGCCTCGACATAGTCGCCAGCGAAACCCCAGTCGCGCTTGGCATCGATGTTGCCCAGGCGCAACTCCTTCTGTTTGCCGAGCTTGATCCGCGCCACGGCATCGGTGACCTTGCGGGTCACGAACTCGATGCCACGCAGCGGCGATTCGTGGTTGAAGAGGATGCCGCTGGAGGTGTGCAGGCCGAAGCTCTCGCGGTAGTTCACCGTGATCCAGTGGCCGTACAGCTTGGCCACGCCATAGGGGCTGCGCGGGTAGAAGGGTGTGTTCTCGTCCTGCCGCTCGGCCTGGATCAGACCGAACATCTCGCTGGTGGAGGCCTGGTAGAAGCGCGTCTGCGGGCTGAACTGGCGGATCGCCTCGAGCAGGTGGGTAACCCCCAGGCCGTCGACCACGGCGGTGGTGATCGGCTGGTCCCATGAGCTGCCGACGAAGCTTTGCGCCGCCAGGTTGTAGATTTCATCCGGCTTGGCCTTGATGACCGCGCGCTGGATGGACGAGGCATCGGCCATATCGCCATCCAGATAGACCAGCTCCGATTCGATGCCCAGCTCGCGCAAACGCCAGCGGGTATCGGAGCTGCGCCGGGCCACCAGGCCGTGCACGCGGTATCCCTTTTCGAGCAGCAGTTTTGCCAGGTAGGCACCGTCCTGGCCCGTCACTCCCGTGATGAGTGCGTTTCTTGTCATTGTCGCTACACCCGTGATGCCCAGTCCGACAGGATCGCCGTCAGGGTCTGATTTATCGTTATGTCCGGCTTCCAGCCGGTCGCCTCGTGCAGCTTGGAATGACTGCCGCATACACGGCGTTGTTCCGCACGGCGCATGCGTGCGGGGTCCTGCACCAGTTCGATCTCCACCTGGGCGAGATCGGCCAGTTGCTGGATCAGGTCGCGAATCCGCCGTTCTTCACCGGAGCAGACGTTGTAGACCTGTCCGGGGCGGCCGCCTTCAAGCAAGGCGAAGTAGGCCGACACCACATCGCGGACATCCAGGAAGTCGCGGCTGACGTCGATGTCGCCAACCAGCAGCCGAGGCTCCTGCAGGCCTGCGCGGATCAGAGCGATCTGTCGTGCAGCACTGGCGATGACGAAGTTTTCCTTCTGCCCGGCGCCCACGTGGTTGAAGGGGCGCGCGATCATCACTCGCCAGCCTTCGGTCATGCCCCACTGCAGGCAGAGGTGTTCGGCCGCCAGCTTGCTGACGGCATAGGGGTTGCGAGGCGCAGGCAGAAGGTCTTCGCGGATGGGAAGGCGTGCTTCGTCCACCTGGCCATAGATGTCCCCGGAACTGACGTAGAGGAAGTCCCCGGAGAAATCGAGAGCCTTGAGTGCCTGCAGCAGGTTGAGGGTACCCAGGAGATTGACCTGCAGCGTACCCGCGGGATCGCGAAACGCTTCCGGGACGAAGGTCTGCCCGGCGAGATGGATGACGGTATCCGGCCGCTGACTGTAACCGGCACGCACCGCTTCCGGATCGGTTAGGTCGGGGCGCTCGGGCACCTCGAGCAGTTCCCACACGCTCTCGTGCTGATCAAGCCAGGTTCGGATGTGGTGTCCGACGAATCCCGTGAGGCCGGTGACCAATAGGCGCTTTCTCAAGAGAACCCCTTGTCATGAGCACCCAGGGAACATCCGACAGGTGCTACGAGCTGGAAAGGTGCCTGCAGAAGTCGCGAAAATGATGCGATTAGGATTCTTCTGCTGTTGTACTTATCTCGTTAACCTGTAGTAAATGAATGACAAATTCAACCTAAAGCTGAGTGACCGGTCGGTTCTGCTTCAATTTTTCATACATGGTACTTAAGCACTTTTCGAAGCCGGCTGCGCTGTGTTTAGAATGCGGCCGCCAGCGCTTGCAACCTGTCCAGTCCGACAACCCGGTCGTCGACTGGACAAAAGCCCCACCCCGGCCGCCAGGGTGGTAACAAGAACAATACACAGGCAACGGCCTGTAAGGCGCTGCCGGCAGCGCCTGCACAGTGTTGTAGGACCGTATGGACTTCATCCTGTTTTCGGATATTGGCGAGAGCGCCATCGACAGCAGTCTCGGCACTCCCGAGTACAGCTATTTCTTCGTTCTCAAGGCCTATCTGCCGGTTCTGCAGGCGCTTGGCGAAGTACATCGCCCGCAGAGCCTGCAGGAGCTGGAAGCCACCGCCCGCCGGCTGCGCGCGGCCGGGCGTGATTGCCTGGCACTGTTCTTCGGCCCACCGCACAAGTCTCCGCTTTCCCTCGCCTGTCCCATCCTCTGCGTCATCGCCTGGGAATACGACAGCATCCCCAACGAAACCTGGAACGATGATCCGTGCTTGGACTGGCGCTACGTGCTAAGCCGGCATGGCGGGGCGATCAGCCTGTCGTCGCACACAGCCCGGGCGATCCGCGCCTCGATGGGGGAGGACTTCCCGGTGATTCCCCTGCCGACACCGCTCTGGGAAACCTATGCCAGCCTCGGCGGACAATCGCCGGCCAACGCCATCATCGAGCCGACGAAACTGCAGATTCGTGGCTGCATCCTCGATACCCGACTGCTGGGCCTGTCGGCCGACGGACTCATCGCACCGATACATGACATTCCCGCCGTCGCCGACGAGCCCATCGAGCCCATTATCGAAGCCGTGCCGGCACTCACCTGGCGACGGCGCGCGCTGATCACCCGGCATTACCTCCTGATGTGGTACCGCGAGGCCGTGCGCGACCTCGTGCCCGCCGCGCTGCGCCGGGGCCTGAGCCGACTGCTGCGGCGCCCCAGCCCGCTAGCGCCGGCCGAGCCGCCCGCGGCATCCTCCGCAACCGTGATCGAAGAGCATCCCCAGGCGCAGTTGCCGGATACCTCGCAACTGGTCGAGGTCCAGGTGGAGGGCGTGGTCTACGTCTCGGTATTCAACCCTGCGGATGGGCGCAAGAACTGGGAGAACCTGGTCACGGCCTTCTGCTGGGCGTTCCGCGACACTGCCGACGCGACCCTGGTGCTCAAGATCACCCAGAAGGACCTGGCCAGCTACTACGTTCACATGCTGACCCTGTTGTCGCAGTTGGCCCCCTTCGCTTGCCGTGTCGTAGTCATGCACGGCTTCCTCGACGACGAACAATTCCAGCGCCTGCGCGAGGCCACCAGTTACTACGTCAATGCCTCGCGCTGCGAAGGCCTGTGTCTTCCGCTGATGGAGTTCCTGGCCTGCGGCAAGCCGGCCATAGCCCCGGCGCACACCGCGATGGAGGACTACGTCGACAGCGACCTGGCCTTCGTCGTCCCCGCTTGTCGCGAACATGCCGTATGGCCCCAGGACACTCGCCTGAGCTACCGGACCATACGCTACCGTCCGGACTGGGGCGCGCTGAAGCAGGCGTACCTGGACAGCCACGGGATTGCCCGGCAGGCACCGGAGTGTTATCAGGCGATGTCCATGGCGGCACGCCAGCGGATGCGCGAATTCGCCGGCGAGGAGCGTTTCGCGAACGAACTGGGTGAGTTCCTCGGCACCTTCCTGGGCACCGGCAGGCCCGACAAAGCCGTCGCGGGAGACGCGGCATGCTGATCCTCATCCATTCGGAAACCAACCGCAGCAACATCCGAGAGAACCTCGGCAAGCCCGAATACAGCTATTACTTCGTGCTGAAGGAATTCCGTCCGCTACTCGAACGCCTGGGCCAGGTGATGGAAATCAGCGATCCGGACGACCTCGTCGATCGGATCTACGCCGACTGCCAGCGCCGCGGCGAGGAGTGCATCTTCCTGTCCTTCTCGCCACCGCACCGCACCCCCATTCATTACCGTTGCCCGACCGTCCCGGTATTCGCCTGGGAGTTCAGCGTCATCCCTTATGAGAGCTGGTACGGCGAGCCGCGCCACGACTGGCGCCTGGTGTTCGACCGACTGGGCGCGGCCATCACCCATTCCAGCTTCACCGTCGACTCGGTACGCCAGTCCATGGGTCCGGACTTCCCTGTGGTGAGCATCCCAGCCCCGGTCTGGAACCGCTTCGCCGCCCTGGCGGCCCGTCTGCAACGCAGGCCGGTGGCCGAGCAGCTGGAATTGCAGGTCGAAGGCCTGGTGATCGACAGCCGTGTGGACGACGTGGGCGGCTATGCCCCCGAACCCCATCGCGATGCGCCACGCATTGACTTCGAGGCCTCGCGCGAAAGGCAGAAACTGCGCCTGGACGGAGTGATCTACACCTCGGTGTTCAACCCCTACGACGGCCGCAAGAACTGGATCGACATGCTCGGCGCCTTCTGCTGGGCCTTCCGCGATTGTGAAGACGCCACTCTGGTACTCAAGCTCACCCACCACTGCATCGACGATGCGCTGGCGGACATGCTCCACCACCTCTACAAGCTCAGGCCCTACCGTTGCCGCTTCGTGCTGATCCACGGCTACCTCGAGGATGCCGACTACGAACGCCTGGTGGAGGCCACCAGCTACGTGGTCAATACCTCCTACGGCGAGGGGCAGTGCCTGCCGCTGATGGAGTTCATGTCCTGCGGCAAGCCGGCCATAGCCCCGCGCAATACGGCGATGCTCGATTACATCGACAGCGACAATGCCTTCGTGGTGGATTGCACCGAGGAACTCACTGCCTGGCCCCATGACCCGCGGGCGGCCTACCGTACCCTGCGCTACATCACCAACTGGGACTCGCTGCTTGCGGCCTACCAGGAAAGCTATCGGGTGGCGAAGGAAGACCCCCAGCGCTATGCGCACATGAGCGAGGCCGCAGTGGACGCCCTGCAGGCGTTCTGCAGCATGGAGCAGGCGCAGGCCCGGCTGTCCGCCTTCCTCGCTGCCCTGCGGGCTCGCAGGGCGATAACGGGCGATGAGCCATGCGCAAGTCTGTGACTATGGCATTGCCATGTCGATCATCGGCTTGCCCCGGACATGGCCAGCCGGCAATGGCGGAGGGTGTGTCATGCATCGGTTACCGATGACGGACCGCCAGGGCCACACACCCGGCCGGCGTATCCAGGACATCGAGCTGCTGCGGGCGCTCGCCGTGGTCAGCGTGGTCGTGCACCATGCCCATGGCAATCTGTTCCACTGGCCCACGCCGCTGTTCGATGCCTTCTTCCGGCGCTTCGAGCTGTGGTGGGGCGTCGATCTGTTCTTCGCCATTTCCGGCTTCGTCATCGCCCGCGACCTGATTCCTCGCCTGCAGGGCTGCAACGGTGTCGCCGAGTTCTGGCGCAACAGCGTACAGTTCTGGGTCAGGCGCGCCTTCCGCCTGCTCCCCTCGGCCTGGCTCTGGCTGCTGCTGATGCTGGTGGCCTGCCGCTTCCTGAACGAATCGGGCGCCTTCGGCACATTGTCCGCCAACCTCGCCGCAACACTCGCGGGGATACTGCAATACGCGAACTTCCGTTTCGCCGACAGCTTCTTCCGCTACGAGTACGGCGTCAGCTTCGTCTACTGGAGCCTGTCGCTGGAGGAGCAGTTCTATCTCCTGCTGCCGCTGCTGATATTCGTCTCGCGCCGCTTCCTGCCCTGGATTCTGGTAGGGGTGATAGCCGCCCAGTTCTTCGTCTGGCGCACGCCCTTGCTGATGGTGCTGCGCACCGACGCCCTGGCCTGGGGCGTGCTCCTGGCCCTGGCCAGCCACAAGGCCTTCTATGTACGCCTGGAGCCGACCTGGCTGTTGCGCTGGCGCCCCCTGGGGCTGATCCTGGCGGCACTGCTGGTGCTGGGGTTGACGCGGGTGTCCACCGAGCAGCACCTCTGGTCCGTCTGGCGTATCGGGGTGATCGCCCTGTTCAGCGCGGCCC
>Ga0182749_1002495_pt1 | contig 13411 bp, 7 predicted proteins | sample eDN3rd37CKraftMG_FD_128875 | JGI IMG/M metagenome (GOLD analysis project Ga0182749, IMG submission 128875) | Enriched Miracle-Growth compost microbial communities from Emeryville, California, USA - eDNA 3rd pass 37_C Kraft MG (version 2) (version 2) ...
CGCCGGGTCTATGGTGTCGAGGCGCGGGTCGAGACCTGCTCCGACGGCATGCCGATGGTGCTGGCCGACCGTTCAACCCGCCGGCGCCGGATCGCGCTGGACCGGCTGGCGGCCGAATAGCAGAAGGCCCGCCACCGGGGCGGGCTTTCTCGTAGCCGGAGCGTGGCCGTCAGGCGGCCAGCTTCTCCTCGGCGTCCAGCGTGGCGGCCACGGCGTGGATCACCGCGGCGATGCGGATCACGGCCTGGACCACGTCCTTGCCGACGCCCTTCTTGGCGACGACCTGCTCATGGCTGTCCATGCACATGCCGCAGCCGTTGATCGCCGATACCGCCAGCGAATACAGCTCGAAGTCCACCTGATCGATGCCGGGGTTGGCGATCGCGTTCATGCGCAGCCGCGCCGGCATGGTCGCGTAGTCCTTCTCGGACACGAGATGGGTGAAGCGGTAGTAGATGTTGTTCATGCCCATGATCGCCGCCGCGGTCTTCGCCGCTGACTGCGCCTCGGGCGACAGGTGCTGCGCCGCCTCGGCCGCGACCGCCTTGATCACGGTGGCGTTGCGCGAGGCATAGGCGCTGGCCAGGGCCGAACCCCAGATCTGCTGCGCGGTCACGCCGGGCGGGGTCAGGACCGAGGACAGGTTGAGCTTCAGATCCTTGGCGTAGTCGGGAAGGGCGGCCTTCAGCGTGTCGATCGACATGGGGGCTCCGGCGGAATGTCTGGTCTCGAACAAGGCGACGGCCGGTCCGGGGAGGACCGGCCGTGCTGAGGAAAGGGCCGATCCGGGGATCAGGCGGCCTTCAGGGTCTCCTCGCCCTTCTGCCAGTTGCAGGGGCAGAGCTCGTCGGTCTGCAGGGCGTCGAGGACGCGCAGGACCTCCTGCGGGTTGCGGCCGACCGACATGTCGTTGACCGAGACGAAGCGGATGATGTTGTCCGGGTCGACGATGAAGGTGGCGCGCAGGCAGACTTCCTCGGTCTTCTCCAGGATGCCGAGCGAGCGGCTGAGATCCTTGCGGATGTCGGCCAGCATCGGGATCGGCAGCTCCTTCAGGTCGGCGTGGTTCTGGCGCCAGGCCAGGTGCACGAACTCGCTGTCGGTCGAGACGCCGTAGACCAGCGCGTCGCGGTCGGCGAACTCGCCGGCCAGCTTGCCGAACGCCGCGATCTCGGTCGGGCAGACGAAGGTGAAATCCTTCGGCCAGAAGAACACGACCTTCCACTTGCCCTTGCTGGCGGCGCGGTCGATCTGGGTGAAGGCGTTCTTCGGGTCGGTCGAGACGACGGCCTGGAGCGAGAAATCCGGGAAGGTGTCGCCGATGGTCAGCATGGGCATCTGGAGGCTCCGTGGGGGTGTTGTCGTGGACTTCGTGTTTGCAGTGCAGCGGGCTTTCCCGCGCTGCAGCAAGCAGATAGCAAAGGAGATTCCCATAATCCAATCGATTGTTCCGAGGATTATGATAGGTTCATCCTATGAAACAGCCGATCACCCTGCGCCAGCTCCGCTATGTCGTCGCGGTCGCCGACACCCGGCATTTCAGCCGGGCCGCCGCCGCCTGCCATGTCAGCCAGCCCTCGCTCAGCGCCCAGGTCCAGGCGCTGGAGGATCTGCTGGGCGGGCCGCTGTTCGAGCGGTCGAAGCGGCGGATCATCCTGACCCCGCTGGGCGAGGCGGTGGTCGCCCGAGCCCGGCGGATCCTGGCGGAGACGCAGGATCTGCTGCTGGCGGCGCGCGACCAGGCGGCGCCACTGGCCGGCGATTTCCGGCTGGGCGTGATTCCGACGCTCGGGCCCTATCTGCTGCCGCGGCTGATGCGCACGCTGCGCCGCACCTATCCCGACCTGCGCCTCTATCTGCGCGAGGACCTGACCGACCGGCTGGTCGAGCGGCTGCGTCGCGGCGAGCTGGAGGCGGCGCTGCTGGCCCTGCCGGTCGAGGACCCCAAGCTGGAATCGCTGCCGGTGTTCGACGAGCCGTTCCTGCTGGCTGTGCCGGCCGGGCACCGGCTGGCCCGGGCCAACCGGGTGACGCCGGGCGATCTCTCGGGCGAGCATCTGCTGCTGCTGGAGGACGGGCACTGCCTGCGCGACCAGGCGCTGGAGGTGTGCCGCAGCGCGGCCCGGGCCGAGGAGGACGCGTTCGGCGCCACCAGCCTGTCGACGCTGCGCGAGATGGTGGCCGGGCGGATCGGCATCACCCTCCTGCCGGCCCTGGCCTGCACCGCGCCGACCACGGCGGACAGCGACATCGCGCTGCGCCCCTTCGATGCGCCGGCGCCGTCGCGCCGGATCGGCCTGGTGTGGCGCCGCGGGGCGGCGCGGCGGCGGGAAATCGAGATGCTGGCGGGGTTCCTGCGCCAGCATCTGCCGGAGGGGGCGGTGGCGATCACCGAGGCTGATCCGCCCGCGCAGGCCGGCGCGGTGCCGGAGGAGATCGACGCCGCCTGAGCGGCGGGTTCAGTACTCCCACTCCATGGTGACGCCGACGGCGCCGCCGCTGTCGCCGCCGGCTTCGGCCTTGCCCTTGATGTTGTTGGTCACGTCGACGGTGACCGTGGCCCGGGTGCTGCCGGCATCGATGCCCTGCTCGACGCCGACGCGGACGCCCTTGGTGAGATAGCGGCCGAGGCCGATCGCCGATCCGCCCGAAGCATCGGTGTTGAAGTCGAGCTGGTCGAGGCCGAGCGTCTTCTGGATGCCGCCGAGCAGGCCGGTGCCGCCGCCGCCGACCCCGGCCAGCTCGGCCGCCGCCTGGGCCAGCTGGATCGCCTGGGTCGGGCTCAGCTGGCCGGTCGCCTGGCCGAACAGCAGGCGCGACAGCACCTCGTCCTGCGGCAGCTCGGGCGTCGAACTGAGCGTGAGCTCCGGCTTCGAGGCGTAGCCGCCGACCTGGATATGGGCGGTGACGTCGCCGGCGCGGGCCGAGGCCAGGAAGTCGAGCTGCGGGTCCATCACCCCGCCGTTGAAGGTGAGATTGCCGTGCTCGAAGTCCAGGCGCTGGCCGAATTTCGAGATCTGCCCGCGACGCATCTTGAAGCTGCCCTGGATTTCGGGCGTCGTCGTGGTGCCGACGATGTGAAGCTGGCCCTGCATCTCGGCGTCGATGCCCTGGCCGCGAACATAGAACTGGTTCGGCGAGTCGACGGTGACGTCGAGGCGGATCTGCGAAGGCGGCTTCTGCGGCTGGTTCCGGTTTCGGGTCCGGCGCGGCTGCGGCGTCGCCGTGTTCAGGGCAACGCCCTCGGCCTTCATCCGGGCCGCGACCTGCGGCGGCACATTGATCTGGCGCACGGGGATCGGCGTCACCGAGACGGGGAAGCTGTCCGGGATCTGGATGACGGCGTTGCGGATCTTGATCGATCCCCGGAACAGCGCGTCGGCCGACAGATCGCCCGACATGGTCAGGTCGCTGTCGGCATGGACCGTCGCCAGGTCGCTGGACACCAGCAGGGCATTGTTGGTCTGGATCCGGACATCGACCGGCAGGCTGCCATTCGCGCCCAGGGTCACGCTGCCATTGCCGCTGATGGTGCCGCCGCCCGGCGTCTTCGCCGACAGGCTGGTCAGGCGGAAGCTGTCGCCGGCGCCGGTGACGGTGGCGTTGATGGCCTGCAGCCGGACGCCGTATTCCGAATTCTGGTAGACGCCGTTGCGCAGGGTGACGGTGCCGGAGGCCCGCGGCTTGTCCGGCGTGCCCTCGACCTTGATGTCGAGCGACAGCGGGCCGCCGACCCGGTCGGCGCCGGCGGCCAGGAAGTCGTTGAACATCGCCAGCTCGACCTGGCCCTTGACCGAGGCCGAGAGCGGACCGCCGCCCAGCGGCACCGCGGCCTGCAGGTCCAGCCGGGCCCGACCGGCCGTCACCCGGCCGGTGACATTGACGCGCCGGCCGCCCAGCGTGCCGTCGGCGGTGGCCTCGACCGGCGGCAGGCCTTCGGTGTTGAGGCCGCCCATCTTGGCGCCGGAGACCTTCAGCGAGAACTTGCCGCCCGGATCGGCGGCGCTGCCAGTGATGGTGGCGTCGCCGTTCAGCTGCCCCTGCAGCTGGAGGCCGGGGCTGGCGATCGAGGCCAGGCCGAGCGGCAGCCGTGCGATCCGGGCGCGCAGGTCCAGCGCGTCGCCGGCCCTGCCCGACAGGCTGACGCTGCCGCCGCCGCTGACCGCGAGGTCGATGGTGCCGAGGTCGATGCCGGCGGCGCCGGCGCGGATGGTGGCCGGCTTCGACAGGGTGACCGACTGGCCGGACTGGCGCACCGCCAGGCTCTTCAGCCCGACCACCGTCTCGTCCCCGCTCAGGCCGACATCGGCGGCCATGTCGGCCGTGCCGTAACCGGTGGCAGCCTGCAGCTTCAGCGCCAGCTGCTGCATCGTGCCGGCGACGGTCAGCTCGGCCCGGCTGATCGGAGTGCCCCCGGCGGTGGCGTTGGTGACCACCAGCCTGCCGTCCTGGATGCGCCGATCGTCCGCCATCGGGTCGAGCACGATCCCGGTCAGCCGGATCTCGCCGAGCTGGGCGGTGTCGGCATAGGCGACGCGCCGAGCGGTCAGGTCGATCTTGGCCCCGGCCGCGGGGTCGAGTGACAGGGTGGCGTCCAATTCGCCGCGCAGCGCCTGGCCGATGAAGGCGCCGATGACGCCGAGATCGGCGACGGCGACGCGGATCGTCCCGCTGCTCGGCTTGCCGTCGGCGGTCACCGCGGCGTTGCCGTCGGTCTTGATGCCGGCGACGTCGAGGGTCAGCGCGCTGACCTCGATGGCGCCGTCCGCCTTGCGGTCCAGCGCGATGTCGCCGCTGGCGGGCCTGCCGTCGACCGTGCCGGCCAGCTTCACCGTGCCGGCAGGGGCGGAGGGCAGCCCGGCGGCGTCGATGTCGACCGTCAGGTGCTCGACCGTGTGGCCGATGGCCTTCACCCCCTCGGCGACGACTTGGCCCTTGACGCCGAGCGCGCCGATGCTGCCGGACAGGGCGGCGTCGACCGACACCGCGCCTTCGACGCCGGGTGACACCGCGGCGAGCGAGCCCAGCGCCGCCTTGATCGTGCCGCTGATCGCCTCGCCGTCCAGCGTCCCGGCGGCATCGAGCGAGGCCTTGTCGCCCTTCACGCTGACGCCGGAGACGGTGATCTTGCCGCCGGCATCGCGCTCCACCCGGCCGCTCAGCGTCGCCTGGCGGCCGAGCACCTCGGCGGTCGGCGTCGCCTCGGCCTTGGGCTCGGCGATGGTGCCGTTCCACTCCAGCGTGGCGGCGCCGTCGGCCGCGAGCATCGGTTTGATGGTGAGGTCGAGCGCGCCGGAGATCGGGCGGCCGACCATCCCCGACAGGCGGCCGAGATCGGCATAGGTCAGGTGCAGCGTGCCGGACCCCGACGGCGCCTCTGCGTCGCCCTGGCCGGTGGCGGTCAGCACGGCGCCGTCCAGTCGGGTCTCCAGCCGGTCGATCACCGTCTTGCCGGACTGGGTGGCGCTGCCGTCGAAGCTGAGCTGCAGGCTGTGGCCGGCGACAGCCTCGAGCTGCGGGTCGCCGAGGGCCACGCCGTCGGCGGCGGCCGTGAGGCGCAGCCCGATCGGCGCCTCGCGGTCGGACAGCTTGCCTTGCGGCGTCGCCGTCAGATCGGCCGTCAGCGTGCCGGCGGCGTATGGATCCTGGCGCAGCCCGCCGCCGCGGATCGAGGCCGCGATCACCGGCGCGTCCAAGGCACCCTTGGCGGTGCCGTCGACGGCCAGCGACTGCCAGCCGGCGCCGGGCGGCAGCAGGGCGGCGTAGCCCTGGGCGGCACCGGCCTGAACCTTGTAGGCGAGGTCGACCCGGTTGCCGGACGGGTCCAGGCTGCCGGTCACCGACACCGTACCGGCGGCCGCCGCCGCATCCAGGCGGCGGATCGTGATCGGGCCGGTATCGGCGATCTCCGCCTCGGCCTTCAGCGTGGTCCGGCCCTGCAGCAGCGGGGCGATGGTCGGGGCCAGCGCGGCCGGCAGCAGCCGGGCGGCGTCGGCATCGAGATCGGCGGTCACGCGGCGTCCGCCCTGGCCGGGCTCGATCCGGACATGGCCGTCGACCCGGCCGAGATCGCCGATCCTGCCGGCCAGGGTGGCGCGCCAGTCCTGGAGCGTGCCGGTGCCTTCGAGCTTGATGTCGACCGGCGGCTGCCCCGGCAGCTGCGCCATCGTGGCCATGACGCCGCCCTGCGGCTCCTCGACCGAGACCGCGACGTCGAGCTGCTCGGTCGAGGGGATGAAGGCCAGTTTCGCGCTGATGTCGCCGGCCGCGCCGTCCAGCCGGTGCACGGCGATGTTGGCGGCCAGGCCCTGCGACGGGTCGCCCAGCTGGGCATCGCCGGCGACGCTCAGCTTCGCCGCCATCCCGGCCACCGCCGGGCCGATCGCGATCTGGTCGATCTTCAGCCGGTCGAGCTTGACGTCGACCGGCAGGCGCGGCAGCGAGAAGCCGCCGGAGCTCTGCTGCGGCTCGGTCGCGCCGCCGGCGGGCAGGCGGTCGACCGTCACCGTGCCGGCCTCGACCGCGTCGACCCGCAGGGTGCGGCGCAGCAGCGCCGCCGGGCTCCAGGCCAGCCGGGCCCAGTCGATCGTCACCATCTTGCCGGCGGGGTCGGAGACGGCGACGTCGCGCACCGTCATGTCGAAGGGCACGACGCCCTCGATCGCGCCGACCGAGACCTGCATCTCCGGCGTGCTCGCCAAGCTGCCGGCCTGGTCGGCGATCAGGCGCTTGCCCGGGCCGGTCTGCGCTGCGGCGAAGACGATCAGCACGAGCGCGAGGGGCAGGCCGATCACGACTGCGAGAAGGACGAGAATGATCCGCAGCGCGCGCATCAGAACGCCTGCCCGATGCTGATGTAGAGCTCGAAGGCGTCGTCGTCCTTGCGCTTGTTCAGCGGGAAGGCGACATCGGCCCGGATCGGCCCGATCCCGGTGTAGTAGCGGGCGCCGATGCCGGCGGCGTACTGGATGTCGCTGCCGAAGTCCGGGACGCTCTTCTCATAGACCGCGCCGGCGTCGAAGAACGGCACGATGCCGATCGTGTCGGTGATCTTGTAGCGCAGTTCCAGGCTGCCGATGAGCGAGCTGAGGCCGCCGGTCGGGTTGTTGTGCTGATCCTGCGGACCGATGCTCTGATACTTGTAGCCGCGGACGCTGCCGCCGCCGCCGGCATAGAGCCGCTTGTCGGGCGGCACCTCGTCCAGGCTCGGCCCGGCGATGCTGCTGATGCCCAGCCGCCCAGCGAGGACGATGTCGCCATCGCCCGACAGGTCGAGATAGGCCGACCCCAGCGCCTTGGCGACGATCATGTCGAGCGAGGAGCCGAGGAAGCTGGGATAGGGCGTGAAGGACAGCTCGGCGCGAAAGCCCTTGGTCGGGTTCAGCAGGTTGCCGGTGGTGTCGATCTTGGCGCCGAGCGGGATGCCGACGAAGGTGTAGGTCCAGGCCCCATCGTCGTTCTCGACATGGCCGGTCTCGAAGCTCAGGCCGGCCAGCAGGTCGATCTCCTTGGTGTAGTGATAGGTGGCGATGCCCTGCACCAGGCCACGGGTGCTGGTATAGGCGTCCAGCACCTCGCGCACCGCCTGGGCCTGGGCGTTCAGCGTGGTTTTGCGGTCGAGGAAGCCCGGCACCGTGAGGGTGACGCCGAACTTGAAGTTCGGGTCGGTCGCGTTGTTGTAGCCGAGGCCGCTGACCTCGCCGTCGATGCGCAGCTGCTCGGCCCCGCCCCACAGGTTGCGATGGCCCCAATAGGCGTTCACCCCGGCGCCGTAATTGGTCTCGTATTTCGCGCCGAAGCCGATGAAGCGCAGCGGCCGCTCCTGCACCGCGATCGTCACCGGCACGTTGCCCTGGGCATCCACCTGGTCCGCGGTGGTGACGCGGACGCTGCTGAACACGCCCAGATCGGCCAAGTCCTTGCGCAGGTCCTGCACCTGCTGCGGCGAGTAGATCTGGCCGGTGACGAAGGGCACCCGGCTCAGGATGAAGCTCTCGTCGACCGTCTGCTCGCCCTGGACCGTGACCGGGCCGAAGCCGGCCTTCGGGCCGGGGGCCAGCACCTCCGTCAGGTCCATCGTTTGGTCGGCATGGTCGACCACGGCGTCGCGCGACGGCACCTTGGCCAGCGGATACCCCTGGTCGTTCATCTGCGCCACCATCGCGCCTTCGGCGCTGAGGATGGTCGCCGACAGCGCCGGCTTGCCCGGGTCGAGGCCGAGCGGGCCCCGGTCGATCACGACGGGCAGCTGCTCCGACCCCTTGGTGTCGGTCAGCCGCACGGTCTTGAACTTATAAGATGGACCGAGATCGATCCTGATCGAGACCTTGACCGGATCCTTGCTGCGGCGGGCGGTCAGCCGGTCGATCAGGCCGGGGTCGTCCATCGGCAGGCCGTCGATGGTGATGAAGACCTGTCCGCCATAATAGGACAGGGCGCCCAGGGCGCCGTACAGCCGGTCGCGGTCGGCCAGGGCGCGGCGGACCAGCCCGGCCGGACCGGAGGGCGGGCTGGACTGCAGCTTCAGCAGGTTGGAGGCGTTGGTCAGCGCCGCGGTCGCGTCGTCGTCCGCGAGCGGCTCCAGCGTCGCGACATAGGGCAGCTCGTCGGGCAGCGGCGTCGCCTGGGCCGCCGCGTCGCCGTCGCCGGAGGACGAATCGTCCTGGGCCAGCACGGCCGTGGTCGGGACCAATGCGGCGAGGAGGCCGAGCCATCCGATCCTGCCCAGTCTTGCCCGCAATCCCGCAATCCCCTTCGCCCGCGCCCGCGGCGCCTCCGCCGCTCGCGCTCCGGTTGTGCCGTGATGGGAAACACATACTACAGGGCTTTCGTTGCCTGAATTTTTCTCTCGACTTGTCAACGATTTGCCGCGGCCGGCTTGCACTCGGCGCCGATCCGCCTATATTGCGCTGCAACGGCGGCTGGGGCGTTGCAAGGCGACCCGTCCGCCGTCCTTTGTTTTGCCTGCAGGCTTCCCGCCCTCCCGCCCCTCGGACGGACCATGGATATCCGGAACATCGCCATCATCGCCCATGTCGATCATGGCAAGACCACCCTCATCGATGTGCTGCTGCGCCAGTCGGGGGCCTTCCGCGAGAACCAGCAGGTGGCCGAGCGGGTCATGGACTCGAACGACCTGGAGCGCGAGCGCGGCATCACCATCCTGGCGAAATGCACCTCGCTGGTGTGGAAGGACGTCCGCATCAACATCGTCGACACGCCGGGCCACGCCGATTTCGGCGGCGAGGTCGAGCGCATCCTGAACATGGTCGACGGCGTGGTGGTGCTGGTCGACGCGGCCGAGGGCCCGCTGCCGCAGACCAAGTTCGTCACCGGCAAGGCGCTGAAGCTGGGCCTGCGGCCGATCGTGCTGGTCAACAAATGCGACCGGCCGGACGCCCGTCCGCACCAGGTCCACGACGAGGTATTCGACCTGTTCGCGGCGCTCGACGCCAATGACGAGCAGCTCGACTTTCCGACCCTGTTCTCCTCGGCCAAGCAGGGTTGGGCGGCGGAGAGCCTGGAGGCGGAGCGGACGGACATGGGGCCGCTGTTCGATCTCGTGGTCAAGCACGTGCCGGCGCCGAAGGTCGAGGCTGACCAGCCCTTCCGCATGCTGGCCACCACGGTCGAAGCCAACCCTTATCTCGGCCGGGTGCTGACCGGGCGCATCCTGTCCGGCTCGGTCAGGCCGAACATGGCGGTCAAGGCGCTGTCCCGGAACGGCGAGACGATCGAGACCGGCCGCATCAGCCGGGTCCTGGCCTTCCGCGGCATCGAGCGCCAGCCGATCGAGGTGGGCGAGGCTGGCGACATCGTCGCCATCGCCGGGCTGGAGACCGCGACCGTCGCCGACACCATCTGCGACCCGTCGGTGACCGAGGCGCTGTCGGCCCAGCCGATCGATCCGCCGACCATCGCCATGACCTTCTCGGTCAACGACAGCCCCCTGGCGGGCACCGAGGGCGACAAGGTCACCAGCCGCGTCATCCGCGCCCGCCTGCTGCGCGAGGCCGAGGGCAACGTCGCGCTGAAGATCACCGAGACCGCCGAGAAGGATGCCTTCGAGGTCGCCGGACGCGGCGAGCTGCAGCTGGGCATCCTGATCGAGACCATGCGCCGCGAGGGCTTCGAGCTGTCGATCAGCCGGCCGCGCGTGGTGTTCAAGCGCGACGACGGGGGCCAGCTGCTCGAGCCGATCGAGGAGGTCACGATCGACGTCGACGAGGAGCATTCGGGCGTCGTCGTGCAGAAGCTGTCCGAGCGCAAGGGCGAGCTCTTGGAGATGCGGCCATCCGGCGGCGGCAAGCAGCGCCTGGTGATGCTGGTGCCGACCCGCGGCCTGATCGGCTATCAGGGCGAGTTCCTGACCGACACCCGCGGCACCGGCGTGCTGAACCGGATCTTCCACGGCTACGCCCCGCACAAGGGCGCGATCGCCTCGCGCCACACCGGCGTGCTGATCTCCAATGCCCAGGGCGAGGCCGTGGCCTATGCGCTGTGGAACCTGGAGGACCGCGGCCCGATGCTGATCGAGCCGCAGGCCAAGGTCTATCAGGGCATGATCATCGGCGAGCACACCCGCGGCAACGACCTCGAGGTCAACGTCCTGAAGGGCAAGCAGCTGACCAACATCCGCACCACCAGCAAGGACGAGGCGGTGCGCCTGACCCCGCCGATCCAGATGACGCTGGAGCGGGCGCTGACCTACATCAACGACGACGAGCTGGTCGAGGTCACGCCGAAGACCATCCGCCTGCGCAAGCGGATCCTCGACCCGAACGAGCGCAAGAAGATCGAGCGGCAGAAGAAGGAGGCCTGAGCTTCAGGCCGCGGCGGAGCCGGGCGGCGCCGGCATCGCCTCGCTCCCCGATGTTCCCTCGCCGCCGGTTCCGGCGGGCTTCGGCGTCCACTGCGCGACCGCTGCGATGATGGCGGAAAAGCCCCGGGCGACGACCGTGTGCCCCTCCAGCGCGTCCGGCATCTCGCCGGACAGCTCCCGCGGACCTAGCAGACCGACCACCAGCATGGCGTCCGGCCCGATGCGCCGGCGCAGCCGCCGGATCAGCCGGCCGAGCTGATGCTCGGTCACGGTGCCGGCATGGGCGACCATCACCACCGGGCTGCCGGCCACCTCGGGCACGGCGCCGCCGCGTTCGCCGTAGCGGCAGGCGATGCCCTTCTCGGCGAGAACTTGGCCGATCATCAGCGCGGCCGCCTGGTCCAGCTCGTCGCGCGCCCCGAGGCACAGCACCGCCGGCGCCGCATCGTGGCCGTCCTCGTCGAGATCGGCCACCGCCGCCAAGATGCCGCCCCAGACCGCCGCCCGCTGGGGTCCGTCCAAAGCACCCCGCTGCCGGTCGGCCTGGGCCATCCGGATCGCCGGGAGGATCATGCTCTCGAACAGCGCCTGCCGCGACCGGCCCTGCAGCCCGCGCTCGGCCAGCTCCGACGCCTCCAGAGGGTCGCCGGCGAGGATCCGCTGGTAGAAATGCGCGTCCGGCGTCAGCGCCGGCGTGCTGCCCAGCAGCACGTCGAGGAAGCCGAATTGCGGCATGTGCCGGCCCAGCACGGCGAGGCAGACCGTCAGCGGCACCGCGAGCAGCAGCCCGGGGATGCCCCACAGGGTCAGCCAGAAGATCGTGGCGAACAGCACGGCGAAGGGCGACAGGCCGGTGCTGCCGCCGTACAGCAGCGGCTCCCCGACATTGACGGTGACGATGTCCAGCACCACGAACAGGGCGATGGTCTCGATCGGCATCAGCCAGCCGGGGTCGACAGCGAAGGCCAGGATCGTCGGCAGCATCGCGGCGGAGATGGTCCCGACCAGCGGGATGAAGCGCAGGACGCCCGAGAGCAGGCCCCACAGCACGGGGTTCGGCACGCCGATCGCCCACAGCCCGATGCCGAACGCCGTGCCGTAGCCGAAATTGAGCACCGCCTGCGCCAGCAGGAAGCGGCTCAGCCGCTGGGCGGCGTCGTCCATCGCCGCGGTCGCCCGGGTCAGATCCTGCGAACCGAGCAGCCAGATCAGGCGGTTCCGCAGATCCTCCCGCTCCAGCATCATGAACACGGAGAAGACCAGCACCACGCCGATGATGGCGAAAGGCTCGATCAGCGGCGCGCCGACCTCCCAGGCCAGTTGGACCGGGGTCAGCGCCGGCGGCACCAGCTGGACCGGGACCGGCTTGCCGTGCCCGTCCTCGGTTCCCATGGGCGCCAGGGTGGCCCGCTCGGTGGCCTCCTGCGACAGGCGGGCGACCATGGTCGTCAGCCGGTCGATCAGCCCGCCGCCGGGGGCGGCCTCCTTGATCGACTGGATCTTGGTTTCGAGGTTGCTCTGGTACCGTGGCAGGTTGCTCGCCAGATCGATCGTCTGGCTCGCGACCAGGATGATGAAGACCGCCGCCGCGACCGACAGCGCGATGATGACGACCAGCACCGCCACTATCCGCGGCAGCCCCAGCTTGCGCAGCTGCAGCACCACCGGCGCCATGGCGAAGCTGATCAGCATCGCCAGCGCGAAGGGGATCAGGATGTCCCGGCCGAAATAGAGCGCCGCCGTCGCCGCGGACATCAGCAGAATGCCGCTGGTCGAGGACAGGATACCGATCTTGTCGGTCAGCGGGGTCAGGCTGCGGGAGGGTCGGCCTGGGTCTGACAGCATCGTGGCGGTGGCGGAAAGCGCGGGCGGTGAAGCAACAGGAGCGAGGTCGCCGCGGTTCCCGCCGCCCCGTCGCCCTTCGCCGGGCGCCTATCCGCCGCCGGCGGTCACTCCATCTCCTCCAGCTCGCGGCCGCGGGTCTCCCGGACCGCGCGGATGACGAAGAGGAAGGAGATGAAGGCCATCGCCGCGTAGAGCCCGTAGGCGAGGCCGAGGCCGGCCGAGGCGAGGGACGGGAAGGTCTCCGACACGACGAAGTTGGCCACCCACTGCGCCGCGGCGGCCACTGCCAGCGCATAGGCCCGGATGCGGTTGCTGAACATCTCGCCCAGCAGCACCCAGACCACCGGTCCCCAGCTGACCCCGAAGAACACGACATAGAGATTGGCGGCCGTGACCGCGACGATGCCGGCCTGACCGCTCAGCACCGGGGTCATGGCGCCGTTCACCATCTCGGTCGGGGCGGTGCCGAAGACACAGGCCATGGTCCCCAGCGTCAGGGTCATGCCGGCCGAGCCGATCAGCAGCAGGGGTTTGCGCCCGAGGCGGTCGATCAGCGCGATCGCCACCAGCGTGGTCAGGATGTTGGTGACCGAGGTGGCGACGGTGATGATCAGCGAATCTGCCTCGGTGAAGCCGACCGCCTGCCACAGGACCGAGGAGTAGTAGAAGATCACGTTGATGCCGACGAACTGCTGGAACACCGACAGCAGGATGCCGGTCCAGACGATCGGCAGCAGGCCGAGC
>Ga0182749_1002497_pt1 | contig 13407 bp, 15 predicted proteins | sample eDN3rd37CKraftMG_FD_128875 | JGI IMG/M metagenome (GOLD analysis project Ga0182749, IMG submission 128875) | Enriched Miracle-Growth compost microbial communities from Emeryville, California, USA - eDNA 3rd pass 37_C Kraft MG (version 2) (version 2) ...
ACCACCAGCCCCAGCGCGCTGGTGCCGATCACGGCGATCGGCGTGAAGTCCTCCGCCGGGTTGTAGGGCGCGACCTTGGGCTGCGCCGCCGGCGCCACCGCCAGGGTGGAGGCCGAGCCGACCAGCAGCGTGTAGCCATCCGGCTTGGAGCGGCGGACGTATTCGGCGCCGAGCGCGCTGCCGGCGCCGGGCTTGTTCTCCACCACGGCGCGCGCCTCGGGGCCGAATTGCGGCCCCATCCGATCCGCCATCAGGCGGCCGGCGAGGTCGGTGGCGCCGGCCGGCGCGAAAGGCACGATGATGGTGATGGTGCGATCGGGATAGGCGGCTGCGGCGGCCGGCCGCGCAGCCAGGCCGAGCGCCGCTCCGGCCAGCGCCAGGCCGCAGAAGCCACGGCGACCGACGCCGGCCTGCGGCAGGGGAGCGGCCTCGCCCGGCGGCAGCGGGCAAGCAGGCGGGATGCGGGACATGGGGACGTTTCCGTTCTTTATGGATTTCCAGGAAGCAATGTTTTCGCCGGCCGCAATTCATGTCAACAAGATTGTCGACAATGCGTTCGGCACTTATGGTGGCCGGAGAGCAAAGGCGCCTCACCGCCGTTCCGGAGCGCCAGGATGACCGCCATGGCCGAGCCTGCCCGCAATGACATTCCGCCCGCGCTGCTCCCCGGCATTGTCGCGACGCTGGAGGAGGACATTGTCTTCGGACATCTGCATCCACGCGAACGGCTGATCGAGGAGGAACTGGCGGCGCGCTTCGGCGCCTCCCGCCACACCATCCGGCAGGCCCTGGGCGAGTTGGAACGCATGGGGCTGATCGAGCGCATCCCGAATCGCGGGGCGCTGGTGAAGGCCTATAGCCAGGCCGAGGTCGAGCAGCTTTACGCCCTGCGCGTGCTGCTGGAGACCCAGGCGGCGCAGCAGATCCCGCTGCCCTCCCCGCCCGAGCCCCTGGCGGCCCTGCAGGAGGTGCAGGCCCGGCACGACGCGGCGGTCGAGGCGGGCAACCCGCGCGCCGCCTTTCGCGCCAATATCGCCTTCCACCGCGCCTTGTTCGCCGGCTGCGGCAACGCCTTCCTCGCCGGCGTGATCGAGGATCTGGCACAGCGCGCCCACGGTATCCGCTTCGCCTCCCTCACCGACCCGCGCCGCCTTGCCCAGGCGCGCGCGGAACACCACGCCATGCTGGCGGCACTCGAAAGCGGCGACCGCGACACCCTGGTGCGGCTCTGCGGCGAGCACCTGCTGCCATCCAAAGAAGCCTATCTGCGCGCCCAGGGCGCCTTTCTCGCCTGAGCCGCGCCCTCGAACCCCTGGAGGAAACCCTGCCATGACCGACAGCAAGCCCGAGCCCAAGGGCCTCACCCGCGGCCTCACCAACTACGGCGACATGGATTTCGCCCGCTATCTGCGGCTTTCCATGGCGCGCTCCATGGGCCTCTCCACCAACCTGTTGAAGAAGCCTGTGGTCGGCATCGCCGCCACCTATTCCGAGTTCAACAACTGCCACCGCCTGGTGCCCGAGCTGGTGGCGGCGGTGAAGCGCGGCGTGCTGGCGGCGGGCGGGCTGCCGCTGGAATTCCCCACCATCTCCCTGGGCGAGGTGTTCCTGAACCCGACCAGCCTGTTCTTCCGCAACCTGATGGCCATGGACACCGAGGAAATGGTGCGCGGCCAGCCGATGGACGCGGTGGTGCTGGTCGGTGGCTGCGACAAGACCGTGCCGGCGCAGCTGATGGGCGCGGTTTCCGCCAATGTCCCGGCCATCCAGGTCGTCACCGGCCCGATGATGACCGGCCGCTGGCGCGGCGAGCGGCTCGGCGCCTGCACGGACTGCCGCCGCTTCTGGGCCAAGTTCCGCGCCGGCGAGATCGACGCCGACACCATCGAGGAGGTCGAGGGCAATCTCGCCACCACCGCCGGCACCTGCGCGGTGATGGGCACCGCCAGCACCATGGCCTCGCTGGCCGAGGCGCTGGGCATGATGCTGCCCGGCACCGCCGCCATCCCCGCCGTGCATGCCGACCGTATCCGCGCCGCCGAGGCCTCCGGCGCCGCCGCCATGATGCTGGCGGCGAAGAAGATCACGCCGGACCAGATCATCACCGAGAAGTCGGTGGAGAACGCGCTGCGCGTGCTGCTGGCCATCGGCGGCTCGACCAATGCCATCATCCATCTCACCGCCATCGCCGGCCGCGCCGGCATCAAGGTGGACCTGAACCGGCTGAACGCGCTCTCCGACACCACCCCCGTCCTGGTGGACCTGAAGCCGACCGGCCCCTTCTACATGGAGGACCTGCATGTCGCCGGCGGCATCGGCGCCGTGCTGCGCGAGCTGAAGCCGCTGCTGCACCTGGACGCCATGACCGTGACGGGCGAGACGCTGGGCGAGCGGCTGGCGGCCGAGCCGGGCTTCGTGGACCGCACCGTGGTCCGCACGCGGGAGGAGCCGCTGCAGCCCGAGGGCGGGCTGGTCGCGCTGTTCGGCTCGCTTGCCCCGCGCGGCGCCATCCTCAAGCGCGCCGCGGCCGACCCGAAGCTGTTCGAGAAGGAAGCCCGCGCCGTCGTCTTCACCTCGCTGGAGGACCTCGCGGCGCGCATCGACAGCCCCGACCTCGACGTCACGGCGGACGACTTCCTGGTGCTGCAGAATGCCGGGCCGCTCTCCCCCTCCGGCATGCCGGAAGCGGGCTATCTGCCCATCCCCGGCAAGCTGGCCCGGGCGGGGGTGAAGGACATGGTGCGCATCTCCGATGCCCGCATGTCCGGCACCGCCTATGGCACCATCGTGCTGCACGTCTCGCCGGATGCGGCCTCCGGCGGCCCGCTCGGGCTGGTGCGCAACGGCGACCGCATCCGCCTCTCGGTGAAGAACCGCCGCATCGACCTGCTGGTGGACGAGGCCGAGCTGGCACGGCGCCGCACGGAGGCGAGTGATGCCGGCGCGGCGCGGCCGAAGCGGGGCTATGCCCGGCTCTACAAGGAGCAGGTGCTGCAGGCCGACGAGGGCTGCGACCTCGACTTCCTGCGCGCCGAGCCGCAGCGGTAAGGCGCGGGGCGGCCGGGGAACGCGCTTCCCCGGCCTCCCAGCCCTGCACGAGGCCAGTGCCTTTGCCGCCAGCCGTCCACTATGGCATGAACCGCGCATGCTGATTCGAGACGAGCAGCCGGGCGATGTTCCCGCCATCCGTGCGGTGGTCGAGGCCGCCTTTCCGCAGCCGCTGGAGGCGAATCTGGTCGATCGCCTCCGCGCGGAGGGAGACAGCGTGATCTCCCTGGTCGCGACCGATGGCGAGGCGGTCGTCGGGCATGTCCTGCTCTCGCGGATGGCGGCGCCCTTCCGGGCGCTGGGGCTCGGGCCGCTGGCCGTGCTGCCCGCGCGGCAGCGCGCCGGCATCGGCAGCCTGCTGGTGCGCGAGAGCCTGAAGCGCGCCGCGGCGCAGGGATGGCAGGGCGTCTTCGTGTTGGGCGATCCCGCCTATTACCGGCGCTTCGGCTTCGATCCGGCGCATGCGCGCGGCTTTGCCTCGCCCTATGCGGGACCCTATCTGATGCTACTGCCCTTCAGCGACGGGATCCCGCGCGAGGGGCGGATCGAATATGCCCCGGCTTTCGCGGCCCTGGGTTGAGCGGGGCAGCGGGCTCCACCCCTTCCCTCCTTCAGGGCCTGGACCCATATTTCGCCCGCGCGGAAGCTTCGCTTCCGGAGGGACGGCCCTCCATGGCGCCCCGCCATGCGCATTCGGCCGGGACGACCCTGCCTATCGGACAGGAGACCCGTCATGGCCTGGATCTATCTTGCCTTCGCCGGCCTTTTCGAGATCGGCTGGGCCGTTGGCCTGAAGCAGACTCATGGCTTCACCCGGCTTGTTCCCAGCCTGCTTACCGTCATCAGCATGATCGTCAGCCTCGGACTGCTGGGCATGGCGCTGCGGTCCTTGCCGCTGGGCACGGCCTATGCGGTCTGGACCGGCATCGGCACACTGGGCACGGCGGTGCTCGGCATCCTGCTGTTCGGCGAGGCCGCCACCCTGGCCCGCCTGATCCCGATCGGCCTGATCGCGGCTGGCATCATCGGGCTGAAGCTGGCCGGCTGAATCGCCGACCTTGCCGGCGGCCCGCGCCTTCAGCGGCCGCCGCGCTGCGCCTGGAGCTTCGCCTCCAGCCGCTCCAGCACCGCGGCGCAGGGCGCCAGCTCGGCATCGCTGAGGCCATCGAGCAGGTCCTGCTCGATGGCGGCGAGCCGCGCCTCGATCCGGGACACCGTGGCGCGGCCCTCGTCGGTCAGGATCAGGCGATAGGCGCGGCGGTCCTCCGCATCGGGCTCGCGGCGCAGCAGGCCGCCCGCGCAGAGCCCGTCCAGCAGCCGCACAAGGCTGGGGCCCTCGATCCCCATCAGGGCTGCGAGATCCTTCTGCCGCAGCCTCTCCCCGCTCCGCCCGAGCCAGAGCAGGGCGCGCCAGCCGGCGCCGGAGAAGGTGCCGCGCTGGATCTCGGCATCCACGGCCTGCCGCCAAAGCCGGCCGAGATGAAGCAGCCGCAGGCCGAAGCCGGCCCGGGGCCCCTGGGTCTTGTTAGCCATGCAAATAGATAGGAACCTATCTATTCAGTAGGCAAGCGCTTTCTCCGCGCCCTCGCCCCTCACCAGCGGCGTGGCGGCCCGCAGTCGAGATGGACGAAGCCATCCCGGCGATAAAGGCCCACGCCGCCCACCTGCATCCGCGCGGCCAGACGCGCCACCCCATAGGGATCGGAACCGGGCAGCCGGAAGTCGGCGGCCATTCCCGACATGTGCAGGCTGACGGAGGAAACGCGGCTGGTGCGCAGCGCCTGGTTGCGCTCCGGGGTCCGGTAGCCGCTCGAGATGTGGTAGAATTCCTCGCTGCCAAGGCCCTGCGCCACGGCATGCAGCACGTCGAAGAGGCGCGGGTCCATCGGCGTCACCTCGGCGGCCGAAAGGTCGCGGAACACCCAGTCCAGCTTGTGCAGCGCCTCGCGGTCGTAGCGGCCCTCGCGGAAATAGACGCCGTCGAAGCTGTCCTCCGTCAGCACGCGCTGCACCCGCAGAGCACGCACCGGCGCGAGCGGCGGCATGGCATGCGCCTGGCGCGGCACGGCGGCGCAGGCCAGCAGGCCGAGGCCGGCGGTGATCACCTCGCGCCGGCTGGCCATGGCCGGATCGCAACAGGGGCAGAGATCGGGCTTGGAACGGAAGGGCATCACTGAACCGAAGCGGTTGAGGAGGTGGGAGCGGCGGCCGGCGGCGTGGCGCGCACCGGCGTGACCTCCCGGCGCGCGGCGGGCGCCGATGCCGGCGCCGGGGCGCGCGCGACCGGGGAGGTGACGGCCGGGCGGGGTGCGTCGAGAAGCTGGAGATAGGCGGCATCCAGCCCGTAGATGTCGGGCAGGATGCGCACCTGGCCCTGATCGACCGTGACCGTCTCGTAGGCCAGGCGTACGGGCAGCGGCCGCGGCAGGCCGACGAAGCTGGTCTGGCGACTCTCCAGCGCCCGGTCGGCGCGCGCCCGGTCCCAGCCCGGCACGCCGGCGAGGACGAGGTCGAGCAGTTCCATCGGCTGGCTCAGGCGGATGCAGCCGGAGGAGAGCGCCCGCCCGGCGCGGCTGAACAGGTGCCGGTCCGGCGTGTCGTGCAGGTAGATGTCCTGCCCGTTCGGCATGACGAATTTCAGCCGCCCGAGGGCGCTGACATCGCTGGCATCCTGCCGGATCAGGTAGGGGAAATGCTTGGGATTGACGGTGGCCCAGTCGATCGTCATCGGGTCGATCTCGACCCGTTCGCCGCCGATGATGCTGTAGACGCGGAAGCCCTTCTCCATCATGGCGCGCGGATCGCGGCGGAAGCGCGGCAGCAGGTCTTCGCGCGCATTGCGTTCCGGCACGCCCCAGGGCGGGTTGAACTGCACCGATGTCATCTTCGTCAGCAGCGGCGGGGTCTGCCGGTCCGGCTTGCCGACGATGACCGGCATCTCCAGCAGGACGCGCGCCTCTTCCACCATCCAGAGCCGAAACTCCGGGATGTTGACCTCGACACGGCGCCCTGGCGGCGGCGGGGCAGCGGCGCGCCGCATGTCCATGGCGACGCGGATCTGCCCCATCCAGGCCGTCGCGGGACGGTTCAGCAGGCGCAGCGTGGCCGGGCCGATGCGGCCGTCTGGCTCCAGACCGCAGGCCGCCTGCCAGCGGCGCACCGCGGCCTCCAGGGCCGGATCGTAGAGTGGGCCGGCATCCTCCGCCTCGGCCAGCAGCGGATCCTCGCCACGCAGCCGCGCGCGCAGGGCGGGAACGCGCTGCGGGTCCTCCATGCCGGGATCCAGCGTGTCGCCGGGGGGGATGACGGGCCAGCCCCCCGCCTCGACACGCGTGCGGGCCTGCTGGAGTGCCAGCCGGAGCGCCGGCATGTCCGGGTGCTGCAGCGCGGCGCGCTCGATGACCTCGGCCGGCTCCGCGCTGGCCCGCAGCGTGGCCTGCCATTCTGGCAGGCGCAGCGCCGCGGAGTCGCGCCGGATGTCCGGCCGCCCGGGCGGCTCCGCGACCCGGCCCAGAAGCAGATCGGCGAGTGCCGCCGAGGCCGCCGTGTAGAGCGCTGCCGTATAGGCGTTCAGATCGCCGGCGGCTGCGGTATCGGGCGGAATGCCGTAGAGGCGCGGCGAGAGCCCGTCCGCATCGAGCAGGCGCAGGCGGGCCGCCAGCCGGAGCAGGGCCTCCCGCCCCGGCCGCGCGGCCGGAGCCCCGACCGGTGCGGCGAGGACAGGCAATGGAAGGGCCGTGGCAAGGAGAAGGGCGTTGAGGTCGCGCCGGCGCATGCGCTCCCTCTTACAGGCGCTCCCCTGCCCTCGCCAGCCCTGGCATGCCGCTGTTACAACCTGTCGGAAAAGGTTGTTTTCACAGCAGGCCGCCGGAAGCTCAAGCCTTGCCGCCCTTCAGCACGCTGAAGGGATTACGCCGCGCCGGCTCCTCCTCGGTAGCGGTCACCTCCTCCGGCAGCGCGGCACCGGGCGCGCGCGGATAGGGATCGAGGGCCAGGGAGAGCTGCTCGGCCAGGGCCTCGCCGAGTTCCAGGATGTCCCGCTCCGTGGGGATCTCGTCCGGCCCCTCTGGGTCGTCGCTCGGTTCCTGCCCTTCCGCCAGGAAGCGCAGGTCCACCTCTTCCTCAACGCTCTGCGGCACCGGCTCCAGCGTCACCACGCAGGACTGCACCACGCGGGCCGAGAGATGACCGCGGGCGCGGATGATGTCGTCGCTCTCCGGCCGCAGCTCCAGCTCGGCGCGGAGGGATTCGACCGCGGGGATGCCGAATCGCGCGGCGAGCGCGGCGCATTCCTCGGGCGTCGCCTCAAGGATCTGGCGGCGCCCGTCCTGGCCGACGGCGGCCCAGGGAAGCGCGCGGGAGAATTCGGGAGCGAGGGTCATGCGGTCTCCTCCTCGGGTGCGGGAAACTGCGCCGCTCCCTGCAACAGATGGCCAAGCGCCTGGTCGGCCAGCGCTGCGTCGGCCGCCATCACCAGGTCCGCAAGGCGCAGCACCTCCGGCGCATCGGCCGGCTTCCCCCCGCGCCAGACGTTCCGGGCCAGCGCGGCGGCCAGCGCGCCGCGGTCGCCGGCGGCAAGCGACGCCTCATAGGCCTGCGCACGGCCGTTGAAGGCCTCCCACATGTTCTTCATGCGCCGGGCGATGGACATGTCCCCCACCCCCATCTCGCGCAGGCTGAAGTCCATGTCGGCGAACATGGCGTCGAACACCGCCTGGGCCAGCGCCGGGCCGCGCGGGTCGGCATCGCGGTGCAGCCGGCGGATCAGCAGCCCGACATGCAGGCCGATCAGGTCGAAGCGGCCGTCCAGCGTGTCCGGAACGCCGAGCCGGCTGAAGAAGGCGGGGTGGCGCGCCGCCTGCACGGCGGCGGTGTAGAGCGCGAAGCCCTGCCGCTCGTGCGGCTTGCGGCGGAACAGGCCGAACAGGCCCATGTCGGTGCGGCTCCTCGGCGGCCCGGCGGCGGGCACCGGTTGACCCCGATGCGGGGCGGTGGCAATCGACCGTGCAGATGGACCGCAACCCCGCGATGGTCAATCCGAGGAACGCCGCTTCCCGGCCCCCGCGCGGGATCTTCGCCAGCCAAGGAATCGGGCCGCCCGTGAGCTCCAGCCGCACCTCCCGCCGCATGACCCCTCCGCAGCCGCGCCCGGCGGCGCGCGCCGGGCTGCTGGCCCTGGCCATCGCCTGTGCCATGCCGCTGGCCGGCTGCTCGGTCTTCGAGGCCCCCCCGATCCAGCGCGGCAACAAGGCCGACCCGGACCTCGTCGCGCAGCTCGTGCCCGGCGTGCAGACCCAGGCCGACGTCCAGGCGCTGCTCGGCTCGCCCACGGCGACCGGCACCTTCGACCGGAACACCTGGTACTACATCAGCTCCGTCACCCGGTTGCGCCCCGCCAGCAATCCCTCGGCCGAGCAGCAGCGCGTCGTCGCCCTCAGCTTCGATGAGGGCGGCGTGCTGCGGAAGGTCGAGGAGCGCGGGCCGGAGACCATGCGCGACATCGCCATGGTGGACCGCACCACGCCGGTGCCCGGCACCGAGCGCACCCTGCTGCAGGCGCTGTTCGGCAATATCGGCCGGGTGGGCGCCGGCAACCTCGGCGCCGATACCGGACCGGGCTACACGCCGAGCCCGTGATCCCCAGACGGAGGGGGGAAGGACCGGAATGGTCGTCCCTCCCCGTTTGGTTCGGGGCCCGCTCAGCGCGCCGCCACCTCGTGATGCCGGCGGGGATTGCCCGCCAGGGATTTGGGAAGGCGGCTGCAGCGCCTCCGCCTCCTTCCGGTCCGCGATGATGATGTGGCGAAGGATTTTTCGCGTCGGGCAGGAAGGACCTGACCCCGGTGCGGGGTACCGGGGCCAGATCCTGACGCGTTCGGCGCGGAAAAGATCCGCCAGACCGGCCCGCAGCCATTCTCAAACGGTCTCTCAGAGCGCCAGACGGCGCAGCGGCACCCGCTCCGTTCGCAGCGCTTCCGGCCAGCCGACGAGGCGCTCCACCAGCACCAGCCCGACCGCGAGGCCCAGCGCCACCAGCATGGCCACCGCCACCCGGCGGGAGGGCGGCCGGCGCACCAGCCGCCCCAGCAGGATGGAAAGCCGCAGCAGCGGCCCCATGCCGGCTCAGCCGACGCGGCGGGTCACAGTCCGCAGGGTCACGAACTCCTCCGCCGCCGTGGGATGGATGCCGATGGTGCGGTCGAAATCCTCCTTCGTGGCGCCGGCGACAATGGCCACCGCGATGCCCTGCATGATCTCGGCCGCGTCCTCGCCCAGCATATGGGCACCCAGCACCCGCCGGGTGCGGGCGGAGACCACCAGCTTCATCAGCGTCCGCCGCGGCTGCTTGCTGATGGTGTGGCGCATGGGCGTGAAGCGGGTCAGGTAGATCTCGACCGGGCCCTGCTGCGCTGCCGCCTCCTCCGTCAGCCCGACCATGGCGGCCGGCGGCGCGGTGAAGATCGCCGTCGGCACGTTCTGGAAGCTGGCCCGACGCGGGTTCTTGCCGAACAGAGTGTCGGCCAGGGCATGGCCGACGGCGGTCGCGACGGGGGTCAGGTTCAGCTGGTCGGTCACGTCGCCGATGGCGAAGATATGCGGCCGGGTGGTGGCCTGCTCGACCGTGACCGGCACGCAGCCGGAGCGGCCGAGCCTGATGCCGACCCGCTCCAGCCCCAGCCCGGCGGTGTTCGGCACCCGGCCGGTGGCGAACATCACCTGCCCTGTCTCAAGCTCCAGCCCTGCCTGGGTCGTGAGGCGCAGCCCGCCCGCCACCTTGTCCAGCCGTGCCGGCTCATGGCCGGGATGCACGCGGATACCCTGGTTCTGCAGGGCCTCGGCCATGGCCTCGCGCAGGTCGCCATCCATGCCGCGCAGCGGCAGCGGCTGCCGGTAGACGAGATCCACCTCGGCACCCAGGCCGCGCAGCAGGCAGGCGAATTCCAGCGCGATATAGCCGCCGCCGACCACCACGATGCGGTCGGGGCAGGACTTCAGCGTGAACAGGTCGTCCGAGACGAGGCCCAGTTCCGCTCCGGGAATCTCGGGCCTGATCGGCTTGCCGCCGACGGCGATGACGATGCGCTCGGCAGTGACGCGCTGCCCGCCGACATCCAGCGTGTGGTCGTCGATGAAGGTGGCGCGCGCCTCGAAGGTGGTGACACCGGCATTGCCGAGCAGCCGACCGTAGATGCCATTGAGCCGCGCCACCTCCGCGTCGCGTGCGGCGGCGAGCTTCGCCCAGTCATGCGGGCCGGCCTGCATCTCCCAGCCGAAGGCGGGCGCCTCCCTGGCCCACTCGCCGTATTCGGCGGCCTGGACCATGATCTTCTTCGGCACGCAGCCGACATTGACGCAGGTGCCGCCCCAGAAGCGCTCCTCGGCCACACCGACCCGCGCCCCGTGCCCCGCCGCGATCCGGCCGCAGCGCACGCCGCCCGAACCGCCGCCGATGACGAAGAGGTCGAAATCATAGTCGGGCATCGGGGCGTCCTTCCGCAGGTGGTCAGCGCAAGAAGGGATGCCGCGACGCTTGCGTCAAGCTGCCGGAAGGGCCGCCGGTGTAGGGGCGGTCATGCGGCGCCCGCAGGGGACGCCGCAGCGAAGGCACCGGGTGGTGGCGGCCCACCCCGAGGAAGGGCCCGGGGCCTTGCGCCCCGGGGCCTGATCAGGCGCCGATGCCGCCGAGCGCCAGGTACTTGGTCTCCAGGTACTCCTCGATGCCATGGCTGCTGCCCTCGCGGCCCAGGCCGGACTGCTTGAAGCCGCCGAAGGGTGCCTCGGCCGTCGAGATGATGCCCTCGTTGATGCCGACGATGCCGTATTCCAGCGCCTCGGCGACACGGAAGATGCGGCCGACGTCCCGGGCGTAGAAATAGGCGGCGAGGCCGAACTCGGTGTCGTTGGCCAGCTTGATCGCCTCCTCCTCCGTCTTGAAGCGGAAGAGCGGCGCCACCGGACCGAAGGTCTCCTCGCGGAAGATCACGGCGTCATGCGGCACATTGGCCAGCACAGTCGGCTGGAAGAAGTTGCCGCCCTTGTCGTGCGGCTTGCCGCCGGTGACGATGCTGGCGCCCTTGGAAAGCGCGTCGGCGATGTGGTCCTGCACCTTCTTCACCGCGTCGGCATTGATCAGCGGGCCTTGGGTGACCCCCTCCTCCATGCCGTTGCCGACCTTCAGCTTCTCCACCGCGGCCTTCAGCTTCTGGCTGAAGGCGTCATAGACCCCCTCCTGCACCAGGATGCGGTTGGCGCAGACGCAGGTCTGTCCGGTGTTGCGGTACTTGGAGGCAATGGCGCCCTGCACCGCCGCGTCCAGGTCGGCGTCGTCGAAGACGATGAAGGGCGCGTTGCCGCCCAGCTCCATCGAGGTCTTCTTGATGGTCGCGGCGCACTGCTCCAGCAGCACCCGGCCGACTTCCGTGGAGCCGGTGAAGGAGAGCTTCCGCACCAGCGGGTTGCCGGTCAGCTCCTTGCCGGTGGCGGAGGACGGGCCGGTAATCACGTTGCACACGCCCTTCGGCATGCCGGCGCGCTCGGCCAGAACGGCGATGGCCAGCGCCGAGAAGGGCGTCTGGCTGGCCGGGCGGATGACGCCGGTGCAGCCCGCCGCCCAGCCCGGCCCGGCCTTGCGGGTGATCATCGCGGAGGGGAAGTTCCAGGGCGTGATGGCGGCGAAGACGCCGACCGGCTCTTTGGTCACCAGGATGCGGCGGCCCTTGGCGTTCTGCGGGATGATCTCGCCATCCACCCGCCGGGCCTCCTCGGCGAACCACTCGATGAAGCTGGCGGAATAGGTGACCTCGCCCCGCGATTCCGTCAGGGGCTTGCCCTGCTCGGCGGTCATGATGGCGGCCAGGTCCTCGGCATTGGCCAGCATCAGCGCGGCCAGCTTCTTCAGGATGGCGGCGCGCTCGCTGGCCAGCATGGCACGCCAGGCGGGCCAGGCGGCATTGGCGGCCTCGATGGCGCGGCGCGTCTCGGCCTGGCCCATGGCCGGCACGGTGCCCACCAGCTCTCCGGTGGCGGGATTGCGTACCTCCAGCACCTTGCCGCTGTCGGCCTTCACCCATTCGCCGTTGATGTAGTTTGCCTGCCGCAGCAGGTCGGGGTCTTTCAGCGGCAGCTTGGCGACGGTGTCGAGCATGACGGGGTTCCCTTCCCGGTTCGGGCCCTCCACCGGAGCGGCGGGCCTCCTGGTCAGCGCAAGGTAGGTCGGGAAGCCGGCGCTGTCAGCCCACCCCTCCGTGCGGCCTCGCTGAAACCTGAGCGCAACATTTGGCCCATCGCCACGTTCTGCTTGGGCACCGGCCGAGCGGCCGCCAACACACCCTGGAGGACGCCATGGGTACGATCCTGTTGATCATCATCATCCTGCTGCTGATTGGCGCGCTGCCCACCTGGGGCTACAGCTCGGGCTGGGGCTATGGCCCCTCGGGCGTGCTGGGCGTCATCCTGATCGTGCTGCTGGTGCTTCTGCTGATGGGGCGGATCTGACGCGGTCGTGGCCACGGTGCCGGCGCCCTCCCGCCCGGCACCGCGCCCAGCCCGGCTGTTCCGCCTGCTGCGGCCCCGGCGCAGCGGAGAAGGCCGTGCCGGGCTGGGAGGAAGGCTTCCGCCGCATGCTGGATCATGCCGCCGGCAAAGGCTGGACCGACAGCCGGGGCGCTCTCCGGGCCCCTGTCGAGTGGCCTGGATAGCTCTCGCGGCAGGACAGGCTTAGCTGGTGGCGGAAGCCGGCAGCCCGCCGATCGCCAGCTCGAGCGCCTCCAGCAGGGCACCGGCCTGCAAGGCCCGCGCGATCCGGCGCGCGATGAGCAGGCGGGGCCCCGACTTCTCCAGTACGACGGCAGCCCAGATGGCGACCGCCAGCCCGGCCAGCGGCATCAGGTGCAGATAGAGCAGCGCGATGAGGATGCCGCCATGCAGCGGCGCCAGCCAAGCCGTCAGCGCGACCGTCAGCCCCGCCACGATCAACCCCAGCGCGATGGTCAGATCCAGCCGGGCCAACCGCATCGCCGTCGCGACCTCCTGCCGCAGGCGCGGCAGGGCCAGGCGCAGCGGGTCCTCGACCATGGGTGCGGTGCCACGGCTGGCAAGATAGCGACGGGCGAGCAGTTCGGCCTGGGCGCGGCTGGTCCTGGGCATACGGGGCAAGGGTCTCGTCAGGGAAAGGCGGCCACGATTTTGCTGCATTGCAGCATAGCCGTGGCCGGACATCCTGCCAACCGTCAGGGAGCCCCTCTGGTTTCAGGCGGTGCGGCTCATTCCACGGTCACGGCCTTGGCCAGGTTGCGGGGCTGGTCCACGTCGGTGCCCTTCAGGACGGCCACGTGATAGGCCAGCAACTGCACGGGGATG
>Ga0182749_1002498_pt1 | contig 13402 bp, 9 predicted proteins | sample eDN3rd37CKraftMG_FD_128875 | JGI IMG/M metagenome (GOLD analysis project Ga0182749, IMG submission 128875) | Enriched Miracle-Growth compost microbial communities from Emeryville, California, USA - eDNA 3rd pass 37_C Kraft MG (version 2) (version 2) ...
GACCGCAGGAGGCGTGACCGACCTCACACGCGCGCGCCCACCGGCAGGTCGCCACGCCGGGTGACCAGGGAGGACGGGGTGCACCCCCGTCCTCAAGATCTCTTGCGCGCCACCACCGTGCTCGAGGCCTGGGCCCGCGGCCGCAGGGATCAGCGAGTCGACGTTCACGTGGTGCGGCCTCGTGAGCGTCCAGGCGATGGCGTCGGCGACGTCCTCGGCGAGCAGCGGCTCGTCCACGCCCGCGTAGACGGCGTCAGCCTTGGCCCGGTCGCCGTCGTACCGCACGAGCGAGAACTCGTCGGTGCGCACCATCCCGGGGGGCGATCTCGATCACCCGCACCGGCTGCCCCACGAGCTCCAGGCGCAGGGTGCTCGCGATGATCCGCTCGGCGTGCTTCGCCGCGACATAGCCCGCGCCGCCGGGATAGGTGTCGTGCGCCGCGGTGGAGGTGAGCACGACGACGCCCCCGTCACCACCGCCCGCAACGGCTCGCTCTGCACCAAGTCGCCCCTGCCCTCTCGTCCGTCCGCACCTGCTGGGCCTGCGCCGCTCGTCCGCGCCTCTTCCGTCCGGTCGCCACGACCCACGCTACGTCCGTCGGCACGTCCTCGTGGTCCGCCGGACCCGGGGGACACGCGGGTAGCGTTGCCCCATGACCACGTGGGGATTCATCGGCACCGGGAACATGGCCAGCGCGATCGTCCAGGGCGCCGTCTCGAGCGGCTACCTCGACGGCGAGGACGTCGTCCTGTTCAACCCGACGGCCAGCAAGGCCCAGCGGCTCGCGGAAGCGACCGGCGCCGCGGTGGCCGAGTCCGCGCTCGAGGTCGCCCAGACGGCCGACGTCGTCGTCCTCGGTTTCAAGCCGGGCACCTTCCCCGAGGTGCTGCCGACGCTCGCCGAGTCCCTCGTGGACCACGACGCCGTCGTCGTCTCGATCGCCGCGGGCCTCACCCTCGACCGGCTCGCCGCGCTCTTCGGGCCGGACGGGGCGTCGCTGGCGATCGTGCGTGCCATGCCGAACGTCAACGCCCTCGTGGGCGCCAGCATGACGGCGGTCGCGGGCAACGACCGGACGAGCGCCGACAGCCTCGAGGGGGTGCTCGGCCTTTTCCGTTCGGTGGGTGACGCCCTCGAGCTCGAGGAGAAGCACTTCTCGGCGTTCACCGCGGCGGCCGGCTCGTCCCCCGCCTACGCGTACCTGTTCATCGACTCTCTGGCACGCGGGGCCCTCGAGGCAGGCCTCCCCAAGGCTGTCGCCACGCAGATCGCCGCGCAGGCCGTCGCGGGCAGCGCCCGGATGGTCCTCGAGTCGGGCGAGCACCCGTGGGCGCTCATCGACACGGTGTGCTCCCCGGGCGGGACGACGATCGCGGGCCTGCTGGCGCTCGAGAAGAACGCTTTCGTGGCGACCGTGGTCGACGGCATCCGTGCCACGGTCGCGCGGGACCGCGAGCTCGGCGCCTGACGCGGACGGCCGCACCGCTTTCCCGAAGGGATCACCTCATGCGTGCACCACGAAGGCTCGGATCGCTGCTGGTCTCGGCGGCCCTGCTCTCGACGGCCCTGATCGCCGCGACGTCCGCGTCGACGTCCGCCGTCGCCGCGTCGACGTGGGCGAGAGCAAAGCTTCCCACCCTGTGCTCCAAGAACGACATCCGGGTCGTGCAGGGGAGCGCGGCCGTCTCCGCGTCGGAGGGCTGGCTCGTGGTCGACTGCCAGCACGACGGCGACGAACGCTCCGTGGTGGTGCACGAGGTCGGCGGACGCTGGACGGCGGTGGCCCACCCGTCCGCAGCCGACGGCTGGGGCCAGCCCGAAGCCATGGCCGCGTCAGGACCGGACAACGTGTGGGTGTTGACGTCGACCGGGATCTGGCGCTACGACGCCGCATCGTGGCACGCCGTGCCGACCCAGGGGCTGCCGGCCGGCGCGTTCGGGACAGGATCCTTCGACATCGACTGGTTCGTCTCGCCGCACCCGGTCGTCGTGCAGAGCCCGACGCGGGCCGTGATGGTGGGCGCCCGCCGTAACCACCACCCGGTCGTCGCGACCTGGGACGGCACGCAGTGGTCGACGACCGCCCTTCCCACCCGGTCGAAGGCGGACCGGCGCAACGGTGACAACACCCGAGTGTCGATCAGCCCGCTGCCGGGGACCTCCCGGTACATCGTCGCGTACGGTCCCAGCACGGCGGTCGGCTCGGGGACGAGCTGGCGGCTGCTGCCCAAGGTCGCCGGCTGGTGCAAGCGCAGCTGTGACAACCAGACGGTCGTGGCGACCAGCAAGAAGAAGGCCTATCTCGTCCACGAGGACACCAGGCCGGTCCGTGCCAGGTACGCGACGTGGAACGGGTCGACGTGGAAGCTGAGTGCCCTGCCCAAGCTCAAGGCGAGCTACGCCATCGCCGACCTCGCGGCGACCTCACGCACGAGCCTCGTGGCGGTCGGCTACCGATACGACGCGACACGGTCCAGCACCCGCCCCTTCGCGCTGCGCTTCAACGGCAAGAAGTGGACGGTCGACACCAGCCCCAAGGCGGGTGCCCGTTCGAACAGCTCTGTCTGGTTCGACCGAGTCTCTGCCGTCTGGGGCCGGCGAGGATTCCTGGTGTCGGGCAGCTCGGAGAAGAACGTGGTGCGCGCCTACCGACGTTGAGCGCGCTCCCGGGAGAGCCGACAGCCTGCGCGCCCCGCAGCGGGGCGCGGGAGAGGCCGTCGACGGCGAGCAGCCGCTCGGTGGACGACGGCGTCACCTCCGCGCGACGCCCACGCGTGGTGCCTCGATCGCGGGGCAGGCGTCCATGACGACGTCGAGCCCCGCCGCCTCGGCCCGTGCCGCGGCCCCCTCGTCGACCACGCCCAGCTGCAGCCACACGGCCTTGGCGCCCACCGCGATCGCCTCGTCGACGACGGCGCCCGCCAGGTCCGAGCGCACGAAGACGTCGACGACGTCGATCGGGCCGGGCACGTCGGCGAGCGTCGCGTAGCCGGTCTCCCCGTGCACGACGTCGGCGCGCGGGTGCACCGGGACGATCGTCATCCCCAGCCCCTGCTGGACGAAGTGCGCGACCCCATGGGCCACCCGGCGCGGGTTCTGCGAGAGACCGACCACGGCCCAGCGGCCGGGCGTCGTGAGCAGGCGTTCGATGACCGCGGGGTCGTTGACGTGTGCCATGCCTCGCACAACCACGACGACGATCACGGTGTTCCGGTCGTGAGAGAATCACCAACCATGAGCACCTCCCCCTCGAACCCCCAGGATCCTGCTGCCCGCACCGCGGTCGACGTCGTCACCGCGACCGTCACCGGGGTACCGGACAAGGTGTCCACGGACGGTCTCGAGGCGACGTACGATGCGCGTTGGACGGCGGAGGGCACCTACGCTTTCGACCGCACCGCCCAGCGGTCCGAGGTCTACTCGATCGACACCCCGCCGCCCACGGTCTCGGGCTCGCTGCACGTGGGCCACGTGTTCAGCTACACCCACACCGACGTCGTCGCCCGCTACCAGCGCATGCGCGGCAAGCGGGTGTTCTACCCGATGGGCTGGGACGACAACGGTCTGCCGACCGAGCGTCGGGTGCAGAACTACTACGGCGTGCGCTGCGACCCCTCGCTGCCCTACGTGGAGGGCTACGAGCCGCCGCTGGAGGGGGCCGAGGGCAAGAGCGTGAAGGCCGCCGACCAGCAGCCGATCTCCCGGCGCAACTTCGTCGAGCTGTGCGAGCGGCTGACCGCCGAGGACGAGAAGCAGTTCGAGGCGCTGTGGCGACGCCTGGGGCTGTCCGTGGACTGGTCGCACCACTACCAGACCATCGGCCGGCGCGCCCAGAAGGTCGCCCAGGCCGCGTTCCTGCGCAACCTCGCGCGCGGCGAGGCCTACCAGGCCGAGGCGCCGGGCCTGTGGGACGTGACCTTCCAGACCGCCGTCGCGCAGGCCGAGCTCGAGGCCCGCGACTACCCGGGGCACTACCACAAGGTCGCCTTCCACCCGGTGGGCGGGGCTGGCAGCGCCGGTGCCGACCCCGTCTACATCGAGACCACCCGCCCCGAGCTGCTCGCCGCCTGCGTCGCGCTCATCGCCCACCCGGACGACGAGCGCTACCGGCACCTGTTCGGCACCACGGTGCGCTCCCCCCTGTTCGACGTCGAGGTGCCGGTCGTCGCGCACCCTGCCGCCGAGATGGACAAGGGCGCGGGCATCGCCATGTGCTGCACCTTCGGCGATCTCACCGACGTGCAGTGGTGGCGCGAGCTGCAGCTGCCCACCCGCTCGATCATCCGCCGCGACGGCCGCGTGATCGCGGAGACGCCGGACTGGATTACCTCCGAGGCGGGCCGTGGCCTGTTCGCCGAGCTCACGGGCAAGACGATGTTCTCCGCCCGGGCGGTCGTCGTCGACGCGCTGCGGGAGTCCGGCGATCTGGAGGGCGAGCCGACGCCGACCCAGCGCAAGACCAACTTCTTCGAGAAGGGCGACAAGCCGCTCGAGATCGTCACGAGCCGCCAGTGGTACCTGCGCAACGGCGGACGTGAGATGACGCTGGCCGACGGCACCGTGCGCGACCTGCGCGAGGAGCTGGTCGCGCGCGGCCAGGAGCTCGGCTTCCACCCCGACTTCATGCGGGTGCGCTACGAGAACTGGGTGCGGGGCCTCAACGGCGACTGGCTGATCTCGCGCCAGCGATTCTTCGGCGTGCCGTTCCCCGTCTGGTACCCGGTCGACGCCGAGGGCGAGCCGCAGTGGGACGCGCCGATCGTGCCGAGCGAGGACCAGCTCCCCATCGACCCGTCCTCTCAGGTCCCCGACGGCTACAGCGAGGACCAGCGCGGCGTGCCCGGCGGCTTCGTGGGCGACCCGGACATCATGGACACCTGGGCGACCAGCTCGCTGACCCCGCAGATCGCGGGCGGCTGGCTGGACGACGACGACCTGTTCTCGCGCGTCTTCCCGATGGACCTGCGCCCCCAGGGCCAGGACATCATCCGCACCTGGCTGTTCTCGACCGTGGTCCGCTCGCACCTCGAGTTCGGCTCGCTGCCGTGGTCGGACGCCGCGATCTCGGGCTGGATCCTCGACCCCGATCGCAAGAAGATGAGCAAGTCCAAGGGCAACGTCGTCACGCCCATGGGTCTGCTCGAGGAGCACGGGTCGGACGCCGTGCGCTACTGGGCGGCCTCGGCACGCCTGGGCACCGACGCGGCCTTCGAGGTGGGCCAGATGAAGATCGGCCGACGTCTGGCCATCAAGATCCTCAACGCGTCCAAGCTCGCGCTCTCCTTCGGCGCCCCCGCGTGGGACGCGCCCGACGCCGGGGCGCACACGGTCTCCCTCGACCCTTCGCTCGTGACCGTCGCGCTGGACCGGGGCATGCTCGCGGGGCTGGCCGACATCGTCGATCGTGCCACCGAGGCGCTCGACGCCTACGATCACACGCGTGCGCTCGAGCTCACCGAGTCCTTCTTCTGGACGGTCTGCGACGACTACCTCGAGCTGGTCAAGGACCGCGCGTACGGCGCCGGCCCCGACGACGACGCCGCGGCGACAGTCTCCGCGCGCACGGCCATCGCGCTCGCGCTCGACACGCTGCTGCGGCTGTTCGCGCCGGTGGTGCCGTTCGCGACCGAGGAGGTCTGGTCGTGGTGGCGGGAGGGCTCGATCCACGCTGCTGCGTGGCCGACGTCGGAGCGTCTGCGCGGCGCGGGTGGGGACGTGGACCCGCAGATCCTCGGCGCTGCCGGCAACGCGCTCGCCGCGCTGCGCAAGATCAAGTCCGAGGCGAAGGTCTCCATGCGCACGCCGATCCTCGGTGCTCGCGTCGCCGTGCCCGCGCCGGTTCGCCCGCTCGTGGAGGCCGCGCTGGAGGACGTGCGCAACGGCGGTCGCGCCCACGGCGAGCTCGAGCTCGTCGACGCCGCGGAGGGCCAGGGCGACCCGGCCGTCCAGGGCGGCATCGTCGTCCTGAGCAGCGAGCTCGGTGAGCCCGAGGCCCGCAAGAAGTAGCCGACCCGCTCCGGGACCCCCTATCGCCGGTCGAGCAGCGAGCGCCAGCGAGCGTATCGAGGCCCTGCCTAGTACCAGGGGGTCTCGATACGGCCGCGGGCGGCCTACTCGACCGGCGAGAAGCGGACGGGCTGATCGACCGGCGAGAAGCGGACAGGCTGATCGACCGGCGAGAAGCGGGCGGACCGCTCGACCGGCGGGGTGCGGGCGGGCTGATCGACCGGCGAGGGGCGGGTGACCTCGCTCAGCGGCGGACCTTGACCTTCACCTTCTTCGCCTTCGATGCGGACTGGTTCGCGTTGCCGTGATAGGTCGCCTTGACGGTGGCCCTGCCGGCGCGGGCGGCCCGCACCTTCAGGACGGCGACGCCCTTCTTGCTGACCTTGACGGTCCTCGCGAGCTTCTTGCTCTTCAGACCCTTGACGACGATATTCGCCCTGCCCTGGAGGCTCACGCCCGCGGCACCCGCGACCTCTACCCTGATCCGCAGCTTCTTGCCTCGCTGCACCTTCTTCTTCGCCTTGAGCGTCGTCCGCGTGACGGCCTTCGCCACCGGGACCGGAGCGGTCGTCGTCGCGGCTGCGAGGGTGCTGCTGCCCGCGTAGCCGACGGTGATCCGCAGCGCGCCCGCGCTCAACGGTGCCGCGAGCCGCACGCGCGCGGTCCCGGAGGCAGGGACGGCCACGTTCACCGGTGCGCTCCCCGGCACTGTGACGAGGACGGTGTCGCCGCTCCAGCCGGCCGTCGTGCGAGCGGTGACCTGCAGGTCCAACGGAGCGCCCACGCGCACCGCGCCGACCGGGGTCGCGGTGAGCGTGACGGGTGCGGGGGCGACGACGAGCGTCGCCGCGGCGGACGTCGACGCCACCCAGGGCGTGCTCGCGGCGGGCATGAAGACCGCCTGGACCGCGTGCGTGCCACGGTCCAGCGCCGGGAGCCGGAGCGCCGCGGTCGCGGCGCCCTGGGCCGTCGCGGAGAGTGTCACCCGCCCCAGCACGGTGGTCCCCTCCCGGAGCTCGACCGTCCCCGTCGGGACCTCACCGGTGTCGGAGGCGACCCGGACCGTGGCGACCGAGCGCTGAGCCTCGGTGGCTCCCGCCTGCTGGGTGGCGGGAGCCACCGACACGGTCGTGCTCGTACCGATCGCAGCGGCCGCTGCCGTCGACGTCCCCGTGGCACCGTAGACGGAGAAGCGGTAGAGCGAGTGCGCGTACGAGGTCGTGCGCGAGGACGTGTCGAGACGCACGTACCGCCCCTCCGTGCCCGCAGGCAGGGTGAGCGTTCGGGTCTGGCCGCTCTCGCCGTCCGTCACCGAGGCGACGGGTGCGCTCCAGGTCTGCCCGTCGTCCGAGACCTTGAGCGTGTACGCCTTGGCCGCGGCCGTCTCCCACTGGAGCTGGACGGAGCCCAGCGCCTGGACCGAGCCGAGATCCACCGTGGCCCAGACGGCGTCCTGGGTGGGCGACTCCCAGCGGGTGGCGGAGGATCCGTCGGTCAGCGCGCTCGGCGGGTTGATCGAGCTGGCGTAGCCGATGGTCGACACCTTGGCGCCGAGCGCGAGATCGGCCGTGCGCACCGTCACGTCGCGCAGCGCGTAGGTCGCGCTGCCGTCCGGCGGCGTGGGGATGCTGACCCGCAGGTAACGGGCCGAGCGTGCGGGGAACCTGACGGAGTCGGTCCCGGACGACGACGTGACCGACGAGACGGTGCTCCAGCTCGACCCGTCGAGAGAGGCGTCGACGGTGTACGCGGGAGGGGCGCTCGCGCCCCAGCCGAGCACAGCGCCGCCGACCTGCCGGGCGCTCCCCAGGTCGACCACCGCCGAGCGAGAGGCGCTCGACGTCGTCGTCCAGGCGGTGACGTCCGACCCGTCGGTGAGCGCAGCGACGGCGACGCCGCCGGCCTTGGCGTCCGCCCCGCGCGCCAGGTCACGCTGGGGGTTGGTGTCGTAGGCGACGGCGGCGCCGTCGACCCGGGTGATCGACCCGGTGCTGGTCATCGGGGCACCGGCCGGCAGGGTCACCAGCACGACCGACCCGCCGCGGGGGACGCTGATCGACGTCGTCCCCGTGACGCCGCGCGCCAGGTACTGGCGCGAGACGGTGTCGTAGAGGTCGTGGGCACCGCTGCCGACGGTCACGCTGACGGCGGCGTCCGCGCCGGTCGGGTTGTAGTAGAGCGAGGTCGGGTAGGTCTTCTCGCCGTAGGGGTCGAGCGCGTCGAGGTCGGTGCGCAGCACGTTCGGCACGTTCGTCGGGTGGATGATCGACATGAGCCCGATCCAGCTCGAGCCGTACATCCCCAGGCCCATCGCGTCCGAGCCCGTGCCCCAGCTCCCGGACCGCGTCGGGACGTCGCTCGTGGCGTAGATGCCCTTGGTGGCGTGCGGCTGGACCGCCTCGTAGGCGATGGCGGCGGACCGGTCGTCGGCGGCCCAGCCGGTCGAGGAGCCGACGACGCCGGGCTTCGTCCCGTCGGTCAGGTCGGTGCCGTACTGCTGCTCGTCGCCGGTGAGCTGGTCGGCGAAGAAGAAGCGGGAGGCGTTGTCGATGTTCAGCATCCAGCGACCGACGCTGTCCGCGTAGCGGGTGTCGTACTTGGCGGTCGCGGCGAGCAGCGTCGTCGCGAAGGAGTTCATGGCGAAGGCGTAGCCCTTGGTGCTCGCGTCGCCGTCGAAGCCCGCGTCCGTCAGGCTGCCCGACAGCCCCGACACGTCGTGGCCGCCCCAGGCGAGCGGCGTCCCGTTCGAGATCGCGCTGCCCATCGTGCCCCAGCCGCCCCGCGAGCTCGAGTCCTTCATGAGCCAGCGGAAGTACTTCACGACGTCGTAGTCGGTGCCGTACAGCGCGTTCATGCGAGCCGCGAGGTACGGCAGCAGGACCGGGATGATCTCGTAGTACGTGTTCGTCGTGTCGCGCTCCATCGCGTCCATGGTCCAGCGCGCGCCCTGCAGGTACCTCGCGTCCCCGAGGCTCTCGTAGGCCCACAGCAGGACGGCGGCCGTGGCGGCGCCGAGCTCGGCGGACTCGTCGCGGCTCGTGACGTACTTCGCGTGGTTCACGAAGTCGTAGTCCTGCATGGTGAAGTCGGCGTTCGCACCGCCGATGCTCACGACCATGTCGTAGAAGCGGTCCGCTACGGTGCGCTGGATCGCGGTCATCCCCGGCTCGTCCGGGTAGTGCTCCGCGACCATCGAGTAGAGGACGCTGGGCAGGAACTGGTACCAGCCGTCGCCGGTGCCTGGGATCTGCTTGCCGTCACCGACGCTGCCGAGCACCGGGGTGTTGCCGGGGACGCCGCTCGGACGCACGAAAGTGCGGAGCATGTCGACGTAGTCGCAGGTCGTCCGGCCGGGCATGCCGCAGGCCTGGTCGGACTTGTCGATGCCGACCAGGGTTCCCGACAGCACCGAGGCGAACTGGGTGACGGCCTCCTGGTAGCCGTCGCCGCCGTGGTCCCCCAGCCGGGTGACCCGGGTGTCGCCGTAGTAGGCGGGCATCTTGTAGGTCACCGACCCGGCCGGCATGTTGTAGGCCGTGGTGTCCTGGTAGATCGTCGTGTACGAGCCCCGGTCGGTCCAGTCGTAGACGAACGCGTCGTACGCCCGCGCGCGCTGCGTCCAGTCGAAGGTGCTCGGGAAGGCAGGCGTGGGACTGGTCGAGAACCCGGCGATGCCGGACAGCAGCACCTGGTTCGCCGGTACCGTCGGAGCGGCGGCCGCGGCGGACAGCGGTGCGGCGAGCAGACCGACGAGACCGAGAATGGCGCCCAGGCCGAGGGCTCCGTTGCGGTTCAAGAACATCGTGACTCTCCATCGAGCGGGGACCGTGCCACGGCGGCAACGGTTCTGGCGCAGCGGTGCACCTGACGAGCCGCCCAGTCCCGCCGTCGGAAACACCGCGGACGAAACGTTTCGTCAGGGTCAACGATAGACCAGTTTCGACGTTTCGTCAGCCCTCGCAGGGCCATTGCCTGCGGGTCCCCTGGTAATCTCGAGGCAGGATCTCGAACTCTGGAGGAACCCGATGCGCGCGCTGCTCGCCCTGATCTGCCTGGCGATCCTGCTGGCCGGCTTCTACGTGATGAGCCTGGCCTTCAGCTACCCCGACCAGGAGGGATGGATCTTCGCCGGCGGCCTGCTGCTGTGCGTCGTCGCGTTCTTCATCCCCATGGCACAGAAGACCAGGTAGTCGCACACCTCGCGGCGAGAGCCCGCCACCCCGACGCAGGGTGACGGGCTCTCGTCGTGTCTGGGGGCCGCCGCTCAGGCGGCGGGCGGCACCGGCGGCACCGCCGGGTCCGGCTCCTGCTCCGGCTCGTCCGGCTCAGGGGTGCTGCCAGGGGTGTCGGGCTCTCCGGGAACCGCGGGCTCGTCCGGGATGGTGTCGTCCATGTCGTCTCCCTGGTCGTCGTGCGGATACGTGCACGACGATCGTCCCTCCGAGCGAGCCCTCCCGCATCTCGGCGGGCGGGAGAGCGCGCGGCTCAGGCCGACTTCTCGCGGGGGGCGCGCTTGGCCGGACGGGGCACGATGGTCGGGTAGACGTTCTCGAGCACGACGTCGCGGGTCACCACGACGCGCTCGACGTCGTCCCGGCTCGGGATCTCGAACATGACCTGCTGAAGGACCTCTTCGAGGATCGAGCGCAGGCCGCGGGCACCCGTCTTGCGCAGCAGGGCCTGGTCAGCCACGGCCTGGAGCGCGTCGGGCTCGAACTCGAGCTCCACGCCGTCGATCTCGAACATGCGCTGGTACTGCTTCACGAGTGCGTTGCGCGGCTCGGTGAGGATCCTCACGAGCGCGTCACGATCCAGGTTGTTGACGCTCGCCACCACCGGGAGGCGACCGATGAACTCCGGGATGAGGCCGAACTTCTGCAGATCCTCGGGGCGCACCTCGGAGAACAGGTCCCCGTCCTCCATCGTGGCCATGGGCGCGTCGAAGCCGATGCCCCGCTTGCGCGCGCGCTGGCCGATGATGTCCTCGAGCCCCGCGAAGGCGCCCGCCACGATGAACAGCACGTTCGCCGTGTCGATCTGCATGAACTCCTGCTGCGGGTGCTTGCGTCCGCCCTGCGGGGGCACCGACGCGACGGTCCCCTCGATGATCTTCAGCAGCGCCTGCTGCACTCCCTCGCCCGAGACGTCTCGTGTGATCGAGGGGTTCTCCGCCTTGCGCGCGATCTTGTCGATCTCGTCGACGTAGATGATGCCGGTCTCGGCCTTCTTCACGTCGCCGTCGGCCGCCTGGATGAGCTTGAGCAGGATGTTCTCGACGTCCTCGCCGACGTACCCGGCCTCGGTCAGCGCCGTCGCGTCGGCGATGGCGAACGGGACGTTGAGCAGCTTGGCTAGCGTCTGCGCCAGGTACGTCTTGCCGGTGCCGGTCGGACCGACGAGCAGGATGTTGCTCTTGGCGATGTCGACCTTCGCCGCGTCGTCACCCACGGTCCGCGGGTCCTCGGCAGCGCGGATGCGCTTGTAGTGGTTGTAGACGGCGACCGCGAGGGCCTTCTTGGCCGCCGTCTGCCCCACGATGTAGTCCTCGAGGAAGTCGAAGATCTCCTGCGGCTTGGGCAGCTCCCGTGCCTCGACCTCCACGGCCTCCGTGAGGCGTTCCACGAGGATCTCGTTGCACAGCTCGATGCACTCGTCGCACACGTAGACGCCCGGCCCCGCGATGAGGGTCTTGACCTGCTTCTGCGACTTGCCGCAGAAGGAGCACTTGAGCAGGTCACCACCGTCCGAGATGCGAGTCAACGGGAGTCCCCTTCAGCAGACGAGCGCGGAGTGTTCCGCACCTCCATGTTTACACGCCGACCGAGCCAGATCGAGGGAGCGCCGCTCCGGGGCGGCCTCACTCGACCGGCGGCAGCACCTTCGGCTTGCGGCTCTCGAGCACCTGGTCGACGATCCCGTACTCCTTGGCCTGCAGCGCGCTGAAGATCTTGTCGCGCTCGATGTCCCTGGCCACCTGGTCCCGGTCCTGGCCGGTGTGCGAGGCGAGCGTCGTCTCGAGCCACTCGCGCATGCGGTCGAGCTCGTCGGCCTGGATCTCGATGTCGGTGGCCTGGGCGTACGAGCCCTCGTAGATCGCAGGCTGGTGGATCAGCACACGGGCGTTCGGCAGCGCGAGCCGCATGCCCGGGTGCCCGGCAGCGAGGATCACCGAGGCGGCCGAGGCGGCCTGCCCCAGGCAGACGGTCTGGATCCGCGACTTGATGTACTGCATCGTGTCGTAGATCGCGGTCATGGCCGTGAAGGAGCCGCCGGGCGAGTTGATGTACATCTTGATGTCCAGGTCCGGGTCCTGGCTCTCGAGCACGAGCAGCTGGGCCATGACGTCGTCCGCCGACCCGTCGTCGATCTGGACCCCGAGGAAGATGATGCGGTCCTCGAAGAGCTTGGTGTACGGGTCCTGGCGCTTGTAGCCGTAGGCCGTGCGCTCCTCGAACTGGGGCAGCACGTACCGCGCGGACGGCAGCTGCAGGGCGCGGTCGCCGGCGAGGCGCTGCGCGGTGGAGACGAACTGGGACTCGATGCTCACGGTAACTCCCTCACGTGCTGACGATGATGGTGGCAGCGTCGCTGCCGGTGGCCGGGCAGGGGGCGCAGTGCGCTGCTCGCCCGCCCGGCCCTCGGATCACTCGGCCGTCGTGCCGCCGCCGCCGGAGACGGCGTCGGCGTGGGTGACGACCTGGTCCACGAAGCCGTACTCGAGAGCCTCCTCGGCGGTGAACCAGTTGTCCCGGTCGTTGTCCTTGAGGATCGTCTCGAGCGGCTGCCCCGTCTGCTCGGCCGTCAGCTCGGAGAGCACCTTCTTCATGTGCATGATGAGCTGGGCGTTGATCCGCACGTCGGTGGCGGTGCCCGCCACGCCGCCGGAGGGCTGGTGCATCATGATCCGCGCGTGGGGGGTCGCGTAACGCTTGCCCTTCGCGCCCGAGGACAGCAGGAACTGCCCCATCGAGGCGGCCAGGCCGACGGCGACGGTCGCGACGTCGGGCTGGATGTACTGCATCGTGTCGTAGATCGCCATGCCCGCGGTGATCGAGCCACCGGGCGAGTTGATGTACAGGTAGATGTCCTTGTCCGGGTCCTCCGCCGCCAGGAGCATCAGCTGGGCGCAGATGGCGTTCGCGTTCTCGTCGCGCACCTCGGAGCCGAGCCAGATGATCCGGTCCTTCAGGAGCCGGTTGTAGATGCTGTCGTTGAGCCCGAGTCCGCCGCTCTCGTGAGCAGCCTGTGGCATCTGCTGGTTCACACCGTCTCCCGTTCCGTGACCTGCCTCGTCGACCACGCCCGCCGGGGCCCGCTCGCGCGGCACCGGGGGACGCTCGCCGTCCTGTGTGCTGTGACAGTAACGCGAGCGGCGCCCCCGATGGTCCCGTTCGA
>Ga0182749_1002500_pt1 | contig 13393 bp, 9 predicted proteins | sample eDN3rd37CKraftMG_FD_128875 | JGI IMG/M metagenome (GOLD analysis project Ga0182749, IMG submission 128875) | Enriched Miracle-Growth compost microbial communities from Emeryville, California, USA - eDNA 3rd pass 37_C Kraft MG (version 2) (version 2) ...
CGCCTTCTCGAAGGTCGCCGGGCTGAACCCCATCAAATTCGGCCTGCCGGTGGCCGGCATCATGCTGGCCGTGCACGTGGCGGTGCCGCCGCACCCCGGCATCGTGGGCGGCGCGGCGATCCTCAAGGCGGACGTCGGCTGGATCACGATCATCTCGCTGCTCGTCTCAATCCCGCTCGCGGTGCTGTCGTACCTCCTCGCCAAGTGGATCAACCGGCGCGAGTTCCCCATGCTCGAGGCGACCAGGGAGATGTTCGAGCACTTCGGCACCGAGAAGTCGTCGATCAACGCGGGCCTGAAGGACGGCGAGAAGGCGCCCGGGACGGGCACGGTGCTGTTCCTCATCCTGCTGCCGCTCGTCCTGATCATGCTCGGCACGGCCGTCGCCCCGCTGTTCGCGGCGGGCTCGTTCGCCCACGGCCTGCTGTCGATGATCGGCCAGCCGATCTTCGCGCTGGTGGTGGCGATCGGCGCCGCGATGTTCCTGCTCGGCGTGCGCCGCGGCTGGAGCGCCGCCAAGCTGGGCGAGGTCATGGAGTCGGCCCTGCCGGCCGCCGCGACGATCATCCTGGTCACCGGTGCCGGCGGCGCGTTCGGCCGCATCCTCACCGAGACCGGCATCGGCGGCGCGGTCGCCGAGGCGCTCACGGCCACCGGCATGCCCGTCATCCTGGCCGCGTTCCTCATCTCGCTGATCCTCCGCGCCGCGCAGGGCTCGGCCACGGTCGCCATCTCGACGACCGCCGGCCTGCTGCTGCCCGCCGTGTCGGCCCTCGAGCTGGGTCCGGTGAGCACGGCGCTCATCGCGGTGGCGATCGGCTACGGCGGCCTGGGACTGAGCCACGTCAACGACTCGGGCTTCTGGATCGTGACGCGCTACCTGGGCCTGTCGGTCAAGGACGGCCTGCGCACCTGGACGCCGCTGACGACCATCCTCGGTCTCGCCGGCTTCCTCATCACGACGGCGCTGTACATGCTCGTCCCCGCCGGCGTCTGATCCCGGCACGACGAGGGCCCGCCCGATCCGCGCGATCGGGCGGGCCCTCGCGTTTCCCTCGCGGCGCGCTCAGTCGCCGCGAGGGAAAGGTATGAGAGATGGCGATGTGGGCCGCGTTCTCCGGCCCTTTCTCATACCTTTGCGGGGCGGTGGGCCGGCGGCGTTACGGCTGGGAGAACAGTCGCTGCAGGCGCTGCACGCCCTCGAGGAGCTGCTCGTCGCCGAGGGCGTACGACAGCCGCAGGTAGCCGCTCGGTCCGAAGGCCTCGCCGGGGACGACGGCGACCTCCGCCTCGTCGAGGATGTAGTCGGCCAGCTCCAGCGACGTCTCGATCCGCCGCCCGCCCCACTCGCGCCCGAGCAGGCCCGTGACGTCCGGGTACACGTAGAAGGCGCCGTGCGGCGTCGGCACCGACATCCCGTCGATCTTCGACAGCTCCGCGACGATCGTGCGCCGGCGGCGGTCGAACGCCTCGCGCATCCGCTCCGCCTCGTTCTGCGGACCCGTCAGCGCCGCGATCGCGGCCTTCTGCGCGACGTTGTTGACGTTGCTCGTCAGATGCGACTGCAGGTTCGCGGCGATCTTGATGGCGTCGGCGGGCCCGACCATCCAGCCCACGCGCCATCCCGTCATCGCGTACGTCTTCGCCACGCCGTTGACGAGGATCGTCTGCCCGGCCAGGTCGGGCACGGCCTCGACGATCGACACCGCGCGCACGCCGTCGTAGGTGAGGTTCTGGTAGATCTCGTCGGTCATCACCCAGATGCCGTGCGCGAGCGCCCACTCGCCGATCGCCCGGGTCTCCTCCTCGGTGTACACCGAGCCGGTGGGGTTCGACGGCGAGACGAACACGAGCGCCGTCGTGCGCTCCGTGCGCGCCGCCTCGAGCTGGTCCACGGTGACCTTGTAGTCCTGGTCGGCGCCCGCGAACACCTCGATGGGCACGCCGTCGGCGAGCTGGATCGCCTCGGGGTAGGTCGTCCAGTACGGCGCCGGCAGCAGCACCTCGTCGCCGGGGTTCACGATCGCCTGGAACGCCTGGTACACCGCCTGCTTGCCGCCGTTGGTGACGACGATCTGCGAGGGCGAGACCTCCAGACCGGAGTCGCGCAGCGTCTTGGCCGCGATCGCCTCGCGCAGCGCCGGCAGGCCGGCGGCCGCCGAGTAGCGGAAGTTGGCGGGGTCGCGCAGGGCCTCCGCCGCCGCGTCGACGATGAACGAGGGCGTCGGGAAGTCGGGCTCGCCCGCCGCGTACGAGATCACGGGCCGGCCCTCGGCCTTGAGGGACTTCGCCTTCGCGTCCACCTTGAGGGTCGCGGATTCGGCGATCGCGGAGATCTTGCGGGACAGCGGTGCTCGTTCGGTCACGCGTCCATCGTAGGACCGGCCGCGCGAGGGTCCTTGGCCCGGTCCCACAACAAGGCCGATCGGCTTCTGTACGCGGCGACACGCCCGGGCGGGTTACGCGCGCGGCGCTCGACCGGCGGTTCGCCGCGCCCCTCGGGCACGGGCGCCCTATGCCGTGGCGACGAGGGCGGCCCACAGGTCGGCGCGCGCGGCGAACGACGACAGGTCGCGGCCGAGCAGCGCCTCAGCCCGCGCGACGCGCGCCCGGACCGTGTGCCGGTGCACCCCGAGGGTGCGCGCGGCCTCGTCGAAGCGGGCGTCGTGCGCGAGCCAGGCGCGCAGCGTCGCGGTGAGCTCCGGCTGCGCGGCGAGCGGCGCGAGCACCGCCCGCGCCGCGGCGCGCGCGCCGTCGTCGAGGGCGTGCAGCACCCCGAGGTCGCCCGCGCGGAAGATCGCGAGGCCGCCCTCGGCGCGGTCGAGCGCGGCGCGCGCCTGATCGATCGCCGCCGGCAGCTCGGCGTACGACGCCGGCAGCGACATCCCCACGGGCGCGCCGAAGCGCTCGGTGACCTCGGCGGCCACGTCGCGCGCGCCCTCCGCCGCGACGATCGCGAGCCCGCCGTCGTGCGCGCCGAACGCCAGGCGGCCGCGCAGCTGCGCCGCGCGCAGGTCGAGGTATGACACGAGCGCATCGGGCGCGTCCGCGATCAGCCCGACGGTGATCGGCTCGGCGGGCAGGCCGCCCCACGGCTCCGCGACCTCGCGCGCGAGCTCGAGCTCGCCGCGCAGCAGGGCTCGCAGCACGCCCGCGCGCAGCGCGGCGCGGGCGATCGCCAGCTCCTCGCGCTGCTCGAGCGCGAACCCGGCCATCGCCACGACCGTCGTGACGACCCCGCGCTCCTCCTGGTCGAGCCGCCCGTCCACCGCGGCCTCCACGGCGAGGGCGCCGCGCAGCGCGCCGCCGCGCCCCAGGGTCTGGAGCTGGAACGCGCGACCCTCGACCGTGACGGTCTCGGCCGCGCGCACGCCGCCGGCGAGGATCCGCGCGGCCTGGGCGTCGAGCGCGGCCGCCGTCGCGCGCGGCAGGCGCGTCGGCCGCGCGAGGTCGAGCGCACCCGTGGCGTCGTACAGCCCCACCCACCGGCCGAGCTGCGCGGCCAGCTCCGACAGCGCGGCACCCAGCGCATCGGGGCGCAGCGCGGCCAGCGCGATGGCGCGCTGCGCGGCGAGCGCCCAGCTGCGGCGCGCGAAGCCCTCGGCGGCGAGCGCCTCGGCGTTGGCGCGCGCCACCGCGATGAACGGCGTGCCGAACGGCACCTCGAACAGCGCCAGCCCCGCCGCGGCGCACGCGGCGACGAGCCCGTCGGGCACGCCGTCGCGCACCACCTCGGTGCCGAAGCCGAGCGCCGCCACCCCGCGCGCGACGAGCCGTTCGACGTAGGCGTCGAACCCCTCCGCGCCCGCGAACTGCGTGCCGGTGGTGAGCAGCGCCACGCCCTCGTCGAGGAACGGCGTCGGGTCGGTCAGGTCGGAGGAGTGGACCCAGCGCAGGGTGCGATCGAGCGCGTCGTCGGGGATCTCGCCGACCGCGCGCAGGTCCAGGTCGCGGCGCGCGAGGAGCGCGCGAAGCGTGGGGCGATCGACCATGGTGCTCCTGTACACAGCGGCGAGGGGATCGCATCAGTTTATCCATCGCGTATATCCGTGTCCGGCGGCGCGCGGCCTAGCATCGCGGCATGACCACTCCCGCGCTCGACATCGTCGGCGGCCCCACGCTCCCGCAGGAGCGTCGCGTCGTCACCTCCATCCCCGGCCCGCGCTCGCAGGAGCTCCTGGCCCGCAAGTCCGCCGCCGTGGCCGCAGGCGTCGGCGTCGGATCGCCCGTCGCCACCGTCGCCGCCGGCGGCGGGGTGATCGTCGACGCCGACGGCAACTCGCTGATCGACCTCGGATCGGGCATCGCCGTCACGAGCGTCGGCAACGCGCACCCCGCCGTCGCCGCCGCGATCGCGGATCAGGCCGCCCGCTTCACGCACACGTGCTTCATGGTCACGCCGTACGAGTCGTACGTCGCCGTGGCGGAGGCGCTCAACCGGCTCACCCCCGGCGACCACGACAAGCGCACGGCGCTGTTCAACTCCGGCGCCGAGGCCGTCGAGAACGCCATCAAGATCGCCCGCAAGCACACCGGCCGCGGCGCGGTCGTCGCCTTCGAGCACGGCTACCACGGGCGCACCAACCTCACGATGGCGCTCACCGCCAAGGCGATGCCGTACAAGAGCGGGTTCGGCCCGTTCGCGCCCGAGGTGTACCGGGCCCCGCTGTCCTACCCCTACCGCGACGGCCTCTCGGGCGCCGAGGCCGCCGAGCGGGCGATCCTGACGATCGAGAAGCAGATCGGCGCCGAGAACCTCGCCGCCATCGTCATCGAGCCGATCCCCGGCGAGGGCGGCTTCATCGTGCCCGCGGAGGGCTTCCTGCCCGCGCTGGTGCGGTGGGCGAACGAGAAGGGCGTCGTCTTCATCGCCGACGAGGTGCAGACCGGCTTCGCCCGCACCGGGGCGATGTTCGCCAGCGAGCACGAGGGCATCGTGCCCGATCTCATCACCACCGCCAAGGGCATCGCGGGCGGCATGCCGCTCGCCGCCGTGACGGGGCGCGCCGAGATCATGGACGCCGCGCACACGGGCGGCCTGGGCGGCACGTATGGCGGCAACCCCGTCGCGTGCGCCGCGGCGCTGGCCGCCATCGACGCGTACGAGAACGAGGGGCTCGTCGCCCGCGCCCAGCAGATCGGCGCGATCCTCGTCGAGCGGCTCACGGCGCTGCAGGTGGCCGACCCGCGCGTGGGCGATGTGCGCGGGCGCGGCGCGATGGTCGCCATCGAGCTCGTCGACCCCGAAACCCAGGCGCCCGACGCGGCGCTCGCCGCGGCCGTGGCGCGGGGCGCGCTGGAGCGCGGGGTGATCCTGCTCACGTGCGGCACGTTCGGCAACGTGATCCGGTTCCTGCCGCCCCTCGCGATCGGTGACGAATTGCTGCACGATGGCCTCGACGTGGTCGCCGAGGCCCTCGCGGCCGCCTGAGCGACGGAACGGATGCAGAGCATGGACGAGAAGAAGCTGATCGCATCGATCCCGAAGGGCCTGTTCATCGACGGCGCGTGGCGCGACGCGGAGGGCGGAGCGACCTTCGCCGTGCGCGACCCCGCCACGGGCGAGGTGATCGCCGAGATCGCCGACGCGACGGCGGCCGACGCCACCGCGGCGCTCGACGCGGCCGTCGCCGCCCAGGACGAGTGGGCGGCCACCCCGCCCCGGCGCCGCAGCGACATCCTGCGCCGCGCGTGGGAGCTGGTGCAGGAGCGCAAGGAGGACCTCGCGCTCATCATGACCGTCGAGATGGGCAAGCCCTACGCCGAGTCGCTCGGCGAGGTCGCCTACGGCGGCGAGTTCCTGCGGTGGTTCAGCGAGGAGGCGGTGCGCGTCACCGGCCGCTACGGCCTCAACCCGGAGGGCACCGGCCGCATGATCGTGTCGCAGCACCCCGTGGGGCCGTGCTACTTCATCACGCCGTGGAACTTCCCGTTCGCGATGGCCACGCGCAAGATCGCGCCGGCGCTCGCCGCGGGCTGCACGAGCGTGATCAAGCCCGCGCAGCTCACGCCGCTGACGACGATGTTCTTCGCGACCCTGCTCGAGGAGGCCGGGCTGCCGCGCGGCGTGCTCAACGTCGTCACCTCGTCGTCGTCCAGCCGCGTATCGGAGCCGATCATCTCCGACCCGCGCCTGCGGAAGCTGTCGTTCACGGGATCGACCGCGGTGGGCAAGAAGCTCATCGCCCAGGCCGCCGAGGGCGTGCTGCGCGTGTCGATGGAGCTGGGCGGCAACGCCCCGTTCGTGGTGTTCGAGGACGCCGACCTCGACAAGGCCGTGGACGGCGCGATGGCGGCGAAGTTCCGCAACATCGGCCAGGCCTGCACGGCCGCCAACCGGATCATCGTGCACCGCGACGTCGCCGACGCCTTCACCGCCAAGGTCGCCGAGCGCGTCGCGGCCATGAAGGTGGGGCGCGGCACGGACGAGGGCGTCCAGATCGGCCCGCTCATCGACGCCGACGCCGTCGCCAAGGCCGACGAGCTCGTCCAGGACGCCGTCGCCAAGGGCGCGACGCTCGTGCAGGGCGGCCGGCGCCTCGACGGCCCCGGCACGTTCTTCGAGCCGACCGTGATCTCGGGCCTCACGGCCGACGCGAAGATCATGAGCGAGGAGATCTTCGGACCCGTCTTCGCCGTCACCACGTTCGCCGACGAGGACGAGGCCGTCGCCCTCGCCAACGCCACGGAGTACGGCCTGGTGTCCTACGTGTTCACGCAGGACCTCGCGCGCGGGCACCGCATGATCGAGCGGCTGCAGACCGGCATGATGGGCCTGAACGTGGGCGTGGTCTCCAACGCGGCGGCGCCGTTCGGCGGCGTCAAGCAGTCCGGCATGGGCCGCGAGGGCGGCCTCGAGGGCATCCACGAGTATCTGTCCACCAAGTACACCCTGATCCCGAGCTGAGGGCACATGAGCGACTACGCCGTCATCAACCCCGCCACCGGCGAGACCGTGGCGACCTACGACACCTTCACCGACGCGCAGATCGCCGACGCCGTCGCGCGCGCGGCCGAGGCGGCGCGCACGTGGGGCGCGACCCCGCCGCGCGAGCGGGCCGAGGTGATCCGCCGCATCGCGGCGCTGCACCGCGAGCGCCGCGACGAGCTCGCCGCGGTCATCGTGCGCGAGATGGGCAAGCCGATCGCGGCCGCCGAGGGCGAGGTCGACTTCGCGGCGGACATCGTGGAGTTCTACGCCGACAACATCGAGCGGATCACGGGCGACCAGCCGCTCGACATCCTCGGCGAGGGCAGCGCCGTCATCCGGCGCGCCCCGCTCGGCGCGCTGCTGGGGATCATGCCGTGGAACTTCCCCGCCTACCAGGTGGCGCGCTTCGCGGCCCCCAACCTGGCGATCGGCAACACGATCATCCTCAAGCACGCGCCGCAGTGCCCGGAGTCGGCCGCGCTGCTGGAGGCGATCTACCGCGACGCGGGCCTGCCGGACGGCGGCTACGTGAACGTGTACGCCACGAACGAGCAGGCGGCGCAGATCATCGCCGACCCGCGCGTGCACGGCGTCTCGGTGACGGGTTCGGAGCGCGCCGGATCGGCCGTGGCCGAGGTGGCCGGGCGCCACCTCAAGAAGGTCGCGCTCGAGCTGGGCGGGTCCGATCCGTTCATCGTGCTGTCCGCCGACGACCTCGACGCCGTCGTGCAGGCCGCCGTCGACGCCCGCCTCGACAACAACGGCCAGTCGTGCAACGGCGCCAAGCGGTTCATCATCGTCGACGCGCTGTACGACGCGTTCGTGTCGCGCTTCGTCGCCGGGCTCGAGGCCGTGTCGGCGCAGGACCCGACGAGCCCCGACACGGTGCTCGGCCCGCTCTCGTCGCTGGCGGCGGCGGAGCGCCTGCAGCAGCAGATCGACACGGCGGTGGCCCAGGGCGCGACGCTGCTGACGGGCGGCACGCGCGACGGGGCGTTCTTCGCCCCCACGGTGCTGGCCGACGTCACGCCCGACATGGACGTGTACCGCGAGGAGCTGTTCGGCCCGGCCGCGGTCGTCTACCGGGTCGCCGACGAGGCGGAGGCCGTGCGCCTGGCCAACGACACCCCGTTCGGCCTCGGCTCGTACGTGTTCACCACCGACCCGGAGCAGGCCGAGCGCGTGGCCGACGCCATCGAGGCCGGCATGGTCTACGTCAACCTCGTGCTGGCCGACAGCCCCGAGCTGCCGTTCGGCGGCGTGAAGCGCAGCGGCACCTCGCGCGAGCTGGGCCTGCTGGCCGCCGACGAGTTCGTCAACAAGAAGCTGATCCGCCGCGCCTGATGCGTGAGCGCCGGTCCCGCGATCGCGGGGGCCGGCGCTCACGCGTTCACAGCTCGCCGAAGACGACCTCGCCGCCGATCACGGTGCCGGTCACGCGCTGGTCGCGGATGCGGTCGGGGGCGATCTGGAGCAGGTCGTCGCTGAGCGTGACGAAGTCGGCGAGCATGCCGACCGCGATCGTGCCCTTATCGCGCTCCTGGCCCACGGCGTACGCGGATCCGTACGTGTAGGCGCGCACCGCCTCGGCGGCGCTGATCCGCTCCGCCGCGCCCAGCACGGCGCCGGACGCGGTGACGCGGTTGACCATGTCGTGGATCGACACGAGCGGGTTGGCGTCGGAGACGGGGGAGTCGGTCGAGCCGTTGAGCACGATGCCCGCGTCGGCCAGCGACTTCACCCGGTAGATCAGGTCGCGCATCTCCGGCTCCACCGCGGCGGCCATGCCGTCGCCGAAGTCCGAGATGAACACGCCCTGCGGCACCGGCGTGATGCCCAGCGCGGCGGTGCGGCGGATCCGCTCGTCGGTCGCCAGGGCGTAATGCTCGATGCGGTGCCGCACGCCCGGCCGCGGGGCCTCGCGCTGGGCGAGCTCGAACGCGTCGAGGACGTGATCGATCGCGCGGTCGCCGATCGCGTGGGCCGCCACCGTCCAGCCCGCCTTGTGCGTGCCGACGACGTACCGCGTGAGCGTGTCGGGGTCGTACAGCAGCACGCCGTCGTTGTCGGGCTCGCCGTGGTAGCAGTGGTGCATCGCCGCCGAGTGGCCGATGAATGAGCCGTCGGAGGCGATCTTCACGGGGCCGACGCGCAGGCGGTCGTCGCCCAGGCCCGTGCGCATGCCGAGGTCCAGCCCGAGCCAGTCCCGCTCGGCCAGGCCCTCGAACCCGTGCAGCGTGGTGACGTACGGCATGAGCGTCATCCGCACGCGCAGCTGCCCGGACTCCACCGCCGACTGGTAGCCGTGGAGGTCGGCGGGGCTGTTGCCGATCATGCGCCAGTCGCCGCTGCCCGGCTCGGTGGCCGACGTGATGCCGTACGACACCGCCTGCCGGCTCGCGAGCTCGAGGTGGTGGCGGAGGTCGTCGAGCGCGACGGGACGCACCACCTGATACAGGATCGACATCGCGTTCTCCTGCAGCAGGCCCGTCGCGCGCCCCTCGGCGTCGCGCGCCACGGTGCCGCCGTCCACGTCGGGCACGCCGGCGCGATCGGGGTAGCCGGCGAGCTCGAACGCCCGCGTGTTGCCGACGATCATGTGGGCCGAGACGTGCTCCAGCAGCACGGGCCGTCCGCCCGCGACCCGATCGAGGGCCTCGGCGGTCGGGTGGCCCTCCAGGAAGTTCTGGTCGTACCCCGAGCCGCGCACCCACGCGCCCTCCGGCAGCGATCGCGCCCGCTCCGCCACGGACTCGTACAGCGCGTCGAGGCTGCGGATGCGATCCGGGCGGAGGTTCAGCGAGGCCAGCCGCGCGCCCGTGAGCGACATGTGGTGGTGCGCGTCGTGGAACCCCGGCAGCACCGGCTGCCCGCCCAGATCGATCACCCGGTCGGCGCTCACCCCGTCGAGATCGCCGTCCAGGCCGACGATCCGGCCGTGCAGCACGCCGATCGTCGTGGCCTGCGGGCGGTGGGGGTCGAGGGTGCGAATGCGGCCGTTGGTGAAGAGCGCGTCGATGCGCACGAGAAGACTCCTGTCGTCGAGGGCGGGGGAGGGGGAGGCGTCAGGCGGCGTGGCGGGCGGCCCGGCGATCGGCGGCGCGCTTGAGGCCCGCCACGCCGATGATCGTGAGCACGACCCACAGCGCGTAGAAGGCGGCCACGGCCCACGGGTTGTTCCCCGTGGCGTTGAGGATGCCCTGGGCGATCAGCGGGGTCGAGCCGCCGAAGATCGTCGCGCACAGCTGGTACGACAGCGAGATGCCCGAGTAGCGGATGTGGGCGGGGAACGCGCCGGCCAGCTGCGAGGCCAGCAGCGCGTAGTACGCCGTGCCGCCGATCGTGGCCACGCACAGCGCCGCGGCGATCCACGTGGGGCTGGCCGCCGAGATCGCGAGGAAGAACGGCACGATGTTGGCGAACGCGAGCAGCAGCCCCGCGATCATGACGTTCTCGATGCCGAAGCGCTCGGCGATCTTCGCGGCGATCGGCTGCCAGATGAACTGGAGGACCGCGATGCCCAGCGTGATGTTGAGCATCAGCTGGCGCTCGATGCCGAGCGGACCGGTCGCCCACGACAGCAGGAACGTGTTGTTGAAGTAGGCCATCGCGATGCCCATGATCGAGGCGAGCACGCCGAACAGGACGAGCGTGGGCGTCGTGCGCAGGGCGGTGATCAGCGGCGCCTTGACGATGAGCTGGTTCGCCTTGGTGTCGGTGAAGTCCTTCGACTCCTCGACCTTGAGGCGGATCACGAGGCCGACCACGACGAGGATCGCCGACACGAGGAACGGCACGCGCCATCCCCAGCTGAAGAACGCGTCGTCGGGGAGCAGGCCCACCAGGAGGAACATCAGGCTGGCGAGGATGGATCCGGCGGGCGAGCCCTGCTGCACCCAGGCCCCGGCGAGCCCCTTCTTCCGGGCGGTGGCGTTCTCCGTGGACAGCAGCACGGCGCCGCCCCACTCGCCGCCCACCGCGAAGCCCTGCACGCCGCGCAGCAGCACGAGCAGGATCGGCGCCCAGATACCGACCTGGGCGTACGTCGGCAGCAAGCCGATGAGCGTCGTGGCGGAGCCCATCGTGATCAGCGTGATGACGAGCACGTTCTTGCGGCCGAGCCGGTCGCCGAAGTGGCCGAAGACCATGCCGCCCACGGGCCGCATGAGGAAGCCGACCCAGAACGTCGCGAACGACGCCAGCAGCCCGGCGCCGGGCGCGATGTCGGGGTAGAACAGCGGGCTGAACACCAGCGCCGCCGCGGTGCCGAAGATGTAGAAGTCGTACCACTCGATGGCCGTGCCGACGAAGGCGCCGATCATGGATCGGCGCTGCCGGGTCGCAGCGGTGGAGTCGTCGAGGGCGGATGTGGTCATGAGGTCGCCTGTTCGCTCGGGCGGCGTGGCGCGTGCCGCGTTCGGGGGTTGGCTCATCCTGCGAGCCGCGACCGATTCATGTCCAATGCCGAAAGCGCGACCTGTTATACGGTTTGCGCATGTACGGGCTGCGCGATCTGGAGGCGTTCATCGCCGTCGTCGACCACGGCTCGGTCAACGCCGGCGCCGCCGCGCTGTACCGGACCCAGCCCACGGTGTCGCGCCAGCTGGCGGGGCTGGAGCGCCAGATCGGCGCGCGGCTGTTCCGCCGCACGCCCTCCGGCATGCGCCTGACCGAGGCGGGGGAGCGACTGGAGCCCATGGCGCGCGACCTCGTGCGGCGCGGGCGCCGCGCCGCGGAGGTGATGGCCACCGTGGTGTCGGGGCAGCGCGGCTTCGTGCTGTCGTGCCCCGAGATGACCTCGATGCTCATGATCGCGCCGTTCGTCGCCGCCGGCGGGCCGATCTCCGACGTGCTGCCCGCGCTCCCGGTCGACGTGTACGCGCGGCTCAAGCGCGGCGCGGACCTCGCCGTCAACACCAGCCCGCCGCCGCCGGGGCTGCGCGGCGTGCGGCTCGGCACGATCGCGATCACCTGCCAGGTGCCGCCCGGGCACCGGTTCGCGGGCCGCGATCGCGTCGAGCTGGCCGAGGTGGTCACCCAACCGTTCGTGATCCCGGGACACGGCTCGTCGATCTGGGCGGCGGTGCAGCGCGACGCGGGCGCCGCCGGCCTCTCGCTGGAGATGGCGTCGATCACCTCGAACGCCCCGCTCGCGCAGGCGCGCGCCGCGGCGGGGGTCGGCCCCGCGCTCGTGCTCGAGCCGCCGCAGTTCGGGCTCGTCGCCTCGCCGTTCGTGCACGAGGGGCGCCCGTTGACCGCCACGTTCTACGCCGCGTGGGAGCGCGGCCACTACGCGGACCGCGAGCTCGAGCAGGTCGCCGCGAGCCTGGCGACCTTCATGCGCAGCCTGGGTCACCTCGGCATGACCCTCGACGGCGGCGAGTCCGGCCCCGCCGCGTGAGCACCCCCGCGACGCGCCCGGGCGTCGCGCCCCGATTCGGGCGCCCTCCCCGCATGCCGTACACTGGTGACAGCAGTTGTCTGCATTCTTTCGGCATGCCCGGGAGGGTTCGGGCAGCACCCGGGGATCATCGGATCCTCTAGGGCGGTAGCTCAATTGGCAGAGCAGCGGTCTCCAAAACCGCAGGTTGCAGGTTCGATTCCTGTCCGCCCTGCGCGTCAGCGTCAGCTGGCCCACGAAAGGTAGCGAATGGCCAAGGACGTCTCGGGCGACATCGTCGCGGCGAACGGCACGACCGAGAAGAAGCCGAACTTCTTCAAGCGGATCCTGATCTTCTTCCGCCAGGTCATCGCCGAGCTCCGCAAGGTGGTCACCCCGACCCGTTCGGAACTGACGAAGTTCACGGCCGTCGTGCTGGGATTCGTCGTGGTGATGATGGGTCTCGTGTACGGGCTCGACATCGTGTTCTCGTGGGTGGCGACCGTCGTCTTCGGCGTGCCGAGCTGACCTTCCGACGCACGAACGAAGAGAGAGCACACGTGTCTGAGAACCACTTCGACGACGTCGACCTGGCGACGGCTGCCGAGCAGTCGAGCGAGGACGACGAGGCGCAGGACGGCAACGTCCTCGCGGCTGAGCAGCTCGCGAGCGACGCGGCGGAGCGCCGTGCCATGCACCTCGAGGACGACGAGTTCGCGGACGAGGACATCGAGATCGACGACCCGGAGGCTGACGCGATCGTGAACGACGCTCTGAACATCGACGAGACCTCCGAGGTCGAGGCGGCCGCCGAGGTGCTGGCCGACGACGCCGCGGAGAACGGCGAGACGGTCGAGGACGAGGGTGCCGCCGTCGAGTCGGACGACGACCCGTACGCGGAGTTCCGTGCCGAGCTGCGCTCGCTCGAGGGCAAGTGGTACGTCATCCACACCTACGCCGGCTTCGAGCGCAAGGTGAAGGCCAACATCGAGCAGCGCAAGTCGACGCTCGAGGTCGAGGACGACATCTACCAGGTCGAGGTCCCCATGGAGGACGTCGTCGAGATCAAGAACGGCCAGCGC
>Ga0182749_1002505_pt1 | contig 13373 bp, 13 predicted proteins | sample eDN3rd37CKraftMG_FD_128875 | JGI IMG/M metagenome (GOLD analysis project Ga0182749, IMG submission 128875) | Enriched Miracle-Growth compost microbial communities from Emeryville, California, USA - eDNA 3rd pass 37_C Kraft MG (version 2) (version 2) ...
ATTGCCGTTATGCTGAGACTGCTATGGCGGCTAATAGACAACACGACCGTGAAGCTGCCGATGCCACGATGGATGGCCATGGCCGCGAAACTCGTCCACTTCGCGCTTTATGCGCTCCTCATTGCGATTCCAGCAACCGCGGTGCTCGGTACCTGGCTTGAAGGGCTTCCCGTCACCCTTCTCGGATTAGACATCGGCCCGCAGATAGCGCAGGGGCGTGGACCAGGACAGCTGATTATGGAGATGCACGCCGTCCTCGGCAACGCCATACTCTGGGTTGCCGGCGTGCATGCAGCCGCGGCTCTCTTCCATCGCTTCTATCTGCGCGACGAAGTCTTTCAGTCGATGGTTCCGCGGATGAACGAAGTTATGTCCAGGATCTTGCGCAAATAGGTCACGGCACTCGTGTTGGTAACTTAGCCGTGGGCATCTTGTCCGGAGACCGGCGTGGCCATCGCGGATGATCCAAAGGACGGGCAACGTCGCTTAGACGTACTCGCTATTTTCGATACAGGCTTCGCAAACGGCCGCGAGATGCGTACCGTCTGTACCGCAGCAACCGCCAACAATGGTCAGCGCGGGCATCGACCGCAGCAGAACGCGATAGCGGGATCCGAAATCGAGAGGATCACCTGCCTGCAGTTCTGTCAGTTGGTCCAGCTCCGCATGGCTCATTGCAGAAGGGTTGGCGCGAATTCCGCGCAAGCGTTTCATCCAAGGGGCGTCAGTTGCAAATCCCAACTCGAAATGGGTCGGATGTGCGCAGTTGATCATGTAATAGGCAGGAGAACCGTTCGTCGCGGTATCCACTCGTTCGATCGCTTCACCAAGGCTCACCCCCGATGCCAACCGGCCATCGGTTTCGACAGTGAACGAGATTGCACACGGTATGCCACTTGCCGCGGCTGCGTTTGCGATTCCGGTTGCTTCCTCTACCGACGTCAGGGTGTATGCCGTTATCAGATCCGCCTCGCTTCGCGCGAAGCACTCGATCTGATCATGGTGATAATCCTCGGATTCTGCGGCCGTCATGTATCCAACTTGATAGCCGTCGCCGCGCGGTCCAATCGCTCCATTGATGACCATGGGTGATTGCGCGGTCTCATATTCATCCCGCAGCGCCAAGAGATGTTCGACGGACTGCTCGTTTACAGCACGCAACTTATCGCTGTCGTAGTTTAACTTCGCGCCCCAATCTGGGTTTGCGCGCCACGTCGGAGTATCCAAAATGATGCCGTGGCCGTAACGCCGGGCGACGTCAATGTATTCGCGTGCAAACAGCAGCAGTTCCTCCCGTCCCTTCGGATCGTCAAGCAGGGGAAACGTCGCAAGATACGGCAGATCTATTTTTCTCTTGTAAATGAGAGTGGTGATTATACCGCCTTCGGTCACGAACAAACGGCCTTCCAACTGCGGCAGCTTATTGCGGTATTTCGCCATCACAGAGTTCCCTCGTGGTTCAAATCAATAGCTCGCGTGGTCACTGCATGTGGTAGCATCGCGACCGCAACGAAGACACCGAAAGAACGGAATAGCAGCTACGCTTCACCGTCATCGGGTGAGACAATCAAGGAAGCGTTGCGGACGCTCTCGAATGGCGCGGCTGATCTATAGTCCGAGAGACGAAGCACCAGCTTGTGCGCGCACTTCTTCCTGATCAGGACAGCTCGTGATTGCAGCGCAAGGCAAGAAGGCGTGCCCGAAGCACATGCATGGCTGGTCACTGTCGCTATCGCCGTCGGCTTCGCAGAGTTTGCGGACATCGACGATGCGGGCCTGCCAAAGTCTCAGCGAAATCCGACGCAATCTGCATTTCACCGGAGAGCAGACTCGCACGTTATTCTGCTCAGGGCCAAGAACGGCCATCTCTGGATCTTGAAAGTGGATTCGTGATGTAGGCTTGGAAAATGGCGCCGCGCCTCAACGTCCAAATTAGGGCTCAATCAGCTCCCATCCTCACTTAGAGGGCTGGTGACTTGTGAGCGATTGCATGCGTGTACTGCGTAGCTTTCTGGCAGCCGTGACCACCTGGGCCTTCTTCGGTGCGGGCCTTTATTCCCTGCATGCTCCGGCCAAGGCCCAGGAATTGATGGGCCGCAGCGTTACCCTTGGCGGCCGCAAGGTTCAATGCAACAATGCACCGATCCTTGTCGACTATGACCTGCCGAGCGAGGGTGCAGCGGACGACGGGTCGGTGTTTCTCAATCCCGACATACTGAATGGTCAGCCAGAGATCGTGCGCATCTTCGTGTTCAAGCACGAGTGCGGGCATTTAACCGTCGGCGGAAGCGAGTTGGCGGCCGACTGTTTTGCCGTTCACCAGGGCGTGCGCGAGCAGTGGCTTGATCGCAAAGGCCTCGACCAAGTATGCGCATCCCTTGATGGAGAACCGGAGAGCGATACCCATCCGTCTGGCAAACGCCGATGCCAAAATCTCAATAAGTGTTACGTGGAAGCGCTGGCGGAGCAGCGCGCCCGCAGTCCGATTACGGCGGTCGCGGTGCTGGCCCCAGGTAAGTCCGCACAGCCTAAGAAGACGCTTGCCAACAAGCTGACGACTGCGGCGAAGGCGATGGTGGCTAAGCCGGCAGCAGCGCCATCCAGTCCTGCGAAACCGCCCGTCGTGCCATCCGCAGTAGGGCCAAAACCGGCGCTTCCAACCGTAGGAGCCTGGAGCGTACACGTCACCGAGGAAACAGCAGCGGCCGCCCATAGAGCCGTGTGGGCGTGGCGTTGTACTGAGCCATTGCGGGTCAGTGACAACAGTCGCGACCCTATTGCTCACCTAATCGTCGAAGAGGCGAAGACTGCTGGTTGCAGCTATCTGCACAATTGAAATGGATATGGGTACAGGCCGCACCAGTCTGCTTATCTCTGCTTGGAGTTGGGCGCGGACATAAGTCTACGAGTAACGCGCCGGTCCTCAGCTCTTCGTCAAAGACTTTACGTGACGGATAAAATTCAGCACATCGTCGGGCATCAGACGGCCTATGGCGCGGGTCGAATAGACGGCCGTCACGATCCGGCCGTTGGAATCGAGGATGAAGCCTGTCGCCTGGAAAGAGACGGGCTTATCATTGAGGAAAGCGCCTGTGGCCGCAGAGACGGCGTGCGCATCGGCGTCATAGCCGATCGGAAAATTGAGCTGGTGCTTTTTGACGAGAGCCTCGGACGTTTCGCGATTGTCCACTGATACCGAGACGACCTTGATGCCTTCCTTGACGAATTCGTCCGCTGCTCGCGCAAAGGCTGCAAGCTGAGCGTTGCAGTACGGGCACCAGGAGCCGCGGTGGAATAGGATCACTCCGAACCCGCCGGCGAGGTCCGCGGGCAAATGGATTTCGCCGCCACCGACACGCGCAAAGCTAAGGGAGGGAAAGACGTCGCCATTTCGAAGCATTACAATTGCAATCCTCGCGTGAAAGGGTCTGCCATTCAGACCGCAGAATGATCGTTCAACGCCTGCATCGGGTCGTGGCTCCGTCTTCCTGGAATCCTCACGGACGAACGCGGATGATCGTCTTCCCATCGCGTCGCAGTCGACCGGCATGACGCCGGGAGCTCGCAAACTCCCGCATTTTTTATTTCGTATCGAGTCTCTTAAACACAAGCGCAATTCGAAAATCATAGATTTCCGACATCCGAAGACGGACTCCTGAAATGTCATGAATTGTGCGGGATGATTTCCACGATTAGTAGATTCCATAAGTCTATCGGCGGCTTTGCAGCGAAGTACGGATTGAGGTGCACCCGCCTCGGTCGCACTAGGCTAATTGTCGCGAACGCAATTGCGCCGGTTTAATCGCAACATTCTCGGACGATCTAACACTCATTGCGGATCCCGAGTCGTCTAGAGTCTCATAAAATGCTTCCGCAATTGCTCGCGCAAATTGCCTTGCCATATCGGCGTGTATCCAGGCGGACGATCCGGCCATGTGCCGCCGCAGCTCAGGCGGGCTCGCACAGGAAAGAGAAAGTGACACTTCTGCCGTTTGGGTCGAGGCCACGGTGGGAGACAGCTTTTCTGTCAGAAGCACAGGAAAAGAGAGACTGTAAATGACCACCCTTACAAACCAGATTCGTTTTCAGATCGCTGAAAGGAGTGCTGGATCTTTCAATTTTCTGGCCCTGCTTAGATGGGCTCTGGTCATCATCTTTCTTTGGTTCGGCGGAATGAAGTTCACTGCATACGAAGCAGCCGGCATCGCTCCGTTCATCGAACACAGTCCGCTCATCAGCTGGTTGCACGCCCTATTTGGAGTTCAAGGGGCAAGTTACGTTTTAGGCGTAATTGAGCTGTCGACCGCAGCGGCTCTCATTCTCGGGGCCTTCCAGCCCATTTTTTCCGCATTGGGAGCGGCGATGTCCACAGTGACCTATCTTATCACGCTGACGTTCTTGCTGAGTACGCCCGGCGTAACAGAAGGGACGGCGGGCAGCTTGCCTCCGGCGCACTTCCTTCTTAAGGACTTTGTTCTGCTGGCTGCATCGCTTTCTCTCCTCTTCGCATCTGTTACAAACCAGTTTCTTTTTCAGATCGCTGAAAGGAGCGCTGGATCTTTCAAATTCTTGGCCCTGCTTAGATGGGCTCTGGTTATCATCTTTGTTTGGTTCGGCGTATATAAGTTCACTGCGGACGAAGCAGGCCGCATTGCTGTGTTCATCGAACACAGTCCGATCATGAGCTGGTTGCACCCCTTATTCGGAGTTCAAGGGGAAAGTTACGTTTTAGGCGTAATTGAGCTGTCGACCGCAGCGGCTCTTATTCTTGGGGCCTTCCAGCCCATTTTATCCGCGTTGGGAGCGGCGATGTCCGCTGCGACTTACCTTATCACGCTGACGTTCTTCCTGAGCACGCCCGGCGTAGCAGCAGCGACGGCGGGCGGATTTCCGGCGATCTCGTCAGCACCGGGTCAGTTCCTTCTTAAGGACCTTGTTCTGCTGGCCGCATCGCTTTGTCTCCTCTTCGCATCTGTACGGGGCCCGTGGCTCAACGTTCAGAAGTCGTGATTGCGCATATGGCTTGAACACTTAAGCCGACCTCGCAGAGATGATTCCGATGAGGGCAACCATTGTTGAGCCAGAGCGGGAGGTCGCCGCCAAGGTTCGCAGCAGGTTGCTCTCGGACCCATGAGGCACATCTCCTTGTCCTCAATCTCGACGCGCTGTGCGAGCAGCCGAAGGTAGTCGCGTGGATAGCCGCCTCCATTTTGCAACGAGAGCCTCATAGCGCTACGTGACGGTGCCGGGTCTCCGACCTAAGGCATCATCATCCGCCTCAGAGGAAGAGCGGACGAACGACGACCGCATATCCATCAAATCGAAGAGCAATTCTTTCCTTCGGTCATGCCGAATCCACTCATCGGAAATGACTAATTGTGGCGTCCAGCCGGGGAGCCTACTTCACAATGAAGGGCTGTTCTCGGACGAAGTCGCTCCGTTTGGCGGCGTCAAGCAGTCCGGGCTTGGCCGTGAGGGCGCGCAGGAAAGCCTCGAAGAATATCTCCTCTGTCTTGGCGGCATCACCGTCTAGCGGTCAAATCATTTGCGGCGGGAATCATTGTTCATCCTCGCCGCTACTTTGCAACGACAGCACCATAGCACTCGGTGATAGGGCTGGGGGTCGATGAAACGGACGGGTTTACGATCTAGGGCATCGTCGTCCGCTTCAGACGAAGAGTGGACGAACGGCGAGTTCAAGCCCGAGAACAGCAAGGAAGATCAGGAAGCAGCGCCGGAAGGTTGCGGCACTTATGCGCTCACGGATCGTTGTTCCAACCCGCATACCCAGCAACGAGGGAATTACCGCAAGCGTGGACAAGGCAATATTTCCGAGATGGAAGGCTCCGCCACGAGCCAAGCCCGCGGCAAGCGCAATTGTTGAAACCGTGAACGACAGTCCCAGTGCCTGGATAAGATTATCTTTGGAAAGGCCGATGGCCTGAAGATAGGGAACGGCGGGAAGTGTGAAAATACCCGTTGCCCCGTTGATCGCTCCCGTTGTCAACCCAATAACAGGCGACAGTAAACGCTCAAGGCGAGCAGGAACTGACAGTGGCTTCGCCCAGAGGCTATGCACTGCATAAAGAATCAACGCGGAACCCAATCCAACGCTTGCATATTCCGGACTGGCGCTCGTTAGAAGCCATGAGCCGGCGAGCGTGCCAACCACAATGCCGAGCATCATCAGCCAAAGCCTCCTTATCAAAAAAAAGAAATCCGGCCCCGTGAATAGCTGCCAAAAGTTGGTGACGAAGGATGGGATAACCAGCAGCGAAGCTGCGCTGACTGGCGACATCATCGCGCCGAGGATACCCATAGCGACTGTTGGCAGGCCCATCCCCGCCACGCCCTTGACGATCCCGGCGAGGAAAAACGTCGACGCGATAATCAGAACATCCGGCGAAAGGTAATCGCTCATTGAGTCAATCGGAGTAAGCCGTGCTGCATTGGGAGACTTCGTATGAACCGATGATGCCCGCGTTCGCACGACATGACAGAACGTCGACCGAACTAGCCATTTCTCAGGGTGCTGCTCTCCATCTCCTTGCTACGTCGCAAAAAATCGGAGAAGATGGTATCTGGACGTAATGGACTACCCTAGCGAGCCGAACACCACAATTGGCCATTTCCGATGTGTGAGTTCGGCAAAGCCGAAGGAAAAGAATTGCCCTTCGATTTGACGGATATGCGGGTGTTCCTGACCGTGGTGGAGCAAGGCAGCCTCACCAAGGGCGCCGAGAGCATGAATCTGGCTCTCGCTTCCGTGAGCGAACGCATTTCCGGAATGGAATCTTCGCTTGGCGCGCAACTCTTGGAACGCAATAGGCGAGGGGTGACTACGACCGCGGCGGGTGACGCCCTGATCCGTCATGCCCGTTTGGTCCTAAACCAAGTAGAGCACATGCACGGAGAACTGCGCACCTACGGCACTGGCCTGAAAGGCCGCATCAGGCTCTTGTCCAATACGGCTGGATTGGCTGCTTTTCTACCGCATCAACTCGGCCGATTCTTGGTGGCCTATCCGGATCTTTCTATCGACCTCCATGAATGGCCAAGCACTGAGATTGCGCTGGCCATCGCGGAAGGTCGTGCTGATTTGGGCGTTGTCGCCGACATCGCCGATTTGGCGGCGTTGCAAACGCGCCTTATCGCACAAGATCAACTGGTCGTTGTGGTGAGCAAAACGCATCGCATCAGCGATCAACGATCGATAGCTTTTTCGGAAATCGTGGATGAGCCCTTCGTCGGCTTGTCCGATGCCGCGCTGGGAATTCATTTGGGAGAACGCGCAGCGCGCCTGGGTCGCCAGATTCACTACCGCATTCAACTCCGGAGGATTGAGAGCGTCGCGATGCTGGTTGAATCAGGCGTAGGGATTGCAATTATATCGGAGGCATTCGCAAAAGATTTGGGGCGTCTCGGCTTGGCGATGGTGCCGCTGCAAGAACCCTGGGCGCTTAGACGGCTTCATCTTTGCGCGCGTGATTTCTCTGCACTCACACCGCACGCCACTTTGCTCGCGCAACAGCTTATGGAATCGAAAGAGGCGCTATCGCTGGCACAATCCGCTACGGGTAATTGATCAGGCGGCTCATCGGAGTACCGACGCCACTCGATGGTTCGATCGAGTCGCGCGTAAGAGCTGCGAACCGCCTCAATGCATTGAAGGTCGCGAAGCTCGAATCAAGATGCGAAAGTCGGTTCTGGTCACGAAGCACTCAACTTCTGATCTCAATGTTAAGCAGCCCGACGATGCGCAATGCCGATCCTGCTCGACAGATTTGGCGCGGGAATACGAACAGAACGCCCGTCGACGACGACCATGTCCGAAAACCGCCAGACAAATGCGGTAGCGCACCCTATCTTCAATCTATGATGATGGATGTTGACGCCTGTTATCGAGCGTTATCAACGCGCGATTGCCGCTTCGACGGACGTTTGTTCGTCGCGGTTAAGACGACTGGCATCTATTGCCGGCCGATCTGTCCCGCTCAGACGCCCAAACGTCAAAACGTCATCTTCTACCCTAGCGCTGCTGCAGCACAGGCTGCTGGTTTCCGGCCTTGCCTGCGGTGCCGCCCGGAAACGTCGCCGGATCTCGCGGTATGGCGCGGCTCGTCCAACACTGTTTCCCGGGCGTTGTCGCTGATCGATGCAGGCGCCCTCGACGATGGCAACGTCGACGCACTGGCTCTGTGTCTCGGGATAGGGGACCGGCAGCTTCGTCGCCTTTTCCGCAGCCATCTCGGTGCAACACCGATCGCCGTCGCGCAGACGCGGCGTGTTCTTTTGGCCAAGCAACTCCTCCACGAAACTCGGTTGCCTATGTCCGAGGTGGCGCTGGCATCAGGGTTCGGTAGCGTTCGGAGATTTAACGAGGTCTTTCAGACATTATTTGATCGCCCCCCAGGTGCGCTTCGCCGATTGACCGGCGAAGTCGCCGCTGACGTGGACGGAATTCGACTGGAATTGCCTTACCGCACCCCATTCGATTGGGAGGGGTTGATCAACTACCTGTCCGTTCGAGCGATCAAGGGCGTCGAGGTCGTGACGCCTGAGCGCTACGCACGCGCTATCGCGCTGGATGGCGAAGTCGGCCTTCTGACGGTCGAACCAGGACGGAAATCCACGGTTTCGGTCACCATCCGATTCCCCAAGCTCAGCGCACTCCACAGAATCATCGCTCGTGTGCGTCATATCTTCGATCTAAGCGCTGATCCGGAGGCGATCACAGAACATCTAAGTCGTGACCCTGCACTCGCGCCTCGCGTTGCTGCGCGACCGGGCCTGCGAGTACCTGGCGCTTGGGACGGCTTCGAGCTCGCGGTCCGAGCTATATTAGGACAGCAGATCACTGTGGTCGCGGCGTCACGTCTCGCGGCACACATCGTTGCCGAATGGGGCAAGCCGTTGCCCGCGACCCTGCGGAACATCGTGCCTGGCATTACTCATACATTTCCTTACGCCGAGCGCCTGGCGGCAGCCGATCTTTCCAAGCTTCCCATGCCGCGCGCGCGATCAGCCAGCATTGAAACTCTGGCCAAAGCGGTCGTGCTCAATCCGAAGCTTCTCGAGCCGGCGGGTGATCTCAATGAAGCTATCGCTGAGCTTCGACGAATGCGCGGCGTCGGTGAGTGGACCGCTGAATATATCGCCATGCGCGCGCTTCGCTCTCCGGATAGCTTCCCGGCCTCCGACATCGGGCTTCTTCGAGCGATGACCGACGCCACGGGAAAGAGACCAGAGCCGGCCGCCCTGAAAGCACGGGCCGAGGCCTGGAGACCATGGCGTGCTTATGCGGCGCTTCATCTTTGGTCGGGCGAATTGATCCCCGATCCCCTTGCTCAATGTTCCATTTCGGAGGACCACGATGCCCGCGAAGCAGTCTGATCAACTGACCCTCGACCGGCTCGAAACACCTATTGGCATCGCTCTTCTCGCGACCGATGCCGACGGTTATCTGCGCGCGTTTGACTGGGTGGATTATGCCGATCGGCAACTCAAACTGCTTCGCCGCTACAGCGGTGAGGTGACTCTGACCCCTGGTTCCGCCCCTGCCGCCATGCGCAAAGCCATCATCGCCTACTTTGACGGTGACCTTCATGCGCTCGAGACAATCCCATGGCGTTCGCCTGGAACGGATTTCCAGCTCAAATGCTGGAATGCACTTTGTGCGATCCCGATCGGCGAAACGATGACTTATGGCGCTCAGGCCGCGAAGATCGGGCGGCCGAGTGCGATGCGCGCGGTTGGTCTTGCCAATGGCAGCAATCCGGTCGGAGTCATCGTCCCCTGCCACCGTGTCATCGGCGCGAACGGCTCGCTGACCGGATACGGTTGCGGCTTGTGGCGCAAGCGCTGGTTGCTCCGTCATGAAGGAGTTGCCGCATTCCAGGGGAATGACGATCTCTTCGACTATGCGGAAGATTTGCAGCGAGCGCTTGCAGCCGCTTGAATTAACCCACGAGCAGTCCAATTCCTGCTCGGACACTCGAAGATCGAAAGCACGGTTCGCTATCTCGGCATCGAGGGTGATGATGTGATCGAGATTGTGGAGAAGATCGGGATATACGCGATATCTCGGTAAGCAGCCTTCGCGATGCCGGGATCCGCGTAAGGCTAGTCGTTCTCGATGCGAATTGAACAAAATTTAGGAGATGATGTTAGTTACCCAACGCGACAAGCGGGCATTCAAGACATGATTTCTAGCGACGGGTTATTTGAAACGAGTTATTATTGGGCTCATTGCTGCCGCACAACTCCGAAGATTTGAATTGATTCCGTCAAATTGACTCTAGCGCAAATGAATTATCCGACCGACCGTGAGTTCGGGAGTCGCGTATCATGAAGGCCATTTTCAAGCTTAGTTTGGTATTTCTTTTCGCCGCCCTCATCGGCCTTACAGCCCTTCTTTCCGATGCCGATGCTAGGCGGGGTGGCGGATTTCGCGGCGGCGGATTTCGTGGAGGCGGTTTTGCTCGCGCCCACCGTGGATCATTTCATGGGATGAGGGGCGCTCGCCACTTCAATCGTGGCGGCCGAATTCATCGCAATTCTGTTGTGCGGCGACACGTACGCAGAAATGTTGTTCATAGAAATGTACGAAGAAATGTCGTCCGCAGAAATGTACGAAGGAACTGGGTAGTCGGCCGCCGTTATTATGGCGGCATCTACTATGGTCACGTTCGGCGTTACTGGCGTGGCAGATGGTGGGCGTACGGCGTTGGCTCCTGTTGGCGGCTTACACCCGACGGATTTTACGTTTGGGTCTGCTATTGACGTAGCTTGTCCAGCATCGTCGATTTCTCTCGAGCCGATGACCTCGGTCCCATAGGATGTCGGCCGAAGCATTCTAACTTTTTTGGACCCTATGCTGACGGCACGTTACTTAGCGTTAGATGATCTTAAAGACGGAACTCAAGTCATCGTTCGCGGCATCGGCAACGATGATCGGGATGGTGTTCTTTCCGCTTTTTCAAAACTGGATCGTGAATCGATTTACACGCGCTTCTTCACATTCAAACGTGAGTTGACAGAACCGGAACTGCGGCAGCTCACTGACGTTGACAATGACAGCGTCGTCGCACTCGTTGTTACCTTGCCCGGCATTGATCACGGAGACTTAGTTGGTGGCGGCCGTTACTGCGGTGCTCGCGAAGACGCTGCCGAAATAGCATTTACTACCGCTGAGTCCTTTCGCGATCGTGGAGTCGCGAGCTTAATACTCAAACACTTGGTTCGGATTGCAAAATCGAATGGTATCGTTCAATTTGAAGCCGATGTTCTTCCTAACAATATCGCTATGCTCAGCGTGTTCCGAAAAAGCGGGTTGAAGCTGAAATCCAAATCAACAGCCGGCGTCCAGCATATTACGCTTACGCTATAAGCGGCTTGCTTGCGTCGCGGCTCACTTCGAACCTCGTTAAGCTCTGACAAATTAGCACGCCGGTCGAGAGATTGAACGGTTCTGACTGCCCCACAAGACGCGAACAGGGACGCCGACTGGGGCAGTGGTGATGTCCGGCATTGGGGATGTGGCGGAAATTTGTGTTGGGCTACCAATATGCAAAGCGGCCAACATGCCCTGTAGCGGCAAAGCCGAAAACCGGCTAGGCATCCCAAATCACGACATTCTTGGCGACGTGCGCCCGCCACTCGAATAGAGCCCGGCGGGCTTCCTCCATTTGAGAAGTCTTCCCATCATGACCTTCCCGTCGGTTCATCCCGCGCTCGCGCGCACAATTGTCGCGCGCGGCTACTCGGTCCTAACCGCTGTGCAACTCGCAGTTCTCGAGGCGAACACGGCGGGTCGCGATTTACTCGTCTCGGCCCAGACCGGCTCCGGCAAAACCGTGGCCTTCGGGCTCGCCATGGCCCCGACCCTCCTTCGCGATACCGAACGTCTGCCGCAAGCCGTAGCGCCGCTGGCCCTGATCATCGCTCCCACGCGTGAACTTGCCATGCAGGTTCAGCGCGAGCTCGACTGGCTCTATGCAGACACTGGGGCGCGTATCGTGACTTGCGTCGGCGGCATGGACGCGCGTGCAGAGGCCCGCCAACTCGGCTTCGGCGCGCATATTGTGGTCGGCACGCCCGGACGCCTGCGCGACCATCTAGAACGACGGCGGCTCGATCTGACGAAACTTGGGGCCGTCGTGCTCGACGAGGCCGACGAGATGCTCGATCTCGGTTTTCGCGAAGATCTGGAATTCATCCTCGATGCGACCCCCGAAACGCGCCAGACGCTCCTGTTCTCGGCCACCATGCCCCGCGAGATCGAAGCTCTGGCGCAGCGCTACCAGCGCAATACCATTCGCATCGAGACGACTAAGCGCAACGAGCAGCATGCCGACATAGACTACCGCGCCATTCGCGTCGTGCCCGGCGACACTGAAAATGCCATCGTTAACGTGCTGCGCTTCCATGAGGCCGGTGCTGCGCTTGTGTTCTGCTCGACGCGTGAAGCCGTGAAGCGGACGCATGCGCGCTTAGTGGAACGAGGCTTTTCTGCGGTGGCCCTTTCGGGGGAGTTGACGCAGAACGAGCGGACCCATGCACTGCAAGCTCTGCGTGACGGCCGCGCCCGTGTTCTCGTCGCGACCGATGTGGCGGCGCGCGGGCTCGACCTGCCGGCTCTCGCGCTCGTCATTCACGCCGATCTTCCCAACGATGCCGAGACGCTCCTCCACCGCTCCGGTCGTACGGGCCGGGCCGGTAACAAGGGCCTGTGCGTATTGATTGTACCGTTCAATCGCAGGCGCAAGGCCGATGCTCTCCTCGCCCGTGCCAAGCTCAAGGTCACGTGGGGACCAGCGCCCACTGCCGAGGAGATCCGCGCACGTGATCAGGAGCGCTTTCTGGCCAGTTCCATCTTCACCGATCCCGCGACTGAGGAGGATACGAAGCTTGCACAATCCCTTCAGGCCAGCCGCACGGCAGAAGAGATTGCTCGCGCCCTGGTCCGCATGCATCGTGCTCGGCTTCCTGCGCCGGAGGATCTGACTAAGGATACCGGCCCGCCGCCGCGGCGCGATGACCGTGCCCGACCGTCACAGGAGCGGGGCGAGCAACAGCAAGTACGCGGTCATACGCCGCGAGACGGAGATGAGCGCACGAGCACGCGTTCGAGAGACAGCCGCTTCGCGCGCCCTGTTCGGGATCAGGGTCGCGAGATGGTCTGGTTCCGAGTCGATATCGGCCGCGATCGCAAAGCCGATCCGCGCTGGTTGCTGCCACTTCTCTGCCGAGCCGGAAATGTGACGAAGGCCGAGATCGGCTCCATCAAGATCTTCGATCGCGACACGCGCTTCCAGATAGCCGCCGAATTCGCAGACACGTTTGCGCTTGCCGCGAGTTCAATGAAGCCGAAC
>Ga0182749_1002507_pt1 | contig 13372 bp, 8 predicted proteins | sample eDN3rd37CKraftMG_FD_128875 | JGI IMG/M metagenome (GOLD analysis project Ga0182749, IMG submission 128875) | Enriched Miracle-Growth compost microbial communities from Emeryville, California, USA - eDNA 3rd pass 37_C Kraft MG (version 2) (version 2) ...
GACGTCGTCACTGCGCAGGCCCAGGTGCGGTCGACGGAAGCGCAAGCCATCGGCGTCGAAGTCCAGCGCGCGCAGTTCGAGCACGCCATCGCGCTGCTGATAGGCGTGCCTCCGGCGCAGCTTTACATTCCGCGCGGCGCCCTCGCCTCGACAGTCCCCTACATTCCGTCGGACTTTCCCGCAGCACTCCTGGAGCGCCGCCCCGACATTGCCGCCGCTGAGCGCTCGATCGAAACGCAAAGCGCGCTCATCGGCGTGGCTGCCGCCGCCTACTTTCCCGACATCAGCACCTCCGATTTCATCGGCTGGATAGGCTCGAAGGCGTTCCCGATCTCCGTCGCTAATGAGGTCTGGCAGGTCGGCGGCACCGCCACTGAAATTCTCTTCAACGGCGGCCTGCGTCGCGCTCAGCTCGCGGGTGCCGAGGCCTCTTACTACCGGGCCGTCGCGACATACCGGCAAACGGTCCTCACCGCATTCCAACAGGTCGAGGATGCGCTGTCGTCGCTGCGTATCCTGGCGAGGCAGGAACCGGTGCAGCAGGATGCCGTGCGCCTGTCCCGGGAGGCGGTCAGGGTTTCCGTCAATGCTTATAAGGCGGGTACGGTCGCCTTTACTGCCGTCGTCACAGCCGAGCAAACGCTGATCGCGAACGAGCAGACGGCATTGACGATCCGGCAGAACCGTTTCATCGCCAGTGTCAACCTGATCCAGGCGCTTGGCGGCGGCTGGCACGTGAGCGAATTGCCCACCTATGACGAGTTGCGCCATTGGCGCTCATGCGTCGATGTCATCGGTTCCATCCGCGGCGAAATACCAGCCGGCCTGCCGCCGTGTCTCTGATGGAGAGTGCCTAAACTTCGCTTGGAAGCGCACCCGCCGCCGGCCCGGTCGAAACGCGTACGCGTCTGCGTCGCCACCAGTGGCGGAAGTCGTCGAGATAGACGTATACGACCGGCGTCGTGTAGAGCGTCATGAGCTGGGCGGCGAGAAGTCCGCCCACGATTGAAACGCCGAGCGGCTGACGCAGCTCCGCCCCTTCGCCCGATCCGAGAGCTAACGGAAGCGCACCCAGCGCCGCCGCCAGCGTTGTCATGAGAATAGGCCGGAAGCGCAATCGGCACGCCGTGCGAATGGCCTCTTGAACCCCCATCCCGCCGCGCTCGGCTTGCAGGGCGAAGTCCACCATCATGATGGCGTTCTTCATCACGATTCCGATCAGCAGAATGATGCCGATGAGCGCGATGACGCTGAACTCCATCTTGAACAGCATGAGCGCGAGCACGGCACCGACGCCGGCCGACGGAAGCGTCGAGAGGATGGTAAGCGGATGCACGTAGCTCTCGTAGAGTATCCCGAGCACGATGTAGACCGCGAGCAATGCGGAAAGAACCAAGAGCGGCTCGCTGCGCAGGGAAGCAACGAACGCTGCCGCGGTGCCCGCGAGCTTGCCACGCACGGACTTGGGCATTCCGATCTGCGCAACCGTGCGGTCGATGATCGCCGCCGCGTCGCTCAGCGCCTGCCCAGGCTTCAAGTTGAACGAGATCGTGATCGCCGGCAGCACGCCGTCATGATTGACCGCGAGCGGCGTATTCCCGCGCTTATAGGAGACGAAACCGCTCAGCGGCACCATGTTCTCGGCCACCGTGCTCACGGGCGTGCCGCTGGAGGCAATGCTGTGCCCGGAGCTGCCGATCGAGTTCAAGGTTTGATTGCGCGCGGCATCTCCGGCGATAGCAGCCGCTGCGGCTCCGCCGGGCACACCCGTTGTCGAGGCGGCGACGTCACCCGCGGGCGCATTAGTGATCTGAGTGCCGCTCGCATTGACGGGAGCGGTGCTGATATAGACCTGCTCGAGCATCTTGGGCGATTGCCAGTATTCCGGCGCCACCTCCATGACCACATGGTATTGGTTCGACGGGTCATAGATCGTCGAGACCTGCCGTTGCCCGAACGCATCGTAGAGCGTGTTGTCGATCGCATTCATCGTGAGCCCCAGACGGAATGCGCGATCGCGATCGACGACGATGTCGGTTGAAAGTCCATTCTGCTGCTGGTCGGAGCTGACGTCTGCGAGCTGGCCCGACGCCTGCAGCGCGCGCGTCAGGCGGTCGCCCCACTTGTATAGCTCCTTTGGATCGTTGGACTGCAGCGTATACTGGTACTGCGCGTTCGATTGCCGCCCGCCGATGCGAATATCCTGCATCGACTGAAGATAGGCCACCGCACCCGGCACAACGGCGGTCTTAGCGCGCAGGCGCGCGACGACCTGGTCCGCCGTGACATCCCGCTCCGATTGCGGCTTCAGCGCGATGAAGATCATGCCGGTATTGATCTGGCGGCCACCGGTGAACCCTGCGACATGCGCCACCGCCGGATCCTGACCGATGATCGCCACGAACCGCCGCAGCTTCTCCTGCATCGCCTGGAACGAGATGCTCTGGTCGCCAACGACGTTGCCCATGAGCCGTCCCGAATCGACCTGCGGAAAGAGGCCTTTGGGAATCTCGATATAGAGCGCCACGTTGAGCACGATGACCGCCCCGAGTGCGAGCATGGTGATGCGCGAGTGGCGCAGGGCTATGCCCAGCGTCCAAACATAGGCGCCGAGAACACGGTCGAAGATGCTCTCCACCGTGCGTGAAATGCGTCCCGGCGGCGCCTCCGGCCCACCCTTGAGCAGGCGCGAGCACATCATCGGGGTCGCGGTCAGCGACAGCAGCAGGGAAATGGCGACGGCCAGCGACAGCGTGACCGAGAACTCGCGGAATATACGCCCGACGATGCCACCCATGAGCAGCAGCGGCAGGAACACAGCGATCAGCGACACGCTGATCGAGAGCACGGTGAACCCCACCTCGCGGGTGCCTTCGAGGACAGCCGTAAGCCGCGGCTGCCCCGCTTCCATGTGCCGCGAAATGTTCTCCAGCACGACGATCGCATCGTCGACCACGAAACCCGTGGCGATGATCAGCGCCATGAAGGACAGGTTATCGAGGCTGAAGCCGAGCAGATACATCGGCCCCAGCGTGCCGATGATCGACGTGGGGACCGCGATCGCCGGGATGAGCGCTGCCCGCGGTTTCCGCAGGAAGACAAAGACGACGAGCGTGACGAGAATGACAGAATAGAGCAGCGCCCGCTGCGTCTCAGCGAGCGATGCTTTGATCGTCGTCGCCCGGTCCAGGACGGGCGTCACGGTCACATCGCCGGGTAGCGAGGCATCGAGCGTCGGCAGCGCCTTCATCACGCGATCGACAGTGTCGATGATGTTGGCCCCCGGCTCGCGATAGAGGATGACGAGCACGGCCGGCTTGCCGTCCGCGAGCCCGAGGTTTCTCAAATCCTCAACCGAATCCTGCACGGTGGCGATATCGGTCAGCCTCACCGCGTTACCGTTGCGGTAGGCGACGATCAGCGGAAGATAATCCTTCGCCCGCGTCGCCTGGTCGTTGGATTCGATCTGATACCGGACGGGACCTTCCTCGATGGCGCCCTTCGGACTGTGCGTATTCGCCGAGGCGAGCGCCGCCCTCACGTCCTCCAAGCCGATGCCATACCGGAACAGCGCACTCGGCGACAACTCCACCCGAACGGCCGGCAGCGCGCTGCCGTTCAAGTCGACATTGCCGATGCCTTCGATCTGCGAGAGTTGCTGTTGCAGAACGGTCGCGGCGGAATCGTAAAGCTGGGCCTGCGTCAGCGTCTTCGAGGTGAGCGCGAGAACGAGAACGGGAAAATCGGCTGGATTGACCTTGCGGTAAGTCGGATTGGTCCGCAGCGAAGTCGGCAAATCCGCATGCGCCGCGTTGATCGCAGCTTGCACATCCCGCGCTGCTCCGTCGATGTTGCGACTGAGGTCGAACTGCAGCACGATGCGAGTGAGACCGAGTGTCGTAGTCGATGTCATCTCATTGACGGCCGCGATCTGGCCGAGGTGCTGCTCGAGCGGCGCAGCGACGCTCGTCGCCATTGTATCGGGACTGGCGCCCGGCATCTGTGCCTGGACGAGAATCGTTGGAAAATCGATCTGCGGCAGCAGCGCGACGGGCAGGTTTGGATAGGCGAGCAGGCCAAACAGTGCGATGCCGGCGGTGATGAGCGTCGTCGCAACCGGTCGAGCAACGAATGGCGCGGAGAGGTTCATGGCCGCTCCCCCTCACCGCTGAGCGCCCCCCCATCGGGTTCGGCACTCCAATCGAGGCGGCGCGCCAGGCGGTCGAACGCGAGATAAATCACCGGCGTCGTGAAAAGTGTGAGGAGCTGGCTGACCAGCAGTCCTCCTACGATGACCAGACCCAGCGGCCGGCGCAGCTCCGAGCCCGTCCCCGTACCCAGCATCAGCGGTAATGCTGCGAACAGCGCGGCCAGCGTAGTCATGATGATGGGCCGGAAGCGCAGAAGGCAGGCCTGATGGATCGCCGCGCGCGGCGATGCGCCCTCCTCCCGCTCGGCGCGCAATGCGAAGTCGATCATCATGATCGCGTTTTTCTTCACGATGCCGATGAGCAGCACGACGCCGATGAGCGCGATGATGTCGAACTGGGTGCCCGCCATAAGCAAGGCGATGAGCGCGCCCACACCCGCCGAAGGCAGCGTCGAAAGAATGGTAACCGGATGGATGAAGCTCTCGTACAGAACCCCCAGCACGATATACATGGTCGCGATCGCAGCGAGAATCAGCAGCTGCTCGTTGCCGAGCGATTTCTCGAAGGCCTGTGCTGCGCCTTGGAAGCGGGTCGAGAAGCCCCGTGGCAGATCGAGATCCTGCTGTGCGGCGCGGATTGCCGAGATCGCCTCGCCGAGCGACCATCCCGGCGCAAGGTTGAACGATATCGTCGCCGCCGGAAACTGCGCAAGATGATTGATCTGCAATGGGCCATGCCGGGTTGTGACCGTTGCAATGGCCGTCAGCGGCACCTGTCCACCGATCGAGGTCGATGACGGCAGGTAGATCGACGACAGCGATCCGAGGCTCTTTTGCAGCGACGGATCGGTTTCGAGGATCACCCTGTACTGGTTCGACGGACCGAAGATCGTCGAAACGATACGCTGGCCGAATGAATCGTAGATCGCATTATCGACCGTCGCGGGCGTGATCCCGAAGCGTGCCGCCGTGGGGCGGTCGATCGTGATCTCGACGACGCGACCCTGATCCTGCAGGTCGCTCGCGATATCCGTGATCTGCGGCAGCTCCTTCAAGCGCGATACGATCTCAGGAACCCATTTGTTCAGCTCCGCGGTGTTCGTGCTCTGCACGGTGAAGCGATACTGCGTCGCGCTGACCGCGGCATCGATCGTCAGATCCTGGACCGGTTGCATGAACAGCGTGATGCCGGCAACGTCCTCCGTCTCCGCTTGCAGGTTGCGAATGACCTCGCTCGCGGAAAGCGTCCGTTCGCTGCGCGGCTTCAGCTGGATCAACAGGCGCCCCTGGTTGAGGGCGGTGTTCGTGCCGTCAACGCCGATGAACGATGAGACGTTGGCGACATCCGGGTTCTTGAGCACCGCGGCCACGAGCGCCTGCTGACGCTCGGCCATGCCGTGGAACGAGATCGACTGAGCCGCCTGCGACACGCCCTGAATGAGACCTGTATCCTGCGTCGGAAACAGTCCCTTCGGCACGATCATAAACAGCGCGACCGACAGCACCAGCGTGAGAACCGCGACGAACAGCGTCGGGCCTTGCCGGTCGAGCACCCAATTCAATGACCTGTCGTAACCGCTGATGGCGCCGCCGATGACCCGGTCGCTCCAGCGTCCGACGAATCCGAGTTGCTCCTGCTCCGCAGGCAGCAACAGTTTCGAGCACATCATCGGCACGAGCGTCAGGGAGACGACCGCTGAAATGATAATCGTGACCGCCAGTGTGATCGCGAACTCGTGAAACAGACGCCCGACCACGTCGCTCATGAACAGCAACGGAATGAGAACCGCGATGAGCGATACGGTGAGCGATATGATCGTGAAGCCAATCTGCCGCGATCCTTCCAGCGCCGCATCGAGCGGTCTATGCCCGGCTTCGATAAACCGGGAAATATTCTCGATCATCACGATGGCATCGTCGACGACGAAGCCGGTGGCGATCGTCAGCGCCATGAGCGACAGGTTGTCGAGACTGAACCCCCAAAGGTACATGACCCCGAACGTTCCGACGATCGAGAGTGGCACCGAGAGGCTTGGGATGACCGTCGCCCGCGCGCTATGCAGGAACAGGAAGATCACCGTCACGACGAGCACGACCGCCAGTGCGAACTCGAACTGCGCATCGGCAATCGAAGCCCGGATCGTGGTCGTGCGGTCGCCGAGCACCGAGAGCTGCACGTCCGCCGGTAGCGCGAGCGCCAGATTTGGCAGGATCTCCCTGATGCCGTCGACGACCTTGATGACATTGGCACCAGGCTGACGCTGGATGTTGAGGATGATCGCGGGCGTCGTATTGGCCCAGGCGCCGAGGTTCGCGTTCTCCGGGCCGTCGATAACTTTCGCCACGTCCGACAGGCGCACCGCGGCGCCATTGCGGTACGCGATGATCAGATCCTTGAATGCCGCGGCAGTCTTCAGCTGATCGTTCGCGTTGATGACATAGGATTGCGCCGGACCATCGAAATTGCCCTTCGGGACATCGACGTTCGCGTTGCCGAGCGTCGTTCGCAAATCGTCGATGTTGAGGCCATGGGCCGACAGCGCACGTACGTCGGCCTGCACGCGGACCGCCGGACGCTGGCCGCCGCTGAGCGTCACAAGGCCCACCCCCGGGATTTGCGATATCTTGGGCGCGAAGCTCGTCTCGACGATGTCGCGCACCTTGGTCAGCACCATCGTCTTGGAAGTGAGCGCCAGCGTGAGCACCGGGGCGTCGGCCGGATTGATCTTGGCGTAGATGGGTGGCGCGGGCAGATCGGCCGGCAATAGGTTTCCAGCCGCGTTGATCGCCGCCTGAACCTCCTGCTCGGCGACGTCGAGGTCGAGGTTGAGCTCAAATTGCAGCGTGATGACGGACGCCCCCGCCGAGCTCGTCGACAACATCTGGCTGAGACTGGGCATCTCGCCAAACTGCCGCTCGAGCGGAGCGGTGACGGACGTGGCCATCACCTGCGGACTGGCGCCGGGATAGAACGTCTGCACTTGAATGGTGGGATAGTCCGCCTGCGGCAGGGCCGAGATCGGAAGCATCGTGTAAGCGACGAGGCCAGAAAGCACGATGGCCGCCATCAACAGCGTGGTGGCGACCGGCCGCAGGATAAAGATCCTAGACGGATTCATGACGAGCGTGCCTTCGGCTATCGCCGTTCGATGCTAGTCCTGTCTGCTGGATTGAGCTCCCGCCGCATCGCTCGCGCCGCTCGCATCGGCGATCGGCTTGCCGGGCTTGGAGGGTTGCACGACCGAGTACCTCGCGCCGTCGCGCAGGCGGTCCGCACCGTCCACCACAACCTTGTCGCCCGCGGTCAATCCTTCGAGAATAGCGACCTTTTGGCCCTGGCTTGGTCCGACCGTCACCGGCCGGACTGAAACGGTGCCGTTGTCGTTCGCCACGTAGACATAATGGCCAACGGCGCCAAGCTGAATGGCCGAGTTAGGAGCGATGGCGACGTCGTGCAGCTTGTCGACGATCAGTTTTACGTTGACGAATTGATTGGGGTAGAGCGCCTCGTCTTTATTCTCGAAGCGCGCGCGCAGCCTGACCGTACCGGTCGTCGTATCGACCTGGTTATCCGCGTTCGACAGCTCGCCCGTCGCCAGCAGCTTGTTGCCGCTGCGATTGTAGGCGAGCACCGGCAGCTTCTCGCCAGCACGCAATTTTCCGATGAACTGGGGTATCGTATCCTGGGGCAGAGGAAAGATCACCGAGATCGGCTTTGTCTGCGTCACGATGACGAGACCGTTTGCATTGCTCGGCTGCACGAAGTTGCCCGGGTCGACGATCCGCAAGCCGATCCGGCCATCGACCGGCGAGACGATGCGGCTATATTCTAGGTTCAGCTTGGCAGTTTCGACCGCCGCTTTGTCTGCCCGCACGATCGCCTCATCCTGGCGCACGAGAGAGCGCTGCGTATCGACCTGCTGGCGAGCGATGGAATCCTGCTTGAGCAGTGTGTCGTAGCGCTTCTGGTCGAGCCGCGCGACGCCGAGCAGCGCTTCATCGCGCGCGAGTTGACCGGAGGCCTGGTCGAGAGCCGCCTGATACGGCCGCGGGTCGATCTGAATGAGGAAGTCGCCAGCCTTCACGTACTGACCTTCCTTGAATCCCACCTCCGTAATCCTGCCGCTGACCTGCGGGCGCAGCGTGATCGTCGCGAGGGACGTGACCGTGCCGAGGCCATCGAGCGCGACCGGCATGTCGCCCCGCGTCACTTCACCGAGCGACACGTTCACGGGCGGCTCAGGCACAGCGGCGCGATGTTCCAGGCGCGCCGTACCGTGGTTCTCGAGCCACCAGACGCCTCCGGCGCCTATGCCGAGGAGCACCACGAGCGAAAACAGCCAACGAAGAACACGGGATTTGCGTCGCGGACGCGTGGCCTCCGCCGGCGCCACGCTGGGTTTTTCAGGGAGGCGTTCGGTCCCGTCCTGTCCACGGATCTCCGGCGAGTCGCTCTCGTCCAACATACTGGCTAGCCCATGACCGGCGCGCGATCGGGTGGTTTCGTCAGCTCACACAGCGGCGCCCGTCAAAAATAGCAGCAGGCGCCTTTCCAATATGTGGTGTGCCGGCTGGCAACAGATAAGCGCGCTCGGCAGCGCTAAAAATGAGCAAAAGCTCCGCTGCTGTTTGGCGCAAAAGAACCGTAAATATTGAGGAGTTCATAGCCTGCTGGGCGCCACTCGGGTGAAGAGCGCCACTGCGGACCGGCAGTCGAGACGACAGAAAAGGCCGACGCGGGTGCGCCGCGTCAGCCCGACTTTCTCAGATACCGACGATCACCATCTGCCCCAGCGGTGGCCCCAGCCACGCCGGTAGCCCCAGCCCCAGGGCCGATAGAAGCGAACCGGTGAGTAGTATCTCACGGGCCTGTAATACCTCGCAGGCCGATAGTATCTCACGGGTCGATAGTAGCTCACCGGGGCAACGTCGGCTCCGTAGTAGGCCCTCCTCCACCCACAGGCGGAAGCAGGATTAGCGGCAGGGATCATGACGAGTGCTGCACCGGCGGCGGCAATCAATATTGCAGACTTCATAATGATACTCCTCTCGGGAGCGGAATGCTCCCCCGCGCGCAACCTCTTGAAGCACTGTTAGTTCCCAATGAGCAAAACCAACGTTTTGCATTGATTTTACGCGGTCTTGTGCACGCATCTTGCGAGCATCTAAGACGCACGCGCTGCGGGCAACCACGGCGCGCGATGCGCAGGTGGAACACGCTTCGATACCCATCGGACGCGCTCTGCTCGCCATCGCTCGCGAGCGTACCGATTACGTCGAGCGGCGAATAGCGGATGCCGCTACTGACTGCAGTGCGCAACACCAGATGCGCCGGGTGCGTCAGCAGCGACGGCGTGTGAACGCGCAGCTACGACCTCACATTGGCGTGCCGCAACGCCAGGGCTTCAAACGCTGCGACCTGGCCCTTGTCCAGCGTGTGATCCTCGTGCCGGCGTACAAAGATTTTGAACATCGCGCCACCGTCGACATCGAAAAACTGTATCGAGCAGCTGTCGAGTCCCATGAATGGCCGCCTCACGAAGGCGATAGCGGCACAGCGATCGGCCTTCACGTGCCCGCCGATTGGTCCTTTGCCGCCGAGATTGAAGTAACCGCGCGCCGTGGTTCCGCGCGGGATCGGCCCTACGCATTCCAAGATGACGTTCGGCGTATGGACGAGAAAGAGCACCTCGCCCCACGCGGCGAGCGCGGTGAATACGTCATGGAACGCGGCCGCCGGCGCCCATCGGCAGTTTCCCTGCGGCAGCATGCGGGTCGCCTCGAGAACCGTAACGCCATGCTCGCGCGCGAGCGTCTCGATCACCCCGTCCTGGTCGGCGGCAAGGCGCGAAGCGAGCTGGGCGCGCATGGTTTCGGACGTGTCTGCAATGGTCATGTGGCATTTCCTTCAGCAATGCTTGTGCGTTCGCGCAGTGCGAGCGCCGCGTAGAGGCCTTTGTTGAGAGTCGTGATCCAGAACGCACCTGCGCGCGTGGTGCGAAAGCCCGTCGCTTCCAAGTGGCCGAGCCCAGCCTCGGCCCAATCCTGGAGGAGCGGCAGGGACGCTTCCGCGAAGCCGGGCGCTAGGCGGTCGACGCCAGCGAGGTCGAGCATGCCATCCTCGAGGCCGGAAGCGATCGCCGTGCGCGCGCCGTGATCGCGCGGCAGGCGCGCAAGCCCTTCGACCGGCATGCGGCCCTCGGCAATCAGCATGCGTCTCCGGGGGATATCGACAATGTTTCGCCAGGTGTGCCCATGTGCCTGGCCTCCCGCGCCCGGACCGAATGCAAGGCAAGGCACGCCTGCTTTGATCAGCCGGTTGTATCGATTGCGATCGCGATGTGAACGCACGAAGTGCGCCTGCGAAGCTTGCCGCCACCCGTCTGCGGCCAGGAGATCGGCGGCCTTCCGATAAGCCTCGGCCTGGAAGGGCAACGGCCCCGCCGGCGCGAGTTTACCGGCGTCGATCGCTTGGAAAAGCGGACCGCCCGGCCAGATGTTGAGGGCATAGATTGTCAGCCCATCGATGCGCAGATCGATCGCCGTCTCGATGTCCCGATGCCAGATCTCCTGCGTCTGGCCGGGTAGTCCATAGATGAGATCGCATCCGATCGATGCCCGGCCCAGCGCAATGAGATCGGCAAGAAACGCTTTCACCTCTTCGCCGCTTGCCTTGCGTCCGAGCCGCCTCCGCACGTCGGTATCGAAGCACTGAATACCGAGTGAGATTCGGTTGGCGCCCGCATCGAGGGCGGCAACCGCCTTGGCCAGTCCGAAATCGTGGACCCGGCCCTCAACCGTGATCTCACAGTCGAGTGCGAGCGGAAGGTGGCGACGCAGCCCGCGACGAGCCTCGCGAGGTCGTCGCCGGACAGCGCGGATGGCGTCCCGCCTCCGATGTAGACGGCCTCGACAGGCGCCGACGCCACCAGCGGCCTGTCCGCAAGCCGCGCCACTTCGGCAACCACATCGTCGACGAACGCGGCCGAAACCTCCGGGCGCCAGACGTTCTGGAAAAAGCCGCAGAAGAGACAATGGTTCTGGCAGTAAGGCACATGCACGTAGGCAACGGCGGACTGCGTGCGCGGTGTTGCGAAAATCCATTCGAGGGTCATGCCCGCGTCGTCCTGCGCGACAGGTTCGCTGCCCTGCCACGGCGCGACGAAATGACGGCGCCCAAATGCCCCCGTGAGAGGATCGACACCACGCTGCGCCGCATAGGTCGCGAGCGGCTCGGCATCGGCCGTAGATATGCGAGCGCCGATGTCTCGTCGTTGCGAAGGGCTTCTACGAACGTGCAGGTTGCTGTGCCCGGTCATTGGCGCGTTCTCTCGAACCGTGGCGGCGCTTCGGCAAGGCCCCCACGCGCAGAAGGATTGTTGACGCCAATTATCAACTTTATGCAGCGCGCGGCTTATCCAAAATCAAACGGTTCGGCGTCTGCATTTTTTGCCAGCACGGACGTGTCACCGCCGCGTGGCTTGCCCGTGTCACCTACACGCGCCGCTATCGGCCTTGCCGCTGGGCGAGCTTGCCCAGAAGACCGCCGCGATGATGCAGGCCATCGATCCTCCGCTTCAGCGCATCCTTGGCAGCGCGGCGCAGCTTCGATTCTTCGCCATGGTGGTGATGGTGTGCGTGCGCATCTTCGAGCTTGTGCTTGATCTTCTCCTCGACGCGATCCTTCACCCGCTCGATCTTCTCAGCGATCGCATCCCTGATGCGTGCCTTTGCCTCCTCCTTGAGCAGGATCAACCTTTCCTCGATAGCGGCTCGCGCCGTATCCACAGGAGTATCGACACGCCCATCGGCATCCTCGGATACGACCGGTGGGAAAGCGGACGAACCTTTTCTAGAAGTACGCCCGGACTGACCGCGCGCGCCCCGGCCGGACGCATGGCTCTGCTCCGACACCACCGGAGGCCAATCGGCAGATGAATGATCGGTCACTTCCGCCCCGGCACTCGCCTCCTCTACGGGAGGAAAGCCCGTCTGGCCGCCGCCTGCCGCCGACCCGGTATCGACGGAAGAATTCTGCGATGCGACGACGGGCGGAAACTGCGCCTGTGACGAAGCGCCCTCGTCCGTGACGACCGGAGGAAATTGCGCCTCATCCGACCCTAGCGCCGCGTCATTGCTTTGAGGAAGCTCGTACCCGAGCAACACAGCCATCCGGCGATACGCGGCAAGGTCGCGGAGATATTCGGCGCAAAGCTGCGGATCGGGTACAGCGCCTTGGGGCGCCGCGCCGCCGGGGGCCGCGTTGACCGCGCCGGCCGACAGGATGGAGGCGAGGGCTAAGAGGGAAGCAATAGATGTGCGCGCCGCGGGTGCCATGGTGGGTGCTCCGTCTGTTTACCCCTCGACAATGAGAGGAGAGACGGCACAGCGCAGTCCCGCCGGGAACAGTCCCGCCCGTCACACCGCTACGAGCAGCGTGACAGGCACTTTCCGCGCGCCCTGGAATCGTTGCCGTGTTTGAGCCAGCACTTGTCCTCGCATTTCTTCTGCGGTTTCGCATTGCAGATGCGCAGGCACGCATACTTGCGGCTACGGTCTTTCGCCTCGAGGACGCATTTCTTGTAACAGGAATCGATCACTTGGCCGGAGAGCACGACGATGCTCCGGCCCTGTTGCTCCGTGCCCGGCGATAGCGCAAGCACCCACGTCGGAATGAATGCGATCGCCGCGGCGGCAGCGGCTATGCGAAGCATATTGCTCTCCTTTGATGATACGGTATCGAGGCTCACTCACTTCACAATGATTTCGTCGCCCTTCTTGCTTGGAGAGGAAATGATCCTGCATCGGTGACCGATGAATTTAGCGGGCGGCCGGCAGAAGCAATTGGGCGGCGTTCCGATACGCCCACCGGTGCATTTGCCTTTGGACGTGTCGGTTTTGGGCGGATCAGTCTGCTTCGGCGGCGGATCCGGCAAGCACTGCTCCGAGCGTGTCCAGTGGGTGCCGGGAGGACACTTGCAGTTGGGAGGCGTGCCGATACGTCCACCGGTGCAACGTTCCTTTGGCTGCGGTTTCACGCATTTGCCGTTCTGGAACCGCGTGCCGGGCGGACAGCAGTTCGGCGGCGATCCCGTCATCCCGACCGGACACTTGCAGTTGGGCGGGCGGCCGAACGTGCCGGCCGGGCATCTGGGGCCATCCGTATCGCTCTTGCTGGGGTTGGTGCCGTCGGGCGACTTGTCCGGACGGCAGGCACCGCGC
>Ga0182749_1002511_pt1 | contig 13361 bp, 8 predicted proteins | sample eDN3rd37CKraftMG_FD_128875 | JGI IMG/M metagenome (GOLD analysis project Ga0182749, IMG submission 128875) | Enriched Miracle-Growth compost microbial communities from Emeryville, California, USA - eDNA 3rd pass 37_C Kraft MG (version 2) (version 2) ...
AACTGCAGGACATCCCGAACGTGGATAGTCTGTATTTCACGATGCTCAACCACAACAAGCGCTCGATCACGCTCGACACCAAGACCGCCAAGGGCAAGGAGTTGCTGACCGAACTGATGAGAAAGTGCGACGTGCTGGTGGAGAATTTCGGCCCCGGCGTGCTCGACCGCATGGGCTTTCCCTGGGAGACCATCCACAAGATCAATCCGAAACTGATCGTCGCGTCCATCAAGGGATTCGGCCCCGGCCCCTACGAAGACTGCAAGGTGTACGAAAACATCGCGCAGTGCGCTGGCGGCGCCGCATCCACCACCGGCTTCCGCGACGGCCTGCCCCTCGTCACCGGCGCGCAGATCGGCGACAGCGGCACCGGGCTGCATCTCGCGCTCGGCATCGTCACCGCGCTTTACCAGCGCACGCAATCGGGCCGCGGCCAGCGCGTCACCGTGGCGATGCAGGATGGCGTGCTGAATCTGTCGCGGGTGAAACTGCGCGACCAGCAGCGCCTCGCCCACGGTCCGCTCAAGGAATACAGCCAATACGGCGAAGGCATTCCGTTCGGAGACGCAACGCCACGGGCCGGCAACGATTCCGGCGGGGGTCAACCCGGCCGCATCCTGAAATGCAAAGGCTGGGAGAGCGATCCCAACGCCTACATCTATTTCATCACTCAGGCGCAGGTGTGGGACAGGATCTGCGACATCATCGGCGAGCCGGACTGGAAAACGCATCCCGACTACGCCAAGCCGCCGGCACGGCTGCCGCGCCTGAACGAGATTTTTGCGCGGATCGAACAATGGACCATGACCAAGACCAAGTTCGAGGCCATGGAGATCCTCAACCGCGACAACATCCCGTGCGGGCCGATCCTGTCGATGAAAGAACTGGCGGAAGACGCCTCGCTGCGCGCCACCGGCACGGTGGTGGAGGTCGATCACCCGACCCGCGGCAAGTATCTCTCCGTCGGCAATCCGATCAAGCTGTCGGATAGCCCGGTCGAGGTGACGCGCTCGCCGCTCCTGGGGGAGCACACCGATGAAATCCTGCGTGAGGTGCTCGGCTTCAGCGCGCAGCAGATCGCCGACGTCCACGCTTCCGGCGCGGTGGATGGCCCGCGCCAGCAAGCCGCCGAGTAAACCCGCGCCCTTCCCTCGCCCACGCGGTGTCGAGCCCTGATTTCGCGATAATGGATGGCCCATGAAAGTCTGCATCTACGGCGCCGGCGCGATCGGTGGCTATCTCGGCGCACAACTCGCCGGCACCCGTGCCGAGGTGAGCCTGATCGCGCGCGGCGCGCATCTCGCCGCCATGCAGGCCAACGGCCTGAAACTCATCAGCGCCGACGGCGAGCGTGTGGTGCGCCCGCGCTGCACCGACGATCCCGCTGAGCTCGGCCCGCAGGACTTCGTCATCATCTGCCTGAAGGCGCATTCGGTGCCCGGCATCGTCGATGCGATGAAGCCGCTGCTCGGCTCGCACACGCGCATCATCACCGCCGTGAACGGCATTCCCTACTGGTACTTCTACAAGCATGGCGGCCCCTTCGAAGGCTCCGCCCTGGAGAGCATCGATCCGGGCGGGCGGCAGTGGCGCGAGTTCGGACCCGAGCGCGGCATCGGCTGCGTGGTCTATCCAGCCACGGAAATCGAAGCGCCCGGCGTCATCCGTCATATCTACGGCGACCGCTTTCCGCTCGGCGAACCGTCGGGCGAAACATCCGCCGATGTCGAACGGCTGTCGGCGCTGTTCGTGGAGGCCGGACTGAAAGCGCCGGTGCTGGATCGCATTCGCGACGAGATCTGGCTCAAGCTGTGGGGCAACGTCTGCTTCAACCCGATCAGCGCGCTCACGCACGCGACGCTCGACGTGATCTGCACCGATCCGGCAACGCGCGCGCTCTCGAAGGCGATCATGCTGGAAGCGCAGACCATCGCCGAAACTTTCGGCGTCCAGTTCCGCGTTGACGTCGAACGCCGCATCGAGGGCGCGCGCAAGGTCGGCGCGCACAAGACCTCGATGCTGCAGGATCTCGAGCGCGGCCGCCCGATGGAAATCGATCCGCTGGTCACCGTGGTGCAGGAAATGGGCCGCCTCGCCGGGATTCCGACGCCGGCGCTGGATGCCGTCCTCGCGCTGGTGGTCCAGCGCGCCAAGGTCGCCGGCCTCTATTGACAGCTGTCATCGATGCATCCGGACGCAAAAAATCCCCCGGGCCGGAGCCCGGGGGATTTTTCATTTGTCGTCTCGCGGACGAGGCGACCGACTATGGTCGGCATTGAACTCCGCGCGCGCGTCTATGATAGGGTCGCACGTCAATCATTGAACAAGGGCGGAGAACTCCCATGAAGGCCTTTATCTACGGAACGCATGGCGCTGAAATCAGCGACGTCGCGAAACCTCAGGCAAAAGGTCCGCAGGTGCTGGTGCGCGTGCGCGCCTGCGGCCTCAACCGCGCCGATCTCGGAATGACCAAAGGCCATGTCCATGGCAGCGCCGGCGGCGCCGGCACCGTGCTCGGCATGGAATGGGCCGGTGAGGTCGTGGAGATCGGCAGCGAGGCCATCGGCGTCAAGGCCGGCGATCGCGTCATGGGCTCGGGCGCCGCGGCATTCGCCGAATACACCCTTGCCGATTACGGCCGGCTGTTTCATCTGCCCGCAGCAATGAGCTTCGAAACCGCGGCGACGCTGCCGATTGCCCTGACGACGATGCACAACGCGCTGATGACCAACGGGCAACTTCGGCCGGGACAGACCGTGCTGGTTCAAGGCGCGAGCTCCGGCGTCGGCCTGATGGCTCTGCAGATCGCCAAGCTGAAAGGCGCGAAAACGGTGATCGGATCGTCGACCGATGCCACGCGCCGCGCCAGGCTGAAGGACTTCGGTGCGGACATCGCCATCGATTCGCGCGATCCGCACTGGGTTGATGCCGTGCTCGACGCAACCGACGGCAAAGGCGTCGATCTCGTTATCGATCAGGTCTCCGGCGGCGTGGCCAACCAGAACCTCGCCGCAACAAGGGTGCTCGGCCGTATCGTCAACGTCGGCCGGCTGGGCGGCAGCCACGGCGATTTCAATTTCGATCTGCACGCCGCGCGCCGCATCCACTACATCGGCGTCACGTTCCGCACGCGATCGATCGAGGAAATTCGCGATATCTTTACGCAGGTCCGCTCGGATATCTGGCCCGCGGTGGAATCCGGTGAACTCAAGCTGCCGATCGACCGCACGTTTGCATTCGCCGACATCGCCAAGGCCTTCGACCACATGGAAGCCAACAAGCATCTCGGCAAGATCGTGGTGACGCTGTAATCTCGCGACGTTCAAGTCGGAATAATTCGCATGTGCAATTGATCCGGCGAAATTCAGGTTGGCAACCCGCGGACCACTTTGATGTTGTCGTGACGGGCTGCTAAACCCGGCCCATGAGCAGCCCTGCCGCGCCCAGCGTGAAAACCCGCGTCGCCGCGATTTCTGTCGTGGCGAGCGCATCCATGGCCGCGCTGAAGTTCATCGTCGGCGTCGCCATCGGCAGTCTGGCCCTGATCTCAGAAGCGCTGCACAGTTCCATCGATCTGGTGGCGACCATCATCACCTGGATCGTGGTGCGCTTCTCTGACAGGCCGGCGGACGAAGAGCATCACTACGGGCACGGCAAGTTCGAGAGTCTTTCCGCGCTCGGCGTGATCGCGCTGCTCTACGTTCTGGCCGGCGGCATTCTGGTGACCGCCTATGGCCATCTGCGCGAAGGTGCGGTGCCGCCCACTATTTCGTTTGTGCCGTTCGTCGTCCTGCTGGCCGATATCGGGGTCAACCTGTGGCGCGCCTATGCGCTTCATCGCGCGGCGCGCAATACCAAGAGTCAGGCGCTCGCGGCCGACGCACTTCATTTCGCCTCCGACGTGCTCGGCTCTGTCGCGGTGATTATCGGACTCGCGCTCGCGGCGCTCGGCTATGCCTGGGGCGATGCCGCGGCTGCCATCGCCATCGCCATCGTCATCTCGATTCTTGGATTGCGGCTGGGCCGCTCCACGATCGAGACACTGCTCGACCGCGCGCCGGAAGGCGTCTCCGACAAAGTGCGCACGGCGATCCTCGCAGTACCCGGCGTGATTGATATCGAACGGCTGCGCGCGCGAATGGTGGGCCCGACCTATTTCATCGATGCCGACGTGCAGGTCCCGAGAACCTACCCGATCGACCGGGTGGATTCGATCAAACGCGCGGCGCAGGATGCGGTCACGGCCGCGCTTGGCGATGCCGATCTCACCTTCACCGCGCTGCCCGTCGCACGCGACAATGAAACCGTGCGCGAGCGGATCATGGTGATCGCGCGCAATTCCGCTCTCGCCATCCATCATGTCACGGTCCACGATCTCGGCGACCGCCTGACCGTGAGCATCGATCTCGAAGTGGACGGCAATCTCGACCTGAGCAAGGCGCACGATATCGCGCAAGGACTCGAGCAGAGCATCCGGCGGGAATTCGGCAGCGATGTCGAGGTGGACACGCACATCGAGCCACTCGAGCCGGATATCCCATCCGGAGTCGAAGCACCGGCGAAGCGGGTCGCCGAAATCGCTGCCGCGCTGTCGCGCTTTGCCGAGGAACACGAGATCCACGACGTGCACAACGTTCGCGTGCGCGACACCGATGCGGGGCAGATCGTCAATTTCCATTGCCGCGCCGCGCCGACGATGACCGTGACGCGCGTGCACGAAAATGTCGACGAGATCGAGCGTGCGCTTCGTCGTGCCTATCCGACCGTCAAGCGCGTCATCAGCCACGCCGAGCCCACGCGTCCCGAAACCTAGACCGATCGACGTGCTTTGCGGGACGGTTGCGCCTGCCCATGCCGCGTTCTCGTTTCGGACTCGTTTCTCGCCCGCCGCGATGACGAGAAATCATCGTTGGATAAAAAAATCTCGCGTTAACGATTCGTTGACTCTCGACAGCTCGCAGAATCTGGATTCAAATCACGGTGATTCGAAGCTGGTCTGGGGGCCGCTTCAAATCGATAGAAGCGACGCTTCGCAGAACTTCGCCATCACTGCAAAGCCCGCCTATCGCGTAACACCGGCGTAGCCGTCCAGGTACGGGCAACTCCACCGAGACGGCATTCCAGAGGAATCCCAAGGGGGCAGAAGGCATGATGCGCGCGCGCACGCAAAGCGCATGCGTCCAATCCGATTCGATCAAGGGATTGGCGCAATCGATCGCGAAACCTGCCTACCACCGCCTGCTGAATGCAGAGCCGGTCCTGCGCCGTGCGGTGCCGACGCTTATCATCGCGTTTCTCGTGACCATCTGCTTCGGCGCGTTCGTTCAGGTCACCGACCACACTCGCCAGATACAAACTTCGGCTCAGCGCGATCTGACTGCGCTTGCGGATCTGGTGGCCGAACGCCTCGATCGGGCCATCGCCAATGAACCCTCCCTCGCCGCCTCAGCGCATTTACAGAAGCTGCTGCCGACGCTGATTCCATCATGGGGCGACGGACCGAACCGGCAGTTTCTGGTCGTCAACGCCGATCACCGCGCCCTCGCCCAGCTCGCGGCTGATCAGGGCGACGCGGCACGCTTGCTGGACGTATCGCACGCCATTGCGACGCCCGCGTTGGCCAACCTGACGCCGTCGGCCGTCGATCCGAAAATCGTCCAGATCGACGACACCATTGCAACCGCGCGCAGCCTCAAGTCGTTTCCCGCGCGACTGCTGGTCGCCCAGAAAAACAATTCGGCGCTGTGGCAATCCGATGCTGCACTCGCCATCACGCTGTCGGCCACCACCGGCTTCGTGGTCCTTATTCTTGGCTTCGCGTTCCACTGGCAATCGACCCGCGCCCGTGAAGGCGACCTGATCAACGATGCCGTTCGCGGTCGGATCGATACCGCTCTCAATCGCGGCCGCTGCGGATTGTGGGACTGGGATCTCTCGCGCGGCCGCATCTTCTGGTCGCATTCGATGTTCTCCATTCTCGGCCTCGAGGGGCGCAGCGACCTCCTGACCTTCGGCGAAGTCAACGCGCTGGTCCGATCCGACGATATCGACCTGTTCGAGATTGCCGACCAACTGATGTCCGGCAGGATCAACCATATCGATCAGAGCTTCCGGATGCAGCACAGCGGCGGACACTGGATCTGGCTGCGCGTACGCTGCGAACTGAGCCACGGCGTCGGCGACGGCCGGCTGCATCTGATCGGCATCGCCGTTGACATCACCGAGCAGAAGAGCCTCGCCGAACGATCCGTCGAAGCGGACCTGCGCCTGCGCGACGCCATCGAGACCATTCCGGAATCGTTCGTGTTATGGGATGCCGACGATCGCCTCGTGCTCTGCAACTCGCATTTCCAGCGGCTGCATAAATTGCCGGATTCCGCGGTCGCTCCGGGAACGTCGTACGAGACTGTCAGCGAGGTCGGCAAGATGCCGCGCCTGCGGGCGCGCCTGCCGGTGGCGGAATCCCTCGCCGCCGACGCGCGGACTTTCGAAGCCCAGCTCGACGACGGCCGCTGGCTCAATATCAGCGAACGCCGCACCAAGGACGGCGGTTACGTCTCGGTCGGCACCGACATCACCCGCATCAAGGAACACGAGCAGAAGCTGGTCGACAACGACCTGCGGCTGCGCGCCACCGTCATCGATCTGAAACGCTCGCAGACCACGCTCGAGCAGCAGGCGCTCGAACTGGCCGATCTCGCGCAGAAATATGCCGAGGAAAAGAAGCGTGCCGAGGAAGCCAATCAAGCCAAGTCAAAATTCCTCGCCAATATGAGCCATGAACTGCGCACGCCGCTCAACGCGATCATCGGCTTTTCCGAGATCATGGGCAGCGGGATGTTCGGTCATCTGGGATGCGACAAGTACCAGGAATACTGCCACGACATTCTGACGTCCGGGCATTACCTGCTCGAAGTCATCAACGACATTCTCGACATGTCGAAGATCGAGGCCGGCCGCATGCAGCTCGATCTCGAACCGCTCAATCTGGCTCAGACCTTGACGGAGTCGCTCCGCGTCGTGTCGGGCAAGGCGCAGGAAAAACAGCTAACGCTCAATGCCGATTTTCAGGAGAGCGTCCCGCTGGTGGCCGATCGCCGCGCCATTAAGCAGATCGTGGTCAACCTGCTGTCCAATGCCGTCAAGTTCACGCCGGACGGCGGCAGGGTCATCGTCCGCAGTCGTTTGGTCGGGGGGTCGATCGTGCTGATGATCGCGGATACCGGCATCGGCATCGCACGCCACGCCATGATGAAGCTGGGCCAGCCGTTCGAACAGGTCGAAGGTCAATTGACCAAGACCTATCAGGGCTCCGGGCTCGGCCTTGCCATCGCGAAATCGCTGACCGGCCTGCATGGCGGCACCATGCGGATGCGCTCCAAGCTCGGTGCCGGCACCGTCGTCAGCGTCACGCTGCCATGCGACGGCCGCGCGCACACGCTTTCAGCGGCAGCATAACCGCGCTCGCGCAAACCACCTCTGGCACCCTGTGGATCAACGACTGCGGCGACGCGCAGACCGATTGGGGCGCGGCCCCGCGCTCAGGCCTTCTCCTCGACCAGGGCGAGGAAAACGCTTCTGACCTCAGCCTGGATGTCGCGCACCCGTGCCTCCAGCGCCGAGAAATCGGGCGCGTCGCCCGCCCGCGTCATGATCCGCAGCAGGTCCTCGCCGGCCGTGGAGGGGTCGAACTTGCTGTTGACACACAGCCGCAGGATTTGCGTGAGGTCATGATAAAGGCGCGCCGCCGGCCGCAATACTTCCATGGCGGACGTCGGCAGGATGCCGAGCCGCGCGGCATTCTCCAGCACCTGAACCGTGCTGACATTGAGAATTTCCGGCGTTTTGGCGGCATGCACCAGTTGCAGATACTGGGCGATGAATTCGATATCGACCATTCCGCCCGCGGCATATTTCAGATCCCAGATATCGCTCTCACCCTTCTCCTGAGCGATCGCGCGGCGCATCTCCGCGACGTCACTGGCGATGATCCGCACATCGCGGGGACGGGTCAGAACATTGCGGATGATCTGCTCGATCTGAGCACGAAATTCGGCCGATGCGGAGATGACGCGCGCCCGCGTCAGCGCCATGTGCTCCCAGGTCCAGGCTTCGTTCTCCTGATAGTCCGCGAAGGAGTCCAGCCGCGATGCGACGGGGCCGGCGCGGCCGGACGGTCGCAGCCGCATGTCCACATCGTAAAGCACGCCGTAATTGGTGCGGGTCGTGAAGGCGCTGATCAGCCGCTGCGTGAAACGGGCAAAATACTGCGCACCCTGCAAGGAGCGGGGCCCGTCGGAATCCGGTCGGTCGTGATCGAAATCGTAGATCAGGATCAGGTCGAGATCGGACGACGCCGTCATCTCCCGGCTGCCGAGCTTGCCCATCGCCAGAATGGCGGTCTCCTGTCCGGGAATACGGCCGTACTGTTCCGCGAACTGCTTGCTGACGAGTTTGTGGACCGTTTGCACGGTGCCTTCGGCGACGTCGGCGAATGCGGTGCTGGCATGCTGCGCCGACACCGTGCCGGACAGAATGCGGGCGCCGATCAGAAACAGGCTTTCCTGGCCGAACAACCGCAGCCGGTCGAGAAACTCTTCGTATGAATCGGCGTCGGCCAGCGTCGCCGCCAGCCGCTCCGAAAGCTCCTTGCGATCGGGCATCGCGCCGAAGAAGCGCGGATCGATCAGGCCGTCCATCAGCTGCGGCTGGCGCGCCAGCATGCCGCCGAGGCGCGGCGCCGCGCCGAGGATGAGGGCCACCAGCGCGACGAGATCGCGGTTCTGGCCGAGCAGCGAAATCAGCCGGCCGCCGCGCTGCAGCGCCTGCAGAAAGCCGTCGAATGCCGTCACCGCATCGTCTGGTTCTTCCGCATGCGCGAGGCCATCGATCAGCGCAGGGACGAACTCTTCGAATGCCCGGCGCGTCGCCTCCACTTTCAGGACGCGATATTCCCCGGACATCCATTGCTGCACCGTGGACGCCACCATCAGCGGCTTGGCGAAACCGAGATCGGACAGCCGCTTGATGACGCGCGGATCATCCGGTCCGGCGCGGTAGTCGACATCGGGCAACTGCGCGGTGTCGGCAGGGTCGCCTTCGAATAGCTTGCTGTAATGCCCCTGCACGCGATTGAGATGGCCCAGCAGATCTTCGGCGAAGGCGGCGCGGCTGTCATAGCCGAAGAAGAACGCAAATCGTTCGAGGGCAGCCGAGTCCTCCGGCAAGGCATGCGTCTGCTCATCGGCGATCATCTGCAGCCGATGCTCGACACGGCGGAGGAATTGATAGGCCTCACTGAGCTCGTCGCGCGCGGTCGACGTGATCCAGTTTCTGGCGGCGAGAATATCAAGCGTCTCGAGCGTCGGACGGGACCGCAGTTCGGGATGACGGCCGCCCGCGATCAACTGCTGGGTCTGGGCAAAGAACTCGATCTCCCGAATTCCGCCGCGTCCGACCTTGACGTTGTGTCCTTCGACGGAAATCTCGTTCTGCCCGCGGAACGACTGCATTTGCCGCTTCATGTCGTGCACATCGGCGAGCGCGGCGAAGTCGAGATGCTTGCGCCAGACGAATGGCGCGATCTCGCCGATCAGTTGCTCGCCCGCCGCGATATCGCCCGCGCAAGGGCGCGCCTTGATCATCGCCGCACGCTCCCAGGTGCGTCCCTCGCGCTCGTAATAGTCGAGCGCCGCCGCGGTCGAGATCGCCACCGGCGTCGAGGCAGGATCCGGCCGCAAGCGCAGATCGACCCGGAAGACATAACCGTCGCCGGATCGCTGCTGCAGCATCCGCGCCAGTCCCTGTGTCAGGCGTACGAAGAAGGGCTGCGGCTCGATGTCGGGTGCCAGCGTCGGGGCGGCGAGATCGAAGAAAACAATGAGGTCGATATCACTGGAATAGTTCAGTTCGCCGGCGCCCATCTTGCCCATCGCCAGCACGACCAGCCCGCTCTGCTCTTCGGGCCGCTCAGGCACTGGCGGTCGGATTTTCCCGCGGGCCGCCTCCTGCAACAGCAAAAAGCGCAGCGCGCACTGCACGGAGGTAACCGCGAGATCGGTCAGCGCCTGGGTGATGCGCATCACCGGCCAGGCGCCACCGATGTCGCAAAGCGCGATCATCAAGGCACATTCGGCCTTGAGCTGCCGCAGCAGATGCATGGCCTCGGCCTGATCGGCCGCGGTCGGAATATCCGCTGCCGCCTTTTCAAGCAGGATTCCGAAATGCGCCTCCGGGCGACACCGCAAGAGTCGCACCACGCGACCGGCATCCGCCCGCATCAAGTCGAACAGGTAGGGCGATGCCTCGGCGATCCCCTGGAGTAGCGTCAAGACTTTAGGATATTGCGCGGTGATGGCGTTGATCGCCGAAGCCTGTGGCGACGGCAGATCGGCAAGCCATTCAGACAAACGTTGCGCGGCGTCGGCCGGCGCAAACAGCACCGGCCCGGCCACGATTTGCGCAGCCAAGGAGAGAGCATCCGCGCCGTCCGTCGCGGAGGAAGTCATGCAGGACGTGCTTCCACGAGAGAGCCGATCCGTTACCGCCGTAGGTTTCGTGCGAAGCGCTGCCGCCCCGCCCGAGCGCTATAGTCCCTCGCCCGAAAGCGCGGGAAATGCAAGGGTCGCGCGCAGGCCCGGTCCCGCGTCGCCGAGCCGAAGTTCGCCCCGGTGCAGCGTCGCGACGGCGGCGGCAAGGCTCAAACCCAGGCCCGATCCGGGCAAGGTCCGGCTGGCTTCCAGCCGGACGAAACGTTCGGTCGCGCGCTGCCGATCCGCCTCCGGAATACCGGGACCGTGATCGGTCACGCTCAGCAGGACTTTATCGCCCTCGCGCCGCGCGTCGATCACGATCGGCGGCTGCTGTGCGTCCGTCCCGGGCTGATCCGACTTGCCGTATTTGATGGCGTTCTCGACCAGATTGGCGAGCGCCTGACTGACCAGTTCGCGGTTGCCATGCAGTGGCGCCGGCGCTGTCGTCACATTCAGGACCAGCCCGTTGTCCTCCGCCAGCGGCTCGTACAATTCGTGAATGCCTTTTGCGACATCCGCGGCATCGAAATCCTCCGCGGCTTCGCCGGCCTGCCCCGACTCGGCGCGCGCGATCATCAGCAGCGCGTTGAATGTCCGGATCAACGCGTCGGATTCCTCGATAGTTCGTTCCAGCGCGGCGCGATATTCCGCCTCGGAGCCCGAGGTCGCGAGCGCCTCCTCGGCGCGATTGCGCAGTCGCGTCAGCGGCGTCTTGAGATCGTGCGCGATGTTATCGGAGACTTCCTTCAGGCCGGTCATCAAGGCCTCGATGCGCTCCAGCATGCGGTTGAGATTGTCGGCGAGACGATCCAGTTCATCGCCGCTGCGGCCCACCGGCAGCCGCTCGCTGAGATCGCCTTCCATGATTCGTTGCGTGGTGCCCGTCATGGCGTCGATCCGCCGCAGCACGCGGCGACCGACGAAGACACCGGCGGCAAGTCCAAGAACGACCACGACCAGAATCGACCACTGCGCCGCCTTGGCGACAATCCCGAAGATTCGCCGCCGCTCCTCCAGGTCGCGCCCGATCAGCAATCGGAAACCGTTGCCAAGTTCGGAGATGCGCACGAGCGCGCGATGCGGAACCTTGTCCTGTTCCTCGAGGCGCTCGTAAACGGTCTCGGACCAGCCGGAACTGGACATCATCCCTTGCGGCAGCGCGCCCACATTGCCGGCGATCGCCTGTCCGGCCGGCGTGGTGACAAGATAGAGGTTGGCGCCAGGGCGCAACGCGCGGTTCTCGATCGCAAATACCAGCCCGCGCAAGCCGCGGCGATTATATAGGTCGGTGAGATCCGAGGTTTCGGCATTGACCGTCGTGGTGATCTGCTCGGTAATCATGCGGCGCGTGTTCCAGGCGAAGAAGCCCAGGAGCGACGCCGCAAACAATGCGAACAGCAGCAGATAGACCAGCGTCAGACGAAACGCGGTCGTGCGGATCAGTTTACCGAATGCCGTCACGGATCATGTACCTAATTGAGCAGCATCGTGGGGCTTCGTCAGTCATCGTCACAATTTAAATTCCATCGTTATCACATGCAGTTGCGCGCGTTACGCATTGTCTGATATTTCTGACATCACCGGCCGCTGAGGCGAGATGGCAAAAAAGCGGTAAGCGGCCATCCTCGTATCCGCAAAATGATCCGTGACGGTAACAACAGCCGTTTGTCAGGGAAACGTTAGGATGACGCTCAATTCCAGCCAAGTTAAATCGAAGCAACCGCGCATGCCGATGGCGGCGGCCTATATCTGATTGTTCGCGCAACCGGCGCGCGGACATGGGCATTCCGATTCACCACGCCGGACGGCAAGCATGCACAGATGGAGTTCGGCGTCGTGGGCGACAAGCCCGGCGAGATGACGTTGACTGCGGCGCGCGACCAGGCGCACGAATATCGGCTGGCGTTGAAAAAGGACGGCATCGACCCGCGCCACAGCAACAGCGTGCATCACAAGGCGACAAGACGCTGGAGGAATATTGGAAGGAAAAATCGGCGGACTGGTTGCGAGACAGGAGTCCGAACGGTGATGCGGTGACGCAATGGGACCGATCGCTGCGGGACTTGCCGTCGCTCCACACATTGCGGCTTCACGAGATCGACACGACACACGTCGTCAAAGCGCTCAAGGCCATCTGGTGGGAAAAGCCGATCAGTGCGAACCGAACGCGCGAGCGCCTGGAAAAGGTTCTGAGCGCCGCGAAGGTCGAGAAATTCCGCACGGGCGAGAATCCCGCGGCGTGGCGCGACAATCTCAAACACCTGCTGCCGTCACCGCGCAAGCTGAACAAGAAGAAAGGCCATGCCTCGGTGCAGTGTGAGAAGGCACCAGCATTGATGGCCGCGCTGGCCTACGACGGCGCGACGGTCGCTCGTTGTCAAAAAGAAGACGTGGCTGATCCCCGGCGAGAAAATGAAGATCAAGGGTGAAGGTGCCGGCAAGCCTCACCTCGTGCCGCTCACGGATCAGTCAATCGCCATCATTCAATCGATGCAGAAGGTCGGTCGCTACGTATTCTCATCTGACCACGCGATCGAGCATCAACCCTTTTCGCCAATGCGCTGGTCGGCGCGATCAAGCGCGCAGGATTCAGCGCCACGATGCACGGCATGCGTACCACGTTTCGCACGCACAACCTTCGACGCGAAGTGCTAGAATTTTCTCTCTCTCACCGCGTGGGCGACCAGGCCGAGTTGTCCTATTGGACTAGCGAGATGCTTGATCGGCGGCGCGAGGTGCTGGAAGCCTGGGCGAACTTCGTCGCGCCTCACATCAAGGTTGACGCCACGCCACCCATTAAGCGTCCATCCCTTCGGGTCGTGGCCTGAT
>Ga0182749_1002512_pt1 | contig 13360 bp, 11 predicted proteins | sample eDN3rd37CKraftMG_FD_128875 | JGI IMG/M metagenome (GOLD analysis project Ga0182749, IMG submission 128875) | Enriched Miracle-Growth compost microbial communities from Emeryville, California, USA - eDNA 3rd pass 37_C Kraft MG (version 2) (version 2) ...
CCCATGACGCCCGATCCCGCCGCCGACGCCATCGAAGCCGACGACGCCGCCGACATCGTCTACCCGTCCGCCATTCCGTTCCTGCTGGTGCATCTGGGCTGCATCGCGGCGATCTGGACCGGGATCACATGGCAGGCGCTCGCCCTCTGCGCGGGGCTCTACTGGCTGCGCATGTTCGCGGTCACGGCGGGATATCATCGCTATTTCTCGCACCGCGCCTTCGCGACCGGCCGGCTGTTCCAGTTCGTCCTCGCCTTCCTCGCGCAGAGCACCGCGCAAAAGAGCATATTATGGTGGGCCGCCAAGCACCGGCACCACCATCTTCATTCGGACACGCCCGGGGACGTCCATTCGCCCCGGCACACCGGCTTCCTCTACAGCCATGCCGGCTGGATCTTCGCGCGGCGGCACGACGTCGCCGATCTCACGAAGGTGGCGGACCTGACGCGCTATCGCGAGCTGCGCTGGCTGCACAGGGCCGAGACGCTGCCGGCCTTCCTGCTCGCCGGCGTCTGCTGGCTCATCGCCGGATGGCCGGGGCTGGTGGTCGGCTTCCTGTGGAGCACGGTGCTCGTCTATCACGCCACCTTCTGCATCAATTCGCTCGCGCATGTGCAGGGCCGCAGGCGCTACGTGACCGGCGACGATTCGCGCAACAACTGGGCCCTGGCCCTCCTGACGATGGGCGAGGGATGGCACAATAACCACCATGCCTACCAGAGCAGCGCCCGCCAGGGGTTCCGCTGGTGGGAAATCGACCTGACCTGGTATATCCTGAAGCTGCTCTGCGCTCTCGGCATCGTCCGCGACATGAAGAAACCGCCCGAGCGGGTGCTGCGCAACGAGCAGCGGCTGGGCGCGCGCATCATCGAGCGCACGGCCGAGCAGCTCGCCGGGCGCTTCCATCCCGAGCGCATCGCGCAGGCCGCCGCATCCGCGCTGCACGCGCACGAGCTGTCGGCGTTGCGGGAAGCGCTCGCCCAGGCCCGCCAGCGTCCCGCCGAGATACTGGCGCACCTGCACCTGCCCCATCTCCCGAGCCGCGCCGAACTCATGGCGCAGGCAAGGCTGATGTTCGCGCGGACGCCTTCGCTCGACGAGATCGTCGATCGATCGCATGAGCGCCTTCTCGCGGCGATCGGAAAGCAGCTCGCGGCGCCCGCCGTCCCGAATTGAGGCGATCGGTCCGGGACGAACGCCCTCGCCCTGCCCTATGCGCGGCTGTCGCTGACCCGCCATGGCAGGCCCGGCAGCTTCATCATCTCGCAGCCGCATATGGTGCAGCGGCTGACGAACCGTCCCCTGTCCCAGTGGCTGACCTTGAGATCGGCGACATGCCTGCCGAAAAGACTATGGAGCGTCACGATCCTTCTCCGTCGGCCGTCTTCGCCGCCGCATCGGCCCCGGCCTCGTAAAGGCTACCGGCGGGTTGGGCCTCATCCCTTCGCGGACCTGCATCGCAGATGAAGATCGTCGCGCAACAAGGGCGAGGGACGTGGGGCCTTTCCCGCATGTCCGGATAGCCATGCGGATGATCCCGCGGCGGCATCGCGCCCGTGCCGTGGAACCCGGCTGCTCCGATCCCGATTTCGGGCACGCCGGGATCGTTCGAATATTCCGGAAGGCCCGACGCCGGGGCGGAGCCGATTACGGGATTTCCGCCGGAACGACGGGCGCGAACCGCGACCGTCCCGTCATCGCCGCGGGCCATGCCGGCGGAGGCGATCCGGGCGGCGGCTCCGGGGTTCGCATTCATCGATAGAGACTCCCTTCAGCAAGCGGGAGCACCTGGTCTCTCTGTCACGGGATTGCTTGCGATCGAAATCGGGTGATGCCTCATCATAACACAGGCCGCCCGGACACCGGCATCAATTCGCGCCCGCCGGACGCAGCTCCGCCCGCTCGTCCCGGCGCATGGCCGAAGCGCGGTATCGCTTGGGATCGCGGGCGCGAGGTGGTATGCTCCGTGCATCACCAGACTCATTCCGCAAGCGCGCAGCGACAGACGAAACGACCGGCTTCCGCTTGCCAACGGAGATCGGTCATGGATCTCGGATATTACAAATCCCGGCTGACCTCAGCCATCACCTCCGCGAAAGCGGCCGCCGATCCGTGCGCCCGGATAGCGCATGAGAAAATGGCGCGCGCTTATGGCGTTCTTGTCGATACCACCTCCCGGTTGCAGGACAGGGCCGAGTTCCCGAAGCTGCGCAAGGCCCGCCAGCGGGAGCTGGACACCGCGCTCGACGACTGGGAGAATGAGGGCGGCCACGGCCAGGACAAGCCGAAGCAACCGGACCATTCCGCCTGACAGGGCTGCCGAAATCGCGCTGAATATTCTCACGCAGGAGAATCAAGGAAAAATCGCGTATCAATTTAATAGTTATGCTCTAAGGATATCACCTCGCGAAATTCATTGCACGGATGGAGCCGTCATCATCGCTCGCTTGCCGGAGTAACAAGCATGGACCTGAATTACCTTCTGGCATGTGAGCGGATGAAATTGCTGCGCGCCTCCGCCGCCGACATCCCCGAAGCGAGGGCTTTCCACGAACATCTCGCCGGGAATCACGGCGCTCGCCCGGCAGGGAGCATCTTCCCGCATCGCTCCTGCCTGTTCGCGAGGGCGTGAAAACAGCCCGTCGCGCGCAATCCCGACAGCGTCCCGGCATCACAAGCCGGCCGCCTGCCAGCCCGGACATCGGCCCGGCGCACCGCATGCCCATCACCCCCGGAAGGCGGCCTCGCGATCCAGCGGCCGTTTTTCGCGGCCCTTCCCGCCATCCGAGGACGATCAAGACCATGTCACGAGCCATGAATATCAACGCCACGGTCGCCGAGATGCGCGCTGCCTGCGAGTCGCTGGGCATATCCACGACGATGGTTGAAGCCCTCGTTCCCGCCGGCACCCGGATCGTCTGCCAGAACAGCGAGGACGCCCTCGTCTTGCGCACCAAATTCAAGGCGAAGCTGATCACCCATCCCGTTCGGCGGGAGTTGTTTTCCTCCACAAGCTCGATGCGTTGAGTCAACGGCGCGCATCAAAAGCGGGGAACATCCTCGCGGAGGTCGACGGACCGTCGGCGAGGCGTCATGCTGGGCGGACGATCTGGGCAGGGGCCGACCGCGAATGGCGCAGGAAACACGAACCCGGCTGCTGGCGGCGGCCGAGCGGCTGATCATCGACGAGGGCCTGAACGCCATCTCCATCCGCCGCATCGCCGCGGAAACGGGCCTGAACAGCGCGCTCACCCGCTATTATTTCGGCAGCGTCGACGGCCTGCTGCTGCAACTCGCCGAGACGAACCTGCGCCCTATGCTGGCGGCATGGGCCGAGCCGCTGGCGCCCGGGGCCGATGTCCGCGAGGTCCTGCGCCGCTATCTGGCGCCGATGTGGCTGCCGGCCTGCCACTGCCCCGGGGAACGGGCGCTGGTGCTGATCGACGAACTGGTGGCGCATGGCGACGAGGCGCTGCGCGACAGCATGGTGGCGCCGCTGCTCGGCCCGTTCGAGCGGACGATCGCCGCCCTTGCGGGCCACCTTCCAAGGCTCGCGCACGATGATATCGCGGCGCGGCTGAGCTTCGCCAGCGCCGGCGCGCTGGGCATGCCGCCGCGCAGCCGGACGCGCACCCTGTTTCCCGGCCGCACGCCGCACGGATCGCTGGAGGGCGCGTTACGCTTCACGCTGATGCTGTTCGCGCCCGATTGACCGCCCGCGCCCGGCGGTTTACTCAATCGAGTAAACCATAACCGGAGATAGCGTCATGTCCCTCGCCGTGGTCCCGCGCCCCGCCCACGTCCCCGGCGACCTCGTCGTCGATTTCGACTTCCGCGCGCCGGGGCCGCCGGGCTCCGATCCCTTCGTCGCCTGGTCGCGCCTGATCGGCCTGCCGCCCGTGGTCTGGACGCCGCGCAATGGCGGCCACTGGGTGGTGACAAGGGGCGATCTGGTGCCCGAGGTGCTCAAGGATCATGCCCGCTTCTCCTCGGCGCGGGCGTTCATCGGCCCGCCGGGCCGGCCGCGGGGCGTGCCGCTCGAATATGATCCGCCCGAGCATGGCCCGCTGCGCAAGCTGCTCGTCCTCGCCTTCACGCCCAGGGCGGTCAGGATCTGGTCGGACGAGGCGCGCAAGCTCGCCGTCGATCTGATCGAGGGCTTCAGGACGCGGGGGCGCTGCGAGTTCGTCGCCGATTTCGCGCAGCAGCTCCCGATGATCATCTTCCTCAGGATCGTCGACCTGCCGCTCGACCACCGCGAGAAGCTGGTGCGCTGGGTCAATACCGGCCTGCGCGGGCGCGATGCCGGCAAGATGGCCGAGGCCCGGGCCAGCCTCAACCGCTATATCGGGGAATTGATCGACGAGCGCGCCGCGCGGCCGGGGGACGACCTGCTCAGCCGGTCGATCCACGCCGATATCGGCAACGGCCCGATGACGCGCGAGCAGGCGGTGGGCCTCGCCAGCGGGCTGCTCGGCGGGGGGCTGGACACGGTCGCCGCGCTGATGGGCTGGATCGCCCTGTTCCTGGCCGGGAATCCCGCGCATCGCGCCGACCTCGCCGCCGACCCCACGCGCATCCCGAAGGCGATCGAGGAATTCATGCGCCGCTTCTCCATCGCCAATATCGCGCGCGTCGTGCGCGAGGACATGGCGTTCGAGGGCGCCCCGCTGAAGGCGGGAGAGCAGATCCTTATGGCAAGCTGCGTCCACGGCCTCGACGAGCGGAGCTTCGCCTGCCCCTTCGACGTCGATTTCTCCCGCCGGGATGCCTACAGGCACTCGACGCTCAGCCATGGCATCCACCGCTGCGTCGGCGCGCCTCTGGCGACGCAGGAGATCCTGATCTTCATCGAGGAATGGCTGGCCCGCATCCCCGATTTCACCACCGATCCGGACGATCCCCCGGTGATGGCGACCGGCATCGTCCACGGCCTGGAGCGTCTCGTGCTGCGCTGGTGAGCCGCGCCGGCGCTCCCCCCTTCATTCCCGCGCGCCGGGGGCGTCGTCCACGCGCAGGGTGAAGCCGAAACGCGCGCCGCCGCCGGCCCGGTTCGCCACCTCCAGCACGGTGCGGTGCGCCGCCAGGATGCGCTCGACGATCGAGAGACCGATGCCCGCGCTGTCCGATCGCGCGTGGTCCGCGCGCCAGAAGCGCATCGTCAGCGAGGCGATGTCCGTGCGGGCAACGCCGGGCCCGTCATCCTCGACCGTGACCCGCCCGTCGCCATGCACCGCCACCTCGACGTGCGTGCCGGCCGGCGTGTGCCGCGCGGCATTGTCGATGAGGTTGACCAGCGCGAGCGAGACCAGCGGCGCCCGCCCGACGACGCGGACCGGCCTGTCGCCCCCGGAAAGGCCGATCGTGCGCCCGCCTTCGAAGATCGCCGGCGCGGTCGCCTCCACCGCCTCGCGCGCCAGCCCGGCAAGGTCGAAGCGCTCCCCCTCGCGAATCGAGATCCGTTCGAGCGAGGCGAGGTCCAGAAGCTGGGAGACGACGTGCGAGGCGCGGTCCAGCGTGCCGCGCAACCCCGCCGCCAGCACCGGATCGTCGATCCCGTCGATCTGGAGCCGCAGCAGCGCGAGCGGGGTGCGCATCTCATGCGCGACATTGGCGACGAACTCGCTCTGGGTGCGGAAGCCCTCCTCGAGCCGGTCGAGCGCGTTGTTGGTGGCGTCCGCGAGCGGCGCCACCTCGCTCGGCAGCTCGGCGGAGGGCAGCCGCACCTTCAGCGTCGCCGGGCCGATATCGGCCGCGCGGCGCGAGACGCGGTGGACCGCGTCGGTCGACCGGCGGATCAGCGCGGCGTTGATCAGCGGCAGCAGCGCCAGGATCGGCAGCAGCACCAGCAGGAAGCGCGCGAGGAAGGCGCTGACGATATCGTCGGTCACCACCTCGGGATCGTTGATGTCCTGCGAGACGACGACCCACAATCGCTGCCCCGCGCGCTCGACGGGCACGCTGAGCGCATCGATGCTCCCCGCCTTGAAGAAGGCCGGACGCCGGGCGCGCGGGGCCGCGGCCAGCGTCGGGCGGCCCGGCGGCGCGCTGACCAGCAGCGCGGCGCCGCGCGCGTCGAGCACGGCATAGGCGCGGCCGTCATAGCCGTGCGCGTAGAGCACGTTCAGCGCCGGGCCCAGCCGCACGCGCCAGCCGCCGCCGGGATCGCGCGAAAGGCCCTGCGCCACCGTGACCGCCTGCCGCGTCAGCAGTTCGTCCTGATAATGCGCCGCCGTGCGCCGCAGGATCAGCGAGACGGCGAGCGGCAGGGTCAGCGCGGCGACGAGGATGGTGAGCACGTGGAACAGGACGATCTGCCCGAACAGCGAGCGGGGCCATCCCATCCGCATCCGGCCGATCCGCATCCCGCCGGTTCTCACTCGGCCGCCCGCAGCATGTAGCCGACGCCGCGCACCGTATCGATCCGCAGCGCGGCGCCGCTCTGCTCCAGCCGCCGGCGCAGGCGGTGGACATAGACCTCGATCGCGTTCGACCCCAGCCCCTCGTCCATGCCGAAAAGCTGGTCCTCGGCCATGCGCTTGGGCACCACCCGCCCCGCGCGGCGCAGCAGCAGTTCGAGCAGCTCGGTCTCGCGCACCGAAAGCGCCACCGGCGCGCCGTCCAGCGTCACCTCGCGCGTCGCCGGATCGAGCACCAGCGCCCCCAGCATCAGCGCGCGCCCGACATAGCCGCCCTGCCGCCTGAGCACCGCGTCGAGCCGTGCCTGAAGCTCCTCGAAATCGAACGGCTTGACCAGATAATCGTCGGCGCCGGCGTTGAGCCCCTCGATCCGCCGCTGCACGTCCCCGCGCGCGGTGAGGATCAGCATCGGCAGCGCGCTCCCCCGCGCGCGCAGTTCGCGCAGCACGTCGATCCCGTCGCCGTCGGGCAGGCCGAGATCGAGGATCGCCGCCGAATAATGGGCGCCGCGCAGCATATGATCGGCATCGCCCGCGCTGGCGGCGTGATCGGTCGCGATGCCGCGCCGGGCGAACGCCGCGCGCAGCGCGCCCGCCAGCTCGGCATCGTCCTCGACGATCAGCAGCCGCATCCCCGTCCCCGCCAAATGGTTCGGGCGCAGATGCTTCCCGTGTAAGCGCCCTGTAAGCCGCCCCGGCTAGGGACCGCGCCCGAGGCCGCTGCCGGCGTCATGCGGAAACGACGATGATCGACCAACCTTCTCTGCCCCCGCTTCCGCCCGCGCGATCGCTGCCGTCGGCCGCGCAATATCGCCTGCTGGGATGGGCATTGCTAGCCTGCGTCCTGATAATCGCGGCGACCGCGCTCACGCGCAGATGGCTGGCGCCCCCCGTGGCCGAGGGCGTGATGCAGCCGCCCGGCACCTTCCGGCCGACCGCGGAGCAGCGCGCCGGGCTGTCGATCATGCCTGTCGGCCTTGGCGCCAGCATCGACCTGACGGTCGCCAGCGGCACGATCGCGATCGACGAGGATCGCAGCACGCCCATCCTGCTGCCTTATTCGGGGCAGGTGACGCAGGTGCTGGTCGAGCCGGGCCAGCCGGTCGCGCGCGGACAGGCGCTGCTGCGGATCAGGACCGGCGATTTCGTCGATGCGCGCAACACCCTGCTCGCCGCCGCCGCGCAGCGCGGCACGGCGCAGGCGCAGCTTCGGGTCGCCGAGATCAATGCGACGCGGCAGGAGGAGATCTACAAGAGCGCCGGCGGCGCGCTGAAGGATTATCAGCAGGCCGAAAGCGACCTCGTCGCCGCCCGCGCGGCTGCGCGCTCCGCCGAGGCGGCGCTGGGCGCCGCGCGCGACAGGCTCGCCATATTGGGCAAATCCCCGGCCGAGATCGGCGGGATCGAGCATGGCGCGAAGATCGCGGACCTGCATGCGGAGACGGTGCTGCGCGCGCCGATCGGCGGGATCGTCGCCAGCCGCGCCGTCTCCGCCGGGGAATATGTCGCGGCGGGCGGCGACAAGCCGGTGATGACGATCACCGATCCCGCCCATGTCTGGCTCGTCGCCCAGCTCGCCGAAAGCCAGTCGGCGCAGGTGCGCGCCGGCGACCGGGTGGACGTCACCACGCCCGCCTTTCCCGGCCGCGTCTTCCATGCGGTGATCGACAATGTCGCCGCCGCGCTCGATCCGGCGACGCATCGCCTCGCCGTGCGCGCCTCCATTTCCAATCCGGACGGCGCGCTGAAGCCGCAGATGTTCGCCAGCTTCACGATCCAGCGGCCGGAGCCGGGCCGCGCGATCCTCGTGCCCGCGAGCGCGGTGATCCACGAAGGCGACAGCGCGCGCGTCTGGGTGGCGCGGCCCGACGGGCTGCTGGCCGCGCGCGACGTCCGCGTCGCCGACAGCGACGGCGGCATGGTGAGGATCGTCGCCGGCCTCGCGCCGGGCGAGCGGATCGTCACCGCCGGCGCGATCTTCGTCAACGAAGCGGGGCTGGGCGAGTGAACGGCACGATCGGGGGGAAACGGGCGTGAACGGCCTCGTCCGCTTCGCGCTGCGCCAGCGCATGCTGATCGTGGCGCTGCTCGTCGGCCTGCTGGCCGCCGGCGCGGTGGCGTTCGCGAACCTGAATATCGAGGCCTATCCCGATCCGGTGCCGCCGATGGTGGAGATCGTGACGCAGAGCAACGGCCTGTCCGCCGAGGAGCTGGAACGCAACGTCACCATCCCGATCGAGGTGCAGATGGCGGGCGTGCCCGACATCGTGGCGGTGCGCTCGATCTCGCTCTTCGGCCTGTCCGACGTGCGCGTCCAGTTCAGCTACAATGTGAGCTTCGAGGAGGCGCAGCAGCGCGTCATCAACCGCCTGTCCCAGCTTCCCCCGCTGGCGGGCGGCGCGCAGCCCCAGATCTCGCCCACCAGCCCGATCGGCGAGATCTACCGCTATCGCATCAAGGCGCCCGCCGGCTATTCGGTGATGGACCTCAAGACGTTGCAGGACTGGGTGCTCCAGCGCCGGTTCAAGACGATCCCCGGCGTGATCGACGTCACCGGCTGGGGCGGCAAGATCCGCACCTATGAGGTGGTGGTCGACAATGACCGGCTGATCGCCCACGGCGCCACCGTGGGCCAGGTGATCGCCGCGATCGGCAAGAGCGACGCCAATGTCGGCGGCCAGACGATCAATTTCGGCCCGCAGGCGGCGATCGTGCGCGGCGTCGGCCTGATCCAGTCGGCGAACCAGGTCGAGAATGTCCTGATCACCTCCAACAACGGCAATCCGGTGCTGCTGAAGGACGTCGCGACGCTGAAGATCGGCAACGAGCCGCGCCTGGGCATCGCCGGCCATGACTGGGACGACGACATCGTCGAGGGCATCGTGCTGATGCAGCGCGGCGCCAGGTCGCTGCCGACGATAGAGGCGGTGAAGAAGGAGGTGGCGACGATCAACGCCGGCGGCGTGCTGCCCCCCGGCGTCAGCCTGGAGCGCGTCTATGACCGTTCCGACCTGATAGGCGTGACGACGCACACGGTGATGCACAATCTGGTCGCGGGGATCGTGCTGATCTTCCTCCTCCAGTGGATTTTCCTGGGCAATCTTCGCAGCGCGATCATCGTCGCGGCCACCATTCCCTTCGCGCTCGCCTTCGCGGTGCTGATCCTGACGATGCAGGGCGAATCCGCCAACCTGCTCTCGCTCGGCGCGATCGACTTCGGGCTCGTCGTCGACGCCAGCGTCATCATGGTGGAGAACATCTTCCGCCACATGGTCGAGCGGTCGGCGCATGTGGAGCACGGCCACGGCCATTTCTCCCACGCCACGCGCCTTTCCGCGATCCTGCACGCCAGCGGCGAGGTCAGCCGCGGCATCTTCTTCGCCGCCGCGATCATCATCGCCAGCTTCATCCCGCTTTTCACGCTGAGCGGGGTGGAGGGGCATATCTTCGGCCCGATGGCCAAGACCTACGCCTATGCCATCGCCGGCGGATTGCTGGCCACCTTCACCATCTCGCCCGTGCTCTCCGCGCTGCTGCTGCCCGACCGGCTGAGCGACGTGGAGACGCGGATCGTTTCCTGGCTGCGCGGGATCTACGAGCCGGCGATCGCCTTCGCCTTCGCGAACCGCATCGTCGTGCTGGGCGGGGCGCTGCTGCTGGTGGGCGCGTCGCTGGTCGGGATGCGCTCGCTGGGGGTCGAGTTCCTGCCGCATCTGGAGGAGGGCAATCTCTACATCCGCGCGAGCCTGCCGCCCTCGATCTCGCTCGACGAGGGGCAGCCGACCGTGAACGGCATCCGCCGCATCCTCGCGAGCTATCCCGAGGTGGAGGACGTGATCTCGCAGCATGGCCGCCCCGACGACGGCACCGACGCGACCGGCTTCTTCAACGCGGAATTCTTCACCCCCCTGAAACCCGCAGACCAGTGGCCCGCCGGCATGACCAAGGACAAGCTGACCAGGGAACTCTCCGAAAAGCTGTCGCGGGCCTATCCCGGCGTCGACTTCGCCTTCTCCCAATATATCGAGGACAATGTCGAGGAGGCCGCTTCTGGCGTGAAGGGCGCCAATTCGATCAAGCTGTTCGGCCCCGATCTCGCCACGCTCGAACGGGTCGCGAGCCGGATCAGGGACGAGATGGCGAAGGTGCGCGGCATCGCCGATCTCGGCGTGTTCCAGTCGCTCGGCCAGCCGACGGTACGCATCGACGTCGATCGCGTGCGCGCATCGCGCTACGGCCTGACGCCCGACGACGTCAACACCACCGTCGCCGCCGCGATCGGCGGCCAGTCGCCCGGCGACCTCTACGAGAAGGGCACCGATCGCCACTTCGCGATCGTCGTGCGCCTGCGCCCCGGCCAGCGCGACAGCATCGAGGCGATCCGCCGCATCACCATCGGCGCCCCCTCCCCCGCCGGCGGCATCGTGCAGGTGCCGCTTTCGGAGGTCGCGACGGTGCGGCTCACATCGGGCGCGTCGTTCATCTATCGCGAGCATCAGGAACGCTACATCCCGATCAAGTTCAGCGTGCGCGATCGCGATCTCGGCGGCGCCGTCGGGGAGGCGCAGGCGCGGATCGCGCGCAACGTGAAGCTGCCGCCGGGCTATCATCTCGAATGGGCGGGCGAGCTTGGCAATCTCAACAACGCCGTGCGCCGGCTGGAGATCGTCGTCCCGATCAGCCTCGCGCTGATCCTGATCCTGCTCTACGCCAATTTCAGCTCGATCCGCGACACGCTGCTGGCGTTCAGCGTGATCCCGATGACGGTCATCGGCGGCGTCCTGGCGCTCGCGGTGACGGGCACGCCGTTCAGCATCTCGGCCGCGATCGGCTTCGTCGCCCTGTTCGGCATCGCGGTGATGGACGGCATCCTGCTCGTCGCCACCTTCAACCAGGCGGTGGACGGCGGCGTGCCGCGCGACGAGGCGCTGGTGCTGACGGTGCGCACCTGCCTGCGCCCGGTGGTGATGACCTGCCTCGTCGCCGCGATCGGCCTGCTGCCCGCCGCGCTGTCGACCGGCATCGGCAGCCAGGTGCAGAAGCCGCTCGCGCTCGTCGTGGTCGGCGGGATGACGCTCGCCCCGATCCTCATCCTGCTGGTGCTGCCGGTGCTGATCGAACGCTGCTCGCGCCACGTCTGCCCGGACGACCGGGGCGCGCACGGGCGCGATGTCGGCCACCATCCGCACGCCCCGGAGCAGCCGGCATGAGCGCGCGCCGCCTCATCCCCCTCGCGGTGCTGCTGGCGGGCGGCTGCACGCTGGGGCCGCGCGACCCGCACGCCGCCCTCTCGCTGCCCCCCACGCCCGCGGGCAATGCGTCGCTCGCCCCGATCGCGCCCGCGTCCGGGCCCGCGCAGGCGCTGAACGTGGGGGAGGCCGTGCCCGCCGACTGGTGGCGCCGCTTCGGCAGCGCGCGGCTCGACGCGCTGGTCGACCGCGCGCTGGCCGCCAACAACGATATCGCCACCGCCGACGCGACGCTCCGCCAAGCGCGCGAGCAGGCGAAGGCGACGGCGGGAGGCACCCTGCCCCAGATCGACGCCGGCTATCAGGTCGAGCGCGCGCGCGCCTCGGCCACGATCTCGCCGCCGCTCGCCAATCCCGACGTGACGCTCTACACGCTCCACACCGCCCAGCTTTCGGTCAGCTATCCGCTCGACCTGTTCGGCGCGGGGCGCAGCAAGGTCGCCTCGGCCCGCGCGGCGGCGCAGGTGCAGCGCCAGCGGCTGGCGGCGGCGCGGACCACGGTGGTCGCCAATCTCGTCCTTGCCGTCGTCGAGCAGGCGTCGCTGGCCGCGCAGGTCGACGCGGCGAACGAAAGCGTGCGCGCCGATCGCGGGATATTGGCGATGATGCGCCGCCGCCAGCAGCTCGGCGCGATCGGCGCGGCGGATGTGGCCGCGCAGGAAACCGCGCTCGCCGCCGCGGAGGGCGCGCTGCCGCCGCTGGCCCGCGCGATGGCGCATCAGCAGGCGCTGATCGCGGCGCTGATCGGCATCGCGCCGGGCAATGCGCTGCCGCCGCTTCCCGCGCTGGGCGATCTCCACGTGCCAGCCGACCTGCCGGTCGCCGTGCCGTCCGAGCTGGTGCGCCACCGCCCCGATATTCTTGCCGCCGAGGCGCAGATGAAGGGCGCCGGGGCCGATGTCGGCGCCGCGATCGCCGCGCGCCTTCCCTCGATCCAGCTCAGCGCCACGGCGGGCGGGGCCGCGACCCGCTTCGCCGAGATGTTCGCCGACGGCAATCCCTTCTGGTCGCTGATCGGCGGCGTCACCCAGCCGCTGTTCCACGGCGGCGCGCTGCGCCATCAGCAAAAGGCCGCCGAGGCCGCGCTGGACGGCGCCAGGGCGCAATATCGCGCGGCGGTGATCCAGGCGTTCGTCGACGTGTCCGACGCGCTCACCGGGCTGCATGGCGATGCCGACGCGCTCGATGCCGCCGCCCGCGCCGACGCCTCGGCGGCGCGCGGCCTGGGCTTCGTGACGCGCCAGTTCCAGCTCGGCGATGTCGGCACGCTGGCCCTGCTCAACGCCAGCGCGGCGCGCGCGCAAGCCGCATCCCAGCTCGTCCAGGCGCGCGCCGCCCGGCTCGCCGACAGCGTGGCGCTGTTCCAGGCGCTGGGCGGCGGATGGTGAGCATGCCCCTTCCCGCGGATCGATAAGCCGCCTTACCCGCATCGACACGCCTGTCGCCGATCCCGCGCGATGCCCCTCCGGAATGTCCTTCCATCCGGCGTTGCGCGCGCGCGCAATGGCCCCGGACCCGGGCCCCGCAAAGCGGCCGGGCATCGCGTCATAGCAATAGTAAAGCCAAGGAGATTTAGCTATATATAGCGCCCGAAAGGACGGGCCGAGATGCTGCCGATCGATCCCTTTGACGATCTCTCCACGGCCGAGGTCGGCGCGGCGCGCGGCCGGGCCTGTATCGCGCTGGGGCGGC
>Ga0182749_1002513_pt1 | contig 13359 bp, 13 predicted proteins | sample eDN3rd37CKraftMG_FD_128875 | JGI IMG/M metagenome (GOLD analysis project Ga0182749, IMG submission 128875) | Enriched Miracle-Growth compost microbial communities from Emeryville, California, USA - eDNA 3rd pass 37_C Kraft MG (version 2) (version 2) ...
CGCGTCGCCGAGATAGAAGTCGCCGAGAGCCGGCGTCACCATGCCGCCCGGCTTGTCCATGACCAGCAGTGTGGTCCCCTGCAGGATGAACATGGTCGACAGCGTCACCACGATCGGCTGCAGCCGCAGGAAAGCGATGAAGACGCCGTTGAAGGCGCCCGTCGCCATGCCGATGGCGATGCCCACGACGGTCGCGACCAGCGCGGTCCCCTCCGGATTGGCGGGGTCGGTCATCGAGGCCAGCGCGACATTGACCAGCGAGACCACCGCGCCGGCCGACAGGTCGAAGCCGCCGGAGAGGATGACCAGCGTCTCGCCGATCGCGGCGATCGCCAGCGTCGCCCCGCCGCTGGCGAGGAAGCTCACGTCGAAATAGCTGAGCGGGCCGGCATTGATCGCGTCGACCACGAGGAACAGCGCCGCGAAAACGACGATCGCGGTGAGCAGGCCGCGATGGCGGGCCAGCGCCGGCATTCGTCCCGGCATCCGGCGCGGCGCCCGGGGTGAGGACATGCTCAGGCTCATGCGGCGCGCTCCTCCGGCGCGGCGCCGCCGAGGGCGGCCCGCATGATCGCGGCTTCGGTCAATTGTGCCGCACCGATCTCGGCGGCGAGGCGCCCGCCATAGAGCACGAGAACCCGGTCGCAGAGATGGACGAGCTCCGGGATCTCGGTCGAATGGAACAGGATCGACCCGCCGGCCTCGGCATAGGCGCGCATCAGGACGTAGAGCTCGTGCTTGGTGCCGACATCGATCCCCCGGGTCGGGTCGAACAGCAGCAGGATGCGGCTTTCGGCCAGGAGCCATTTGGCGATGGCGATCTTCTGCTGGTTGCCGCCCGAGAAGGCGCCGGCCGGCGTCCACAGCGCGCGCCGGTCGACCTCGACCCGGGCGAAGGCGGCCTCGACCGCCCGCCGCTCCTCCCCGGTCCGGATCAGGCCGCCGCGGCTGAAGCGGCCGATCACCGGCAGCGAGGCGTTGTGACCGCCGCTGAGTTTGAGGAAGAGCCCTTCCGTCTTGCGGTCCTCGGGCACGAGGCCGAGCCCGATATTCGCCCGCACCGCCTCCGCCGGCGAGGTGATGGCGACCGGCCGCCCGTCGACACGGATCTCGCCGCGGCGGATCTCGGCCATGCCGAAGCAGGCGAGGAACAGGTCGAGCTGGCCCATGCCCTGCAGGCCGGCGATGCCGAGGATCTCGCCCCGATGCAGGGAGAAATCGACGCCGTCGAGCTTCGGCCCGGCGGCGAGGCCGCGGGCGCCGAGCACCTCCGGCGCCGCATCGGCCCGGCGCGGCGGCCGGGCGGGAAAGGTCTGGGCGATGGAGCGGCCGATGATGGTCTCGACCACCTGCGCATCGGTCAGCTCGCCGGCGGCTGCGGTGACGATGTGCCGGCCATTGCGCAGGATCGTCAGCCGGTCGCAGAAGGCGCGGACCTCCCGCAGGCGGTGCGAGATGAAGACGATGGTCACGCCCTGCCGCTTCAGCCGGGCGATCACCTCGCCGAGCCAGTCCACATCCCGGCCGGCAAGGGTCGAGGTCGGCTCGTCCAGCAGCAGGATCCGCGGCCGGCGCCAGACCGCCCGGGCGATCTCGATCTTCTGCTGCACGGCGAGGTCCAGGCCGCCCACCTCGGCCGCGGGATCGACCGCGAAGCCGAGCGTATCGAAATGCGCCCGCACAGCGGCCTCGGCCGCCCGGCGCCGGATCATCCCGGTGAGGCCGACGGGCGCGTAGGGCAGCAGCATGTTGTCGAGCACGGTGAGGTCCGGGACCAGGGTCATCTCCTGGAACGCGGTCTGGATGCCGTGGGCATGGGCGGCCCGCGGCGTGCGCAGCCGCGCCGGCTCGCCGAAGATGCGGAACTCGCCCCGGTCGGGCTCGATCAGCCCGGAGAGCAGCTTGACGATCGTCGACTTGCCGGCGCCGTTCTCGCCGAGCAGCGCGTGAACGGTGCCGGCCTCGATCTCCAGGCTCACATCGTCGACGGCCACGGTGGCGCCGAACGCCTTGCGCACGCCGTGGAGCACCACCGCCGGTCCCGTCCTCTCCGCCATGCTCTCCTCCCGCTCGATCGATGGGCGGGCGAGGCGCCTCTCGCCCGCCTGTCGCGTCACTCCTCGGGCTGGCCGACCAGGGCGGCGTTGAGGCCGACCTCCGGCGTCTGGTCGGAGAAGATCGAGGCGAACCAGCCGGGGTTGGGCACCACCGCCGGCTTGAAGGCGTTGCACCCCGCCTTCATCTCCTGCCAGCTGCCCTCCTGGCACAGCTTGATCGTGTCGTTGGTGACGAGCGGCAGCGGCAGCGTGGTCTTCTTCGGCACGTCCTTGCCTTCGAGCGCCTCGACCGCGAGCTTCAGGGCGAGCGCGCCGGAATAGGGCGGCGAGGCGTAGGAGATGCGCGGTGCGCTCATGGGCGCATAGGGCGAGGCGGCGCCTTCGGCCTCGGTGCCGGCCGGCAGCATCTGGATGCGCCCGCCGTTCGACCCCTCGCCGGCGCAGGGCAGCAGCTGGTCCGGCTTCTTGCCGGCCTCGAGCTGCATGGCATTGGCGGTGTAGCAGCCGACCTGCATCCACAGGCCGTTGATCTGGTCCCAGCTCTGGGTGGCGAGGATCTTCGACAGCTCGGTGCGCGCCACCGCCTGGCTCCACATCCCGACCGCCTCGGCGACGACCTTGATGTCCGGATACTTGGCGAAGACCTCCTTGGCCGCCTTGGTGCGCAGCGTGTCGACCGAGGTGCCGGGCACGCCGGTGACGAGCACGATGTTGCCCTTGCCGCCGAGCTTGTCCGCGAGCCACTGCGCGGTCTTCCGGCCCGCCTCCTCCTGGTCGATGGAGATGTTGTAGGCGCAGGGCTCGGTGATCTCGGCATCGTAGGCGAAGATCTTCACGCCTTTGGCGCAGGCGTTCTTCACCACCTGGTTCAGGGCGGTCGGCGAGATCGGATAGACGACGATCGCCTCGGCCCCCGCTTGCACCATGGCGTTGATCTGCTGGATCTGGCGCTGGGCGTTCGGCCCGGCGACCTGGATCTGCAGGTCGACCTTGTCGGCCATGCTCTTATGCGCCGCCATCGCCTTGATCATGTTGGCGGCTTCCGCCTGCCAGTCGTTGCCGATGTAGCTCATGCTCAGGAAGATCTTGTGCTTCTTCTGGGCCTGAGCGGCCGCGCCGCCAACGCCGAGCCCCAGGGCCACGGCGGCCAGCGCGATGCAACGGAGAATGCTCTTCCCTCTCATGGCGTCTCGCCTCCCATGTCCGGCAGTTCCTCTGCCTGTATTCGTGATCATAGATCATGGATCTCGGATCGTGCAAGGCGGCAGCGCGAGAGCTATAAAGGGAGAAGCGGCGGCCTCCGCCGCGGTACGGGAGACCTGAATGCCGATGGCCGATGCCGCCGCGTCCAAGGCCGAGTTCCAGATCGTCCCCCTGGCCAGGGACACGCTGCAGGAGCGCGTCTACCGGCAGGTGTCGGACCTGATCCTCGACGGCGAGATCGCCCCGGGGCAGCTGGTGACGATCCAGAGCCTGGCGGAGGCCTTCGGGGTCAGCACGATGCCGGTGCGCGAGGCGCTGAAGCGGCTGACCGCGGCCGGCGCCCTGACCCTCGTCACCGGCCGGTCCATGGGCATCCCGAAGCTGAGCCTGGACCGCCTCGCCGATCTGAAGAATGTCCGGGTCGAGATCGAAGGACTCGCCGCCGAATGGGCCGCGCGGAGCATCGGGGATGACGATCTCGGCCGGCTGCGCGAGGAATGCGCCCATATGGACGCGGCCGTGCGCACGGGCGACGTGAAGGCCTATCTGCGCGGCAACCGCGCCTTTCACTTCACCATCTATCGCGCCACGCGGTCACCCGCGCTGATCGGCGTGATCGAGGCGCTGTGGCTGCAGATCAGCCCCTATTTCAACCTGCTGCACGGGTCCGGCAACTACGTCTCGGCCAACCTTCGCCACCGCACGCTGCTGCAGGCGCTCGAGAGGCGCGATGGCGACGCGGCGCGGGCGGCGATGGCGGCGGACATCGACGGCGCCTATGGCGTCCTGCACCGGATGCTGACCTGATCGAGGAACGGGCCGGCGGCTCGGGTCACGGGCAGGGCGCCATCGAAGCCTCGGGACCGGTCGATCACAGCTCCTGCGCGGTCGGCCGGAACAGGATCTCGTTGATGTCGACCTCCTCCGGCTGGCCGATGGCGAAGGCCACGGCGCGGGCGAAGGAGTCGGCGGGGATCGCGACCTTGTCGTAGAAGGCGCGGATCCGCTCCGCCGCCTGCGGGTCGGTGACGCTGGCCGGCAGCTCCGTCGCCACCGCGCCCGGCGAGATCACGGTGGTGCGGATGTTGTACGGCTTCACCTCCTGGCGCAGCCCCTCGGACAGGGCGCGCACCGCATGCTTGGTGGCGGCGTAGACGGCGAAGCCGGGCCCGACCTTGTGGCCGGCGACGGAGGAGACGTTGATGATGTGCCCCGCCTGCTGCCGCTGCATGACCGGCAGCACTGCGGCGATGCCGTACAGCACGCCCTTGATATTGACGTCGATCATCCGGTCCCATTCGTCGACCCTCAGGCGCTCCAGCGGCGCCTGCGGCATCAGCCCGGCATTGTTGATCATCACGTCGACCCGGCCATAGGCCTGGACCGCCGCGTCGACCAGCGCCTGGACCTGGGCGCGGTCGGCGACATCGGTGGCGACGGCGAGAGCCTTGCCGCCGCGCCAGGTCAGTTCATCGGCCAGCACCTTCAGCCGGTCGGCGCGCCGGGCGCCGAGCACGACGGTCGCGCCCTGCTCGGAGAGAAGCCGGGCCGTCGCCTCGCCCAGCCCGCTGCTGGCGCCGGTGATGACGACGATCTTGCCTTCGATGGTGGTGCTCATGGGATGCATCCTCTGTGACTGGCGTCAGGATCCGGCCCTGCGCGGCACGATCCGGACGGTGGCGGAACGGGCACGGGCGCCGATCATCGCGGCGAGGTAGGGGCTGCCGCCGTATTTCGCCCGGTAGGCGTCGTCGATCCGGTCCTGGACCGGCCCGTCGACCGGCTCGAAGGCGACGTCCCGGGTCAGGCCGGCGGCGATGATCCGCCCCGCCTTCTGCCGCAGCGCCGCCCGATGCCAGCGCGAGGCCGGGCCGTTGTAGGCGCGGGCATAGAGGCCGTCCCCGACGGCGACGGACCAGATCCAGGTCGGGGTACCGCAAGTCCGCCCGTCCTCGCGGAAGGGGGCGACGTGGAGGTCGTCGGCTTCGGCGATCCGGCGCAGCTCGTCCGCCGGCCAACTGATGGCGGCGCTCATCGGCGGTACTGCTCCTCACTGACCTGCTCCAGCCAGTCGACGTTCTGTCCGTCGAGGCTCTCCTGGATGGCGATATGGGTCATCGCCGTGGTCGGCGTGGCGCCGTGCCAGTGCTTCAGCCCTGGCGGGAACCAGACCACGTCGCCGGGGCGGATCTCCTCGACCGGCCCGCCCTCGCGCTGCACCCAGCCGAGGCCGGCGGTGACGATCAGGGTCTGGCCCAGCGGATGGGTGTGCCAGGCGGTGCGGGCGCCCGGCTCGAAGGTGACGCTGGCGCCGGCGACCCGCGCCGGCTCGGGCGCCTGGAACAGCGGGTCGACGCGCACCGCGCCGGTGAAGTATTCCGCCGGCCCCTTGCGGGACGGCTGCGACCCGCCTCGTGTGATCTGCATGGATCCGCTCCTTCCCGGCAATGCCGGCGTCTGCGCGGCGGCCGGCCCGGCCGCCATCAGGGCGAGACCGCCGGCGGCGGCGAGGATGCGTCTGCGGGGGATCATCGCGTCGTCCCGGGCGGTCGTCGGTCTCGGGACCTGGAATCTGGGGCGTGGCTCTCTTCCGATTAGACGCTAGGATCGGCATGGACTTATAAGCAGGGCCGATCAATGCAGCGTGGCAGCCTGGACGACCTCGCGGCTCTGGTCGCGGTGGCGCGGGAGCGGAGCTTCACCCGGGCGGCGGCGAAGATCGGCGTGTCGCAATCGGCGCTGAGCCAGACGATCCGCCAGCTCGAGACCCGGTTGGGCATCCGCCTCCTGACCCGGACGACGCGCAGCGTCGGGCTGACCGAGGCGGGCGAGCGCCTGCTGGGCACCGTGGCGCCGCGGCTGGAGGAGATCGAGGCCGAGCTGGCGGCGGTGAGCGAACTCGGGGAAAGACCTTCCGGCACCATCCGGATCACGGCCGGCGACCATGCGATCCGGTCGATCCTGTGGCCGAAGCTGGAGGCGTTCCTGCCGCGCTATCCCGAGATCAGGGTCGAGCTCACCATCGACTACGAGCTGACCGACATCGTCGCCGGCCGCTACGACGCCGGGGTGCGCCTGGGCGAGCAGGTGGCGAAGGACATGATCGCGGTGCGCATCGGGCCGGACATCCGCTTCGCCGCGGTCGCGGCTCCGTCCTATCTCGCCGGGCGGCCGCGGCCGCAGGCGCCGCAGGACCTGGTCGCCCATCGCTGCATCAATCTGCGCCTGCCGACCTATGGCGGGCTCTATGCCTGGGAATTCGAGAAGAACGGGCGCGAGGTGAAGGTGCGGGTCGAGGGCCAGCTGGTCTTCAACGGCATCTTCCAGGTGCTCGACGCCGCCCTGGCCGGCTTCGGCCTGGCCTATGTGCCGGAAGACCTGGCGCGGCCTCATCTCGCCGCGGGCCGCCTCGAACAGGTGCTCGACGGCTGGTCCCCGCCCTGGCCGGGCTACCACCTTTATTATCCGAGCCGGCGCCAGACCTCCGCTGCCTTCGCCCTGCTGGTGGACGCGCTGCGCCACCGCGGCTGAGGCGAAGGCCGGGTGTTCCAGGCTCTCACCCCGCCTTGGCGCCGAGGACGATGGGAACGGCGTCGAGCAGCCTGCGCGACCGGACCATGGTCTCCGTATCCGCCCGGAACCTCCGGAAATGCGGGGTCTGCAGATGCGTCCGGTAGGCCGCCTCGTCGACATAGGCCTCGAACACTCTCACCCGGGCCGGATCGTCCTTTTCGAACACGGCATAGAGGGCGAGGACACCCGGCTCGACGCGGATCGAGGTCTCGATCTCGATCCTGATGGCGGCGCCGAAGTCATCCGCCCGCGCAGGGTCGATCTCCAGCTCCGCCAGGCGGATATACGGCGCCTGCGTCGTCCCGGCGGCAGCCCCGCCGGGCGACAGCATGGCCAGCGAGGCGGCGAGGACCGTCCTGGCAGTCATGGCGGGCCTCCTATTTCGGGCGCTTCTCGAACACCTCCTTCGCCACCGGCAGCGCCGAGAAGACGTTCGGCCAGCCGGCGTAGAAGGCCAGTTGCGTCAGCGCCTCCGCGGCTTGCGACTGGGTCAGGCCGTTGTCCATGGCGCGGTTCAGGTGATAGGGGATCTGGGCGACCTGGCCGTTGGCGACCAGCGCGCCGACCGTGACCAGGCTGCGGTCGCGCGGCGCCAGGTCGGGGCGCAGCCACAGGTCCCGGAACAGGACATCCGTCGTGTACTGCACGACTCCTGGGGCAATGGCGTCGAACTGCTCTCCGACGCGGGCCGCGCGCTGCGCCTCCGCCGTCTCGTCGAGCGGCAGGAGGGCTGGCGAGGCGGCCGGCAGCTGGTCACCGCCGATCCCGCGGGCGGCGAAGATGTCCCGGGCGGCGGCCGCGGCCGCCACGGCGTTGCCCCAGCCGGAATAGAAGGCGAGGTGGGTGACGATTTCGGAGATCTCGCGCGGTCGGACTCCGTTGTCGAGCGCGAGGCCGAGGTAGAAGGGTAATTCGGCGGCCTGGTTGCGCGCGATCAGGGCGGCGAGGGTGACGATGCTCCGGTCCCGTGCGGACAGTCCCCGGCGGTTCCAGACGCCGCCCAACAGGGCCTCCTGCGTGTATCGTTCCAGGGCGGGGGCGACCATGTGCAGATCCTCCTGTGACGGTTCGGCCTGCGCCGCCATGGCGGCGGTCAGGGACAAGCCGGCGATGGCGGCGGGGATGGATTTCATCCGGTGCTCCTGTCGGTGAGGGCCTGCGGCGCGACGCTGGCCAGCCGCGCGGCGACGGCGGCGGCTCCGAGCACTGCCAGCGCGCTCACGAGAAACACCGCGCATGTCCCGGTACTGGGGTGCATTCGCCGGATATGGAAGCCGTCGCGGCGCGCGATTACCCGGCGGATTGCGCATGCAGCTAGAAGATGGGGTTATAAATCCGCCGAAGCACCGTCTGCCGGCCCGAGCCGGGCGCGGCGCATGGCGCGCTCCGATGGTGATGCCGATCTGCCGGGATGGTATGATCATCTTACCATGTCAGTCGGTGCCGCGGGACAGGGCGGCCGGCGCAGGAGGTAGCATCAGGTGCGGGATTCGGCCGAACCCATCGTCCGCCGGAAGCTGTGGCACGAGGTCTTCGATCGCCTCAGATCGATGATCACCCGCGGCGAGCTGGCGCCGGGCGATGCCATGCCGTCGGAACGCGACCTGATGGACCGCTTCGGCGTCGGGCGCCCGGCGATCCGCGAGGCGATGCAGGCCCTGGCGAATATGGGGCTGATCACGATCAGCCATGGCGAGCGTGCCCGGGTCCGGCAGCTCACGGCCAAGTCGATCATCCAGCAGGTCGATCTCTCCGCCCAGTTCCTCCTCTCCGCCTCGCCGGACAGTCTCGAGCATCTGAAGCAGGCCCGCCGCTTCTTCGAGCGCGGGATGGTCCGGGAAGCGGCCGAGAAGGCGACGGACGCCGACGTCGCCGGGCTGGAGGAGACGCTGCGGGAGCAGAGCGGCAAGCTCGACGACCCGGCCGCCTTCATCGCCGCCGACATGCGCTTCCACAGCCGGATCGCGGCGATCTCCGGCAACCCGATCTTCGAGGCGGTCAGCGAGGCGATGCTGAGCTGGCTACGCGAATACCACACCGAGATGCTGATCTGGACCGGCAAGCAGAACGTCACCCTGGCCGAGCACCGCGAGATCCTCGACCACATCCGCCGGCATGACCCCGATGCCGCGGAGGCGGCGATGGTCCGCCACCTCGACCGCTCGGCCGTGCTCTACGCCCATCACGCCTGACACGCATCCCGCTGCCAGCGCCTTAGCCTTTTCATCGATTCCGGCGTAAAATCGGGCCATGAGCGAAGTTCAGGCCCTGTTCGCGGCGCTGCGGCAATCGGCCGACGGCGAAGCCGCGGCAGCGGTGGAGCGGCTGGTGCAGGACGGCCCGGACCGCGCGCTCTGCCGCGTCAACGTCTTCGACTTTGCGGCCCAGACCGGACTCGACGTCGAACGCGTCATCGCGGTGTTCCTGCACGCCGCGCGCCTCGGGCTGTTCGACCTGTCCTGGAACGTGCTCTGTCCCGGCTGCGGCGGCGTCCTCGATGCCAACGCCACGCTGAAGAGCGTGGACCGCGACGAGTACAACTGCGCCCTCTGTGCCGCGGGCTACGAGCCCACTCTCGACGAGATGGTGGAGGTCGCCTTCACCGTGAGCCCGCGGGTCCGCCGCATCGCGGCCCACGACCCCGACACCCTGCCGCCGGTGGAATATTGCCGCCAGCTGTTCTGGGGCTCCGGCGTCGACCTGCCGCCGAATTTCGAGCAGCTGATCGAGGACATCACGCTCGATCTGGTCGAGCTGCCGGCCGGCGAGAAGGCGCTGCTGTCGCTGCAGCTCCCGGCCGAATTCCTCATCGTCTTCGACCCGGTGAGCCACGCGACGCAGTTCCTCGATGTGAAGGGCGAGCCGACGCGCGACCGCCAGACCCTCTCCTTCATCATCGATCCGGTGCATCGGCCGAACGAGACCATCTCGCTGCGGCCCGGCCCGCTGCGCCTCTCGATCGAGAACCGCACCAGCCATCGGGTCCTCGCCGGGGTCTGGATCGCCGGGGATGCCCTGCACGAGCTCCTCGGCCGGCGCAAGCCGTTCCTGACGGCCAAGCGCCTGCTGACCAACCAGACGTTCCGCGACATCTACCGGACCGACACGCTCGACGTCGACCAGCGGCTCAAGATCACGAGCATGACGTTCCTGTTCACCGATCTCAAAGGATCGACGGCGCTCTACGAGCGGGTCGGCGACCTGGCCGCCTTCGACCTGGTGCGTGCCCATTTCCGCGTGCTGCACGAGATCATCGCGGCCGAGGCCGGCGCCGTGGTCAAGACCATCGGCGACGCCGTGATGGCCACCTTCCCGACGCCCGACCGGGCCGTCGCCGCCGCGCTGCGCATGCGCGACGCCATGCGCCGCCTCAACGACGCGCATGCCAATGAAGACCTGGTGCTCAAGATCGGCATTCATGAGGGGCCGTGCCTCGCGGTCACGCTGAACGAGCGGCAGGATTATTTCGGCCAGACCGTCAACATCGCGGCGCGCGTGCAGACCCTGGTGAACTCGCGCGCCATCTTCGCGACCGAGCCGGTGGTCAAGGATTCCGACACGGCAAAGCTGCTGCAGACCAGCGGCATCGAGCCGGTCGCCCAGCGCCACGTGCTGCGCGGCATCGAGAACGAGCTGACGCTGTACGAGATTCCGTAGCAGTACCGCGGCTTCGATCTCGGTTCCTACGTCGCGCGTTTCCGGCATCGCCGATGCGTGTGCGAAGGCGAGGTCCCGCCGTGGACAAGCTCGTTCGCCGCCTCTAGCTTGGCGCCACTCCGAAGATCCGGGCGTTCAGGGGGATCAATGGCGGATCTAGCTGTCTTCTCCGGAACCGCGCATCCCACCCTGGCGGCGGAGATCTGTGCGGCATTGGGCGTTCCGCTGCTGCCGTCCAGGGTCCAGCGCTTCGCCAATGACTGCCTTCAGGTCCAGCTGCAGGCGAATTGCCGCGAACGCGACGTCTTCCTGGTCCAGCCCCTCAATCCTCCGGTGCAGGAGCATCTGGTCGAACTGCTCCTGATGGTCAACGCGGCCCGCGGCGCATCGGCCTCGCGGATCACCGTGGTGATGCCGCACTACGCCTATGCCCGTTCGGACAAGAAGGATGCCCCACGCATCTCGATCGGCGGCCGGCTGGTGGCCGATCTGCTGACCGCCGCGGGGGCCGATCGGGTCCTGACGGTCACCCTGCACTCGCCCCAGGTCCATGGCTTCTTCAGCGTGCCGGTGGACAATCTCCACGCCCTCGACGAACTCGCCGGCCACTTCCGCCGCTACGACCTCTCCAACACCGTGGTGGTGTCGCCGGACCTCGGCTATGCGAAGGAGGCCTCCGCCTTCGCCAGGCGGCTGGGCGCCGGTGTCGCCATGGGCGCCAAGCAGCGCTACGAGAACGACCGCGTCGAGATCAGCACCGTCATCGGCGAGGTGCGCGGCAAGGACGCCATCGTCATCGACGACGAGATCGCCAAGGGCAGCACGGTGCTGGAGCTGCTGGGCCATCTCCGCCGCCAGGGCGCGCGGTCGATCCGCGTGGCCTGCACGCACGGCCTCTTCTGCGGCGGTGCGCTGGAGCGGCTGGGGGGCCAGGACGACGTGCTGGAGATCGTCTGCACCAACACCATTCCGGTGGACGGGGCGGAGCGCCATCCCAAGCTCGTGGTCCTCTCCATCGCTCCCGCCCTGGCCGAGGCGATGCGGCGGATCCATGCGGGCGAGTCCGTCAGCGAAGTGTTCCACGCCTAGGGTGGGGCAGCGGAAGGGCAGGTCACAGCAGATCGGCCAAGTCGATGGTCCGCCCGGTCCCGGCGCCGCGATAGGCGGCCTCGACCAGGGCGAGGGTCTTGAGATTGTCGCGGCCGGAGGTGTCCGGCTCCCGCCCGGCGCGCAGGCAGTCGACCCAGTGCTGCTGGATCGCCGCCACGCTCTCCTGGATGTTGTGCCAGGGGCGGCTGGCCCAGGGCAGCAGCCGGGGCGACACGTCGAGCGTCTCGCTGCCGTCGCGGCCGGTGACCACCATGCGGTAGCCCTGGCCCAGCCGGATGGTGCCGGCGCTGCCGTCGACCTCGACCAGCGTCTCCGGGAAGGGCTCGACCTCCAGCCGCGTGGCGTAGGAGCAGTCGACGACCGAGGTCACTCCGCCCTCATGATCCAGCAGCATGGTCGCGACATCCTCGCCGCGGATCGCCGGGTTGACCCGCCGGGTCCGGGCGGTGAGCCGCGTCGCATCGCCGAACAGGAAGCGGGCGATGTCGAGGCTGTGGATGCCGAGATCCTCGATGATGAAGCGCTTGCCGGTGGCGAGATAGGGCTGGCCCGAGAACACGTCGTAGGCCGAGCGGAAGGAGACGCGGCCCCAGAACACCTCGCCGATCCGGCCGGACTCGATCACCCGGCGGACGGCCTGGATCGGCGCCTGCCAGCGGAAGTTCTCATGCACCATCAGGCGCACGCCGGCCGCTTCGCAGGCCGCGACCATGGCGCGGGCATCGTCCAGCGTGCCGGCGAAGGGCTTCTGGCAGATCACCGGCACCCGGTGCCGCGCGGCCAGCTCGACCAGCGGCCGGTGGCTCGGCACCGTGGTGGCGATGTCGACGAAGTCCGGCGCCTCGCGCGCCAGCATCTCCTCGGCATCGGTATAGAGCCGGGCGATGCCGAAGTCGCGGCCGGCCGTCTCCAGCCGGGCCGGGTCGCGGTCGCAGAGTGCGACGATCTCCGCCCCCTCGATGTCGCGCCAGGCGTGCAACTGGTTGGCGGCGAAGAAGCCGCAGCCGATCAGGGCGCCGCGCAGCATCTCAGCCCTCTCGCGCCATGCGGCGCAGCACCACGCGCTGCTGCAATCGGCGCTGTGCCTGGTCGACCACCACCGCGGCGATGATCACGAGGCCCTTGATCACGGTCTGCCAGAACGAGCTGACGCCCATCATCACCAGGCCATCCGACAGGATGCCAATGACGAAGGCGCCGATGATGGTGCCGCCGATCGTACCGCGCCCGCCGGACATCGAGGTGCCGCCCAGCACCGCCGCGGCGATCGCGTTCAGCTCGAAGGTCTCGCCCGTCGCCGGGTGCGAGGCCATCAGCTGCGAGGAGATGATCAGCCCGACCAGCGCGGCGCAGAAGCCGGAGAACATGTAGACGAACATCTTCACCCGGTTGACCCGGACGCCGGACAGGCCCGATGCGCGTTCGTTGCCGCCGACGGCGAAGATGTGCCGGCCCAGCGGCGTGCGGACAGCGAGGTAGGCGGCTCCGGCGGCGACCAGGATCAAGAGCCAGATGGTCAGCGGCAGGCCCAGCAGCGTGCCGGCGCCGAGCGTGGCGAAGCCGGTGGTGCCGAGCTCCTCCTTGCCCGCCAGGTTGGGGAAGGTGGCGCCGTCGGACAGCAGCAGCGCCGCACCGCGGGCGACATAGAGCGTGCCCAGCGTGGCGATGAAGGGTGCCACCTTCAGCCGGGTGATCAGGAGGCCGTTGATCGCGCCGATCGCCACCCCGAGGGCGAGGGTGATCAGCATGATCTCGGGCA